>JAESFU010000133.1_pt1 | contig 108718 bp, 93 predicted proteins | sample 9269461 | NCBI WGS metagenome assembly JAESFU01 (sample SAMN14502556, study PRJNA617107) | algae metagenome | isolation source: Stenomitos rutilans HA7619-LM2 and co-occurring heterotrophs from cave walls | place: USA: Waikapalae cave, Hawaii | collected 2009-07-28
ATAATCCTCCCCGTCCCGTCGCCGGGAAGGGCGCAAGGCCTTGCGGCTTGTCGCGGCGGGAACGAGATGAGCGGGGTGGGGTGGCCTCGGCTACGCGGGTTTGTCGGCCAACACCGGCCTTCTCCGCGAGCACGGTGCCTCCCCAAAAAAAGGGAAGGGCCTCAAGCAGCGAGCCCCCAATCTCTTCCTAGGGAGAGGGGGTGAGCGTTAGGCCCTTCCCGTCAGGCGTCCCTTAAGGACGCCCGGCACAAAGAGCGTATGGCAGGGAACCTGCGCTGTTCACGGGATCGGGTTCCGCAAGGCTCCGACCGTCCCGCCGGAGGCCATGTCGGCAAGGCGCTAAGAGCGTCGCTGGTCCTGGGTGGGGGAGGCCCCTCCATCCCAGGCCGACAGCTCCCGGTCAGACATCTCGTGCGGAGCGTTTGTCTGTCGCCGAAACACACATCTCCTACGGTCTCCGGGCGACAGCCCGGCGCTCCGCCGGCCCCTCCCACTTCTCACCGGCTGCGGCATTCCGCAGGCGGGGAACTAGCCTGCCTGGTTTTTCAGAGACCAAAGAAACAGAAAGAACCGATCGATCTCCGCCCTACCCCTTCACCCGCCAGGTCGCGCCGTCCGGCCCGTCCATAACCACGACGTTCAGGGCGTTCAGCCGGTCGCGGATACGGTCCGCCTCGGGCCAGTCCTTGGCGGCGCGAGCGACGGCGCGTTGCTCCAGCAAGGCCTCGACCTCGGCCTTCAGGCTCGCATCGCCGCCCTCGAACCATTGGTCCGAAGACAGGGTCAGCACCCCCAGCAGCCCGGCGGCCTCGATCAGGCTCCAGCGTGCCATGGCCACATCGTTGATGTCGGCCTCGGCGTCGTTCAGCAGCTCGCGAAGGGCATTACCCAGGGCGAACAACTGGGCCACGGCCGCCGGCGTGTTCAGATCGTCCTCCAATGTGTCCAGCACCGGGTCCAGCGCATTCTCGGCCAACTCCATCTCGGCCTCATCCAGCGAGGCCAGGTCGAACCCCGCCAAGGCCGCGTCAGCGTCCCGCAAGACACCGTACAGCCGGTCCAGGTTCTTGCGCGACTGGTCCAGCAGCGCCTGGTTCCAGTCCAGCGGCTGGCGATAGTGCGCGCTCAGCAGGGCCCAGCGGACAACTTCGCCCGGCATCGTCTGCACCAGGTCGTGCAGCAGCAGCACATTGCCGACCGACTTGGACATCTTCTCCGCATCGACGGTCAGAAAACCGTTGTGCATCCAGTAGCGAGCGTACTCCTGGTGCGCGTCCGCCGAATGGGCATGGCCATGGGCACAGACGCCCTGGGCGATCTCGTTCTCGTGGTGCGGAAAGACCAGGTCGATGCCGCCGCCGTGGATGTCGATGGGCAGGCCAAGGGTCTGTTCGATCATGGCCGAGCATTCGATGTGCCAGCCGGGACGCCCCGCCCCCCACGGCGACGGCCACGACGGCTCGTCCGGCTTGGACGGTTTCCAAAGGACGAAGTCGTGCGGGTTTTTCTTGTAGGGCGCGACCTCGACGCGGGCCCCCATGATCATGTCGTCCAGATTGCGGCCCGACAGCCGCCCATAGGTTTCGTAGGAAGAGACGTCGAACAGGACATGGCCTTCCGCCGCATAGGCGCAGCCGTGGTCGATGATGGCCTGGATTTGGTCCACGATGGCGTCCATGTGGTCGGTCACATGCGGCGCGATGTCCGGCGGCGACACGTTCAGCTGGGCCATGTCGGCCAGATAGGCCGCCTCGTAACGCGCGGTCACCTCGCCAATGGGTACGCCTTCCTTCGCGGCCTTCTGATTGATCTTGTCGTCCACGTCGGTGACATTGCGGGCATAGACGACCTTGTCCGCCCCATAGGTCCGGCGCAGCAACCGCACCAGCACGTCGAACACCACCGGCGGCCGCGCATTGCCGATATGGGCATAGTCATAGACGGTCGGCCCGCAGACATAGAGCGTCACCCGGTTCGGATCGCGCGGCGTGAACACGCGCTTTTCGCGGTGCAGGGTGTCGTGAAGCGTCAGCGTCATAATGCTGCGGTGCCTTGGAAGTGCTTGCGGCCAAGCCGGGGTCGCCCATATAGCCGTTTCGTCCCTTCCGCGAACAGCGGCGGGGACATTATTCAAGGGAGCGCGGCGCGCGTCCATCCGAGGCCATCGCCCCGGCGCTACTTCGCCGCAGACACACGACAGATGACCACTTCGACCAATGCTGCCCTGGTGACCGTCAACGATGCCCGCGACACCGTCGTGGTCCGACCCAGCCGCGACGAGGCCCTGAAGGCCGTCCGCACCCTGCTGGCCTGGGCCGGCGACAATCCCGATCGTGAAGGCCTGAAGGATACGCCCAAGCGGGTGGTCGATGCCTATGCCGAATGGTTCGACGGCTACGACGCCGATCCGGCCAAGGAGCTGAGCCGCACCTTCGAGGACGTCCAAGGCTACGACGACATGGTCCTGCTGCGCGACATCGAGGTGGAAAGCCACTGCGAGCACCACATGGCCCCGTTCCTGGGCAAGGCCTATGTCGCCTACATCCCCACGGAAAAGGTCGTCGGAATCTCCAAGTTGGCCCGCGTGGTCGAAATCTTCTCGCGCCGTCTCCAGACCCAAGAAACCCTGACGCAGCTGATCGCCGAGGCCATCGAAACGAATCTGCAGCCCGCCGGCGTCGCCATCCTGATCGACGCCGAGCATCAGTGCATGACCACGCGCGGTGTCCATCACCGCCACGTCTCGACCATCACCACCCGTTTCACCGGCGTGTTCAAGTCCGACGAGACCCTGAAGGATCGCTTCCTGAAGCTGGCCAAGGGCTGATCACCGCCATTTTTGCGCCTGCAAGGCGTGAATAACTGCGTGGGAAGCGATGCGGGAACGCAATGGGTGCCGAACGTGCTTTACAAGCGCGAGCCGGGACGCCAAGAAACGACCCGACCTAATGTTGTCGCCTGCCGCGTGTTGCGCCGGGCTTGAGGGAGAACCAGCGTATGGGCGCTAAACTTTCCGGCCCCGGTGGCAAGGGCAAGACGATCGAGCAGAACTCGGACATCAACGTCACGCCGTTCGTCGACATCATGCTGGTGCTGCTGATCATCTTCATGGTGGCCGCGCCGCTGGCCACCGTCTCCATCAAGCTGGACCTGCCCCCGGCGATCCCGAACCCGAACGACCCGAACCCGAAAGAGCCTGTCTACATCTCCATCCAGGAGGGTGGTCGCCTCTTCATCGCGGAGAACGAAACCGCCATCGACCGCCTGGCCGCAGACGTCTGCGCCGCCCAGGAAGTCACCACCACCTGCCAGGACGAGCGCGTCTTCGTCCGCGCCCAGGCCGAGGTGAAGTACAACCAGTTCATGGAAGTCATGAACGAGTTGCAGGACAAGGGCTTCTTCAAGGTCGGCCTGCTGAACGAAGACATCGAATAGGCCTTCACGCCTGTTCCATACGAAAGAAGCCGCGCCCCTCGGGACGCGGCTTTTTCATTGGCGGCGATCCGGTGAAGGATCGAGAGTCTAAGACCGTAGGGCCTATTCCACGGACTGGCGCGGCGTCGCCGGTGCCGCGGCACCCGCCTGATACGGCTGCGGTCCCGACGGAGCTTCGGCAGCCGGGGTGCGCGGCGTCGGTGCCGGCTGCGGTGCCCGGGTCGCCGGCCTCGCCGCCGGGCGCGAAGGCGTCCGGCGTACTGCGGGCCTCGGGGCCGGCGCAGGCGTCGGCGTCGGTGTCGAGGCCGCCGGAGTCGGCGTGGATGCGGGCGTGGCGGTATTGGCGGTTGGTACAGCGGTTGGAGCCGGTACCGGTGCGTCGGCCGCCGCAGCGGTTGCGGCCCGGGCAGCCAGCTGCTGACGCGCGGCAAAGCGGCGGGCCAGTTTCTCGGTCAGTTCACGGGCGGCCGCCGGCTCCATCTGGGCCATGACCGCCGCCAGTGAGCGCGGCCGCATGGCTGCCGCGACCGGCAGGCGCACATCGTCGCTCAGGGTCGCGAACACCCGCGCCGCCTCTTTCGGACGCATGGCAGAATAGACGGCGACCAGCCGGTCGTTCTCGGCCTTCTCCTGCTCGCTGACCTGACCCAGCAGCTGCTGCACCTCGGCCTTGACCGCCTCCAGCGCCTGGACCCGTGCATCCAGCTTTTGCTCGGCCGTCGCCATCAACGGCAGCATGGACGCCAGATCGGTATCGCGGGCATCCAGCTGGGTCCGGCGCGATTGCAGCGATTGCAGGATCCGCAGTTCGGCCGGCGAAATCCCGGCCTGCTGCGCCAGCTGCTCCGGCGTCAGGGCACAGACGGCGGCGGCGGGTTTCACCGCGGCCGCAGCGGCGACCGGTACGGCCTCCTCGGCCCAGGCCTGGGCTCCCTCGAAGAGACCCGGCGCAATGCCGACGGCGCGCACGACCACGACCCCGCCAATGGCGACGGCGATCAGGGGCAACAGGCGCGGAATCTTGCTCATGGTCGGCTACTCCAGCCCTCAAGTCGGCAGACGCCGCGCGTCTGCCATAGGGCCACAAGGTGAATCAGGCGGCGAACAGGTCTTCGTCCAGGTTACGACGCGCCTGGTTGAGGCTTTGCTTCGCGGCTTGGTTAGCGGTCATCGCGCCCAGGATGGCCGAGATGTTCGATCCGCCGGGCGCTTGGGCGCGGGCCACCGCCGGTGCGGCCATACCCTGAATGCGCTCCGCCAGGGCTGCCATGCGCAGGGCGCGCTCGTCATCCGCCGTCGTAACGACCGGCTTGGCGACGGGCGCGGGCACCGGCCGTGGCGCGGCGACACGCAGTTCCAGCGGCGCTTCCTCGGCGACGGCACGAGCCGGAGCGGCGGGAGCCCTTGCGATCAGCCCTTCCAGCTGCGCCTTGACCTCGCGGGCCTTGACGATGCGGTCGTGCAGCAGGTCGGTCTCGTGGCCCGACGCCCGCAGGGTCGCCAGCGCCGTCTCGGCCCGGCCCGCTGCCGTATTCAGTTCCGTCACCGCAGAGGCAAAGGCCTGCTGCCCCGCCCGCAAGGCCGACAGCTTGCGCTCCAGCCGCACGCCGTATCCGAGCGCCGCGACCAACAGCACCATCAGGACACCATCCAGGATCAGACCGGTCATCAGCGTTTTCCTCCAGTCAGGCGGGCGGCGGCGTCGATATTGATCGGCGCCTCCACACGCACGGCGATATGCTGGCCCTTGCGGCCCATCTTGCCGGTGGTCAGCGGTATGGTCCCGGCCCGGATCGAAATGTCCGAATCCGGCGTGACGTTGAACATCATGGTGTCGCCGACCTTCAGGTTCAGAACCTGCGACAGCGGGGCCTGCTGCTCGTCCAGCACGCAACGGACCTCGGTTTCCGTGGTCCAGAGCTCGGTGGCCAGGTGGCCTTCCCAGATGTTGTCGCGCCCGAACTTCTCGCCCATGAACTGCTGCAGCAGCATCTTGCGGATGGGCTCCAGCGTCGAATAGGGCAACAGCAGCTCGACCCGACCGCCCCGGTCCTCCATGTCGATCCGCAGCTTGACCAGGATGGCCGCATTGGCCGGACGCGCGATGGCGGCGAAGCGCGGATTGGTTTCCAGACGATCCAGATTGAAATGCACGGGCGTCAACGGTTCGAAGGCGGCGCGCGCGTCGTTCAGGATGACCTCGACCATCCGCTGGACCAGCACCCGCTCGATCGTCGTATAGGGCCTTCCCTCGATCCGCAGCGCCGCCGTGCCTCGGCGTCCGCCCAGCAGCACGTCCACGATCGAATAGATCAGATTGGAATCGACCGTCAGCAGGCCATAGTTGTCCAGCTCCTCGGCCCGGAACACGGCCAGGATCGCAGGCAGGGGGATCGAGTTCAGATAGTCGCCGAACCGGATCGAGCTGATGTTGTCCAGCGAGACCTCGACGTTGTCGGACGTGAAATTCCGCAAGGACGTCGTCATCAACCGCACCAGACGGTCGAACACGATCTCCAGCATCGGCAGGCGTTCGTAGGACACCAGCGCCGAGTTGATGATGGCCCGGATGCCGGACCGCTCCGATCCGTCGTCATCGCCCAGATCGAAGCCCAGCAGGCTGTCGATCTCATCCTGGTTGAGGACGCGTTCGGACAGGCCGGAGGCGCGGTCCTCGTCCTCCTCGCCCAGCGGGTCGATCGGTTCGGCGAAGGCGGCGTCCGTCATGCCTACTGCACCAGCATTTCTTCGATCAGGACGGCATCCACCTTGCCCGGGGCCGCCACCAGATTGACCCGGCGCAGGATTTCGGCTCGCAGCTGGAAGCTGCCCGCCGATCCGGCCAGATCCTCAGGCCGCAGCTCGCGCAGAAAGCCCTGGAACATGTCCTGCAGGCGCGGCATCTCGGCCTGAAGCTGCTCGGCGACGTGGGCATCCTTGGTTTCCAGCGTCAGCTTCAGCTTCATGACCATGGGCCGACCTTCAGGCCCCTGAATGTTCATCACCATGTCCGGCAGGGTGAAGAAGGTGACGCCGTCAGGCCCCTCGGCGATCACGCCCATGGACGGATCGGCCTCGCCTTCGGCACCACCGCCGTGACCGCCCCCGCCGTCTTTCTTTTTCTTTTCCTCGCCATGGCCCGCATCGGCCTTGGCCTCGCCATGCTCGCCACCCTCGGCCTCGGCCGCAGCAGGCTTGGGCTGCAGCATGAAGAAGGCGGCTGCACCGCCTCCCCCCAGAACCAGGACGGCCGCCGGGATGGCAATGAACAGCAGAGGGATTTTCTTCTTCTTTGGCGCGGCGTCACCGCCCTCGCCGCCTTCACCCTCGGCGGCGGGCGCATCGGACACGGCGGGCAGGTCGGCATCGCCGCCGGCCTTCTTGTCCTTCTTCTTGCCGAACTTCAGCATGCACAGCGCCCCGGAGAATCTCAGCCTCCATTCGACCGTTTTTTGGTTAACGAGCCGCTAAGAACCGGCAAATCCTGCCGGGTACAATCCGGCTCCATCCAGTCCAAAGGCCCGCCACCACTGGATTAACCCTGTTGGCACGACCGTTGCGAAGCCCTTCTGCGAAAGGAGCCGCTCATGGAAAATGCCGCCTACGTCGGACTGTCGCGCCAGATGACGCTCCGCCGCGAGCTCGACATCGTGGCCAACAACATCGCCAATGCCGACACCACCGGCTTCAAGGTCGAACAGCTTCTGGTCGGCACCGAGGTCGGCGAGCGCGCCCGCAACGCCTTCATCCGCCCCAGCGCCAGCTTCGTCCTCGACAAGGGCGTCGGCCGCGACTTCGGCCAGGGCGCACTGGAACAGACCGGCCGCAGCCTGGACTTTGCCATTGAGGGCGAAGGGGCCTTCTTCAAACTTCAGGACGGGGCCGGCGAGGCCTATACCCGCGACGGCGCCTTCACCCTGAACGCCGAGGGTCAACTGACGACCGAGGGCGGCGCGGCCGTTCTGGGCGACGGTGGCCCCATCATCCTGGACCGCGCCTTGGGCGAACCCGCCGTTGGCCCGGACGGCACGATCAGCCAGAACGGTCAGCTGACGGGCCGTATCTCCGTCGTCCGCTTCGACACCCTGTCGGTGCTCGAAAAGGGCGGCGACGGCCTGTACCGCAACGCCTCCAACACCACGCCCGTCGAGGCGACGGACGCCCGCGTGCGTCAGGGCATGCTGGAAGGCTCCAACGTCAATCCGATCCTCGAGATCACCAATCTGATCGAGATCCAGCGAGCCTACGAGAGCATCTCGCGGATGATCGAAAACACCAACGACCTGTCCCGCCGCTCGGTCGAGCGGCTGGGCCGGGTCTCGTAAGGAGAGACTGAACCATGCGCGCACTTCGCACCGCCGCCTCGGGCATGTCGGCCCAGCAGCTGAACGTGGAGGTCATCTCCAACAACATCGCCAACATGAACACCGTCGGCTACAAGCGCCAGCGGGCCGAGTTCCAGGACCTGCTGTATCAGAACGTCGAGCGGATGGGCGCACAGTCGTCCAGCCAGGGCACGGTCGTCCCGACCGGCATCCAGATCGGTGCAGGCGTCAAGGCGGGGGCCGTCTACCGCGTCACCGAACAAGGCACCCCGACCAATACCGGCGGGTTGTACGACGTGGCCATCGACGGGCGCGGCTATTTCCAGATCCTGCTGCCCTCGGGCGAAACCGCCTTCACCCGCGCCGGCAACTTCGCACTGAACGGCGAAGGCCAGCTGGTCACCGACGACGGCTATGCGGTTCAGCCCAACATCTCCATCCCGCAGGATGCGGTCGACGTCTCCATCTCCAAGTCCGGCCAGGTGCAGGTGATCACAGCGGGCGAGACCGAGCCCTCCATCGTCGGCCAGCTGGAGATCGCCACCTTCTTCAACGAGGCCGGGCTGGAAGCGGTAGGCGACAACCTTCTGCTGGAAACCACCGCCTCGGGCCCGGCCAATGTCGGCACACCCGGCGAAGTCGGCTTTGGCCAGCTGCTGCACAAGTTCACCGAGGCCTCGAACGTCGATGCCGTGGCCGAGATCAGCTCGCTGATCATTGCCCAGCGCGCCTATGAGATGAACTCAAAGGTGATCACCACCGCAGACCAGATGCTGTCCGTCGCCTCGCAGGTGAAGTCATGAGAACGCTGATCCTGGGGGCCGCGCTGGCCCTGACCGTTGCGAGCTCCGCCTTCGCCGGCCCTGTGACGCTGAAGAGCAATCCCGTCGACAGCGACGGCCAGGTCACCTTCGGCGACCTGTTCGACGGGGCGGGAGCCGCATCTGGCGTCGTCGTGGGCCGCCGGGTCGGCCCCTCCATCGTCTTCGAAGCCGGTCAGATCCAGAACCTTGCCCGACAATCCGGCCTGGACTGGGCAAATCCGACCGGGTTGCGCCGCGTCGTCGTCCGCCACGCCGCAGAAGCACCCGCTGCGTCCACCAGCGTAGGGCCTACGGTCTCGCCGACGACAGCTGCGGCACCCACCTATGCCCCGGCCCGCGCGGCCTATGCCGACCGCGTCATCAGCCGCAACGACCTGGTCGAGGTCGCCTTCGAATCCGGCGGTATCCGCCTGACCGTCACCGGCCGCGCCCAGCGCAATGCCGCCATGGGCGAGCCCGTCGCCGTGCTGAACCTGCAGTCCGGTCGCACCATCGACGCCGTCGCCACCGGCCCGGGCCGCGCCATCGCGGGCCCTGCCGCCCAGTCTGCCCGTTCCAACCAGTTTGCCGCTCGCTAAGAGGGATCACAGTTCATGCGTACCGCCCTGATCACCAACGCCGCCCTCGCCTCCACCCTGGCGCTCGGCGCCTGCTCGACGGCCGTGGAGGCCATTCGCGGGCCGGAACTGGCCCCCATCGGCTATCCGGCGGCCCTGGTTCCGACCAGCCAGGTCTATCTGCCGACGCCCGAGCAGCAGCGTGCGGACCGCGCCGCCAGCGCCAACAGCCTGTGGCGGGTCGGGTCGCGGACCTTCTTCGGCGACCAGCGCGCCCGTCGCGTCGGCGACATCCTGACCGTCAACATCGACATCGACGACCGCGCCCAGACCCAGAACTCCACCCAGCGCAGCCGCACCAATGACGCCTCGGGCGGGGTCACAAACTTCTTCGGTCTGGAGAACAGCTTGGGTCGCATCTTCCCCGGCGGTTTCGACCCGGCCAACATGGTCGGCATCGAGGGCGAGTCCAACGCCAGCGGCTCGGGCTCGGTAAACCGCTCGGAGCGGGTTTCGTTGACCATCGCGGCCGTCGTCACCGACGTCATGGCCAACGGCAATCTGATGATCCAGGGCCGCCAGGAAGTTCGCACCAACCGCGAGGTGCGCGAGCTGACCGTCGCCGGCATCGTGCGGCCCGAAGACATCAGCTCGGCCAACACCATCGCCCACACCCAGATCGCCGAGGCCCGCATCAGCTATGGCGGTCGCGGCGACATCAGCCGCGTTCAGGCGACACCGGCGGCCCAGTCCCTGGTCGAGCGGTTCAGCCCGTTCTGAGGCCCGAAACGCACGCAGTCTCGGATGGGCAGGCACCGCCGCATCCTTGACGGGGGCGGAACATCCCGGGCTTGATGGTCGTTCATCGCTTCGAACGACAGCGGGGTCGCGACATTGTCCGTACTTTCAATCCTGGCGACGCTGATCGGTGTCGCCAACGTCCATGCCGCACAGGAACCTGCCTGGACCTGGACGCTTTATGCCGACAGCGCGCCCGTCGTGCTGGCCAACGAAATCCCTGACACGCCCAGTCTGCGCACCACACTGGAGTGCGAACCGGGGTCCAGCATAGCGCGGGTCACCCTGTATCAGGCCGCAGGGATGACCGGCATGACCCGTCTGGCCGCCGGCTCATCGACCGCCATGACCGAGAGCGAGGCTGGACGCGGCGGGTCGGCAAAACTGGCCCTGCGGACCGACCACCCGGTTTTCGCCGCCTTTGCCGCGGACGGCAGCCTGTCGATGACAGCGGGCGACACGCGACGCTCCATCGAAATCCCGCAGGCCCATCTTGCCAAGTTGCGCCGGTTCGCCGAGCTTTGTTCCGGCTAACGGTCGGAGTATTCCATGCGTTCCGCGTCCCTGCTGATCCTTCTGGCCACGACCGCTCTTGTCGCCGCCTGCTCGACGACAACGCCGAAAGTTCCAGCCTCAGGCATCGTCAGCTCTGGCGCGCCACAACCGATCGAGGGCTACGACTGGTTCCTTTCCGAAGACGGCTCCAACGCCAAACTGGCCTACGGAATGGCTGACAGCGACGACCTGAAGCTGGGTCTGGATTGCGCGCGGGGAACGGGCAAACTTTACCTGACCGCCAGCGCGGACAAGGGCGCGTCGCCGGAAATCCATATAGAATCCGGCGGCGACACCGAGCGCTATGCCGCCGCCGCAGAGCCCGCCGAAGTCCACGACGGCCTGATTCTGACGTCCCAAGCCCAGGCGGATGCCCCGGTGTTCCAGCGTTTCCGGCGGATCGGCTGGCTGGCCGTATGGCAGGGCGGGGCGCGCCAAACCTATGTGCCCCATCCCGGCTCTCGCGACCGCATCGAACGGTTCTTCGCATTCTGCGGCTAGGGTATGCGATCACCGCTTGACGCAGGTCCCCGCCTCCGATGCATTCGCCCGGAGCCCGTCAGGGGTTTTGGGGGTCCTCATGAAATCCGTCATCGCCGTCAGTGTCCTGGCCTTGCTGTCCGCAATGCCCGCAGCCGCGCACGCCCAGACCACCGGCCAGGAGCCAGTCAATCCGGCGCAGGCCCAGACACCGAATGCCGACCTGGCCGCACTGCTTGCGGACTATGAGGCCTATCTGAAGGCCAACGATCCGATCACCGCCGGCATGGACGGCGACCGTGCCGCCCTGTCGCGCCTGCCCGACATCTCGCGTGATGCCGAACTGGCGCGTCGCGCGCCGCTGCAGGCCTTCAAGGCGCGGCTGGAAGCGGTACCGGTCGCAGGGCTGTCCGACAACGATGCCCAGAACCGCGCCTTCCTGCTGTTTCTGATCGACCGGGATCTGGAAGGCATCGGCCTGGATACCAGCCGCCTGGCGCTGAACTCCGAAGGCGCGATCGGTCAGTCGCTGGCCTATATCGCCTCGGTTACCCGCATTGCGAACAAGGCCGATGCCGAGGCCTGGCTGTCACGCCTTGCCGCCATGCCCGCCATGTATGACGCCACCCTGGCCCATGCCCGGCGCGGGCTGGAGACAGGCCTGATCCAGCCTCGGTCGGTCGTCGAAAACGCCCTGACCCTGGCGCAGACCGATGCCGCCATCACGCCCGACGTCGACCCCCTGATGGCTCCCTTGGCCAACCTGCCCGCGACCATCCCTGCCGCCGATCAGACCGCGCTGAAGGCCCGTGCCGCCGCACTGATCGCCGAGGGCATCGCGCCCCGCCGCGCCGAATGGCTGCGCTTCCTGACCGATGACTATCTGCCCGCCACCCAGACCGAGCCCGGCATCGGCCAGCGTCCCGGCGGGCGCGACCTCTATGCCTATTTCGTGCGCGGCTACACCACCACCGACCTGACGCCCGATCAGGTCCACGCCATAGGCCTGGAGGAGGTCGCCCGCATCCGCGCCCGCATGGACGAGGAGATGCAGGCCGCAGGCTGGACCGGCGACTTCGCGCGCTTCCTCGCCTTTCTGCGTTCCGATCCGCAGTTCTATGCCACGACCCGCGACGATCTGCTGGAAAAAGCCTCCGAGATGGCCAAGCGGGCCGACGACGGCCTGCCGGCCCTGTTCGGCACCCTGCCCCGCCTGCCCTATGGTGTCCGGCCCGTGCCGCGCGAGATCGAGGCCAACTATACCACCGGACGCTACTCACCCGGCTCGCTCAAGACCGGCGTGGCCGGCGGCTATCTGGTCAACACCTCCAGCCTGGACCAGCGGCCGCTGTACGAACTGCCCGCACTGACGCTGCACGAGGCTGTGCCGGGTCACCATCTGCAGCTCGCCCTGCAACAAGAGGCCGAGGACCAGCCCTATTTCCGGCGCGGGGCCGACGTCACCGCCTTCATCGAGGGCTGGGGCCTGTATGCCGAGTTCCTGGGCGAGGAGATGGACTTCTACCGCACGCCCTACGAACGCTTCGGGCGGCTATCGTACGAGATGTGGCGCGCCTGCCGCCTGGTCGCCGACACCGGCCTGCACTGGCTCGGCTGGGACATCGAACAGGCCAGAGCCTGCTTTCGCGACGACTCGGCCCTGGCCCCTCTGAACATCGAGACGGAGCTTCAGCGCTACATCGGCTGGCCCGGCCAGGCCACGGGCTACAAGATCGGCGAAATCCGCCTGCGCGCCATCCGCACCCGCGCCGAGACCGCCTTGGGCGACCGGTTCGACATCCGCCGCTTCCATGACGCCCTGCTGGTGGATGGGGCACTGCCGCTGGAGCTTCTGGACGCCCGCATGGACCGCTGGATCAGCGAGGAGGCGGCGCGCCCGCCGGCATCCTGACGTTCAGATCCTCATACGGCGTGGTCGGCACCTGGCCGGGCGGCAGACCGTCCGGAACCGCTTCCCCCGTCTCGCCCGGCAGCGACCGGATGTAGCGATAGATGGCTCGTTTGTCGGCTTCGTCCATCGCCCTTACGCTGGCCCACGGCATGATCGGTCGGGAATCGCGCGTCGACAGCATATCCACCCAGGCGTCTTCCGTCAGGTTCGCCGTCGTCAGCCTCAGATTGGCGGCATAGGTTGTGCCCCACGGACCATAGAAGCCTACCCCAGTGCCTCGTAGCGAGTCCGCCTCTGGCACCGGTGGCGACCCCGGCGCCACGCGCGGTGTATGGCAGTCGTTGCAACCGGTGATCTGTACCAGATACCGCCCGGCCTCGATGTCGGTTGCCGCCACGACCCGAGTGGTCCCTGGCGTCGAGACCCTGATCTGGGCATTGTCGCACGCTCCCAGCAGAGCCATTCCGGCCAATCCCGCCGTACACATCGAAATCCGCATCCCGCCCTCCCCCGACAAGGCTTCGAGAGAACATCGGTTTTTTGGATTCGACAAGGCGTTAGGCGGTCAATCCAAGCGCCGCCCGCGCCTTCTTTGTGAGCTTGGCCGCGATGATCCGGTGCGCGATGGCCAAGTGCTCAGCCAGTTCATCGTCCGACCAGGCATCGATATCGTCCAGATGCACCCATTTGGCACGCGCCAGATAGGGGGCCGGGCGGGCGCGACCATCCTCGGTCAGCACCTCATAGGCGATGTCCGACACCTTGAACGACAGCCCGCCCTGCCCGCCGACCATGGCGAACATCTTGCCCCCGACCTTGTAACAGTCATGGTCGTCACCGAAGGGATGATCCAGCGTAACCCCGGTCAGGGCCAGGCAGACCTTGCCTACGCCCTGCCGATCCACCCTTACGCCTCTACGCCGACGCCGATGGGGCAGACCACGCCCGTCCCGCCGATCCCGCAATAGCCGGCCGGGTTCTTGGCCAGATAGCCCTGGTGATAGTCCTCGGCGAAATAGTAGGGACCCGCTGGCGCGATTTCGGTGGTGATCTGGCCGCGCCCCGCCTTTGACAGCGCCGCCTGATAGGCCTCGCGCGACGCCTCCGCCTCGGCCCTCTGGTCTTCGTTCAGATAATAGATGGCCGAGCGATAGGTGCTGCCGATGTCATTGCCCTGGCGCATCCCCTGCGTCGGGTCGTGGTTCTCCCAGAAGGCCTTCAGCAGTTCGGCATAGCTGATCTCCGCCGGGTTGAAGACCACCTGCACCACCTCGGTATGGCCCGTGCGACCCGTGCAGGTCTCCTCATAGGTCGGATTGGGCGTGATCCCGCCGGAATAGCCGACCGACGTCACCCAGACGCCAGGCAGCTGCCAGAAGATGCGCTCCACGCCCCAGAAACAGCCCATGCCGAAGATGGCCGTCTGGAAACCCTGCGGATGCGGCCCCTTCAGCGGGCGACCCGAGACGAAATGCACCTCGTCGGTCCGCAGCGGCGTCTCGCGCCCCGGCAGGGCGGTGTCGGCGGTCGGCAGTTCGGTTTTCTGAAACAGCATGGCGATGATCCTCACGAAATCGGCTTTGCACCCATATGGGGGCAACAACCCCGCTTGCCGAGGGGGTCCGCTTGTTCTATCAGCCTGCCCTCCGCTGGAACGACCGTCCGGCGGCTTCACGCGCGTCGTGGAAACGGACAGGTGGCGGAGTGGTCGATCGCGCACGCTTGGAAAGCGTGTGTAGGTGAAAGCCTACCGAGGGTTCGAATCCCTCTCTGTCCGCCACGATGCTACAAGCTCCTGTTTTTATGGAGTTTGTCGTGAAATCAATAACTTAAAATGGTCATGGGCCGAATGTCTGCTACACTCGATACGGAGAATGCAGACGTGCTAACAGGCCTAATCAGACGAGCGGGCGGGCGTTATTATACCCGCCGCATCATCCCAACACACCTGCGCTCTGCATACGGCGACAAGCGGGAAATTGTCAGGGCATTGGGGACGGCGGACCCTGCCGAAGCCAAGCGGCGGCACGTCGCCTTGTGGGCCGCTCAGGACCGGGAATTTGCTGAAGCTCGGGCCGCTCTCCCTTCGACTGCAATCGCCCCTACCGTCGATGCGGAGGTGCCAGCTGAGCCGCTAGATATAGATGCTTATGCAGCACGGGCGCTGATCGGTCTGCGGAAGAAGCGGGCGGAATACCTCGCAGCTGGACGACTGGACGATTTCAACCTCGAAGCTCGCGAGGGTTTGGAAACCTATCAAGGTATTCTCGATGGGGGCGACACCTTGGGTCTTTCATTGCCCGAAGCTGAGGGAATGCGGGTGGCGACCCTGGCGCTCCTTACTGGCGAAGGCGCGGCGGCACTCGCTGCGGTTCCGGCTGCTAAATCCCCAGCTTCCGGCTCCCCTCGCCTCCCACTCTCTGATGTGCTGGACAAATGGTCGGCCGAGAGAAAGCCTCTGCCGAGAACTGTTCGGGACCTAACCAGGACACTCATGCGATTTGAGGCCGTCGTGGGAAGGCTGGCGGTGCAGGACGTAACCAAGCAGCATGTCATTGCATTCAAGGACGCGCTGTTGGCCGACGGAAAAACCCCAGGGAATATCAACGTCATCATCCCGTTCTTGGGGACGCTTTTCAACTACGCCGTCGCCAACGATATGATCGCATCAAACCCCGCAAAAGATGTGACTGTCACAAACAAGAGGCGCGCGAGGGACAAACGGCGCGAGTTCAACAAAGAAGAACTCAAAGCCCTGTTTGCAGGTCCCGTTCACAGCAGCGGCGCTCGTCCCGTCGGGGGTGGTGGCGAAGCAGCGTATTGGCTCCCATTGCTGGCTCTATACAGCGGCGCTCGTCAGTCCGAACTTGGGCAGCTTCATCCTGATGATGTGTATGAGGAAGGCTACGAGGGGCTGGACGAAAGCGACAAGTCCGCCTGGGTAATGAGATTTGTGGAGAACGAGGCGCGAGGCCAAAAGGTGAAGACCGAAGGGAGCGAGCGGCGCATTCCGCTCCATCCTGATCTGATTGCGCTTGGCTTCCTAAATGTTGTTGCAGCCGCAAAAGAAGAACGCCGCCCGCGCATCTTTCATAAAATCAACGCCACTACGCAGGGCGAACTGATGGGCAACTGGTCCAAGTGGTTCAGCCGCTATCTACGCAACGTATGCGGCGTCACAGATGACCGCGTCGTATTTCATTCCTTCCGCCACAGCTTCAAGCACTACGCTCGCGCTTGCGGTTTGGATAAAGCGGTAAATGACGCCATCACTGGGCATGAAAGCGGCGATGTAGGCGACGATTATGGTGGCTTGGAATACCCCTTACATCCATTAGTGGCAGGGATGGCCCGCTACCGCGTGCCAGGCTTCACTTTGCCAGCCCCCCCCTAAGAGGTAGCAGCTCCGCAAATTCCGCTACGTGGACTTAAATGCACTGCCCCAGCTTAACGCACTGGCGATGCCGCGTTCTATTCCGTTCGAGAGAGGTGTTTTGTGCCGCATCCTAGTTTGACTGTTGAGGCGGTGCTAGCAGCCTTGAAGGAACATGATGAGTTAGGCCGTTCGGCGTTCCTTGACCTCTATGGCTTCAAGGGTGCGCGAGACTACTTCCTCGCTGTGGATGGTAAGAACTACGACAGCAAAGCAATCGTCGCTGTGGCTCATAAATACCTGGCTGATGGCCAGGCGCTCAAACCATCACAGCTAAGCGGCGGGATATCGGATGCAGCGGGCAAGCTGAAAGCTCTTGGTTTCACCGTTACTAAGCCTGGCGAGAATGCCGACTGGACTTGGGATGAGCACGTGCTTGCGCTTGAACTCTACATGTCAAATCCGGTGTCCCCACCTGGAAAACAGAGCAAGCAGGTCAACGAGCTATCAGAACTGCTCAACCGCCTGGGAGAGCGTTTAGGGGTCGCAAGAACGCTGAAGTTCCGCAATGCCAACGGCGTCTACATGAAGATGATGAACTTTCGCCGGGTAGACCCTGCTTTTCAGGCGCTTGGGAAGACAGGCCTCAACAGGGGCAACAAGCTAGAGGTTGCTGTCTGGAACGAGTTTGCCGACGACTTAGACGGCCTGAGAGCTGCGGCAAAGGCTGTTCGTTTGGCCATCGCCGATGACACTGTGGAGATCACTGCTCCGCTTGAGGAGTATGAAGCCGACGAGGGGGCCTTAATCCTCAAACTCCACAAGTCCCGGGAGCGAGATCGCAAACTAATCAAAAAGAAAAAAGACGCGGTGCTCACTGCGACTGGCAAGCTAGTTTGTGAGGTGTGCGATTTTGACTTCCTTGTCCGCTATGGCGATCACGGTCGGGGCTACATCGAAGCGCATCATCGGAAACCCGTCTCCACCCTGAAAAAGGGAGACAAAACGAAGCTAACCGACTTGGCCCTGGTCTGCGCCAACTGCCACCGAATGCTTCACCGCAGGAAAATGCTTCTGGACGTTGATGCGCTGAAAAGCTCTCTGTCCGCTTAAACAGCTGAGACAGATACTTCCGCCAAATTAGCTGTCAGATTTGTGCTTCAGCGAGAAGCTGGCTTGCAGAACAGCCAAGGGCATCAGCGATGCCTATCAACCCAATCAGGCTGACGTTTCGCTTCCCGCGTTCCACTTCCCCCATATGAGTTCGATTGATGCCAGCGGCGTCAGCCAGCGCCTCTTGGGACATCCCAGCCGCGTGACGGCGCATGCGTATGCTGTCGCCTAGCTTACCTAAAGCGCTTCGATTTGCAGGCGTGAGCGTAACCCTTGGCACGGATAGACCGTCGCCAGATGTTGGATTTACGCACCACCTGATCTATGCACCATTCCGGTAAGCTGGAGGGAATGTGCTGTGATCTTGGTAGTCTGCCTATTGGCCTTATTGCCATTGATTTGGCTTGTGATGAGTTCTCTCAATCGAAGCGCTGAGAGGAAGCTAGACGCTGACATTCAAGCGGCATGGAACAGGGCGGTGGTCCGGCTGACCAATGACCAACTTAATGCTCTCAGATATCAGATAGCTGAGATCGAGGTAGTCGCTGACGCCCAAGTCTTGTCTGGCCAGATGAACCTCAGCCAGTCTGAGCTAGTCCGCAAGGAGGCGAAGCTGAGGAGCATCAGATCATTTCTCGAGTTTGGTAATGTGTTTCCTACAAGAGCCAGCTAACTCTAATATATATGACCAGAGTTTGGATGAGTTGTGCGTAGGCTGCCCGGCTCCCTCGCTCATATAGATACGAGTTAGCCAGCCCAGCCCTTCATCCGATAAGCATGACCATGAGATGGATTGAGAGTGCGTGAGTGTGCCCGGTGATCGCGAACAGCTTTCGCTGAACTCCCTCGGGCAATGCCCTACTGCGACCATGACCGTTCCGTAGGTCCCCCGCTCTCGCGGACGTTCGTTGTGCCGTAGGGTATCAAATCCTCACGACCGGGCCGTTGGCATGCCCGCCTGTCGAAAATATCTCACTGGTCGTGAGGTCCGGCTGTCCCGCCTCCCCCACTCCTGGTCAAATCCAAACGACACTAGAACCGCCTCAGGAGCGCCGGGGGAGTGCATCCCGCCCTCAGGATCGTCGGCATCGGATGATGCCGCTCAGCGGGCGATACAGGGGCATTGCGCCTCAACCCGACCCGTCCTCAACCCGCCCCTTCTTTCAGCAGGCGATAGACAGACGCCCGACCCATCCCAAGACGCTTCGCGATCTCCGTCGGACCTATCCCTTCGGCCTTCAACGCAGTGACTTGATCGCGAGGCAGACTGACCGGGCGGCCCTTGTAGACCCCGCGATCTTTGGCCTTCTCAATCCCTTCGCGTTGGCGCTCCTTGCGTAGATCAGTCTCAAACTCAGCAAATGCTGCGAGCATGTTCAGCATCAGTCGCCCGTTGGCGGTGGTCGTATCTACTGCCGCCTGATCGAGAACGCGGAAGCCCACGCCCTTTGCGTCCAGCTGATCAACGATAGAGCGAAGGTCTGAGACGGAGCGAGCCAGACGGTCCATCTTCGTAACGACCAGCACGTCACCTTTCCGAACCGATCGTAGGGCCGCTTCCAGTTCGGGCCTATCCTTGGCGGTGGTCCCGCTGCGCTTCTCCGCAAAGAGGTGATCTGTCTCGACACCTGCGGCTATCAGCTTCTCAGTCTGAACCTCTAGGCTTTGGCCGGTGCTGCTAACTCGCGCATATCCAATGGTAGCCATTCGATCTTCCTGTCTCATTTAGGTCTAGACCATCGGCTTATGCCGTCTCGTATGTCTTGTAAAGACCCATATGATACGTGAGATCGCGGAGCGTGAGACGTCTCCTAAGCGTATACCGAAAAAGGACACCCGCTCGACTAATCTCGTCTTGGTAGGGAAGCTGCCAACGCGCGTCGCTGCTATTGCAGGGGGTTACGGGGACCATTTTAGGGACTAGGATCTGATGCCTGTCCTCGCATAACTTCATTATTTTTCTGCCGAGAGACACATCCAGCATCAACGCGTGGCAAATCACTAGAACCACGATACGTTGATATTTCCAGGCTACAGCTACCGGTGAATTGCCCATGCCGCTTCTGATAACGCAGGACGAAATCCAGGCCCTGCCGCCAGAGCCCCGGCAACGATTTGTGGCCATTGAGGAAATCTGTCGACGGCGCTACGAGCAAGCCACGTTACAGGAGGACATCCAATGGAGTTACGTCCAAGACATGCGCCTCCAGTATATGTCGAGTATCGTAGCCGCAGCGAAATATCTTGGCATCGAACCAATAAATAGGATTTCTATACCGAAGAAATCTAAATGGAACGATGACGCTTATGAGGATTTTGTAAACGAGCTTCACTTCTACGCCATGCAACTAGCTTTGGAAGCTGCAGATCGAAACTCTCAACTTTCAATTACTCTACAGGGCAGCACCCGACAAAGGCTTTCAACTCTATCTGAGCACCTGAGGGAGCAAGTAAAGAAGTTGGACCTGCCGAAGACACGCGTCGAGCAGCTGCTAGCTCGGATAGACCAGTTCGAAAGAGAGCTAACAAAACCGAGGCTGACATTCACCTCTGTCGCGGCTCTAACGATCTACCTAGCTGCCGCCGTAGCAGATTTGGGAGGCGCAGCATCAACCGTGAGAGGGGCGATGAACCTGATTGAGGAGGCCGTCGGTGGCGCTAAAGAAGCCGAGGACAATGAGGTAGCCGGGATGCTGGGGGTCTACGAACCTCGAAAGCTAGAGCCTCCGCGAATAGAGGAAGCTGTCGTAGCCCAGAAAACATTCGCAACTGAAGACGATATACCGTTCTGAAATTGATTGCTTGGCGCAATGTTCCTGGCAGCCGAGCGCTTATCCAAAAGCGAGGTAGGAAAGAAATTGGTAGCTAGAAAAAAAGAGGAAGCGACGTGCAGCTTCCATTTCCTCACTCGGGAAGTCCGAGGTGACGACAATCAGTGGACCCGTGTCCCCATCAGCCGCGACGAGTTTGCGGCATTCTGCCAAGTGCTAATAGCGCAGCCTGAAATTGACATAAGGGACCCAGAAACTTGCCGAGTGCTCAGGAACTCATTGGATACGCCCGTAGAGCATTGCGAAATTATCAATGATCGCACCATCTTCGGACGCTTCCGATCGAAGTATACGGGCCATGCATACGAGAACACAGATGTCGGTGAGATATCTGATAGCAGCGTAAGCTTGAGGCCTTTCTTTTTTATCGCCTACCTTTCCGAGAGCGGCATTGTTTACGTTGGAAGCCAATACCTTGGGACATTCGGCGGTTATGGTAAGCTTGAACGGACATTGAGGTCGTTCTTACCAGGCGACGGGGTAGTGGTTTCTCATAGCTTTAGAAATAATGCCACTTCCTTTGCGGGAGCTCAGCCCAAAGAAATTCGCGTGAACTTCGCCAGGCAGTCGAAAGAACTCACCGGTGCGACCAAGTTCGGTGAACGAGGCGCAATGACTTTCAAACGCGCCTCCAGTAAAGACGAGCATTTTAAGAATACCGTTGTAGATAAGATACTGTCCAAAGTCGGCCAGCCGCGAGCGGCGCTCAAAAGCGCTGTAGCAGGCATGCTATCTGATAATGAGATGCTGCATCTTCGGGATGAGGACATCGAGAACTGCACAGTGGTTGCTGTTATGAACGGCAAAGACACGACAATCAATATAATCGAGGCAAGCCACTATGCCACAAAATTTCCGCTAGGGATCAAAGATTACGTCAAGGGCCATCCTGATCGAGAAAAGACGCAGGCCGCCATGTTAAGGCTCCTACAGACCCAGATAATATCTAGGTCCGAAATTGTTTAACGCTCGCGACATCATAAGAAACAACTTTGATACGTTTTACGACTTCGATAGTCGGCAAAAACGTAGTCAAAAACCGCGCTTGATCTTGACAGCACTTGTGGCCTTGACTGCCTCTGTCTTATTCACTGACGCATCAGACAACATGTTGGCCGGTTTTCTGGCTGTGCAGTCCATCCTACTAGGATTTACATTCAACGTAATGTTCTTCCTCGCAGGCAACAAACCCACCAGAGAGGTAAGAGCGACAAGCATTGAAGGCAGGCTGAGGGCCGATCGACTGAGGATATTGTATCGCGAGCTATTCTTCAACGTCTCCTATTTCAACTTCGTCGCAATTTGTTCGATATCAGTAGCCGTATTGCTTCTTCTTCCTTCGCCGGCGATCCCCGCCTTTGCGCTTCAGTGGGCACCGGTCGTCGATTACGTGGAATGGCTAGGCAGTTCTCCATTACCGCCTCTGATGCAGGCGGCCCTGAAGTGCTTCGCCATGTTTACTTTTTACGCCCTCGTTATCGAAGTTATATTCTCGATATCTCGCGTAATAGGCAGGACGTCATTCTACTTTGAAAAGAAGATGGGTGAGACACCAGCCGTCGAACCAGGAGAAAGCTGATCTCCAGATTTTCGCGTCGCCAGGGGTCGCTTATGTCGTGTGTTCTGCTACATTATGCAGGTAAATATGTAGCATGGTAAGCGCCCTAAACCATTGATTTTACGAGAATGGGTGGCAGTCCCTCTCTGTCCGCCACTGACTTTCCCCTGCAATCTCAGATACTTAGATAGCCCTTACAGGGTCCCGACATGTCGGGAATAATCTGAACCATACTCATCCGATCGCACCCGTCCCGCTGGCCTGAATCCTGTTTTCCCGGCTCTTTGCGCGGCCCATTCTCTACGGCCGAAAGATCCGGATGAGTTTCCTTGGTAACAGGGAATCAACTGGGAGTTTCTGAGATGATGGAGCGTGGCTTGGAGACGCTCAGCTCAAATCCCCGTCCAATCTGGGTTTGCGCGGCGCGTCGCGTGTCGCGCCGCCGCGCTTGCAGGGAATTTACACGGTCTTTGCAGGGAACCGTTGCGAATTATCAGGCGACAAGCGCCGCCTTTTGGTCCTCCCAGCAGAGCGGGATGGCGTTGCAGCGTATGTCTTCAAGGCAGAGCCCGGACCTCTGCCGCCCTTCGAGAAACGCCAGCTGAGTGCCTGCTCCCGAGTAAGTCAGCCGCACGAAGTTGCGCTCATACGGCGACGCCGGCGATTGATGCATGACGCCGTCATCGTCGACGTGTCCTTGGAATGCTATCTTGGAAGACGGGCGCTGTTTGATCGCGGCTACGGATTCCGGCTGAATACCCGCACATAATCGACCTCCATCCGCTGGGGGAATGCCCGGTCGTCGATGCCCTCGGCCCCGCCCCAGTCGCCACCGACGGCGATGTTCAGGATCATGTAGAAGGGGGCGTCGAAGGGCCAGGTGGCGCGGTCGCCGCGCCCGTCGTTGGCAAAGCGATAATAGCCCACGTCGTCGATGCCGAAGTTGATGCCCTCGGGCGTCCACAGCACCTGATAGCGGTGAAAGGCGTCGCAGGCGTCGCGGACGCGCTTGCGGCCGCCGCGTTCGGTGCCCTGAGTGTGGTTGTAGCGGGTCGTGTGGACCGTGCCGTGGACCTCGCCGCGCTCATGGCCGACATGTTCCATGATGTCGATCTCGCCGCCTGCGGGCCATTCGGCCTCCGCGACCGGCAGCATCCAGATGGCCGGCCAGCTGCCGCGACCGCAGGGGATCTTGGCCTTCACCTCATAGAAGCCATAGGTCCATTCGGCCTTGCCGCGCGTGATCAGCCGGGCGGAGGTATAGGCCTGTCCCCCGGCATCGGCGACCTGTTCGGGCGTCAGGGTCTCACGCCGGGCCTCGATGACCAGATGGCCGTTCTCGACGCGGGCATTCTCGGGTCGGTCGGCGGAATAGTACTGGCGCTCGTTGTTGTACCAGCCCTCGCGGTTGCGATGGGTGTCATAGGACCAGCGGGTCGGGTCGGGCGGGCCGTCAGTGTTAAACTCGTCGTTCCAGACGAGGCGATAGCCGGTCAGGCTGCCGTCCTGCGGCGGGGGAGCGGATGCTGGCGCGGGCGCCGCACCAATACATACCAGAGCGGCCAATGCCCCAAGCGTCGGTGCCAGAACTCGCATTGCGTTCTCCCATGATCATTCTGCGACGACCTGAGCTCAGGCAATCGCGGTTTGACAACGTTGTCAACTCCCGACACCTTGCACTAAAAGACGAACACACAGGGACGGAACACATGATCAACCTCTCCTGCAAGCGTGGCCTCGCCACCGTCGCCGTGTCGCTGACGGCGCTGATGATGGCCACTGGGCCTGCGTTGGCCCAGACGCCGCCGGCTGCGGTCGTCGACCTGACCGCTTGGCCCAGCGCCGGCAGCCCGGACGCCATAACCGATGCCGCAACCCTGGCCTTCGTCGAGGATCTGCTGGCCCGCATGACGGTCGAGGAGAAGGTCGGTCAGGTGATCCAGGCCGACATCGGCTCGATCACGCCGGCCGATCTGGCGACCTATCCGCTGGGCTCGATCCTGGCCGGCGGCAATTCTGCTCCCGGTGCCGACGAGCGGGCCCCCGCCCAGGCCTGGGTCGAACTGGCGCAGGCGTTCCGGGCGGCGGTGGCCCGGCGACCGGGCGCGAAGGTGCCTTTGATGTTCGGCATCGATGCTGTGCACGGGCACAACAATGTCGTCGGCGCGACCCTGTTTCCGCACAACATCGGCCTGGGGGCGACGCGCAATCCCGATTTGATCGAGCGGATTGGAGTGGCCACGGCACTGGAGGTGGCGGCCACGGGCGCGGACTGGACGTTCGGACCGACGGTGGCGGTGCCCCGCGACGATCGCTGGGGCCGGACCTATGAAGGCTATGGCGAGGACCCGGAAATCGTCGCCGCCTATGCCGGGCGGATGACCCTGGGTCTTCAGGGCGCGCTGGGCCAGGGGCATCTGATCCCCGGCCATATCGCGGGCTCGGCCAAACACTATCTGGCTGACGGCGGCACGCTGAACGGCAAGGATCAGGGTGATGCCGTCATCTCCGAACGCGAGCTGATCGACATCCATGCAGCGGGCTATCCGCCCGCGATCGACGCCGGGGTACTGACCATCATGGCCAGCTTTTCCAGCTGGAACGGGGTCAAACACACCGCCAATGCCGACCTGCTGACGGACGTGCTGCGCGGCCCCCTGGGCTTCGACGGCTTCGTGGTCGGCGACTGGAACGCGCACGGCCAGATCGAGGGCTGCACCAACGAAAGCTGTGCCGCCGCCTTCAACGCCGGTCTGGACATGTTCATGGCTCCCGACAGCTGGAAGCCCCTGTATGAAAACACCCTGGCCCAGGTGAAGTCGGGCGAGATAGCCATGGCCCGACTGGACGAGGCCGTGCGCCGCATCCTGACGGTCAAGGTCAAGACCGGGGTGTTCGAGGCCGAGCGACCGGTCGAGGGCCGGGTCGAGGTGCTGGGCTCGCCGGAGCACCGGGCCTTGGCGCGCGAGGCGGTGCGGCAATCGCTGGTGCTGCTGAAGAATAACGGCTCGGTCCTGCCCATCCGGCCTGGCGCGCGCGTGCTGGTCGCAGGCAGTGCCGATGACATCGGCCAGGCGGCCGGCGGCTGGACCATCAACTGGCAGGGAACGGGCAATACCCGCGCCGACTTTCCCAACGCCCAGTCGATCTGGGAAGGACTGAAAGAGGCTGTCGAAGCCTCGGGCGGCACGGCTGAGCTCAATGCGGCGGGCGCGTTCGAGACGAAACCTGATGTAGCCATCGTCGTGTTCGGCGAGGAACCCTATGCCGAGTTCCAGGGCGACCTGTCCGATCTGGACTTTCGCCCGCGCGAGCCACTGGCCCTGCTGCGCCGGCTGAAGGCCGAGGGTATACCGACCGTGGCGGTCTTCCTGTCTGGCCGGCCCCTGTATGTTAACCCGGAGATCAACGCCTCGGACGCCTTCGTCGCCGCCTGGTTGCCGGGGTCGGAGGGTGGCGGGATCGCCGATGTGCTGGTCGCAGGCACGGACGGCGCGGCGCGTCACGACTTCAGGGGCAGGCTGTCGTTCAGCTGGCCCCGCAGCCCGGATCAGGCGCCGCAGAACCGGGGCGGTCCGGACTATGATCCCCAGTTCGCCTATGGCTTCGGTCTCACCTATGCGGCGGCGGCCGAGACTCCCGCGCTTGCCGAGGTGGAGGAAGGGTCGGATGCATCGTCCATGCGGTTCTTCGCCGACGGCCGGTTCGTGACGCCCTGGTCGCTCGTCGTACGCGACGAGGGCGGCGAGGCGCGGATCGCGGACGGGGCGCGGGGCGTCAGCCCGCGGTCGGTGGTGACCGTGGCCCCTGTCGATGGTCAAGGCCAGGAATCCGCCAGACTGCTGACCTTCACCGGGCCGGGACAGGCGATCGTGACCGGCCCGGCGATCGATCTTTCGGGTTCGGACTATGCGGGCGTCGCCCTGACGTTCCGCTACCGGATCGATGCAGGCGATGCCTCGGCGCTGAGCCTGGGCCTGGGCAATGGCGTGGTGCGGTTCGGTGGCGGTCAGGGCTGGCAGCAGGCGTCGGTGCCGCTGCGCTGTTTTGCGTCCGGTCAGGGCGGTCTGACCGGCGTGGACCGGGCCTGGATCCTGTCGGCCACAGCCGCGGCGACCGTGGCGGTCGAGGACATTCGTCTGGACACGGCCGCGTCGGACACCTGTCCTGCATCGGCAGATTAGAGGCTTGATCAGGTTCGGGGCGCGGTCGAGCCCCGGACTTCCAGCCCGAAAGGCAAGAGGTGATCGGACGGGCTGGCCTCGCCCGTCCTGCTGACGCCGATCAGCAATTCGGCGGCCCTGGCGGCCATCTCGGAGATCGGCTGGCGCACGCTGGTCAGGCCCGGCACGCTGAGACGGACGCCGGGCGTGTCGTCGAAACTGACCAGCGACAGGTCGGGCACGCGGAGGCCGTGGCGGGAGGCGACGTGCAGGGTTGCCAGCGCCATTTCGTCGTTGCTGGCCAGGATGGCGGTCGGCGGCTCAGGCCGCGACAGCAGGGTCTCGGCGGCGGCGACACCGCTCTCGAAAGTGAAATCGCCGGGCGCGATCAGGTCATCATCGATCGCGATACCCGCCTGCGTCAGGGCATCGCGATAGCCGTCGCGTCGCTGGCCGCTAGCCTCGAAGCGCGGGCTGCCGGCGATGAAGCCGATCCGGCGGTGACCGAGGTCTAGCAGGTGCCGCGTCGCCTCGGCCGCCGCCGCCCGGTCGTCCATGAAGACGCCGAAGCCGACACCCTCGCCCGGCACGCCCATCCGCACCACCGGCACGTTTCGGCGCGTCAGCATCTCGACCAGCGCCAGGTTCTGGGAATGGGGCGGGGTCAGGATGACCCCGTCCGGCTGAAGGGCCGACAGGATGGCCACAACCTTGCGGTCCAGATCGGGCGATCCCGCCTCGACCAGTTCGAACAGCATGCGATAGCCGTGCGCTTCGCAGGTCAGCATCGCACCGTGCAGCATCTGGTCGATCCAGTCGTTGCCGCGCCCGCTCTGCCAGTTGTTGATCGTGTTCTGACGGTCGTTCAGCGCGACCAGCAGATAGGACCGGCTGCCGCCCATGCGACGCGCGGCCATGCTGGGGACATACCCCAGATCATCGACCGCCTTCATGACCCTGTCCTGCAGATCCTTGGTGACGTTGGGCTCACCATTCATTACGCGTGACACGGTCTTGACCGCGACGCCCGCGGCTTCCGCGACGTGACGGATGGTGACCTTGGTCATTGCGCCTCCCCTGGAGCGATCCTGCTCCCGGAACGAGCCAGGTGCGTCCTGCCCGTGTTGCACCAATCCCACCCTCCGACGCCAGTCGAAAAACGATCGTTGACAACGTTGTCAAACAATGGCGCATTAAAGGCAAGCGGAATGACCAACGATCCGCATCGGGAGGACTATCGAATGCGCAACCGCAAGACGGCGCTGCTTTGTGGCGCGACCCTGGCCTTCATCCTCCCCGGCGTGGCGCTGGCGCAGACGCCGCCTGCGGACGCGCCGCCGCAGGACCCGGCCAACCAGGAGGCGGGCAACCCCCAAGCCGACGATCCGGCGACGACGCTGGACGACGTCGTCGTGACCGTCGAGCGGCGCGAGCAGAACCTGCAGGATTACGCCGGCACGGCCGTGGCCCTGACCGGCGCGGATCTGAAGGCCGTCGGCGTACAGGACATCACCGATCTGGAGGGGCGCGTGCCCGGCCTGTCGGTCGCCAACAACGGCGGCAATATCGAAATCTACATCCGCGGCGTGGGCTCTTCGAACAATACCGAGCTGGGCGATCCGGCGGCGGCCACCCACTATGACGGCGTCTATCTGCCGCGTCCGGCAGGTATCGGCTCGGCCTTCTTCGACATCCAGCGGGTCGAGGTGAACATCGGGCCTCAGGGCACGCTGCGCGGTCGCAATGCCACGGCGGGCTCGGTCAACATCGTGACCTGGAAGCCGGGCCTGAATATCCTGGACGCCAGTGCCGAATTCGAGCTCGGCAACTATCAGCAGCGCGTCTTCCAGGGGATGCTGAACCTGCCGGTCGGCGAGACGGCCGCCCTGCGCATCGCCGGTTATCACCTGGAGCATGACAGCTATTATACTGATGTGGGCCCTGCCCAGGTCGGTGTGGCCGAGGCTGAAGACAACAGCGCCGGTCGCATCCAGTTCCTGTGGGAGCCCGACAGCCGCTGGAGCATCCTGCTGGGGGCCCACTACATCCGCGAGACTGGCAGCGGCTACACCGGCACCAACTATGCCAACCCCCTGGGCGAGGGTATTGACCCGGACGACATTGAGGACCCGCGCCGCGTGGTCGCCCGTGCCTTCACGCCGGAACTGAACACCCGCCACTGGGGCGCGCGCGCCCACATCAACTATGACGGCGACCTGTTCGACATCGAATACACCGCCAGCTATCGCGACCTCGTTTATGACTACAAGGCGGTGACGCCCCTCTCGCCCTTCTATCCAGGCGTGCTGGAAAACCTGACGGGGCCGGGCGGGCTGGGAGAGACGCTGGACAACTTCTCCCAATTCCAGTCGATCACCGACAGCCAGTCCAAGACGCATGAGCTGCGCTTCTACGACAACGAGGGGCCATGGATCTGGAGCGCCGGGGCCTTCTATCTGGAGGAAGATCAGTATTCCTTCCTGGGTTCGACCGGTGACCGCGGGCTCTTCTTCCAAGGCGTGGAGTTCAACATGCCCGACGTCGATACCTCGTCCTATGCGCTGTATGCCGACACGACCTACAGCGTCACCGACCGGTTCCGTCTGACCGGCGGCCTTCGCTACACCGAGGACGAAAAGAGCCGTCGCGGCGTGGCGGCGCGGTACGGTTTCGCCATCGGTGGGGACAACTTTTCCTGCTGCGGCGGTGTGCGCGTCGGCACCGAAGGCTTCGAGTTCGCCGGACGCAGCCGCAGCATCTTCAACCCCGACACCGACGGCAACGGTGCCATCAGCGATCAGGAAGTGCTGGACTTCTATTTCAACGGCGTCTCGCGCTTCGGCGCGCGCGACAACGTCCAGACCATCTTCGGCAACGGCCCCGTGCCGGGCGGTGCGCCCAACCGCCCGCCGTGCCTGGACACCATCACGGGCGACTTCTTCGTCTGCCCGCCTGACGGCACGGTCAGCTTCGCCGTGCCCTTCGCCGGCCAGATCTTCCAGCAGGTCGGCGAGAGCAAGATCGACTTCGTCGATTGGCGCCTGCGCGCGGAATACGACCTGACGGATGACAACCTGCTGTATGGCCTGATCACGACCGGCAACAAGTCGGGCGGCTTCAACGACAACATCGGCAACGCCGGCTTGGCCCCTACCTATGGTCCCGAGACCGTCACACTGTACGAGGTCGGCTCCAAGAACGAGTTCTACGTCGGCGACTATAAGGCCCGCCTGAACGGCTCGCTGTTCTACAACGACTATAGCGATCAGGTCCTGACGTCGCTGTTGTCGGTGGCCCAGATCGTCGACTTCTTGGGCGGACCTCAGGAGGTGCCGGTGCCCGAGGACTCCTCGCTGGCCCTGGTCGTCTCCTATTCCTACAACGCGGCCAAGTCCCGCATCTATGGCGCGCAGTTCGAGGGTGGCATCGACCTGCCCTGGAACCTGGGCATCGATTTCAACCTCCTCTATCTGAAGGCTGAAGTCACCGAAGCCGAAGAAATTCAGGACTTCCGCTTCCAGGCCGACGTCGCACCCACCGAGGCGGTGTTTCGCTCGATCGAGGGCAAGACCCTGCCCCGCACACCGGAATGGCAGTTCAACATCAACCTGACCCAGGCCTTCCCGACCGAGCGCATGGGCCAGTTCGACTATGTGATCTCCAGCGGTTACCGCTCGTCGATGTTCACGACCATCTTCAACGGCGAGGATTATCTGCAACCGGACAATCCGCGCCGCCGACTGGACGACAAGGTGGATGGCTACTGGACGTTCGATGTCGGCTTCGGCTGGACCCCGCCCGGCGACGGACGGGTCAGGCTGGAGGGCTTCGTCAACAATCTGACGGACGAGCAGAACGAGGCCGCCATCATCATCACCCAGTTCGACAACACACGCTTCTTTACGCGCCCCCGGACCTTCGGCGCACGCCTTCGCGTCCAGTACTGATCCGCTGCCTTCCTGAGCGGCCCTCTGGCGGCGTCTCCCGAGCGGGAGGCGCCGCTTCTTTTGTGCGGTGACATCGGCAGGGGGAACAGCCAAGGTCGCGGCCCATGGTTCGCCGCGATATGCCTCAAGCCACTACGTCTCTGCCTGCGGTGCGACCGGGCTTCGTCGCGGCCTATATGGCGGCCCAGGTCGGTGCCTACATCGCCTTCATCCCCCTGCTGACAATCCTTCTGCCACTCAAGGCCGCGGCGATCGATCCCGCAGGACGGGCGGAGGTGCTCAGCCAGGCGGCGCTCTGGGGGGCCATGACGGCCGGTCTGGCAGGCGTCATGGCCGGCATGATCGGTGATCGCACGCGCCACTGGCCCGGCGGCCGGTCGCTGTGGGTGATCGGAGGCCTGATCGGAACCGTCTTCAGCTACGTCCTGATTCACCGTGCGGCGACCGCGCCGTCCCTGATCGCGGCGATCATCGTCTTGCAGATCAGCCTAAACTTCATGCTCAACCCCCTGGCCGCGGTCCTGCCCGAGCGCGTGCCGACCCATCAGCGCGGCATGGTCGCCGGCTTCACGGGTCTGGCCTATCCGCTGTCCAATCTGTTCGGAGCCGTGGCGATCGGCCTTTGGCTGACGGTCGAGATCGACAGGTTGGTCGCCGTCGTGGCGGTGACGGTCGCGATGGTGCTGCCCTTCATCGCGACCACTGTCCGTGCACCCTCGCTGGGCGGCGTTCGCACAGGTCGGAGCGTGTCATTCACGGCCCTGGCCGATCGCGACTTCCTGCTCGCCTTCGCGTCGCGCCTGCTGGTCCAGACGGCCGTGGCGATGAATGTGCTCTATCTGCTGTTCTTCCTGGATCAGGAAACGAACATCGCGCGCGTCCTGCCATCGGTACGCATCGAGGTGGCGGCCGGAGGGCTGCTCATCGTCTCCACCGGTGTCGCCGTCGTCGCGGGCCTGATCGGCGGACGGTTGTCAGACAGGATCGGAAAGCGCCGCCGGATCGTGTTTACCGGTGCCGCTCTTCTGGCTGCGGGAACCCTCCTGATGGCGGCGTTCCCGCAATGGCCGGGACCGCTGATAGCCCAGGCCGTCTTCGGGGTCGGTGTCGGCCTGTACGGCATCACCGAGGCGGTTCTGGCCGCAGAGGTGCTGCCCAGCGCGAAAGACGCTGGCCGCGACCTCGGCCTGATGAATGTGGCCTCCACCGCCGCACAGATGCTTGCGCCGGCTCTGGCGCTGGGGGCTTTAAGCTGGGTCGGCGAGGATCTGCAGGTTGTCTATCTGGCAGGGTCGGCGCTTGCGATACTGGGCGGTTCGTTTGTTCTGGCACTGAGTCGGGTGCCTTGAACGGCAGCACTCCGTGCAATCAAACAGTCGATCGCGCCCGCGCCCTACCTCAGCTCAGCTCAGCTCAGCTCAGCTCAGCTCAGCGGAGGCAAGTTGTCGTGGAAACTCAAAGCGCCACCGGCCGCCGCGTGTTTCCTTGCGCTTATCCAGAGCCCTATGGCTAGCCCTGTTCGGTTCTCCGCCTGCGCATCTGCAGCGCTACACACAGAAGGCTCATTCGTAATCCACGCTTAGCGGGATTGCGGTCGTCACGTCGGTGATCACCAAGGCACTTGATCGACGAAGCGAACCGCCGATGCGGAGGCGGTCTTGCCCCGAGCCGTCCATTCTGGCGGTGAGGGTGTTCGAGATGTCGCCGGAGTTGTCACTCCAGATGGTGAAGCTGTCGACTGTGACGCCCGGTGTTGAGGTCATGATCGCGGCCGGCAGGCGGACGCGATACTGCCGGCCGGGGTCGCCTGTCACCTGGATGATGGCGTCCGTGGATCCCGAGGCCGGGATTGTAGCCCCGTTTGCGGGGATCCGACCAAACGACAACGAACGAACGGTGCTGATCGTGAGGGCGCGTTCGACTGTGACGGCGCTCTCGGCCAGGCGCGATTGCGCCAGCGTCTCATGGGGCAAGGTGCTGAAGGCTATGGCCATGCCAAGGATGAGCTTCCGCATCACAGGAAGGTCGCCGTGACGGTGTAAGTAAAGGTGTCGGTGCCGCTGTCTGCTCCTGCCGCCAGAAGGACATCCATTCCAAGCGGGAAGGTCACCGACCGTCCCGCACCGATAGGCCGCAGGTCGAACGTCAAGCTGGGCCCCTCGGTTGGCGCGCTGGTGCGATAGGTGCCGCCACTCAGATTGCCCATGCGAAAACGGGTGATGCTGCCGTCGTCCGACGCGCCAGAAGCGGTGATGACGACCCTGACGTCGCGAAGCAGGCAACTCATGAGGGTAAGCCCGCAGTTTATACTGATGGTAGGCGGCGTCAGCGATGTCGAGCTGAGGCGGATCGCATTGCCCGAGGTGCGCGTGACGACGCCTGCTGTGCTGATCGAAAAGGTCGTCGCTGCACTACCGCGCACCACTGTGCCGATGACAGGAGCCGTTCCTGAGGGCGAGCGAGACACGCTGAGCTGCGCGGCGGCCGGACTGGCCAGCAGCAGCGTAGCGCCAAACATCACCAGACTGAGACAGGTGCGCATCACGACCGACCTCCGCTTTCATCGATACGGATCAGAACGTCACCGCCGCGTACGAAGCCACCCCCGGCGGGCGCGAGCACTTCAACGGGGGCGACCATGGTCAAGCCCAGGTCGCGCGCCTGGTCGGGATCCAGCTCGACACGATAGGAGCCGGGTCGCAGACCCTCGATGAATGCGACACCGGCATGGTCGGTGCGCGCCTTTACGGGTACGCCGCCCGCGATGGGGACCAGTTGAAGATCCACAGCCGCCAGGGCTCGGGTCTGGCCATCTCGCACCAGGCGGGCGGTGAGTTCGACCTCGCTGGTGACCTGCATCGGATAGAGGACGACAGCCGTGCGACCGGGACGCGGCACAAGGTCTATGGCCTGGGCGGGTCCGACCAGGAACGGATCGTCGATACCCTCCAGATTCACACGCAAACGTGCGCTTGCCGGATCACCGAGACCGCCGCCGAGGACGCGGCCATCGCTCCCCGTGATAGCAGGGCCTGAAGGGGTCTCCACCACAACGTTGGACACACCAGATTCAGTCGTTTGGCGCACACCGTCGCCATTGGCGTCGACAAAGGCATCGACGGCGACCGACCCGCCCGACGAAATGCCCGGACGTGTTATCCGGTACCGACGCGCAAAGGGATCGAAGCTCAGGCCAAAGCCCATTTGCAGGCCGATCTGCCAATCGCCCCGGTCGGCTTCATAGGCCGCATTGACCGACACGTCGAAGCGGGAGGCGCGGTAGAGGCCTGACGCCTGGAACGTCGTGGCCCCGGCATCGCCGAGCGCGCGCACGACGCCGAGGCGAAGCGCCCGCCGCTCGCTGATCTGGATGTCGACATTGGCATAGGCGGTGTCGATCCCGGCGTCGGGTCCGATCTCATAGGACAGGCCACCCCTTAACTGGGCACGGGCGGCAACCAGGGTCGCAACGTCGAATGCCCCGACCAGGCGGTCACGCCGCCCCTCGGTCGTGCCTTCGTTTTCATAGGCCAGACTGGAGGACAGATAGTAGCGGTCGAGGGGCAGCGAGGTCCGCGCCTCGGCCGTGAACAGGTCTGTGTCATCGCTTCGCTCCAGACGGCGCAGGTCCAGCGACAGCGGCACGGACACCCCATTCACGGGACGAAACTGCACGTCGGCACGAAGGTCGGTGGCGCGGCGCAGGCTGACTGCGTCGCCGAAACCGAACTGGCGGGTCTCGTCTATGAAGTCCCCGGAGTATTCGGAATGACGCCCGACCAGCGAAATGCCGAAGGGACGCGCTGCGACGCCCAGGGTTGCGCCCTGCCCGCCTTGATCGTCCCGTGCCACATCCAGCTGGCCGGCGACCGCTCCGATGGAAGCGCGCAGACCCAGCAGTCCGACATTTCGGGCGTCACGTCCCTGAGGCGTGTATCGCGCCAGACCTCCGCTGAGCGTCAGAGTAGAGTTGATGCCATAGTCAAAGACGGCCGAAAGGCGGGCTTCACCCGTGGATGAATCGGCGAGCCGTTCGCCGATCTGGAACACGGGCCGGTTCTGTTCGACGGCCCCCAGCCGCATCACCAACTGGCCCGCAGCGACCTGACCCGTACCGAAGTTGATGCGGCGCACCTGTTCGCGGGTCTGTCCCTGTGGTCCGTAGAAGACGAGGCGAATGGTGTTGAGGCCAAATGTCAGCGGAACGTCGAGAAATTCGTAGCGGCCTTGGACGGCCGAAGCCTGCGTCGCCTGAAGAACTTCGTTGACATAGAGCTCCACATCCTCGCCCAGCGGAAGTTCGCCCCGCAGGTCGAGCGGGGTCGACAGGTCCAGCGCCTCGAGAGGAGCAGAGGTGTAATAGACCCCACGCCCGCCGAAACTGGCCGCGCCCAGAGCCATGGACGGCGTGAAGACATCGCCGATCCCGGCGCGCGTTCCGCCCAGAAAGCCCAGGGCGCGGCCGTCCGGGTCCTTGCGTTCCAGCAGGACGCGCGCGTCGTTCAGGCTGCCGTCCTGATCGGAGCCGATGAAACCCTGCAGCCCGGCATAGGCCAGATCGCCGGCGAAGCGCAGGTCGTAGTTGCGCGTCTGGTTCTGGCCGTCACGCGCAATCTGTCCGCCCAGATTGACGTCGAACGCCGGGGCCGTGAACAGGCGGTAGGGGGTTTCGATGCGGCTGGACTGAACCACCGCACTGCCGAGACCGAGGCCAGCGGCGCGCTGCTCACGCGCCAGACGCTGCTGAAACGGCAGGGGTTCAGTCGGGACCACGACCAAGGTCTGGGCATTGACGTCAGCCCGCAGTCGAACAGGCAGCAACTGCTCCAGAAGGTCTATCCGAAGGTAAAGATCGCCGTCGTAGAAGGCCGCCTGGCCGGGTTCAAAGGAGACCTGCCGGTTGCCGATGACGGCGGTCCTGCTGGTCAGATCGAGCCGCAGCTCCCGATCGCGCGAACCGACCCAGCCTTCTGCGCGTCCTTCGGCGGGGAAAACGCCTACAGCAAAGTCCGCAACACGCGAGAACTCGCCCAAGGGCACATAGACGCCACCCCGCGAGCCGTAGACGTTCATCGTCTCTGCCAGCCGATAGCCGTCGGCGGTGACCTCCATAAAGAGTAGGTCATCAGGGCTGAAGGGTTGGGGGTCCGCAGCGCGCACCAGGCTCGAGACCAGATCCTGGGCATGAGCGGTGGTGGCACCGGTCATGGCACACAGGCCCGCGACGAACAGGACCGCCAGCGGGCGAACATCGCTCATGCCCCCGGAACGACCGCCGTCGCGAGGGTGGAGCCGGGCTGCGCATCGTCATCGACATAGACGATACGCAGGGACTCACCCGCGGGCAGGGCCTCTGAGAGAGGGGCTACGACCGTCCTGCGGTCGATCTCGGGATAGACAGCGACGCCGCGCACGACGGTCACCAGGCGCTCGCGGCTGCCTTGGCCAGCATAAATCTGGACGTCACCATAGACCGAATTGGTTCCCAATCGGAGCAGGTCCAGCTGGATCGCGCCGTTCGGAGCGCCCTCGACCGGAGCCAGACGAACGACACTGTCGATCCCGGCGCGCGCATCGACGTCACCGTCGCGCAGAATCAAGGGAATGCTGACGCTGAATAGGGCGACCACCTGAAGCGCGACCTCATCGGTGCCGGGCGCGGCGGCCTGGGCGGCCGTGAAGCCACTGTCCTCGGGCGGAAGGGCCGTCACTGTCAGATGGGTCCGGTACTCCTGGGCCCCGCCGGTTGCAGGGGGGCGAACGCGAATGCGGATGACCTGGCTCTCGCGCGGCTGCAGGGTCACGCGGCGCGGCGTGTACTGGATGAAATCCGCAGCCGAGGGCCCCAGCGGGCTTGGCGTCGTCAGGTCGGCCGCTGCGATGATCTGTCCGTCGGGCTGCATGACCCGATCAACCAGTTCGACCGTGTAGGTGGCCGGGGCATCGCCCTGGTTGAAGACATAGACCGAGGCGGCGCGCTCGCTCGCATCAAAGGTCACGCGCCGGGGCGAAATGTTCAGATCCGCGCCGACCTGGGCCATAGCCGCACCCGCTGCCGAAAGGGACAGCATGGCAACGCAGGCGGCGATCACGGACTTGAACATCAGACGACCTCACTCAAACGGGCGCAACAGGGAGGTTACCGCCATCGACTGTCCCGAACGTTAATCGGGCCGCGTCCGGCGGAACCCCTCGATCAGTTGTAGGCGGCCGAAACGGTGAAGGTGCCGGTGTAGGTGCCGGTGGCGGCGGTCGAGGCGACCGGTACGGTGCCACCGACGCGGAACACCAGCGAACCCGCCGAACCCAGGGCGTTGCTCAGGGTCTGGGCGCTGGCCGAACCCGTCAGGCTGTTGTTGGTCGTGACCGTCAGGCTGTCAGAGCCGTTGGCCATGGTGAAGGTGGCGGGGATGGTGACCGAGATTGACTGGCCACCTTCGCCGTCGATGGTGAACTGCGAGGCCTGGGGCGTGTCGCCCGAGGCCAGGCCGACGACGCCACCCGTCACCGACCGGGCACCGGCGGCGCTGACAACTACGGTGCCGGACCCGGTCGAGGGTCGCACGATGGTGCCGAACTTCAGGTCGGCGTTCTTCGTGATCGTCAGGGGGCGGATTACGGTGATCGATCCCGTGCCCGTGGTCGATGCGGTGGACTGGGCCATGGCCGGGGCGGCGAAGGCGACGGCGGCGAGTGCGGCGGCAGTGCAGATCAGCTTGTTCATCAGAGGTCTCCGGCGAGGCGGTTGCGATAAGGTGATCGCCGGATGCGCCCCAGCCGCAAAAACGTCCACGCGGCGGCTCCTCATAAAGGCCGTTTTAGAACCAAAGTTATAGGGATCAGACTAAAGTATTCGACGAATGATTTCAGTGTATTATTTTGATACAGCCTGAATCAAGTTTATCGGCAAGATGCGTTTACTGTTTATTAAGCATGATGCTTGTGCTTGTTGCTGACGGCGTGGGTTTGCAAATGTGGGTAGAATAAGAGACGCTGCGCTTCATGCGCTGGATCGTCCTTATCGTAGATGACCATCCATTGGTTGGGGAGGCGTTCGAGCTGTCGATCCGCGCAGCCTATCCTCATATCGACGTAGGCCGCGTCACCTCGGCGACCGAAGCCGAAGCCTATGTGCGCCAGCACAATGCGCGGATCAGCCTTGTCCTTCTGGACTTGATGCTCCCGGATGCGACGGGATTCAGTGCGCTGATCCGCCTGCAGCAACTCTTGCCGGACAAGCCTATCGCCATTGTCTCCGCCCGGGCCGATGCACACGCCGTGGCCATGGCGCGAACCTTCGGCGTTGCGGCCTATCTGAGCAAATCAGCCCCGGTCGAATCGCTGGTCAATGCTGTGGGCGCAATCCTGAGAGGCGAGGCCCTGTTTCCGGAAACGGAAGCCCCGCCACCAGCGGCCCGCGACTTCACGCGCAAGATCGCCAGTCTGTCGGCCGGTCAGTTGAGGGTGCTTACGGCCCTCGCGGACGGACGGCTGAACAAGCAGATCGCCGCCGACATGAACATCACCGAGGGGACGGTGAAACAGCATCTCTCGGCGATTTTTCGCAAACTGGGCGTCAGCAATCGAACCCAGGCGATTCTTGCCATCCGCCCCTACCTAAACGACATGAGCAGTGGCTCCAGCGCCTAGTCATCGATGTAGTGGGCCGTGTCGCCTGCTGTCTTCAGCGCCAACTTGACCCGGGCGATCAGATCCTTCGGCTCAAACGGCTTGAGCAGATAGCCATTGCCGCCCATGGCCATGACGTCACGTACCGTGTCGGGCCGATTGTCCGCCGTCATCATGACCACCGGCGCACGGTGTCCGGACGCCCTGATCGCACGCAGCACATGCAGGCCATTGACGTCAGGCAGCCGGATATCGAGCAGCACCAGATGCGGCCTGAACCGCACGACCAGGGCGGCGGCTCCGGTCCCCACCGCCGTTGTAGAAACCTCATAGCCTGCGTGGGTCAGGATCAGGTTGACGGCTTCACGCAGCAGCAGGTCGTCCTCGACCACGAAAATTCGCTGTGTCACACCATACTCCACCAGAAAGGCAGGCCTCCAGCCTCAACCCGCCGACCGAGCCGCCTCATCCAGTGTCTGCATGAGACGGTCAAGGCTACCGGCATCGGCCGGCGATCCTGAAGCCATCTGATCGTCGATCTCGATAGCCGCCTTGCTGAGGGCTCCAAACCCGAAGGTACCCGCTGCACCCGCCAGATTGTGGACCAGCCGACGAAGGTCTTCGCTTGTCGGATCACCCCGACTGAGGACGTCGAGTTCGGCTCGATCCGCTGTCAGACGGGCGCGGAATCGATCCCTGAGCGGTGCAAGCGGATCGGTCATGCGCTGGCCAGATGATCACGAAGTTGCTGACCCAGTGTCATCGGGTCGAACGGCTTGATGATGACGGCGATGGCTCCCAGACCCAGAAAACGATCCAGCTCATGGGACTGTGCCCTGGCGGTCATGAAGATGACCGGCGTCTCGCCATGACCAGGGATCAGACGAAGCCTTTCCAGAGTTCCCGGCCCGTCCAGCTCGGGCATCATGACATCCAGCAAAATCACATCAGGGGTGTAGCCCCTGCCGATGAGATCCAGCGCTTCACGCCCCGACGCGGCCGAACGGACGACCATGTCCGGATCCATTTCCAGCGCAAAGGCCGCGACTTCACGGATATCGGGCTCATCGTCGACGTGCAAAACGTTCAGCATCAACTGTCTCCACGTGTGTCCGTCAGACGGCGCACCGTCCGCGCCAATCCGGCCAAGGATGTGCGCGACTTGGTCAGCACAGCCTCAACCCGATTGGCCAAGGCCCCATCCATTTCCTGAGCCGAATAGACGATGACGGGGATGGTCCGCCCTGCGTCGTCGCCCAGATCACCCAGCAACTCCAGCCCCGATCCGTCCGGCAGGCCTAGGTCCAGGATCACCAGATCCGGCTTCATGGTCGCCAGCACAGTCCTGGCCGCTGCCAGGCTCTCTGCAGGCGTAATGTCCGCGCTGGCCGCAAGGGCCGATGCGGTGACTTCCAGAATGTCGCGGTCGTCATCGACATGCAGGATACGCGGCTTGCGGTCCGCCCCTTTCTGATAGATGGCGGCCACTGCGGCGCGAAGACGATCCTGATCGAACGGCTTTTCGAGCCAATCCACCACTTCGAGCGAACGGCCTCGCGCCATACCACGCGCCGTATCCGCCGATACCACGACGACTGGCAGATCGCGCGTCTCAGGCCGTGCCCGCAAGGCCCGGATCAACCCGATTCCGTCCGCGTCGGGCAGCTGTAGATCGACCAGAAGCGCGGCATAGACGCCTGTCCGTGCTGCCGATAGAGCTTCCCGGCCTGTCGGGGCAATGTCGGCGGCGAACCCGTCCCGCTCCAGCATTTCGCGCAGGATCTCTGCCGCGTCGGCGTCGTCCTCGACGATCAAGAGACGCGGACCATCGGCGGCGGCGGATGCCCGCGCCTCTTCGGCCAAGGGCAGATCCAGATGGAAGGTCGCCCCAAATCCTTCGGCGGATTCGAACCACAGCCGCCCGCCGTGTCGCTCCGCAATCTCGCGCGCAATGGCCAGACCCAAACCGGTCCCGCCCTTGGCACGGGTATCCGAGCCATCGGCCTGGGCGAACTTTGAAAAGATTCGCGCACGGAAGGCGTCGGGAATGCCTGGGCCTTCATCGACAACGCTAAGGCGCGCCAGCCGGGTCTCGGGATCGACTGTGACACGAACTTCACCGCCCCGCGGCGAGAATTTGAGGGCATTGGACAGCAGGTTGGTCACCACCTGGATCAGACGGTCGGCATCTCCCCGGATCGTGACGGGGTCACCCTCGGACAAGGTCAGACCGACGCCGAGCTCTCCGGCATAGCCGCTGACACCCTCCACAGACCGTTGAGCGATCTCGCGGAGGTCCAGCAGCGTCATGTCGAGCCGCAGTTTACCGGACTCGATCTTCTCGATATCCAGAATATCGTTGATCAGTCGAACCAGCCGCTGGCTGTTGGCCTGGGCAATCTGGATCAGGCGCGCCGCCTTTTCGGGCAGTTCGCCGGCGACACCGCCCGCCAGCAGCCCCAGTGACCCCGCGATGGAGGTCAGGGGGGTGCGCAACTCGTGACTGACGGTAGAGACGAACTCGTCCTTGAGCTGCTCCATCCGTCGGCGCTCGGAGATGTCGCGAATGATCGCGACGACATGCACCCCGGTCGGCAGCGTCATGGCACCCAGCGCGACATCGACCGGGAAGGTTTCGCCGTCCTTGCGGCGCGCCTCCATCTGCCGAAGCAGCCCCCCTTCCAAGGCACCCTGCGAAGCCCCCAGACGCTTCAGGAACTCACCCTCCCCGTCCGGAGCGATGTCGATGAGCAGGGAGATGTCACGGCGATCCAGTTCGACCGCTTCATAGCCGAACATGCGCGCAGCCGCGGCGTTGACGGTCTCTATGCTGCCGCTGGGGTTCAGGGTGACGATACCGTCGATCGCCCCGTCGAAGATCGCATTCTGGCGTGCCGCCGTCGCCCGGATATCCGACAGCATGGTCTGGCGCGTTCGAATGTAGCGCCAGATCATGACGAACGCGCCGCCGATCACGACGATCAGAGCGATGAAGAGGATGCCAACCATACCTTCGGTCCGCGCCGTGCGGACTTCGGCCGTGCGGGAATAGACATCCAGAGCCTTGGCCTCGATATCGATCATCTGGCCGACCAGAGTACGCACGTCATCCATGACCAGCTTGCCCTGACCACTGGAGACGACAGCCATGCCCGCTTCCAGTCCGTCACGTTCGCGGACTTCAATGCCGGTCTGCATGATCTGCAGCTTCCGGCTCGCGAGGGCCTCCAGCCGGATGAAATTCTCAGCCTGATCCGGCTGGGTTTCAAACAGCGTATTGAGAACCTTCAGCTGCGTTCCGAGCTGGCGCGTGGCATTGTCGTAGGGCTCGAGAAACCGATCGTCGCCGGTGATGACATAGCCGCGCTGACCCGTCTCTGCGTCCTGAAGCAGGGAAAAGACGCTCTGGATCTGCGACCGCGTTTCGTAGGAGCGGTCGATTTCTGCGCGCACCGCTCGATTGCTGCGAAACTCGTTGAACAGCTCGACCCCGACAAAGCCGAGCAGCAGGGTGACGAGTACAATTGCCGCAGCAATCAACCAGCGAAAGTCGCCCCGCCGCGCTTGACGTGCCCCCCTCACCCTCGCCTACCCTTGGTATCGGGACGACAATCTTGAGGAGATTTCGGGATGAAGGTCTGCGCCATCGACGACGATCCGCTCATGTTACAGCATCTGGAAGAGATGCTCACAGGACTTGGTTGCCAAGTCGTGAGCGCCGGCGATGTCGATACCGGTTTGAAAAAGATGACTGAGCAGCATTGCGATGCCGCCGTCGTCGACATCCTGATGCCCGAACGCGACGGGCTCAACTTCATCCTGGAAATCAGGCGCACACGCCCGGACCTCAGGATCGTCGCGATCAGCGGCGGTGGACGCCTGGGAGCGGGCCCCCTGCTCAGCATGGCTGACGGCCTCGGTGCCGACGCGACCCTGGTCAAGCCTTTCTCGCTATCCGACCTCAAAATGGCTCTGCAAGTGCCGGACTGAACTCGTCTTCCACTCCAAAGCGTTGCCGCGATAGGGCGCAACAGAGTGATCTAGACCGAATGCAAATAGGCGCGCGACATCTGATAGCACGCCACCGACCTCCTTGCTGACGCCGACCCTGGCATGCGCCTTCACAGGCGACCGTTGCCATACACCTGTACTTGAGCCGAAGCCCGCGTGCGGCGCATAAGGATGGGGATGGCAATCGAACTTGTCCCACTGCAACCGCTCGAACGGGGCTACCTCAGGGTCCTGCGTATCCGGTCGGCCATCGGGTGGCTGCTACTGCTCGCGATGGCGGCCGTGGCTGATGCCATCCTGCACTGGCGTTTCGGCTCGCCCTTTGGCGCTCTGGCCGGCCCTGTTCTGGCGGTCGGCGTCGCTTCGGTCACGCTACTGGTTCCAGGACGTTGGCGGCGTTGGGGTTATGCCTTCACGGATCGCGAGTTACACGTCGCCCAAGGATGGCTCACGCGGTCCCACACCATCGTCCCGGTCTCCCGCGTCCAGCATATCGACGTCAGCCAGGGCCCGGTCGAACGCAGTGCCGGGGTCGCGACCCTCAGTCTCCATACAGCCGGAACCGAAGGCAGCCTGGTCAGACTGCCCGGCATCAGCCGTGAACGCGCCGAGGAGATCCGAGACGCGATCCGCAGCCGGATCAGCGACGCGCCCTGGTGAACGCGCCTCTTCAGCCAACCCTCGCCGAACTATCGCCGCCGCGCCGGCTCGATCCGCGCACCATAGTGATCAAGGCCCTGCCCGGCCTGCCCTCGGCCATCTTTGCCTTGCCGATCATAGTGACGGCGGCGCGCGGCGGAGGACCGGCGCTCGCTTTTGCCTTTGTGGTGATCGCCTTGCTGCTGGGGGTCGCGGTCGTCTTCAGCTGGCTTGGCTGGCGCATGTTCACCTATCAGGTCCTGCCCGATCAACTGGTGATCTCTCGCGGTGTCCTTCATCGGACGCGCCGATCGATCCCCGTCGAACGCATTCAGGACGTTTCACTGAAACAGGGTCCGGTGGCACGCCTCCTGGGCCTGGCCGAGGTACGTATCGAGACCGGCGGCGGCGAAAAGGACGAAGGCAGACTGGACAGCGTCAGCCTGACCGAAGCGCACAGGCTCCGCGCGCTGCTCCGTGGCCTCAGCGGGGACATGGGCGCGGGCATAGGCCGGGACGTGGCCGATACAGCGGCGCAGGACACCGTCAGCCCTCCGGCAACCGAACGCATCCTGTTTCGCCTGTCAGTCGGACGCCTGCTCTACTTTGGACTGTTCAACTTTTCGCTGGTCTGGATCGCCGCCATCTTCGGTGCCATGCAGTATTTCGGCCAGGCGCTCGATCTCGGCTGGGACCGTCTGCTGGACGTCTGGGACGTGGCCGAACGCGAACTGGCCTCTCGGCTCAGCCTGGTTCTGATACTCGCGGTCGCGGGCGGAACCCTTGGACTTGGACTTGCGGCCGGGGTCGTCCGGACGGTCCTTCAATCCTATGACTTCAAACTGACCTTTGCCGAGGGCCGGTTTCGCTACAGCCGCGGTCTGCTGACGCGGACAGAAGTCGTGGTCGCGCAGCGCCAAATTCAGCTCGGCCTGATCGAGCGTGGGCTCCTCAGCGGTCGTCTCGGCTGGTGCGCCTTCAAGGTCCAGACCCTGGGGGGAAGCGACCACGTCTCAGGCCAACAGGAGCTTGCCCCGTTTGCGAGGCGGTCGGAAGTCGAGCCCCTGATCGCCCTCGCCGGCCTTCCCGCGTTCGACCCGTCCAGACTGCAACCCGTGTCGGCCTGGCATACGCTCGGTGCCCTCATCGGCTTTGTGGGTGTCCCGGCCATCATCCTGATCGGGGCAGCAAGCCTGTACCCGCTCTTTGGCCTTCTGCTGCTGGCCCTGCCTGTGCCCCTGGCCGTCGCCATCCAAAGGCGACGGCATCACCGCTACGCCCTGGCCGAAACCAGTCTGCAGGTGGCCCGGGGCGTGCTGAAGCAGCGCGACTGGACCGTCCCCTATGGCAACATCCAGTCCGTCACCCTCAGGCGAGGTCTCTTGCAGCGGCGCATGGGCGTCGCCACCGTCCGCATAGACACCGCAGGCGGCAGCGGCCTTCACAGACCCCACATTCACGACATCGCTTATGGCGAAGCCACAAATCTGATCCGCGAACTGATCGCGCGTATAGACAATTCGACAGCGCCAGCAGAGGCTGATCCTGAAGCCCAACGGGCTTGAGTTCTCGATTTATGCAATGACGGGCCCTGCGAACCTGACCTTGGTTGTGATCTTGTGAGACATCCACATCCGTCAACCATCCGAGTGGGTCTCATCGGTTACGGCTATGCGGGCCGCACCTTCCACGCGCCGCTCATCCAGTCCATCGAAGGCCTCACCCTTTGCGCGGTCGCCTCAAGTCGACCGGACGCCGTGCACGTCGACTGGCCCTACGCCACGGTCCACCCCGATCCGGAGGCGATGATCACCGCCCCCGACATCGACCTGGTGGTGATTGCCACACCCAATGCGACCCACGCGCCGCTGGCCCGGCTCGCCCTCGACCACAGCAAGGCGGTGGTAATCGACAAGCCGTTCACCACAACGATGGCGGAGGCCCGGGATCTGGTGGCGCAGGCCGAGGCTACTGGGCGTCTTCTGTCGGTATTTCACAATCGGCGCTGGGACAGCGACTTCCTGAGCGTGCATCAGGCGATAAGCGACAATCTGATTGGGCACGTCACGCATTTCGAGTCCCGCTTCGACCGCTTCCGTCCCGACGTCCGCGCCCGGTGGCGTGAACAGGCGGGACCTGCATCCGGGGTCTGGTATGATCTGGGGCCACATCTTGTCGATCAGGCGGTGCAGCTGTTCGGGCTTCCGGACCGCGTCATGGGAAGCTTGGCCGGCTTGCGTACGGGAGCCGCGACCGACGACTGGGCCCATGTCGTTCTGATCTACGGTCAACGCCGCATCACGCTTCAGGCCAGTATGCTGGTGGCGGGTGGGACATGTCGCTTCCTGGTCCACGGCGCGACAGGCAGCCTAGAGAAACGACACGCCGATCGCCAGGAAGCCCAGTTGCTGGGGGGCCTCACCCCCGGGAACAGCGGTTGGGGCGAAGATCCAGACCCGCTGATCCTGTATTCGGCCGACGGATCGACCCGGCAGATCGCGGCCCAGGCCGGAGATCAGCGCGCATTCTACATCGGTGTCCGGGACGCGATGAGGGGTCTTTCAGGCAACCCTGTACCGCCCATTCAGGCGCTCGCCGTCATGGCGGTCGTGGAAGCCGCTGTGCGCTCGTCGGCCGAGGGCGCTTCGGTTGACATCGGCTTGAGCGAAGCGGAACGAACAGGTTGGGCCGCCGACCGGTAGACCCGTCAAGACCATAGCGCTCACTTTCGGTGACACAGCCCCGCTGGAAGGCCAAGGCGCTTACGCTGAGACGTTCGTTGACCTAGTTTGGTGTCAGCCCACTCTCAGCCCCCAACCATCTTGAGGCCTGCCTTTGAATACGCCGCAGCTGATCTGGGATTGCCGATGCGAACTGGCCGAGGGGCCGGTCTGGGTCGCACGCGACCGGGCCGTCTGGTTCGTCGACATCAAGGGCAGGCAACTTCATCGCTACCGGATCGATGACGGCGAGAAGACCAGCTGGACGACACCGGATCAGACCGGGTTCGCCCTGCCCGCCGAGGACGGCAGCTTCATATGCGGCGTGCGCTCCGGATTACACCGCTTCGACCCGGCGACGGGCCGGTTTGACCTTCGCGCCGAGGTCGAACCTGACCGCCCCCAGAACAGGCTCAACGACGGCTTCGTGGCCCCCGATGGCAGCCTGTGGTTCGGCTCGATGGATGACAGCGAGGCCACGGTCAGCGGAGCGCTTTATCGGTTCGCCGATGGCCGCGTCACACGACACGACGACGGTTACAGGGTCACCAATGGGCCGGCCATGAGCCCGGACGGGACCGTTCTCTACCACAACGACACGACCGAGCGGCGGGTCTATGCCTTCGATCACCGAGACGGCGTTCTGTCCAATAAGCGGCTGTTCGCCGAGACCACGGATGGCTTTGCGGACGGCCCCAGCGTGGACAGCGCAGGCGTCGTGCATGTCGGCCTGTTCAACGGCTATGGCATCGCGCGCTTCTCGCCGGAGGGCGAGCGGATCGGCAAGATCGACTTCCCGGTCCGCACCGTGACCAAGGCTGCGTTTGGTGGCGACGATCTGCGTACGCTGTACTGCACGACCGCCTGGCTGGGGCAAAATGCGGCGTTGCGCGCGGCTGAGCCGACACTTGGTGGCCTCTATCAGGTCCGTGTGGATACGCCCGGTTTGCCCCAAGCGCTTATCCGCTTTTAGTGGCTGTCGCGCGGCAGGCCGAACCGGTCGATGATGCGGTGGTATTTGACCGCGGGCTCCAGGACCGCGCCGGTCTCCAGCTGCCCTACCATGCCGCGCTGAATTTCCTGCCAGGGTGTCTGGGAGGCCGGATAGGCATAACCGCCCGCCGCTTCCAACGCCTCGCGGCGCCTGGCGATCTCCTTGTCGGAAATCAGAATGTCCGCACGCCCGGTATTGAGGTCTATCCGCACGCGATCGCCCGTCCGCAGGATGGCGATGTTGCCACCGGCTGCCGCTTCCGGTGAGGCATTCAGGATGGAAGCCGAGCCTGAGGTGCCGGACTGTCGCCCGTCGCCTATACAGGCCAAGGCGGTCACGCCCTGCTGGATGAGATAAGCCGGCGGTCGCATGTTCACGACCTCGGCCCCGCCGGGATAGCCGATGGGACCGGCCCCGCGCATGAACAACAGAGTTCGCTCGGTGATGCCCAGGGCGGGATCGTCGATCCGCGCGTGATAGTCTTCCGGCCCGTCGAAGACGACCGCTGGTCCTTCGAAGGCATTGGGGTCGTGCGGGTCGGACAGATAGCGCTCGCGGAACTCCGGACTGATGACACTCAGCTTCATAATGGCCGAGCTGAAGAGGTTGCCGCTGAACACGACGAAGCCTGCATCGGTCTTCATCGGGGCATCGAACGGCTTGATGACATCAGGCATCTCGGTAGCGCGACCAGCGCAGTTCTGGCCGATGGTCCGGCCGGTCACCGTAACGGCGTCCTGACGGATCAGTCCCTTTTGCATCAGTTCGTGAACCACGGCCGGAACGCCGCCCGCGTGGAAATAGTCTTCGCCCAGATACTCGCCCGCGGGCTGCAGGTTGACCAGCAGCGGCACGTGCAGACCATGGGTCTGCCAGTCCTGAAGCGGCAAATCCACATGGGCGTGGCGTGCCAGGGCCGTCAGATGGATGGGCGCATTGGTCGATCCGCCGATGGCCGAGTTGACGACGATCGCGTTGAGAAAGGCGTCGCGTGTCAGGATGTCCGACGGCTTCAGATCCTCGCGCACCATCTCGACGATGCGGAGGCCGGTCTCATAGGCGACCTGCGCCCGCTCGCGGTAGGGCGCGGGAATGGCCGCCGAGCCCGGCAGAGACATGCCCAGCGCCTCGGCCAGGGAGTTCATGGTCGTGGCCGTGCCCATCGTGTTGCAGTAGCCGACGGATGGGGCCGAGGACGCGACCAGCTCCAGAAAGCCGTCATAGTCGATCTCTCCGGCCGCCAGCATCTGGCGCGCCTTCCAGATGATGGTGCCGGAGCCCGTCCGCTCGCCCTTGTGCCAGCCGTTCAGCATCGGCCCGACCGACAGGGCAATGGCGGGCATGTCGACCGTCGCCGCCGCCATCAGGCAGGCCGGCGTGGTCTTGTCGCAGCCAATGGTCAGCACGACGCCGTCCAGCGGATAGCCGTACAGGCTTTCGACCAGACCCAGATAGGCCAGGTTGCGGTCCAGTCCGGCGGTCGGCCGCTTGCCGGTTTCCTGGATCGGGTGGACCGGAAACTCCATGGCAATACCACCGGCCTCGCGGATACCCTCGCGGACACGCTCGGCCAGGACCAGATGGTGGCGGTTGCAGGGACTGAGGTCCGAGCCGGTCTGGGCGATGCCGATGATGGGCTTGTCGGACTGCAGCTCACGCCGCGTGAGGCCATAGTTGAGGTACCGCTCCAGATAGAGGGCGGTCATGTCGGGGTTGTCGGGATTGTCGAACCAGGCCCGGCTGCGCAGCGGCTTTTTCACGGCGATCAGATCCAGCCGCCGTCGACGACATGGTGCTGATTGGTGATGGCTCCCGCCTCTTCCGAGCTCATGAACACCACCACTCGCGCGACATCGTTCGGGACCAGGCGCCGCTTCAGGCACTGGTTTTTGTAAATGTCCTTCTCGGTCTCCGGCGTGACCCACAGTTCGAGCTGGCGTTCCGTCATGATCCAGCCGGGGGCCACGGCATTCACCCGCACGCCGAACTCACCGAAGTCCCGCGCCAGCGACCGGGTCAGACCCAGAACGGCGGACTTGCAGGCCGTATAGGCCGCCATACCCCCCTGCCCGATCATCCAGGAGGTCGAGCCCAAGTTGACGATCGACCCGCGCCCGGACGCCTTCATATCGGGCAGCACGGCCTGCGCCGCAAAGAACTGGTGTTTCAGATTGACCGCGATCCGCCCGTCCCAATAGGCCTCGGTGACCTCCAGCGTGTCGTGGCGCTCGTCGTGGGCGGCGTTGTTGATCAGAATGTCGATTGGGCCGAAGCGCGCCCGTACGGCCTCAATGGCTGCTTGCAGGGCGCTGACGTCTGTCAGGTCGCAGGCGACGAAATGGATGGTCTCGCCCAGTTCGGCCTGCAGGCGATCGCCGCGCGCATTATCGATGTCCAGGACGCCGACTTTGCATCCCTGAGCATGGAAGGCCCGGCTGATGGCCTCGCCGATACCGCCGGCACCACCGGTGACGATGACGGTCTGGTCCTTGAGGTCGGGATAGATGGCCGCCATGAACTACGCCTCCCCGGCGCCCGTCGCCTTGCCGGCGATCCACGTGTTGCAGAACTTTCACGAATGAAAGTCGTTTCTGCATACAAAAATGCGCAGCGGTTCAGGCGAAGTCAACGCCCAAGCGCGTCAGGCCTGCAGAACACCACTCATATCTTCGGAGATCCGCGCCACCGCCGCCCGCAGCAGGTTGACCGCCTCCGGCATCGGACAGGTCGGTGGCGTCCGTTCGATATAGGGCGTGATCAGTGTGGCGATGATTCCGTCCGCCCCCATGATCGGAACGACAAGATCGGTAACGCCCTTCACGAAGTCGCTGGCGCGCTCGACATGACCGGCATCGGCCGCAGCCTGGGCGGCCGCCGCGAACCGTCGCACCTTCTGCACCCCGAACCTGTCCACGAGCATCTGATGCAGATGCGCCCGAGCCCTGTCATTGGCACAGCCGTAGAACATCAGACCGGACGTCGCTTCGATGATGTTCCGGCGGTAACCGATGCGCACGGAATACCCCAGGTCGCCCGGCCCCTCGATCCGGGCGATGACGACGATCTGGTCTCCGCTGGGCACCACCAGATGGCACGACTGCATCGTCTGGTCCGCCAGGTCGCGCATGACCGGCAGGGCCACGTCGACCAGCGACCGGATCGGAGCCTGGGACAGGCCGAGCGTGAACAGTCGGTTCGTCAGTCGGTAGGCACCGGACGACTGTTCGATATAGCCGCGGAATTCCAGCACCTGTATCATGCGAAACAGCTCACTGACCGACCGGCCAAGCGTGGTTGACATCTGGGACGGCGTCAGAGATTCGCCGTGGGATGACAGCAGTTCCAGGACATCGAGCCCCTTCTCCAGCGCGGGCGCGCGGTACTTGCGGTCATCGGTGTCTTCGACGGAAGTCATGTCGATCCTGAAGGTTGTCACGATCTAAGCACTAGGGGAGCCATCCCCCGTCGGCAACACGAGACACTCCACCTCCACGATTATCGCCGGTGAAATCGTTACACACCTGTGAAAAATCATTTGCGGGCGTCGTCCCCCTGACCTAGCCTTTTCCCGAGCCCGTGAAACAGGGCATGGCCGGGGAGGCCCACCGTGACGCTTGCGACCATTGATCTCATCATTCTCGGCGTCTACGCCGTCTTCATTTTCGGCCTGGCTCAATGGGTGTCCAGAGACAAAGCGGGGGTGACCAAAACCTCCACTGACTATTTCCTGGCGTCCAAGAACCTACCCTGGTGGGCGATCGGTGCCTCGCTGATCGCGGCCAATATCTCGGCCGAACAGATCATCGGCATGAGCGGATCGGGCTATGTGATCGGCCTGGGCATCGCGGCCTACGAGTGGATGGCGGCGCTGACGCTGTTGATCGTGGGCAAGTATTTCCTGCCGATCTTCCTGCGCAACGAGATCGTCACCATGCCGCAGTTCCTGCAGCAGCGGTACGGGCCGACGATCCGCAACGTCATGGCCGTGTTCTGGCTGCTGCTCTACGTCTTCGTGAACGTCACCTCCATCCTGTGGCTGGGATCGATCGCGGTGAACACCGTCACGGGCCTGGACCAGACCTATGCCATCATCGCCATCGGCGTCTTCGCACTGGCCTATCAGCTGTGGGGCGGACTGAAGGCTGTGGCCCTGACCGACATCGTCCAGGTGGCCTTGCTGGTCGCGGGCGGGCTGATCATCGGCTTCATCGCGCTCAGCGAGATCGGTGGGGCATCGGGTGCGCTCGGCGGGTTCAACACCCTGCTGACCCGGTTCCCCGAGAAGTTCGACATGATCCTGTCGCCCGACAATCCCAACTTCAACGAACTGCCGGGCATCGCCGTGCTGCTGGGCGGGCTGTGGGTCATGAACATCAGCTACTGGGGCTTCAACCAGTACATCATCCAGCGCGCCTTGGCCGCCAAGTCGATCGGGGAGGCCCAGAAAGGCATCGCCTTCGCCGCCTATCTGAAGCTGCTGATGCCGGTGATCGTAGTCCTGCCGGGCATGGCGGCCCTGGTCCTGGCCCCGGCCCTGTCGGCCCCGGATCAGGCCTATCCGACGATGATGAACCTGCTGCCCGCCGGGCTGAAGGGCCTGGTCTTCGCAGCCCTGATCGCAGCCATCATCGCCTCGCTGGCGTCCAAGGTGAACTCTATCTCGACCATCTTCACCCTCGACCTCTACGCCAAGGCCAACAAGGCGGCGTCCGAGCGGCAGCTGGTGACGGTGGGCCGGATCGCAGCCGTCGCCGCCATGGTCATCGGCATCCTGACCGCTCGCCCGCTGCTTGGCAATTTCGAACAGGGCTTCCAGTTCATCCAAGAGTTCACTGGCTTCTTCACCCCCGGCATCGTGGTCATCTTCATTCTCGGCCTGTTCTGGAAGCGGGCGTCCGAGGCCGGCGCCCTGACCGGAGCGATCCTGTCCGTGGTCCTGTCAGCCGTCTTCTGGTGGCTGCAATACGCCGACATCTTCGCCTTCCCCTTCATGAACCGGGTCGGGGTCGTCTTCCTGATGTCGCTGGCCGCCGCCGTCGTCGTCTCCCTGATGTCGCCGCCCAAGGAGGGCACGATGCAGATCAGACTGGACGGCGTCAGCTACCGCACCTCGACCGGCTTCAACATCGCGGGCGTGGGCGTGATCCTGTTCCTGATCGCCGTCTATGCCATCTGGTGGTGAGGTGACCGACGGCCCGACCGACGACGGGGCCGCCCTGATCGGGCTGGACTGGGGCACCAGCAACCTGCGGGTTCTGAGGATCGCACCCGGCGGCGCGGTGGTGGCCGCTCGGTCCGATCCTCGCGGGGCCGGTGCCCTGTCACCCGAAGCCTTTCCCGACGTCCTCGCCGAGGTCGCCGGCTCTTGGCTGGACGACGGCCTGCCCCTCCTCGCCTGCGGTATGGCGGGCGGGCGCGGCAAGTGGCGCGAGATGCCGTATCTCCCCTCGCCCGCCTCACTCGCCGATCTGGCGGTGGGGCTTGCTTCGCCGAAAGGCCGGACCGATGTGCGCATCGTGCCGGGCGTCCAGCGCGTCGAGAACGGTCGCATGACCGATGTGATGCGCGGCGAGGAGACCCAGGTCATGGGGCTGGAGCTCGCCCCCGGGCGCCACCGCATCGTCGCCCCCGGCACCCACAGCAAGTGGATCGAGGCCGAGCCGGGACGCATCGTCAGCCATCGCACCTTCATGACGGGCGAGCTGTTCGCTGCCATTCGCAAGGGCACTATTATGGGTGCCGGTATGGGCGAGCCGGGCGTCGATGCTGCGGCCTTCGCAGCCGGGGTCGATCGGGCTCTGAAGGACCCTGCCCTGACGGCCGCCCTCTTCTCCGTCAGAGTCGAAAGTCTGGCCGATCGCCTGACCGCAGAGGCCGCCGCCGACTATCTGTCCGGCCTGCTGATCGGTGCGGAGATCGCCGCACAGGACGACGACCGGGATAGCCCCGTCACACTGGTCGGCACAGAAGCACTCAACATCAGATATGCCGCCGCCCTTGCCCAGGCCGGCTTTACCGACATTCGTCCCGCAGATGGGGCTGTGGCCACCGCGCGTGGCCTGTGGCGCATTCATGAAACCAGCCGATGATACAGACCCTCGACTCCCTGCCCCTGATCGCCATCCTTCGTGGGCTTGAGCCCGAAAATGCGGTCGCCGTCGGCGAGGCCATCGTGGCAGCCGGTTTCGTCTGCCTGGAAGTTCCACTGAACTCGCCCCGCCCGCTCGAGAGCATCCACCGTCTGCGGGACGCCTTGAACGGGCGCGCCCTTGTCGGGGCCGGCACCGTGCTGACTGTCGAGGCGGCACATGACGTCGCCGCGGCCGGTGGGCAAATCGTCATCTCTCCCAACACCAACCCCGATGTGATCCGTGTCGCCAAGACCCTTGGACTGCTGTCGATCCCGGGCTTCTTCACGCCCTCAGAGGCTTTCGCAGCCTTGGACGCCGGGGCCGATGCCCTGAAGCTGTTCCCCGCCGAGGTCGCGGGTCCCCAAGGCCTGAAGGCCGTGCGGGCCGTCCTGCCTGCCGGTACCCGCGTTTATGCTGTCGGCGGCGTCGCGCCGGACACGATCGCGACCTGGCGCAAGGCGGGCGCCTCCGGTTTCGGCATCGGCTCGGCGCTGTTCACCCCTGGTCGGAGCGCCACCGCGACAGGCAAGGCCGCCGCCGACTTCGTGGCGGCTTGGAAGGGCAGCTAGCCCGGCTCGCGCCTAATCCGCTGTGGCCTCCGGCCAGCGATAGGCCGCCTTGGCCCAGTGGGCGGCCATGGTGACGTCATTGCCCTGTCGCCAGTCGAAGAAGGTCGCATTTTCCCAGTTGGACCCCCTCCCCCAGCGTGTCGAGCAGCGCGTCGAAACCCACGCCGGTTCCCAATAGACGACTCCCGTCCCACCGTTGTCGATCACGACCTGGGTGATGTCGGTCATATAGCGCAGCTGCCCTTCTTGGGTCGCCGGATACTGCGGCAACAGGGTGTCGGGCCCCAGCAGATTGGGCGACGTATCGGCCCCGTCGTTGGTGAAGGGATAGGAGGTTTCGACCACCACCACATCGGCGTCATAGGTGGCGTTGAGCCGCTTGATCGTCGCGCCCAGACCCGCCAGATCCTGGGTCGACCATTTGCGATAATAGCTGACGCCGATCAGGTCGTAATCGGTCACGCCGTATTCGGTCGCCGCCGCAAACCAGGGCTCCACATTCTCCGGCTGCGCGATATGCAGCATGATGCGGGGCTTGATGGCCGTGGTGGCCGACGCATCCCTGACCGCCTTAATCCCGGCTTTCAGAAGCGCAGAGTTGCGCGCCCAGTTGATGCCTTTGCGCGTCTCCTTCCAGTCCAGCTCGCCCATCATCTCCGGATTGGTCTCGTTGCCGACCTGAACCATCTCGGGCATCAGGCCCTCGGATTCCAGCTCCGTCAGCGTGGCGACCGTAAAGTCGTATAATGCCTGCGAAAGCGCGGGCACGTCGTCGCGGATGGGACGCCAGGCCTTGGGCACGATCTGCTTGTCGCCGTCGGCCCAGTCGTCGGAATAGTGGAAGTCCAGCAGCACCTGCATGCCCTCGGCCCTCGCCCGCCGGATGGTTTCCTTGACGTCGGCCACGTCGCTGTAGTCGGTCCATTCCGGGTCGTTCCACAGCCGCACCCGGACCAGATTATGACCCGTCTCGGCAAAGATGGCATAGGGGTCATAGGCCTGTCCCCCCACGCGATAGACCGCGCCGCAGTCCTCCATCTCGTTCACATAGGACAGGTCCGCACCAAAGTAGAAGCGCGGCACCTCCTGAGCCTGCGCCGGCATGGACACCAGCACCGCCAGCATGGACGTGGTCGCCAGAAACGATCGGATCATAAGCCTTACTCCATGGGCCGACCGATGCCTGCGCACCGGCCGGCTTGTCTTGATCTAGCCACCGAAGCGGTAGGTGGCCCCCAGGAAGAAACGACGCCCGAAGGTCTCGTACCGTCCCTGACGCGCGCGATCGCCGTAGTAGGTCTCGAACGCCTCGTCGGTCAGGTTGTTGGCCTGGAACAGCAGCTCGACGCCCGACAGCGGCGAGGAGTCCGGAAAGACATAGGACGTCTGGAAATCGACGACCGTCTCGGCTTCGTTGAACAGGATGCGATCGGTATCGCCCAGCTCGGTCGCATTCTCGCTGCGGTAACGGCCCGCGATCCGCGCCTCGAAACCGTTTTTGTAATAGTAGAACGACAGGTTGGCGACGTGCTCCGACAGGCCCGGAAGCGGGATGTTGTCGATGGCGTTGTCGTTCTCCGGCACCGTGATATCGCTGTCGGTGTAGGAATAGTTGGCATAGACGCCGAAGCCGTCGAACGGCGCGGGCAGGAAGGTGAACGCCTGCTGGTACAACACTTCGAAGCCGCGGATGTAGCCGCCCTCGCCATTGACCGGCTGGCGGAAGGTACCCGCCGTCGGCGTGCCGTTCACATCGACGATGATCTCGGTGATCTGCGGGACGATGTAGGTTTCCAGGTCCTTGTAAAAGGCCGAAATCGTGAAGGCTGTGTCGGCCCCAAAATAGCGTTCGTAGGTCAGGTCGAACTGATTGGCGCGGAACGGCTCCAGCAGCGGATTGCCGCCGAACGCCTGCGGGGCTCCGAACACGAAGACGCCGAAGCCGGCGTTCAGATCGTCCAGAGGCGGCCGCGAGATGGCCTTGGATGCTGCCAGTCGGATCTGCTGACCCTCGGCCACCTTCCAGGTCAGGTTCAGCGTCGGAAGGGTGTCTGTGAAGCTGTTGGTGATGGTGACGGGCGTCAGCACCACCGCCCCGCCGGTCTGGTCGCCCTGATCGACCCGCGTGCTTGACGAGGTCGTTTCCGTCTCGATGACCCGCACGCCGACATTGCCGGTCAGATCACGGCCGAGGAAAGACGTTTCGAAATCGACATTGGCATAGGCGGCCCGCGTCTCCTCCTGGACTTCCCAGCTGGAGCGGCGATCGAAGTCTGATGTCGTCGGGTTCAGGTCGCCGAAGAACTCGTCGATCACCCCCAGGATGTCGAACGACAAGGTGCGCGGCACGCCGCTGAAATCGCCAGGGAACACCACCGGGCTGTTCAGCAGGTTGGTCGGAACCGGGCGGCGGTTCGCCGGATCGACGAAACCGAACTGGGTGCGCTGGGTGTAATCCTTGGACCGGTCCGTAAGCCGCGCTCCGACCTGAACCGCCGTGAAGAAGCCGTCCAGCTCATGCTCGAAGTCGGTGCCTGCGCTGAGCAGCTCGTCGTTGATCAGGGGCGCCCCGCCGCCGTTCTCGGGGATCTGGAATTCTGTGACCAGATTCACCAGCGGATCGGTCAGATCGACGTTGAAGCCATAGTCCGCCGCCTGGCCCGGACGGGTCCTGAAGCTGGCCGAAACTCCCGAGGTACGCTCGAAGGGCACGCCTCCGGCATAGTCGTGAACCTCGGTGCGAACAGTAATGAACCGCTGGTCCCGCTCGGTCGTCGAATAGGCCAGATCGCCCTTGAGCGTCCAACGGTCGCCGCGATACTCGCCGTTCAGGCCACCGGCCCACAGCACGTCCGTGAATTCAAACAGTTCGTTGACGTTCCGCAGTTGCAACCCGAAGTCCGCAGCCTTGGTCGCCGTCAGGCCGGTCACCCCGCCGTTCTCGACCGTGACGTCGGTGAACCCGTTGCCGAAAGGCAAATCCTCCAGCCGGAAGCCCCTCTGGGTCTCGTCATAGGCGACCTTGGAATAGAAAAGATCGGCATTGATCGAGATGTTGTCGGTCGGCTCGTACTGAATGGTCGCCAGGCCACCGTCGCGGATGTCATCGCCGCCGCGGACAAGGGCCTCGAACCCGAACGGAATCTCGTCATTGCCCTGACCGTCGCCGTTCAGGTCGCCGAAGCTGTTTGTATAGCGGAACACATTGGTCCGGGCCGTGGCCACGGCCTGACGGCGGCCGGAATAGCCGATGGCCACGCCCAGCTTCCCGTCCAGAAACTGGTCGATGTAGGAGAAGGAGGCGATGTAGCCATAGGGGTCGGCGTCGGGGATGTCGGCCGCCAGATCGCTGTAGGTACCCCGCACATTGCCCACGATGCGCCGGCTGGAATAGTCCAGCGGACGGATGGTGCGCAGATCGACCTGACCCGCGATCGCCCCCTCGACCTGGGCCGCCGTCGGCGACTTGTAGACAAAGGCTCCGTTGATCAGCTCCGCCGGAAACTGCTCATAGCGGATGTTGCGGCTGGCCTCGGCCGAGACCAGTTCGCGGCCGTTAAGCAGGGTGTTGACAAGATTGGGTCCCATGCCCCGGATCGAAATCTGGGTGCCGTTCCCCCGGTCCCGGTTGGACGTCAGGCCCGGCAGACGCGCCAGAGATTCCGCGATCGAGATTTCCGGCAGTGCCCCGATGTCATCGGCGGACAGGACTTCCACCACATTGTCGGCCGTTCGCTTCTGGGCCAGGGCGTTGCGCAGGCTGGCGCGGATACCGGTCACCACCACCTCGTCGATTTCGGTGGCAGCCTCCTGGTCCGCGGCAGGCTGCGGCGCGGTCTGGGCGCTCGCACCTTGCGCTCCCAGCAGCAGGGCAGCGGTCAGGGCCGAGGCCCCCAGCAGTCCGGTCCTGAACGTCTTCATGTCGCGTCTCCCCCTTGTTCCGCCTTTCCGAGATGGCGGGATTTTTTGATGAATGCTCATGCAGCCCTCAGCCGGACCGTGGCCGGGCGCAAGCCGGGCGCGCTGGCGGTCACGATCACGTCGCCACGCAGGCGTCCGGTCTGATAGATGGCCTGGGCCAGGCCGTTGAACGTCAAGCGGCGGTTCGCCCGATCCGGCTCGTGACTGGTCGGATTGCCGTTGCCGAGACCGATGATGCGGCCCGCCCCTTTCACGTCGAAGGTGATCGGGTTGGCCGCCTGCGGCACAGGCCGCCCACGCGCATCAAGGATTTGAACCGCCAGCATGGCGACATCCTCGCCGTCTGCCTCCAGACGGGTCCGGTCCGCCGTCAGCTCGATCCGGGCCGCAGCCTCTGCGGTCTCGCGGCGCACCAGCGGCAGGGCACGACCATCCTTGTAGCCCCGCGCCTCGATCACGCCGGGCGCATAGGCGACCTGCCACTCCAGATGCCGGTTCGGTACGACCTCCCTGGCTCCCAGCGATCGTCCGTTCAGGAACAGCTCGACCCGGTCCACATTGGCGTGAACCCAGACGGGAATATTCTCGCCCTCGCGCCCTTCCCAGTTCCAGTGCGGGAACAGGTGGACCAGAGGCTCGGGCCGCCACCAGGCGCGGTAGTACCAATAATTGTCCTTTGGGAAGCCGCAGCTGTCCATCGCGCCGAAGTACGAAGACACGCTGGGCCAGCGGTTGAAGGGCGTCGGCTCCCCGCGATAGTCGAAGCCCGTCCAGATGAAGCCGCCCGCGATATAGGGCCGCTCCGCCGCCAGCGTCCACCAGGCTTCGGCCGTGGACGCCCACCACGGATGTTCGGTGTCATAGGCCGGCACGATGTGACGCGCGTCGTCGCGCACATATTCGCCGCGCGTCTGGACTGTGCTGCCCGTCTCGCTGCCCAGGATCGGCTGGCTGGGGAACCGCGCGTGATAGGGCTCCATCTGCGGCGTGCGATAGTTGAAGCCCAGGATGTCCACGACGCGCGAGACGCCTTCGCCGAAATCCTGGTCGAGGGCCGCCGTGATCGGGCGGGTGGGGTCCAGCCGGTTGATCAGCCGCTTCATGGTGCGCGCGATGTTTGCCCCGCGCGCCGTGCCCTGAATGGCCTGCTCCTCGTTTCCGATCGACCAGGCGATGACGCAGGGATGGTTGCGGTCGCGCCGGATCAGGGTGTCCAGCTCGGCCATGGCCGCGTCGTCGGAGGCCATTCGCCGGGTCTCGTCGATGACCAGGATACCCATGGCATCGCACGCATCCAGCAATTCCGGCGTCGGCGGATTGTGCGAGGCCCGATAGGCGTTGCAGCCCATGGCCTTCAGCTGTTCCAGACGCCAGACCTGCAGCCGGTCGGGGATCGCCGCTCCGACCCCGGCATGATCCTGATGGCAGCAAGCTCCCAGCAGCTTGACGACCTCGCCGTTCAGCAAGAAACCCTTCGCCGGATCGAACACCGCGGTTCTGACACCGAACGGCTGTTCCATCCGGTCGACCAACCGACCGTCCGTCCGGACTTCGGCGATCAGACGATAAAGATGGGGATCCGTCGTGGACCACAGCCGCGCTTCCGACCAGGCCAGCGACGTCGAACACGTCTCTTGTCCTGCGGCCGGAACGGTGACGGTTTCGCGACCCTGAGCCACGGTCCGCCCCGCCGAATCCATGACGCTGAGGGCAACCTCGCAGCGCGTGCCCGTCTCGGCGACATTGGCCACCTCGACCATGACCTCCGCCCCGGCCCCGGTACCTTCAGGGCGCGCCCGTACCACGACGCCCCATTGCGGAATGTGCACCGGCTCGGTCGCGACCAGCCAGACGTGGCGGTAAAGACCGGCCCCTTCATAGAACCACCCTTCGCCGTGCGAGGCATCGACGCGCACCGTCAGAATGTTGGCTTCGCCGGGGCTGGCGACATCAGTGATATCGACCTGGAACGGCGTGTAGCCGCCTTCGTGCTCATGCACGATGTGTCCGTTCAGCAGGACGGTGACATCACGGAAGGCTCCATCGAATTCCAGCGTCAGCCTCTTGCCCGCCTGGGTCGCCGGAAGATCAAGCAGGTGCCTGTACCAGCCCACGCTCGTGGCGGGGAATTCACGCCCCAGCGGCTTGTAGCCATGGGCGGCGCGGGGATCATCGGTCCCGGTCGGCGGCGCCTCGGGATTGTCGACGAACGGCAGGTCAATAGCCCAGTCGTGGGGAAGCTGCACGGCTTGCCAGCCGCTGTCATCGAACGCGATCGCCGCCGCAGGCGTGACCTTGCCTGCCTTGGCATAGGTCGACTGGTTCATGCCAAAGCCGAAATCCAGATCGGGGTCCTGGGCATGGCCGAGGTGGAAACGCCAGTCGAAGGCCAGTTTCGTGCGCCGCTTCGGTAATGCTGACACCTCTGCGGCCCGCGCCTGCGCCGCGTGAGGTAGCGCCATCACGACGGCCGAAGCGGCCGACGCCTTCAGCAGTGTACGCCGCGACGGCGTCACGACCGCTCTCCTGCCCGCAACAGCATGATGCCGCAGTGGACGTCATCCAGCCGATTTGAGGCGATCTGACCCATGTGTCCTGGTGATTCCCGCGCGCCTGTACCGACGCTTGCCGGTCAAAAAGGCCCCCGGCGCGATCACAAGTCAATCGGTTTCATCACGACAGGTAAAAATGTTTTCATTGATGAAGCGGTTGAGGGCGTTGTACCATGCCGCTGGACGCCTCAGTGGCACCGAGGCTCACGCGCTTCGGATGCGCGCGCCGTCCTGATGCAATGGGTGAAAGGCCGATCCGCTACGCTGAGTTGACCGCCGCAGGACTGGCAGGCAGCGGCAGGATTCGACCAGCTGTCGAGGGTAATCATTGAGAGTGACAAACCGCCTGGACGATCGAAAGTGGGGAGAGACGGCTTTGCACCAGTTTCACGGCAGAGCCACCGGCTCCGCCCGCCACCCGTCGAATGTCATCATCCCGCTGGTCGCAGAGACATCGAGCGACTTCCATCATAGGATCCCGCTCTCGCTTCACTCAGGACCCGACCGGGGCATGCCGGCTTAGAGAATGCCGGACTACGCTCCCGGGACGATGCAGCTGCTGTTGCCGTCGTTGCTGATAAGGCGGATATCCGACAGTGACACCTGCGAGGTGCCCGCCGAGCGCAGGCTGAATGGCGCTTCCACAGCTGTCACTCCAACGCGATCGCCGTCAAGGCAGCTCAGCCTGAGCTTGACCGACTGCCAGGTTCCGACAGCGCCCCCACTGACCATCGGCTCTATGTCCGCGCGCTGACGACCGAAGCCGATCTCGATCGGTCCCGACGGCTCAGCGTCCAGCCGAACAGAGAAAGCCAGCACCATGTCGCCGTTGCGCTGGCGGGATAGATCGACCGGTGCGCCATAGATCAGTGCCTCACCCGCTCCCGCAAACGTCAAGGCCATGGCGCTTTCCTGCGCCGCACCGTCCGTCGGGCGAACCGTCACGGCACCACGTGGGCTTGTTCCGCTCAGAACGGTGCCGACACGGCTGTCGCCGCCTGCGTCGCGCAGCATCAACGACCAAGGGGCTTGGACACGACCATCCGCGAAATAGACGTCCAAATTACTGGCCGTGGCGGACACGCCCGGCTCTTCCGACAGCTGCGCCGTCACGGCCGGTGTCACATAGGTCAGGCCAAAGCCGTAAGGGAACTGGGGCTCATAGGCCGCGTCCCCGATATTGAGCACGTCCTGCCCTGCGTCCTTGGGCCAGGAAAAGGACAGGCGTCCGGTGAAGTCGAACCGGGGCCGGCCATCCCTCCCCGCTACCAAGACATCTGCGACGCCTGCGCCCTCTGTCCCCGGCAGCCACGCGGCGACAAAGGCGTCGGAGGCGTTGATCTCCGGATTGGCCCAGAGGGGGCGTCCACTCAGGAAGACCGAGACGGTCGGAATGCCCGCCGCTTTATAGCGACGCAGCAGCGCCAGCGGCTCCTCGGGCGCGAAATCGAGGGTTTCGATATCGCCCTGAAACTCGGCATAGGGCTTTTCGCCGAAGACCACGATCGCGACGTCGGGCCGCGTCTGGAACGATCCATCGGCGCTCAGCTCGGCGGTGCCACCCGCTTCGATTATCGCTGCCTCCAGACCGGCCCAGATCGAGGTGCCGCCGGGGAAGTCGGCATTGGTCGTGTCGGTGCCCTGCCAGCTGATGGTCCAGCCGCCGGAGGCCTGGCCGATCGAGTCCGCCGCCTCTCCGGCGACCAGAACGCGGGCGCCGGGACGGATGGGCAGCACGCCTTCGTTCTTCAGCAGAACCAGGGATTTGCGCACGGCCTCGCGCGCCAGGGTACGGTGATCGGCGGAACCCAGAATATCGGTCCGGCCCTCCAGCGAGCGGTCGCGGTCAAAGACGCCCAGCTTGAACTTGACCCGCAGGATGCGACGCACGGCGTCATCGATCCGGGCGGCGGGGATTTCTCCCGATTGCGCCTGCGCCAGGGTGTTGGTGTAGAGGCCGCGCCAGCTATCGGGGGCCATGAACATATCCAGCCCGGCATTGATGGCCTCGGCACAGCTTTCGTTGCTGCATCCCGGGATCTGGCCGTGTGCGTTCCAGTCGCCGACGACGAAGCCTTCGAAACCCATTCGCTCCTTCAGCACGTCGGTCAGCAGCGACCGGTTGCCGGTGATCTTCACCCCGTTCCAGCTGGAGAACGATGCCATGACCGTCAGCACCCCCTCGTCGATGGCTGGGACATAGCCCTGGGCGTGGATGGCGATCAGCTCGGCCTCGGAGATTGCGGCGTCGCCCTGATCCACGCCGTTCTCAGTGCCGCCGTCTGCCAGAAAGTGTTTGGCCGAGCCGGCGATGCGGTCTGGCGCGAGGGGCTGGCCTTCCACCAAGGCCCCTTGCAGACCGAGCGTCATCGGTCCTGCATAGCTGGTGACGATTTCGGGGTGTTCGCCATAGCCTTCATAGGCCCGGCCCCAGCGGTCATTGCGGGGCACGGCCAGCGTGGGACCAAAGGTCCAGTCCGCACCCGAGGCTGCGACCTCCTGGGCCGTCGCTGCCCCGATCCGCCCGATCAGGTCCGGATCGCGTGCGGCTCCCAGGCCGATGTTGTGCGGAAACAGGGTGGCGCCGACGATGTTGTTGTGGCCGTGCACGGCGTCGATGCCGAACATCAGCGGGATGGCCGCACCCGGGCGGCTGGCGGCAGCTTCGCGGAAGGCTCGCGAAAGGGCGACCCAGTCGGCCAGGGGCGCACGCTCATTGGCAGTCGGGGCCGAATTCCCACCTGCGAGGATGGAGCCGATCGGATAGCGGGCGAGGTCGGCGGGCGTGATCGAGCCGATATCGGCCTGGATCAACTGGCCGACCTTCTCCTCCAGCGTCATGCGCGCCATCAGGTCCGTGATGGCGGCTTCGGTGCGGGCATCGGTGATGGCGGTCGGGCTGGCGGCGGCGGGCCAAGCGGAAGGGTTCGCGACGGCGGCCTGTGGACCGCCCGCGGGGACGGTCTGCGCCGTCGAGACGCTCCCCGTCATGAGCACGGCCAGGGCTGCGGCACACAGAAGCGCTGGGCGGGACGCGGTCATGATCGGCCTCGATACTGAAAAAGAAGTGACGGCGCGGCTGGAGGGCCACGCCGTCAAGGGTCAGGGAGACTAGAAGTTGGCGCGCAGACGCACGCCCAGGGTGCGGGCCTGGTTCAGGAACAGCACATTGACGACCTGATCGGAGACCAGCTGCTTTTCGACCACCGTCTCGTCGAACAGGTTGTTGACGTAGCCCTCGATCCGGTAGCGCCCGCTGGACGGCTCCCAGCCCGCACCGATGTTGACAGTGACATAGCCCTCCTGACGGGCCCAGAAGCCGCCGTCGCGGGCGTCCGTGCTACGCAGGAACGGGCTGGCCAGGGGAGCGGTCGGGTTGATCGTGGTGCCAGCCAGCGAGGCCTTGAAGGCATCATAGGCAGCCTGCTGTGCGGGATCGGTCGGACGTGCCGTAAACTGGATGACCGGCAGCTCGTTGTAGATGTTGAGATAGTAAGACGAGCGATAGTTGGCCAGCAGGTGGAAATCGGCTGTCCCGCCGAACAGATCGACCGTCTGCTGCAGATGGGCGTTCAGATTGACCTTGGACACATTGGGCAGGTCGTTGCCGCCGATGTCGATGTTGAAGTTCGGTGTGCCGTCGCCGTAATCGGTCCCCCGCGTATCGGTCAGCACACCCTCATCAGCCTGGGCGTCGATGTAGGAGCCGATGATGTCCAGCCGCATGCCGTACGGCAGGTCGAAACGGGTCTCGATTTCGAAGCCCTGGATGGTCGATTGGGCGACGTTGATGTTCTGCTGCGAGAAGCCGGCGCTGGCCCCGCCCGGGCCTGTGCCCAGAGAGACCAGGGTCTGAAAGACCTGATCGGCGTAGTCATAGAAAAAGACGTTGGCATTGACGTCGATCCGGCCGCTGGCGGGGCGGAAGGTGTTTTTTGTGCCCAGCTCGAAGAGGGTCACCGATTCCGGCGCGAAGGTCGGGGCCGTCGAGACGCCATTGATCACGATGGTGTCGTTGAAGCCGCCCGACTTGTGTCCCGTCGACACGGCTCCGTAGAACAGGTTGTCCGGCGTCAGATCGTATTCGAAGCCCACGCGATAATCGCTGAAGGAGTCCTCATAAGAGCCGACCTGTTCGCCCGGCGCGGAGATCTGGAAGAAGCTATGCTGGCCATTGGCCGGACAGACCTGGGGGTTGCCGCCGGGCTGGGTGTCCGGACGGTTGACGCAGGTTCCGTTCGGCCGCGAGCCATCGGCCACGCCCGCGATCTGATCCAGGAAAGTGTCGCGTCTGCCCGGCGTGAAGGCCGTGGCGAAGTAGCGGGCGGCGGCGGCATTGTCTCCCGGCGTGGGCGGCGCATAGCTGGCACGACCGGTGAAGTTTGGACGGAAGCCCTCCGTACCCAGGCGGGTGACGAAACAGCAGTTGAAGCCTTCCGACCCCAGACCCAGTGACCAGTTGCCACCGATGCCGCGGCGCGACTTGTTCTCTTCGGTATAGCGGAAGCCGCCCTTCAGTCGCAGCTGATCGGTGACCGGGAACGTAATGTCGGCATAGGCGGCGAAGGAATCGGACTGTACGTCCGGGAAGGTGAATTCGGTGCCGGAATAGAACTGGCCCTTGTCGACCACGGATAGGAAGCCGACCTGCTGGCTTTCCTTGAAATAGAACAGTCCGGTCGACCAGACCGTTTCCGCGCCCGGTGCCGAGGTCAGCCTGAGCTCGTGGATGTCGGATTCCGACAGGGTCAGCCAGTACTGGGTACCGAAGTTGTCATAGTCGACATTGCTCGCGTCATAGCCGGGACGGACCACGCCCTCATTGGCGGCATTGACCTGATAGTAGTCCACGCTGCGACGGCTGGCCGTATACTCCAGCACGGCGCCGCCGAAGTCATAGGACGCGTTCAGCGCCAGACCCCAGTTGTCGTTCTCCACCAGACCCTGCGGCCCGCGGAACAGGACCTCTCGCAGCTCCAGCTGGTCGGGCGTGCCGCCGCCGACCAGACCGTTGCGGACATTGGTCGCCGGATAGCCCGTACCCCGCTCCGACTCGAAATCGCCCATCAAGGTCAGGCGGAAGCGGTCGTTGGGTTGATACAGATAGGTCGCGCGGGCCGAGAACAACTGCTGCTCGCCGGTCGGATCCAGGGTCTGATCATTGCCCACATTCTCATAGGCCGTGCCGCGATCGACGCCGTATACCGCCAGACGCAGGGCCTGATCGTCGCCGAGGGGCATGTTGACCGCCCCCTCATAGCCGTAGGTTTCCATGGTGCCGACTTCACCCTGGATGAAGCCTTCGCTCACGCCCAAACGCGGCATGTTGGGAATGATGTTCAGCGTCCCGGCCACGGCGTTGCGGCCGCGCAGCGTGCCTTGCGGGCCCTTGGCCACCTCCACGCGCGCCAGGTCGAAGAACAGGCCACCGAGACCGCGCGGGCGCGGCAGATAGATGCCGTTCAGATGGGTCGCCGCCGACGGATCGCCCAGCTCGGTGTTATTGGCCGTGCCGACACCCCGGATATAAATCTGGACGTTACCTTCCTGGTTGGAAATCGACAGGCCGGGAATGGCGGACTGCAGATCCTCGATCTGGTCGATGCCGACGGCACGCAGGTCCTCGCCGGTGATCGATTGTGCAACGCCGGCATAGTTTTGCAGGCTCTGTGTACGCCGTTCGGTGGTGACGACGACCTCGTCCAGCTCGGTCGGGTCCTGCTCCTCTGCGACCGGAGCCGAGGGTGCCGTCTGCGCATGCGCCATCCCGGCGGTCATCGCCAGTGCGGCGCAGCCGAGCAGCAGCGAGCGTTTGAACTGAATCATGGCCTTCCTCCCCGTGGCCCCTGTTTTCCAGAGTGCCGTCGTGACGGCGCACATGGCGTGCGCCCGTTTCCCGACATCAAACTGTCTTCATTTGACAGCGCTGTCAACAGACGCTTTTTTCAGACTTTCGATCGCGTCGAGAGGCGTTCAATCAGGGCGTATTCCACCTTTTCGGCTTGGCCGGGCTGACCTCGAGTTGCGGGAATCAGCAGCCTCGTCGCCACAGCCGCCATCTCAGTGACCGGCTGGCGAATGGTGGTCAGGGGCGGTGTGCTCAGCATGGTGCTGGGGGTGTCGTCGAAACCGCAGACCGCGAGGTCATCCGGCACGATCAGGCCCGACGCCGCCGCCGAGTTCAGCACGCCGAGCGCCATATCGTCGTTGGATGCGAAGATGGCGGTGGGTCGATCTTTCGCGCTCAAAAGCACCGCTCCGGCCTGCCGTCCCGCCTCGAAGGTGAAGTCGCCCTCAGCCACCAGGGCCGTGTCGACGGTAAGGCCGTGTTCGGTCATCGCAGCGTGAAAGCCCTCGCGTCGAGCGCGGCTGGCCGCATAGCTGCCCGGGCCGGAAATGAAGCCGATGCGCCTGTGCCCACCGACGATCAGATGCGCCGTCATGTCGAAGGCCGCCTGCCGATCATCCATGAAGACCCGCATGCCGCGATCGAGATGAGCTTCGGCCCCTAGCCGCACGAAAGGCGTGCCGTTCCGCTCAAGCACATCCAGCACCCGCGGATCGTCAGAGTTGGGCGGCGTCAGCAACACACCGTCCGGCCGCAGCGACCGCAGCAGCGACAGCAAATTGGCCTCCAGACTGAGAGAGCCGTAATCGACCAGTTCGACCAGCAGGTGGTAGCCGGCCCGGCGACACTCCACGAGCGCGCCGTATTCAAGGCGGCTGAGATAGTCGTTGCCGCGGCCGCTGCGCCAATGCTCCAGCGTCAGCTCGGCATCGACGAAGGCTGCGATCAGATAGGACGATGCGCCTGCAAGGGTCCGCGCCGAAAGGCTGGGTCGGTAATCAAGACTTTCGACCGCGGCCTTGACCTTGGCTTCCAGTGCCGGGCTGACATTCGGCCCGCCGTTCAGGACGCGGGACACGGACTTGATCGACACGCCGGCAAGGGCGGCGACATCATAGATTGTCGCAGTCATCGTCGCCCCCTCCCCTGACGAGCCGCCGGACCGCCGGACCGCCGTTCGAGCCTGTATGCGGCGATTGGCGCAAGTCGCGCAAGATTTCGCTCGCGCCTGAAAACGAGTTTGGCCAAAGTCACGGCCATGAAGGCTGTTTCCGACCTTGCAGCCAAGCCCCTCCCGCCTGTCGGCACGGGCTTCATCGCCAGTCTGACACTGGCTTATGTCGGAGCCTTCATCGCCTTCGTGCCCCTGCTCAGTCTGCTTGTGCCCCTGCAGGCTGAGGCCCTCGCGCCAGCGGACAAGATCGGCCTGCTGAGCCTCTTGACCCTGGTGGGTGCTGTGGTGGCCAGCGCGACCAATCTCGCCGTCGGGTGGGCCAGCGACCGCACCCGCCACAGACTGGGCCGCCGTCGCCCCTGGATGGCAGGGGGGCTAATCGGCGTGATGGTCGCCTATGGCATTATCGCCACCGCCGCCGGGCCCGCGACGCTGGTAGCGGGCATTGTGGTGTTTCAGCTGGCCTTCAACATGCTATTCGGGCCGCTGACGGCGGTCCTCGCCGACCGTGTGCCGGATATGCAGAAGGGTCGCGTCGCAGCCTTTCTCGGCCTGGGTCCGCCCTTGGGCGCCGCCAGCGGCGTTCTGATCACCCACCCGATCATCGCCGATACGACAGCGCGCATGGGGTTGACGGGCCTGCTGGTCGTCGCCTGCCTGCTGCCCTTTCTACTGACCTATCGGGACAAGGCACATCTGAACGCGGCCGCACACCAGGTGACGACAAGACTTCGGTTGTCGCGAGACTTCGGCTTTGCCTGGCTGTCGCGCTTCTGCCTGCAGATCGCGGCCAGCGTCGTGAACGCCTATATGCTGTTCTATCTGGCCGACCACGCCCGCTATGCCGAGCAGTTCCCGGGCACCACGGTCGAGAGTGGCCTGGCGCGATTGATCACCCTGTCCACGATCCTGATCCTGATATCGGGATTTCTGGGAGGCCTCGCTTCAGATCGCCTGAACCGGCGCAAGCTGTTCATACTGCTGGCGGCCGGCCTGATGGCGTGCGGCCTGATCGTCTTTGCGGTCTGGCCCGGCTGGCCCGGTCCCCTGATCGGCTACGGTCTGTATGGCATAGGCTTCGGCCTCTATACGACAGTCGACGCGGCCCTGGTCGCCCAAGTCCTTCCGTCCCGTCAGGATACCGCGCGTGATCTTGGGATCATGAACCTGACCAACACCCTGCCCGCCGTTCTGGCACCCGTCGTGGCCTTGGTCGCCCTCGGGCCGGAGCGTCAGGATTGGCCCCTGCTGATGGTCACCGCCGCCGTTCTTGCCATGCTCGGCGGCCTCGCTGTCCTGGGCGTGAGGCGGGTCCACTGATACCCAATGTGTTCGCGCGATCGTTCGCATGCGATTGACGACAGCGCTGTCATCCTGTTGCCCTGCCGCGCACGTGGGGATTGGCGGGGCCATTGATGTCGACTGAACGAAAGTACTGGCCAGACGTCGCAGCCTTCATGGCGATCCTGACACTCTGCATGTGGGCCAGCACCACAGCCTTCGCCTCGGATCGCCCAACAGCACGTCAGGCCGCAGAGACCATGGGCAAAGGCTTCAACCTGGGCCAGATGTTCGACAACACCCAGCACCCGCCGACGCTGGCCGTCGTCCGGCCCAAGATCGACGCCTACTATACGCGGGGCTTCCGAACGGTTCGCATCCCCGTGACCTGGACCGAGGACATCGGCGGTACGACCCTGGCCAATCCCGAGACCGGCCGGATCGACCGGGCCTCGCCGCGCCTGGCGGAGCTGACCGCGGTGATCGATTACGCCCTCGCTCAGCCCGGCCTTCACGTGGTGATCAACGCCCACCACGAGAGCCGGCTGAAGGATTCGGGTGACGCAGCTGTCCTGGCCCAGTTGTGGACAGACATCAGCGACCTGTTCGGCGACCACGACGGTCGGCTAATGTTTGAAATCCTGAACGAGCCGCATCTCTCGAACAAGGAGCCCATGCCGCCCGCGACCCTGCGCGAGATGACAGGGCGAGCCTATGCGGTCATCCGGCAGAAGGACCCTCATCGCATCGTCATCATCGGCGGCAATCAATGGTTCGGCGCGCACGAGATGGCCCTGACCTGGCCAAACCTTGATCGCGTCGGGGGCGGTCACGACGCGTATGTCATGGCGACCTTCCATCACTACAGCCCCTGGGAATTCAGTGGCGACAACCAGGGAGACTACGCCGACCCCTGGACGGACGATGACATCGCTTCACCGATGCAGGTCATGGCCGACTGGGCCTCGACAATCGGCGGCGGCATGCCGGTCTTTATCGGCGAATGGGGCGTGGGATGGGGCAGCCGCTACGAGACCATGGACTGCAACAACATCCGCCTGTGGTACGCGCGCTTCGACGCCGTTCATGCCAGACGTTTCGGCATGCCGACCGCAATCTGGGACGATGGTGGGTGGTTCGAGGTCTATGACCACGACACCGACAGCTTCCGGAACAATCTGATCGACTGTCTGGACGGGAACTGCGCCGCGTCGGTGTCCGAACGGTTCGGGCCGGACTGCACCTGACCGACATATCCCTGTCGTCCAGATATGCGGTTATCGGGCTGCCCGCGACGGATAGGGCCGGATAAGGCCGAGGATGCCATGGGAGCCAGAAGAGGGTACAAGCTTGGCCATGACAGACGATGCGCCAGACGACGGCGCACAGAGGCGGTCGCCTCAATCAGGCGGGCGTACTGCGGGGGAGACTGTGAATGGAACCGTCTTATGCCGCCATGTTCGGTGCCTTGGCGGGTTCGCTGATAGGCGGCCTGACCTCGTTTTCGACAGTCTGGTTCCAGCAACGCGCCCAGCATCGCGAACGCAAGACCGAAGCGGACCGACTGCGACGTGAAACCCTCTACGCCGAGTTCATCAGAGAAGCGTCAAGACTGTACGGCGATGCCATGACGCACGAGAAGGACGACGTCACCGATCTGGCGGGCCTGTACGCGGCGGTCAATCAGATGCGTCTGTTCGCGACCCCACCGGTGATCGAGTCAGCCGAGCGAACGATGGACGATATCGTGAAGACCTATCTGACGGCCAATGTCCCGTTGCATGCAATGGCTCGCTTTGCAGAGGCGGGCGGGATGAGGCCCATGAATGCCTTTGCTGCAGCGTGTCGACGAGAGCTGGAAGCCTTCGTCTGATGGCGTTCACCGTCCCTGGTCCCTCTTGGTCGATTGTCTGAAGGACATCCGCAATGGTCGACAATCGGCATGACGAACGCTTCCCTGTCCTCGGCGACGAAGAAATCGCCGTCGCCGCCCGTTTCGGGGTGCCGAAACGCTATGCTGCCCAGACCCCTCTGTTCCGGACCGGAGACACAGGGATCGGGTTGTTCGTCCTGATCGCCGGCCACGTCTCCATCACCCGTCACGATGGTGTGGGACATGTCGCGGAAGTGGCGCAGCATTCGCCCGGGTCTGTGATCGGCGAGACAGCCGGCCTGCTGGGACGCCCTGCCCTGGTCGACGGGACCGCGATAGACGACGTCGAGGTCATCGCCCTGTCACCCGAGGGTTTGCGAGCCCTGGTCGTGGCGGATGCCGATCTGGGCGAAAAGATCACCCGGGCCCTGATCCTGCGCCGTGTGGACCTGATCGCCGTCGGTGCGGGCGGGCCCATACTTATCGCGCCGGCGGACAATGCGGCGCGGGTCGGGCTGGCCAATTTCCTGCGGCGCAATGGCTGGCCATTCTCTTCCACGACACCCACGGACCCGGAGGGCGCGGACCTGCTGGCCCCCCTGGAGGTCGGTCCCGACGATCTGCCGATCGCCATTCTGCCCGACGGCACAGTCCTGAAACGGCCGGACCAGACCCAGCTGGCGCGTGCCCTCGGCATGATCGCCGACGCAGACCCGGATCAGATCTACGACGTCGCCATCGTGGGCGCAGGACCGGCTGGTCTGGCCGCCTCTGTCTATGCGGCGTCCGAAGGGCTGTCGGTCGTCGTTCTGGATCAGCGCAGCTTCGGTGGCCAGGCCGGGGCCAGTGCGAGGATCGAGAACTATTTCGGCTTCCCCACCGGCATCAGCGGCCAGGCCCTCACCGCTCGGGGCTTCGTTCAGGCCCAGAAGTTCGGGGTGGAGATCGCCATCCCGACGCGAATAACGGACCTGGTCTGCGGCGGCAGCGGCGGCGTTCACCGCCTAACGACAGACGACGGCCGGACCTATTGCGCCCGGGCGGTGGTGATCGCATCCGGGGCCCGTTATCGTCGGCCCAAACTGGACAGGCTGGACGAGTTCGAGGGGCGTGGCGTCTGGTACTGGGCCTCGCCGTTGGAGGCGCAGTTCTGCAGCGGCCAGCAGGTCGCTCTGGTCGGTGGCGGAAACTCGGCGGGCCAGGCAGCCGTCTATCTGGCCAACCATGCGTCACAGGTCTGGATGCTGGTGCGCGGCGAAGGCCTGGCCGCGACCATGTCGCGCTATCTGATCGACCGCATAGAGGCCAATCCGCGGATCACCCTTTTGCCCTATACCGAAATCGCGGCCCTGGACGGTGGCCCCGCAGGGCTCTCAGCTGTGCGCTGGCGAAATCGCAAGACGGGGGAAGAACGGGATGCGCCGGTGCGCAATCTGTTCCTGTTCATCGGTGCGGACCCGGAAACCGACTGGCTCTCATCGTGCGGTATCGGGCTGGACAGTCGCGGCTTCGTCGCAACGACGGACAACAGTCGCGCCACGGACCACCCCGGCGTATTTGCCATTGGCGATGTGCGATCCGGTTCCGTCAAGCGCGTGGGCGGTGCCATTGGCGAAGGTGCCGCCGTTGTGGCCGAAATCCACGCCTATCTGGATGGCCTGAAGACCTCCATTGCCTAGAACCGCTGCGCGCCGCCGTGTCCGTTCGCTTCGCGGATGGATCAGCCGCCGTAGCCGCGCCCCCCGCCGCCGAAACCGCCACGCGACACCACGGTGGTGCGGTTCTGAACCCGCGATGGGGCCTGACGCGCTTCGGGCGTATGGTCCCGCGCATTGGTGATCGTTCGGCCGGTACGGTAGTCGCGGCTCAGATAGCCGCCACCGTAGCCATTGGAATACTGGCCGTCACGATCGCGATACAGCGGGCCGCCACCGCGATAGCCACCACCGTTCAGCAACTGGCCGATGATGAAGCCAGTAGCCAGTGGGCCGAAGAAGGAGCCGCCGCCATTGTTCAACGGGCGACACTGTTCGGGGCCCCATGCGCCTTCGCATTCGGCCTGCGTGGCATAGCGGGGCGAGGTTTCGGCAGCCACGCGCTGGGCTTCGGCATAGGCCGTGTCGCACTCGGCATCGGGGATGTCATTGGCCGCCTGGCATTCCGCGACCGAGGTATAGGCCAAGGCCGGCACGGGCTCTGGGACAGATCGCTGGGGCGATCCGCAGGCGGCCATGGAGAAGCTGACGGTCGCCATCAGGCTGGAGACATGCAGCGTCCGCGAGCGCTTGAGGCGTCGCATGGTGGAGGTTTCAGAGGTCTGGATGTCGTCGGTCATCGTGGCCTCACGCCGTCATGCAGGCGGCGTTGAGCAGACCCACGCCGATGGAAATGGAGCCCAGATAGATGCCCGCCGCCATCTCGCCCGCCTCGATCCGCGCGGCCAGCCCGCGATAGACCAGTCGGCTGACGACAATGAAGGCCACGATCTGGATCACACCGGCCAGCACAGCCCAGGCCGCAAACTCCATCAGGCTGACGGTCTGGGACAGGGCAGAGGCCAGCGGCAGCACGAAGCCGATCAGCGCCCCACCCAGAGACACTGCGGCCGCGGTGTTGCCCTGCCGGATCAGGCTGCTCTCATGATACGGCGTGACCAGCTGGTAGATGAATTTGAACGCCACGAAGAAGGTCACCGCAGCGGCGAAGGCGATGATGAAGGCGGTGGCCCCCGTCTGAAATGCGAACCAGTCGAACATGTTACCCCCAGTCAGTCTTGCGCATCAGGCGCGGAACTCGGCCATTTCTAGTGGAATGCCGATCATGATTTCGTGTGTGACGTCGCCGACGATGTCGTCCTGATCGTGCGGTTCCATTTCCAAGGCCAGCATCAGCTCGCGCCCGCCGGACAGGTCGCGTGCATACAGCATGCAGGTCTGGAAGATGCGGCTGTACGGTGCCGTCGCTGTGCGATCGTCGAACAGGGATTCCCACAGCTCCACCGGCGGCTGGATCGCATCGCTTTCGGCAAACCAGAAGCGGGGATAGGCTGGCAGATCCTCGGCCGCGCCGTCGAACACCGGGGCCGACAGCCGGTCGCGCCACATCCGCCGCTCGCGCTGCCCCGGCGGATAGGCCGAGGTCCAGGGAACGAACAGGGTGAAGTCATAGGCCCCCTGACCATCGGCGCTGTCGCTCATGGCCTGAAGCATCACATGGTCGTCGGTATAGAAGCGGTGCACATGCTGGCCACCGTCCAGCACCACACGCCCCTGAGCCGTGATCTCCAGCGCGTCGCGGTCCAGTTTGAAATGGGTCTCGTCGCCCAGCCGCTCCCAGGCCAGCGGGTCCAGCGAGACGGTCCGGCCCACGGTGATGTTGCGCACCTCAGCCAGGGTGGCCGCAGGCGGGGTCTTGTCGCCAGAACCGAACAGTCGCTTGAACATCGCCTCGTCTCTGGTCCGTTGCCGCGCCGCATGCAAGCCTGAGCGGACCATCATCAGCATCGCTATGCTCTGGCCAATGTCAATCGTTCCTGTTACGCGTTACATGAAACATGCGTAATCAAGCCTCGAAACCCTTGCCCTCGGCGAATGATCGTATACGTGCTTGGCGCAAGGCCCGGCGTGAGGCGGGCATGGTCAAGCTGGAGTTCTGGGTGCCCGAACCCGCGCGAGAGGATGTGAAGGCGGCGGTCCACGCCATCGTCACCGAGTCGACACGCGGACCTGAGATCGTTCGTCGCCCGCGTCGCAACCCTTTCCCCGATCCTTCTGGAGTGAACCATCCCATGGATGCCGTGATCGAAACGTCCTGGACCGTACCGGCCATCAAGACAGCGCTGGAGAGTTCCGACCTGGTCCGCGAGGGCGAAATGACTCTGCGCGTGCTGGAGGGGGCCGAGCCTGTCCTCTTGGCCACGATGAACGAATACGGTGACCTGCCCATCTATCTGTCGGTGGGCGGGGCCCAGATCGTCTGTTCGGTGCTGCTGTGGCCGGTGTCGGAACAGAAGGACGCCGACCGGTTCAACGCCTTCCTGCTAAAGGCCCAGCGCGTCGTGCCCCTGTCCAACTTCGCCATCACGACGGTCGATGGCCAGGACGTCTATGAGCTGATGGGCGAACTGTCGTGCAAGACGACGCTTCAGACCATATTGATCGAACTGCGCACCCTGGCTGAGAACGCGATCGACGCCACCGAACTGCGCGAAACCTTCGGCGCCGACGCGGCCTGAACCGGGAGAGAAAACCATGTCCATGCTCGCCAAACTGTCGGCCTTGTTTCGCGGCACCGCCCATGAGGCGGGCCAGCAGGTCGTCGACGCCAATGCCCTGAAGATCCTAGATCAGGAAATCCGCGACGCCGACAATGCCCAAGGCAAGGCCCGGGACGACCTGGCCGGTCTGGTCGCGCGCCGCCGCATGGCCGAGAACGAGCTCAAGAGCTTCGGCGAGCAGATTACCAAATATGAGAACTCCGTCCGCGCCGCCCTGGCGCAGGGCAAGGAGGATCTGGCCCGCGAGGTCGCGGTCCGGATCGCCGAGCTGGAGCAGCAGATTGGCGAGCGCGAGCCCATGATCGCCGGCATGAAGGAGGCCGAAACCCGCCTGCGCACCGCCATCGCCCAGACCGATCAGAAAATCGAGACCCTGCGTCGCGAGATCGACATCGTGAAGGTCAATGACTCGGTCCAGAAGGCCCAGACGTCGGTCGCCCTGCAATCGGCCGGTGCCCATTCCCGCATCGGTTCGGCCGCCGACAGCCTGGCCCGCATCAAGCAGCGTCAGGCCGTCAACGAAGAGAAGCTGCGCGCCGGTCAGGAGCTGGAGGACAAGCGCACGGGGGCCGACCTCGACGCCAAGCTGAAGGAAGCCGGCATCCTGCCGGGCCATTCGTCAGCCGACGACGTCCTGGCCCGCCTGTCCGCGCCCAAGGAAGTGCAGGTGGTGACCCCGCTGATCCAGCAGGGCGAGACCGTGGACCGGGACAAGGGCTGATCTCTTGCAACGCCTGAAATTCGACCCGCGCCCGGACTGGCAGGCCCGCGCCGACAGCTTGGGCTTCACCTGGCACCATGTGTCGGGCGAGCAGTACTGGGACGAGACCGCCGCCTATGCCTTTTCGATGCAGCAGATCGAGGACGATCTGGAGGCCCCGACCGAAGCCCTGCACGCCATGTGCCTGGATCTGGTCGATGAGGTGGTCAAGTCCGAGCGGCTGATGGCCGATCTGGATATCCCGGAGGCCATGCGGGACTATGTCGCCGACAGCTGGAAACGTGGCGAGCCGTCGCTGTATGGCCGGTTCGACTTCTTCTACGACGGCACCGGCCCGGCCAAGCTGTACGAATACAATGCCGACACCCCGACCTCGGTCTATGAGACGGCGGTATTCCAGTGGCTTTGGCTGGAGGACCAGATCGCGTCCGGCGTGCTGCCCGCCGAAACCGACCAGTTCAATAGCCTTCACGAGAAGCTGGTCTCGCGCTTCCGGACGATCTTTCCGGACGGCGGCTTCATGCATTTTTCGTCGGAGCCGGACTTCGTCGAGGATCGCCAGACCGTTCTGTTCCTCGAGGATCTGGCCAAACAGGCCGGGCTGGATCCGCAGTTCGTGGCCCTGGGCGACATCGGGCTGAATGCCGACGGCCGGTTCGTCGATCACGAGAACTGGCTGATCGGAGCGTTGTTCAAGCTCTACCCGTGGGAGCAGATGCTGCGTGACGACTACGCGCGGCCGCTGCCGACGGCCGAGGTGACGGTGCTGGAACCTGCCTGGAAGAGCCTGATCTCCAACAAGGGCATTCTGCCCTTGCTGTGGGAGCGGCACCCGGGCCATCCCAATCTGCTGGAAGCCTATTTCGAGAGCGACCCGGCCCATGCGCGCCTGAGGGACTCCTACGTCCGCAAGCCTCTGTTCTCGCGCGAGGGGGCCAATGTCGAACTGGTCGAGAAGGGCGTGGCCGATCCCGTCCTGGACGGAGGCTACGGCGACGGCATCCACATCCGCCAGGCCCTGTGCCCACCCGCCCGGTTCGACGACAACCATGTCATCATCGGTTCCTGGGTCGTTGGTGACGAGGCCGCTGGCATTGGCCTGCGCGAAGACAACACGCGGGTCACGCGCAACACCTCGCGCTTCCTGCCGCACTTCATCCGGGATTGAGAGCGCTCAAACTAGGCGCTGCGGCCGGCTCACACGCGCTGAAGCGCCACCTGAACGACATCCGTTCGGCCCGTGCTGAAGCCCGCTTCGCAATAGGCCAGATAATAGCGCCAGAGCCGCCGGAAGCGGTCGTCGTAACCCATAGTCTGGATGCGCGGCCAGGCACTATCGAAGGCTCGCAGCCATAGGCCCAGGGTTCGCGCATAGTCCTGACCGAACTCCTGTGTGATCTGTCCCGTCAAGCCGCTCTTGCCGATCGCCGACCACAGGGCCGTTTGGCTGGGGAGCATGCCGCCCGGAAAGACGTGCAGCTGGATGAAATCGGGCCGCTTGCGATAGCTGTCGAACAAGGCATCGTCGATGGTGATGATCTGCAACCCGGCTTTGCCGTCAGGCGCAAGAAGATCGTGCAAGCGGTTGAAATAGGTCGGCCAATAGGCCTCACCGACGGCCTCGAACATCTCGATGGAGGCGATGCGGTCATAGCGACCCTGCACATCGCGATAATCGATGAGCCGGACATCGACCCGCTCGGCGAGACCCTGCTCGAACGCCCGCTTGCGCGCGATTTCGGCCTGTGAGGGCGACAGGGTGATGGCCGTGACCTTTGCCCCCAGCGTCCCCGCCGCATACGCCGAAAAGCCGCCCCAGCCGCAACCGATCTCCAACACCTGGTGGTCGCGCTGAATGCCGATGGAGCGCGCCAAGGCTTCGTATTTTCGCGTCTGGGCCTCGGCCAGCGTCAGGGTCGGCGGATCGAACAGTGCCGCCGAATAAGTCATGCTGGGGTCCAGCCACTGAGCGTAGAAATCATTGCCCAGATCGTAGTGGGACATGATGTTGCGGCGCGACCCGGCCCGGCTGTTGCGCTGCAGGGCGTGCGCGATGGCGTTGAAGCCTCTGAGCATCGTGACGCCCGACATGATCTGGTCCAGGGCGTCGTAGTTCAGGGCAAAAGCGGTCAGCAGTGCCGCAAGATCGGGTGTGTCCCAATCGCCGGCCATATAGCCTTCGGCAAAGCCGATATCACCGCGCGTCAGCAAGCGCAGGAAGGCCCGCCATCTTGTCAGGGTCCAGACCGCCTGAGGGCCCTCCCCCACCGCTCCGTCATCGCCCCCGATCATCATCCGCGTGCCGTCCGGAAGGGTCACCGCCATCGTCCCAAAGCGCCAGAGGCTGCTGAGCCGACGCAGGAAAGGACGCGCGAACGCTGGCGCAGCAGACACGTCGCTCTGAGAGGCCCCTGTCATTCCGTCAGGATGTGATGCTGAGCCGTCCATGGTCCACAAAATCCGTCAAGACGGCGACATAAGGGCAATCGGCCCCGACGCAATCCGTGTGCATTGTCTTGCAAAAGCTACGCTGGCAACCGCCGAACAGATGCCGGTCGACGACCTTAAACCGGCGTCAGGGCTCCGCTGGCCACGACCGGGCCTGTCGGATCGCCCGACGGCGATCCGCCCAGAGGTTCCAGCGTGATCGCCAGACTGGCGGTCTCTCCATCCGGGCCCAGCAACTTCGCCGTATCCAGCACCAGCGCCTCCCGCCCATTCAGCACACCCAGCGAAACCGGGGCCTGCCCCTCAGGCAGAACCCACAGCTCGAACGAACGATCGGCCTGGGCCTGCCCCGCGACCGTCGCGACGATCAGCCGGTCATGGGCCTTGTCCAGGGTGACCACGAACGACGTCGGCCCCGCCTCCTCTTTCAACAACGCGATGGAGGTCAGAACCGGCGCAGCGGCAGGTGCCTGACCCGGCACGGTCACCACGCGAGGCGGCGTGAGCACCAGAGCGGCGACGGCGACGGCGGCGGCCAGGCTGGCAACCGCTGCGACGCCGCGCCAGACGGCGACGCTGTTCCAAGCACCGGACGAACGATTGGTCGCCGATACGCCCAGCTGAGCCGCAACCCGCATCCACACGACACGCGGTGGCGTCTCCGGCTCGATCTCGGCCAGCAGGGGCATCAGCCGCTCCTGCCAGTCGGCGACCTCGGCTGCGAAACCCGGCTCGGCGGCGATACGGCGCTCGGCCTGCGCCCGTTCTTCGGACGTCAGGACGCCGACGACATATTCCGCCGCCAGCTGCTCGTCGGGGGTCAGATCATGATCGGTCATCGGGCGAGACAGGCCTTCAGCTTGAGCAGGGAGCGCCGGATCCAGCTCTTCATCGTGCCGGTCGGCACATTGTGACGCTCGGCCACGTCCTGATAGGTCAGCCCCTCGAAGAAGGCGCTGCGCAGGGCCGCCTGGTGGGTGGCGTCCAGTTCGGACATGCAGCCCTGAAGCTGGCGCACATCCTCGCCGCGCAACAGCGAGGCCAAGCTGGATTCGGCCTCGTCCGGCACTTCATGCGCCTCGTCGATCGGCTTGAAGCTGCGGCGGCCGAGCTGGCGCTGGCGGTCGATGGCGCGGTTGCGGGCCAGGGCGGCCAGCCAGGTGATCGGGCTGGCGCGATCCGCGTCGAACCGATCGGCCTTGCTCCAGACGGTGATATAGACTTCCTGCAGCACGTCTTCGGCCTCGCTTCGGTTGCCCAAGATACGCAGGCACACGCCGAATAGTTTCGCCGAGGTGGCGTCGTAGACCTCCTTCAGCGCGGCGCGGTCGCCGGACGCCACGCGCTGAAGATTGGCTACGAGCGCCTGTCGGTTCTGATCAGCATCCATGCGTGGCATTCGTCCGTGGCTTGGCCTTATGGCTTACACGGCCCCGCGCGGCGGGCAAGTCAGCTTGAGACGGCCCGCGAGGCAAAATAGCCGGCCGCCGCCGCCGCCGTGGTCACGAAAGTGCCCCAGGCGAGGTCGGCCAGGGTGATCGTCGTGCTCCAGGTTTTCAGCGTCGCCTGGTTGGTCAGGTCATAGGTCGCATAGGCCACGAAGCCGAGCAGCGCGCCGTTGATCAGCGCCTTCTGGAGCGACGCCTCTTTCAGGGCCGGAGCCGTCGCCAGGGCTGTGATCCCGAAGATGTAGATCAGATAGAAGGCCACGGCCGCGACCATATTGACCTTGGGGGCCATGATCGGCCCCAGCACGGGCTTGTAGAGACGGTTACCCATCAGGGTCAGCCAGATGATGTCCAGCACCAGGAAGGCGACGGCCGAGCCGCCATAGGCTGCGAGATACTTAAACATGCTCAGACCCCCTTCAGTCGATAATGGCTCACGCCCCAGACCTGACCGTCACTGTCTCCGAACAGACCGGCCGTGGCCATGAAGAAACGCCGCCAGCGCCGCATCCACAGGGCATAGTCGGCTCCATAGACGTCCTTCATCAAGCCGCGAATCTCCGTCTCGTTCCGATCGAAGTTTTCCAGCCAATGATTGGCCGTGCGCTGATAGTGGGTGCCGCTCCAGCGCCAGTCCTGCTCGACCTCGAACAGGTCCGGATATTGCCGCATCAGCCCGTGGCTGGGCATGATGCCGCCGGTGAAGAAATGCTGGGCGATGAAGTCGGCCTTGTCGGACACTTCGAAGCGGTAGGGCGTCGTCACATGGCTGAACACATGGATGAAGACCCGCCCGTCGGGCCTCAGCCAGGTCCGCACCCGACCCAGTAATTCGCGCCAGTTGGCCATGTGCTCGAACATTTCGACCGAGACGATGCGGTCGAAGCGCTGCTCCGTCTGGAACACATTCATGTCGGCCGTGACGATCGTCAGATTGGTCAGCCCCAGCAGAGCCGCCTCGGCATCGATGGCCGCCTTCTGGCTGCGCGAGTTGGACACAGCCGTGATCGTCGACGCGGGATAATGGCGCGCCATCCACAACGATAGCGACCCCCAGCCGCAGCCCAGTTCCAGAATGTGCTGCCCGTCCCGCAAGTCCGCATGCTCGCAGGTCTGGCGAAGGGCGCTGACCTCGGCATCCGCAAGCGTGGAGTTAGCGACATCGTAGAAGGCACTGGAGTATTTGCGGTTCGGCCCCAAGGCCAGTTCGAAGAACCGAGCCGGCAGTTCGTAGTGCTGGGCATTGGCCGCCTCGGTGTACTCGGCCACCGGACGTTGAGCCATTTCCTCTGCAAAGGCCTTCTCCGCGCCCGGTTGGACGGTTGCCATCTGCCTGCGGGCATTAGCGACGAAGGCGGCAATCGCCGGGCGGGTGATGAAGTCGGGCGCGGGCGCGTCCTGCAGACTGTTCAGGCGATCAAGCAGACTCATGTCAGGCGCGGTCCTTGGAAAAGACGTTCAGGCGGGGCAGCAGGGCCCCGACCCGGGATTGATAGTCTCGGTAAGCGTCGCCGCGCGACTTCAGCATGGCCTTCTCCAGCGGCGGCACGCCGGTCATGTAGCGGAGGATGACGTACATCACGACCGGTGCGACCAGCGCGGCCCAGCCTGCGACCCAGCCGCCGCTCAGATCGATCGCGATGACCGGATAGGCCAGCCAGACGACCCATTCGAAGAAATAGTTGGGATGGCGCGACAGACCCCACAGGCCGCGATCCATGACCTTGCCCTGGTTCGAGGGATCGGCACGGAACCGGCGCATCTGCTCGTCGGCCAGCGCCTCGCCACCGATCCCGATCAAGAGGATTAGCGCGCCCAGATAGTCCGTCAGCATCAGGGCGTCGCCGGGCCTCAGCGCCGCCGCCGCGATCGAAACACACAGCAGGGTCGTCGCCGGAGCCTGCACAATGGCCAGGCCATAGAGATTGCGAGAAAAATGCGGGCCCCACTCCTCGGTCAGGGCGACGTAGCGCGGATCGGCATGCCCTCCCCCCACGCGTCCGGCGATGTAGCTGCCCAGCCGGATTGACCAGACAGCCACCAGCGCTGCGACCAGCCACTGGCGCGGTCCCGGCAGGCCTGCCCACGGCGTCAGACTGACCAGAATGCCCGCTATGCCTGTGCCAAACGTCCAGAAGACATCGGTCCAGCCGCCGTTCTGGGTCTTCAGCACCGTCCACCACGCCAGGGTCATCGTCAGGGCCATGAAGGCGAAGGCCAGTGCGAGGGCGATCAGCAAGACAGTTTGATCCTTGAGAAGTTTGAGCGTCACAGTTACGCGCAAAGTCGGGCAAGGATGCATCGCATCCCGCAGGATTGCAGCGCCGTATATCGAACACCCTCGCGCATCTGCGCATACCATCCGCCGGAGCCCGCTTGATGTTCGAAAGCCTGCCGCCCTCACCGCCTCAACCCACGACAAAACGACTGCGCGTGGCCGTGATCGGTGCGGGCATTTCAGGCCTGTCCTGTGCCTGGTTGCTGGGCAAGCGGCACGACGTCACGCTGTTTGAGGCGGCGGGGCGCTTAGGTGGCCACGCCAATACAGTGGACTGCAACGGCGTCGCCGTGGACACCGGCTTCATCGTCTATAACGAGGTCAACTATCCCAATCTGACCGCCCTGTTCGCGCATCTGAAGGTGCCGACGAAACACGCCGACATGTCGCTGGCGGTGTCGCTGGACGACGGCGATCTGGAATATGGCAGCCGCAGCCTGGCCTCCATCTTCGCCCAGCCCGAGGCCCTGCTCAGGCCGCGCTTCTGGTCCATGCTGGCCGATCTGAACCGCTTCTACCGCACTGCCCCGGGCCATCTGGCGACGCTGGACCCGGTGGTGTCGCTGTCGGAATATTTGCGCACCCACCGCTATGGCGTGGCGCTCAGTGAGGACCACCTGCTGCCCATGGCCGCCGCTATCTGGTCGGCCTCGGTCGAGGGGATCGGCGACCACCCCGCCGCCGCCTTCATCCGCTTCTTCCAGAACCACGACCTGATGAAGTTCATCGGCCGCCGGACCTGGCGCACCGTCGATGGCGGCAGCCGCTCCTATGTCGAGGCCATCGCCGCCGACTTCGCCGGCTCTGTGCATCTGAATGCCGACATCGCCGCCGTCACCCGCACCGACGGTCAGGTCCGCATTGATCACCGCGATGGATCGCACCAGATGTTCGATCGGGTCGTCTTCGCTACCCACGCCCCGACGACCTTGGCCCTGCTGTCAGACACAACCGCCGAAGAACGGCGCGTCCTGGGTGCCTTCCGCTACACGCCCAACACCGCCGTGCTGCATGGCGACCGCCGCCTGATGCCGAAGCGCAAGCGCGCCTGGGCCAGCTGGAACCACATGGGCCATCGCGCCGAGCCCGGCTCGGGTGGTGTCAGCTACTGGATGAACCATCTGCAGAGCCTGAAGAACGCACCCGACCTCTTCGTGACCCTGAACCCGCATACGCCGCCCGCGGCTGAGCTCACCTATGCCACCGACCACTACGAGCACCCCCACTTCGATGCAGGGGCTTTGAAGGCTCAGTCGGAACTGTGGTCGCTGCAGGGTCAAAGCGGGGTCTGGTTCTGCGGGGCCTATTTCGGCGCGGGCTTCCATGAAGACGGCCTGCAGTCGGGTCTGGCCGTGGCCGAGCAGTTGGGGGGCGTCCGCCGCCCTTGGACCGTCGAGGACGAAAGCGGGCGCATCCACATTTCGCGCGCGACCGATCCCGTCCGACAGGTGGCATGACCGGAGCGTCCGCCCTCTATGTCGGCCCGGTGACGCACCGCCGGTTCAAGCCGAAGATGCATGCGCTCCGCTACCGCGTCTTCATGCTTCTGCTGGATCTGGACGAGCTTCCCGGCCTGTTCAGCAGGCTTCAGCTACTGCGTCCGGGCCGCTTCGGCCTGATGTCCTTCCGCGCCCGCGACCATGGCGACAAGGCGCATGACGATCTGAAGACCTACGTCTCAGGCCGGCTGACTGACGCGGGCATCGAGAGCGGCGGGCCGATCCGCCTGCTTTGCATGCCGCGCGTGCTGGGCTACGGCTTCAACCCGCTCAGCGTCTATTTCTGTCACGACGCCGAAGGGCGACTGACGGCCATCCTCTACGAAGTCCGCAACACCTTCGGACAGCGCCACAGCTATCTGATCGCGACGCCCGAAGACGGCCCGGACTCCGTGCAGCAGACTGCGCCCAAGCGGTTCTACGTTTCACCCTTCATGGACATGGATCTGACCTATGTCTTCGATGTCGCCCCGCCCGGCGAGGACGTCAGGATCACCATCCAGGTCCGCGACGATAAAGGCCCGGTCCTGACCGCCGCCTTCGCGGGTCAGCGACGCGAACTGACGGACGGGGCACTTTTCCATGCCTGGATCACTCATCCCCTGCTGACGCTCAAGGTCATGGCGGGCATTCACTGGGAGGCGGTCAAGATCGTCGCCAAGGGTTTCCGCTTCCGTGGCAAGCCACCCCTGCCCGCCCAACCTGTCACCATCGGCACCATGGTCACGCCGTCCCGCGAAGGAGCCTCCCATGCGTAAAGCCTTGTCCGTACTCGCTGCCCTGTTCCTGACCGCCGTCGCCTCGACCGCCAGCGCCCAGGCCCCTCAGCCGCGCCAGTCCATCGACATCGACCGCTTTATGGGCCGGTGGTACGAGATCGTGCGCACGCCGAACGATGCCCAACGCAACTGCCACGGGGCCAACCAGACCTGGGCGAGGCGGTCCGACGGCACCTTCGACATCGCCCTGTATTGCCACCGCGACCGGCCCGGCGGACGGCTGAGCACCACGCGCTCGCGCGCCCGTATCACCGACCCCCGCACCAACGCCAAGTTCGAGGCCAGCTTCTTCGGCGGAATCATCAAACGCCAGTACTGGGTCATCGACCGCGGCGACAGCTACGACTGGATGATCGCAAGCACCGCCGACGGCCAGTTCGTCTCCATCCTGACCCGCGATCCCAACATCAGCGCCGCACGCCTGGACACCCTGCGGGCCCGCGCGCGTCAGCTCGGCCTGCGCACGTCGACCATGCAGGTGGTCGATCACTGAACGCGGGCCAGTGCCCCCTCGGCCGTCAGTGTCGCATCGGCGTTCTCGACGATGTCCAGCCTGACCGCGTCGATTCCGTGCCGCGTCTTCAGCTCGGCCAGCCAGCCAAACAGGGCCGCGCTCGACACATTGGCGGCGGTGAAGCCGAAGGTGCCGCTGGCGTCCATGCCCGTCACGATTGTCAGGCCCGCCGTCTGGGCGGCCTGCACCGCTAGAGGCTCGATGGCGGGGCCGTCGGTCGTCGCAGCCGGCTTCGGCAGCGCCCCGACCTGCCGCTGGACAAAGGCCAGGTCGGTTTCGGCCTGCACTCGCCGATCGGCCACCTCAGCTCTCCAGGCCCACAAGGGCTGAACGATCAGCAGCCAGACGGCACACAGGGCGATGACCAGCACCATCGCGCCCAGCATCCGCTGCTCACGCACGGTGCGCCCGTCAAACCAGGCGCGCGCGCTGTCAGTCACCCCGTTCATGTCGCCGCTCCGATGGTCACATCGCTGACGACGCGACCGGCGTCGTCCAGGGTGCTGGTGTCGTTCAGCCGCAGGCCCGCCGCCGCGACGGCGCTCTTGAGGGCATCAAGGTCTTGATAAGTCGGATAGCTGACCGTGGCGCGCACGCCGCCTTCCGGGTCCGAGACGAAGATGTCCAGTTCCGCACCCTCGACCTGCTCGACGGCGGCGAACAGCACGGCGGCGGCTGACGTGATGCCTCCGGGGGGCGGTGCCGTCGCCGCGCTCTGGCGGAAGGCCGCGACCGGGTCGGGTGCGCCGGCGGCCTCGGGCGAGACCTGGGCGATCAACTCCACGGTCTCTGCCTCCGCCTGACGCGCTGCCGCCGTGTCACGCGCCGCCTGCGCTGCGGCCAGAATCAGCGGCGACACCAGGACCGCGGCCGCCAGGCCCGCAGCCAGTCGCCAGCCTCGCCGATCTGAGGTCTTCTCCCGCCCGACCGCGTCCAGCAGATTGACTTCCGGCGACAGGGCCGCGGCGATCATCAGCCGTTCGACCTCGGCCTCCTCCGTGACCGGATGCACCATACGATCCCCGGCAATCAGATCGAGCAGGTCGGGCTGGATCGTCGCCGCGAACCGATGCCCCCGAAGCGCCAGCCCACTGCCGAAGGTCACTGCGGATAGACCGTCCTCCGCCTCCGGAGCCTCCAGCGTCAGCATGTCAGGCAGGATCACATCGGCCTTGACGCCCAGCGCATCCAGATAGTCTCCCCAGGCCTCGACCAGCGCCCGGCTGGCCACCACCACCATGCGAGGCTCGCCGGTTGGCACCGCCCGCCCGAGCGACACCGTGACTCGATCCGGCGTCGCCGCCAGATCGTCACGCAAGGTCCACAGGGCCGCCGCCCTGACTTGGGCAACGCCACCGACCGGCAGGTCCAGCCAGCGCACCGATACATCCCCCCCGGGCGCAATCGCAACGGTACGCATCACAGGCGGCGTCTCGCCCGCATCCAGCGCCATACGTCCGCGCTGCAACACGCTGCCGCCTGTATCGAGGATCAGATAAGGCGCCGGCTCGGTCGCCAAGGCCGGGATAAGGATCAGTCGGGTTCGGCTCATTCTTCAAGGGTCCAGCGCTGGATCACGGTTCGCGCCCCGCCCTCGGGCGGCGCATGCAACAGGGCGGTACGCACGGCGCGGGTGCCGCCATAATCGACATCGACCCTGAGGTCGAAGAAGCGGGTCAGGACGGTCACCTGCTCGCGGGCCTCCTGCGGCACGACCAGACCGGTCAGGGCGGGCTGGCTCCAGAAGGCGGTGGTGTCGGCCCACCCCTCGGCCGGTCGTCGGGCGATCACGCCCCGCGCCGCCTCCAGCCCCAGTTTGCCGTCGGTCAGCATGACCAGCAGCGGCGCATCCTCAGGACCCAGCGTATTCACATTGATCGGCGACAGCCGACTGACCGGCAGGGCGCAGACATGCGGGCGCAGACGACGATACAGGTCCGCATCCATCCCCTTGATGGCCCTCAGCTCGCTGACCTCGGCCAGAAACACCCCGCCGGTTCGATAAGGTTCGGCCCGCCCCGCATAGGCCCCGTCCTCGGCCCCCAGCGGCAGGGCGGTCGTGTCCGCATCCAGCCAGTCGGCCAGCGCCTCGGCCACCGGGCGCATCCGGCTTTCGCCCAGTCCCAGCGCCCGGCCCAGCGCCACGAACTGCGTCATCCCCTGCGGTCGCGCGATCAGATCCTCGCCAAACCCCTCCACCACGCTGTTCAGGTTGAAACAGGCCTGGCCATCGCGCACCACCGCGGTGATGGTCCCCTCCTCGATGGGGAAGGACAGCACCCGCCCATTCCACTCCGGTTCCAGCGGCGTGCGCGTCGGGCTGAGCGTCAGCAGACGGGCCACCTGACGACGGGCCAGCGCCTCCGCGCCGTCGGCATTCCACTGGGCCTGGGTCTGGGTTTCTGCATTGGTCGCGCGACGCACCGAGAACCGCACGTCATCCAGCACCGCCACCGCGATAACCGACATGACCGCGACCAGCAGCAGCACGGTCAGCAGGGCCATGCCCTCGCGCGGCCTCCTGTCCCACCGCGGCCTCATCACCCGCCCCCGACCAGAAACAGCTGATCCACTGGCCCATAGCCTTGCAGCGTCATCTCCACCCGCACTGCATCGGGCATCGGGCTGTCCAGACGGCTGTTGAAGGCCGGGGCCTCGGTGCCGTCCTTGAGAAAAGTGACGCTCAGGCCGCTGACGCCCTCATACAGGACTTGCGGGGGGCCGGGCCGCGCGCCGTCCAGATAGCCGGACACCCGCCGCTCCAGCCGATCCTCGACCAGACGGTATTCGACCCGCTGCAAGGATGGCCGGGCCTGTTCGCCCGGATTGCTCCAGCCGGCGCGGGTCAGAGTCAGGGCGGCATCGCCGGCCTGAACGGCTCCTGTGATCGGCTGCTGTTGCGGGCGCCCGGTCGGCCCGCGCGTGCGCCGTGCCGTCGCCTGACCCAGATCGGCCCGCAGCAGGGCTCGCGTCCGTTGCAGGTCCGCTGTGCGGTCGGCCGCCGCCTTGATGGCGAACTTGTTGTCGATCGACAGGCTCAGCACCGCCGCCCCTGCCGCCGCGATCAGGGCGAAGATCAGCAGGGAGATGAGCACTTCGACAAGGGTAAACCCTTGTTTCTTTTTGGAGGCGCTATCGCTCGGCTCGCGGAGCCTCGCTGCTTGAGCGCGGATCGACGCGTGCCGCCTCATCCCGCCCTCGCTCTGAACAGGGTGCGAGCGGCGGCCTGGCCTTCCTCGGTCGAGACTCGGATTTGGATACGCTGGATGTTGGGATCGTCTGTCGCTGCCACCGTCTGAGACCAGCGCCAGGACCGTCCGGCCAGCGTCGTCTGACCAGAGCTTTCACCCTCGCCCAAGCTCGGCGCGATGGACGCCTGAACAGCCAGGTTCTCGGCCACGATTCCGCCCAGTGTGCGATCCTCGACCCGCGCCTGCGACCGCGTGTTCTCTCCCGCAAGGTTCAGCAGGGCCATGGCCGCGAGGCTGAACACCGCCAGCGCGACCAGCAGTTCGATCATGGTGAATCCCTGGCGCGATGCGCTAGTCATCGACCGACACCTCGCCCGCACCATCGACCGACACGGTGCTGGACCGGCCGTCACGCGACAGGACGACGGTCGCTGATTCGCTCGCCCCGGTGGGATCGAATACGACGCGCAGAGTGGCCTCGGGCAGGTCTGCCGAGGTTTCCGCCTGCCAGACCTCCTCGCCGAACGGGCCGTCCGTCAGCGGCTTCCATTCCACTCCGTCTAACTGGCTGAAGCCATAGCCGCGCGCGGTCGTTTCCACTGCGATGGAGCGATTGGTCAGCACCGCCTCCTCGCGCGCCCGCACCAGCCGCGCGGCGAACCGCTCGGCTTCTGCTCCCACAGGGGGGCGAGGGTCAGGCACAGACAGCACCACGGCTCCTGCCGCCAAGCCGAGGATGGCGACGACCATCAGCAGCTCCACCAGTGTAAAGCCTTGTCTTTTTTGAAGGGCGCTAACGCTCGGCTCGCGGAGCCTCGCTACCTGAGCGCAGATCAGAGCCTTCGCGCTCAAGCAGCAAGCCGTCGCGCGGCGAGCGATAGCGTTACGACATGCGCTCAAGCAGCGAGCGACCGCGTCGCGAGCGGTAGCCCCCCTATCAAGTCTGCCAGTTGCCGAGGTCCGCATCATTGCCCTCGCCTCCCTCCTTGCCGTCGGCACCCAGGGAGTAGACGTCGAACTGGCCGCCGTGAGCGCTTTGACGGCGGTACTGGTAAGGGTTGCCCCACGGATCCTTGGGCAAGCGACGGACATAACCGCCCTGGCGATAGCGCTCTGGCTGGGCCAGGTTTGCTGGGGCGGTGACCAGGGCATTCAGATCCTCAGGGAAGGTCAGATTGTCCAACCGATAGGTCTCGATCGCCTGTTCCAGCACCGAGATGTCCGCCTTGGCCTTTCCGACCATGGCCCGATCCTGGCTGGGCAAGACATTGATCGCCACAACGGTCGCCAGCAGGCCGATGATCACGATCACCACCATCAGTTCGACCAGCGTGAACCCTTGGCGCTTCCGACGCTTGCGGGCAGCTTTTGGCTCAATCATCTCACTCACTCCTCATCCCATCGCCAGGGTATTGATCTGTAGAATCGGCAGCAGGATCGACAGCACGATCAGCGCCACCACCCCGCCCATGACCACGATGATCGCCGGCTCCAGCAGGCTCAGCATCACGGCGGTGAAGGTGGCGAACTCGCGATCCAGATAGTCGGCGGCGCGGTCCAGCATGGGCTCCAGCCGCCCGCTGCTCTCGCCCGAGGCGGTCATGTAGACGAGGATCGGCGGAAAGACATCGGCGCGGCGCATGGCGGCGCTCAGCCCGCCGCCTTCGCGCACGGCATCGGCCATGGTCTCGGTGGCCAGACGCAGGCGGCGGTTCGACACCGTCCGCGCCGTGATCGTCAGGCCCTCCAGCACAGGCAGGCCCGAGGCGATCATGGTCGACAGCGTCCGCGCCATCGTCGCCCCATGCAGGTCGCGGCTCAGTCGTCCGACGATCGGCAGTTTCAGCATCAGGGTGTCGGCCTTCAGCCGCGTCGCCGGATTGCGCAGCGCCACTGCCGAACCAATCCCCGCCAGCACCAGCAGCAGGATGGCCAGCCAGCCCCAGGTCTGCATCGCCTCGGACAGGCCGATCACCAGCCGCGTCAGGAGAGGCAGGGTCTGGTTCATGCTGTCGAACTGATCGACCACTCTGGGCACCACAAAGGTCATCAGCGCCCCGATGACACCCAGCGCCACGACCGCCAACACCGCTGGATAAACCAGGGCGGTGATCACCTTGCCGCGCACCGTCTGGTCCCGCTCCAGCCCGTCGGCCAGCCGCTCCAGAATGGGCTCCAGCGCCCCCGAGCTCTCGCCTGCAGACACCATAGCGCGATACAGCGGTGGAAACGCCTTGCCCTGCCGGCCCATGGCCTCGGACAACCGATGCCCCTCCAGCACCCCCGCATGCACCCCTTCCAGCACCGCCCGCACGGCGGGTCGATCGGCCTGGAGCGCAATGGTCCGCACCGCCTCCTCGATCGGCGCGACGGAGACGAGCGTCGCCAACTGCCGTGTGGTCAGGGCCAAGGTCTTGGCGTTCAGTCGCCCCCCGGCTTTCGCCTTGCCATCCGCCTTGTGAACCGTCCGGCGGGTCGGGGTGATCTCCAGCGCCATCAGCCGACGCCGGTCCAGCGCCTGACGCGCAGCCCCTTCATCGGCGGCAATCAGCGCTCCGCTGACCGTGCGCCCTGCCGCATCCACGGCCACATAGTCGAACGCCGCCATCAGCCGACGGCCTCACGCATCGGGGCGACGACGTTATGCGCCTCGGTCGTTTCCTGACGCGTGACCCGCACCGCCTCCTCGACCGAGGTCGTGCCGTCCAGCACCAGGCCTCGCGCCCGCCGGGTCAGCGTGCCGGACGCATCGAAGGCCACGGCATTGATCGCCTCTTCTTCCGCCTCGGCGGCGATCAGACGGCGCACGCGGTCGTCGACCTTGATCAGCTCGTACAGACCGACCCGTCCGACATAGCCGGTCTGGTTGCAGTGGACGCAGCCCTGGGGCCGCCACACCGTCTGGCCAGCCTTGACGCCGACCAGCCGTGCCGTCGCCGCATCCGCAGGCTCGGCCCGGCGGCACTCGCCGCACAGCCTGCGCACCAGCCGCTGGGCCACGATCAGCCGCAGGGTCGAGGCCAGGAGAAAGGGTTCCACCCCCATGTCGCGCAACCGCGTGATCGCCCCGGCCGCGTCGTTGGTGTGAACAGTCGATAGCACCAGATGGCCGGTCAGCGAGGCCTGAACCGCGATACGCGCCGTCTCCACATCGCGGATTTCCCCGACCATGACCACGTCGGGGTCCTGACGCAGGATGGCCCGCAGCCCTGCCGCAAAGGTCATGCCGACCTTCGTATTCACCTGGGTCTGGCCGACGCCGTCGATGGCGTATTCGACCGGATCCTCAACCGTCAGGATATTGCGCGTCGCATCGTTCAGCAGACTGAGACCCGCATACAGGCTGGTGGTCTTGCCCGAGCCTGTTGGTCCGGTGACGAGGATGATCCCGTTCGGTTCCTTGAGTGCCGTCCTGAAGGCCTCCAGCGCGTCAGGGGCCATACCCAGTTGTTCAAGGCTCAGGTCGGCCTGATCCTTGTCGAGGATACGCAGCACCACCCGCTCACCTGCCCGCGACGGCAGGGTAGAGACCCGCACATCCAGCGTCTTGCCGCCCAGCGCCAAAGGGATGCGCCCGTCCTGAGGCACCCGCTTCTCGGCGATGTCCAAGCGGGCCATGACCTTGATGCGCGACACCAGCAGCGGTGTGATCCGCGGATTGAGCGACAGCGCCTCGCGCAGCACCCCATCGACCCGCATCCGCACGGTCAAGGCGCTCTCGAACGGCTCCAGATGGATGTCGGACGCGCCGGCCCTTACCGCCTCGGCGATGATGCCGTTGATCAGCCGGATGACCGGCGCATCGTCCGCCGTATCCAGCAGGTCGGCGGCGGCGGGCATGTCGTCGATCAGACTGTCCAGACCCGACGGCATCGACAGGTCATCGCCATCCGTGGCCGTCAGGTGATCGCCGGCATAGACCTGTGACAGACGCCGGTCGAACTCCGCTTGGCTCAGGCGTTCGACATGCAGGGGGCGGCCCAAAGCCCGCCGCGTCTCGATCAGGGCCTGGGGGTCCGCGCCCTCGCGCAGGCCGACGACCGCTACCTCGCCCGCATCCAGCAGGATGACGCCATGCCGCTTGGCGAAGCCATAGGGTAGTGTCGGATTGACCAGGGTGATCATGACGCCGTCACCGTATCACTGCGGTGCGACAGGATTGTCGACGGGCGGCAGCGGAGCCGCCATCACTTCGTCTGGCGCGATGATCATGGTCGAGGGCGCGACCGGCGGCTGGGCCCGCATATAGTCGCGCAGCATCTCGTCGAGGCTGGGCTCGCGGTCCGGCACGGCCGTCTGTTGCTGCTGACGCATATAGCCCCAGCGGTCGGCGGCCAGGGTCTGGGCGTCGGCGGCGCTGCGGATGATGGTCGGGCGGATGAAGACCATCAGATTGGTCCGGCCCCGCTGGCGGGTGGTCGAGCGGAACAGACCCCCGATGACCGGCAACTGTCCCAGACCCGGTATCGCATCCACGGCCAGACGGTCGTTCTGGTCCAGCAGGCCACCGGCCACGGCGATATCGCCGTCGTCCACGACCAGGGTCGTTTCCAGTTCCCGCTTGTTCAGCACCAGGTCGTTCGCCCCGTCGGTCAGCACGCCGTTTATGCTGGACACCTCCTGGCGAAGAAACAGGGTGATGGAACCACCGGCATTGATCTGGGGTCGCACGATCAGCTTGACGCCGATGTCTTGACGCTGGGTCGTACGGAACGGGTTGGAGTTGCCGTCCAGCAGGGTCTCGCCAGTCGTGATCGGCACTTCCTGACCGACCAGGATCGTCGCCTCCTCATTGTCCAGCGTCATCAGCGACGGCGTCTGCAAAAGGTTTGAGCCGCTGTCGGTCTTGGCCGCATTAATGATGAAGCCGAACAGGCCGTCGCCGATCCGCCCCCCGGCCCCGCCGATGAAGCCATTGGCTCCCAGCAGGCTGTTGACCGCCAGGTTCTGCAGCTGGCGACGCAGGGGATCGTCCTCGTCCAGATCGGTCGCGGCCGCGCCGCCCGCGATAGGCAGCAGGGGCGTCGCGCTGTTTGAATAGTTGGTCAGGCCGATGGGCGCGCCGTCCTCTCCGGCCAGTAGCCACTGGACACCCAGCTCCTTGACCGCGGTGTCCGACAGTTCGACCACGATGGCTTCGATCAGCACCTGCTGGCGGCGCTGGTCCAACTGGCGGATGACTTCGGACAGCATGCGCTGGGTGTCGGCCGAGCCGGAGATGACCAGGGCATTGGCTCCCGGGAAGCGCGCGATCGTGGCTCGCTGGCCCGGCAGAGGCGCGGCAGGTGCAGAGGTCGAAACCGGCGTGGCGTCGTCGGTCGTCGCTCCGGCGCGCGAGGTGCCCGGCTCTCGCGGCGTCGCATTGGCGCTGGCCGCCGTCACCTGCTGGCCGACGATCTGTTGCAGCACGGGCAGAAGCTGCTCGGCATTGGCGTGTTCCAGGAACACGACCTTGACGTCGTCCGCCGACAGGGCGCGGCGGTCGAGATCGTCCACGAGGGGCCGCACCCGCGCGATGGCCGACGGATCGCCCCTCAACACGATGGAGTTGGAGCTCTCGACCGGCGTCACCGACACCATGCCCGACCCCGGCTGCCCGCCGGGCGGAGCCAGTACCGACTGCAGCACCGCCGCGATCTCTCGCGCCGAGGAGTTCTCCAGCGTCACGACCTCGAACCCGGTTCGGTCCACGTCGATGCGGGCGATCAGGGCCCGCACCCGGGCCAGGTTGTCGGCGAAATCGGCGACCACGATGCTGTTCGCGCCCGGATTGGCCAGCACCTGCCCCTGCGCGCCGACCAGAGGCCGGATCGTCTCGGCGGCCGAGGCGGCGTCGATGTTGCGGAGCGCAAAGACCTCGGTCGAAAACCGCTCGTTGCCAACGGTGGACGGCCCCTGCGCCGCGCTTTGGGCCGGGCTGATACGATAAGCCCCGGACGAGGTCGGCGTCACCACCAGGCCGTTGGCGCGCAAGGTCGACAGGAAGACCTCGAACAGCTGGGCCCGGCTCAGATTGCGGTCGCTGGACACGGTCACGGTGCCGGTCACGCCCGGATCGACGATGAAGGTGCGCCCCGTGGAGCGGGAGATGTCCTGGATGAAGGCGCGGATATCGGCACCCTGGACGTTCAGGGTCTGGCCACCCGCCGACTGGGCGTGGGCAGACATCGCTGCCAGCGGGGCCTGAACGGCCAGAAGCGCGGCCACGGCGGCCGTCAGCAGGGGGCGGGAACGCATCAGCGGCCTGTCCTTATGGTGGTGGTCTGCTCCACGCCGTTCCGCTCGAAGCGGATTTCGGCGCTGGTGCTGTTGGAAAGCTGGCCGCGCAGGCCGGCGATACGGGCCGGACTGTCCAGCGCCTGCCCGTTGACCGCGAGTATGACGTCGCCCGAGCGGAGCCCCGCCGCCGCCAGGGCCGAGCCGTCGCCGGTCCCGCTGACGGTAAAGCCGTTGATACCGAGGCCCTGCATACGCGGACGCAGGCCTGCCTGGGCCATCAGCCGCGCCGGGTCGACGCTGGGGCCGGGTGTTGTGGCCGCTGCCGCCTGACCGGCCTCGACCGGGGCCGCGCCCTGCGGGGTCACGACCTGCGGCTCGGCGGGCGGTGGGGGTGGCGCGGCGGCCCCCATCGGCAGTTCTGTGAACATCAGGCGGCTGAGCGATGCGCCGCGTGCCATCACAACGTGATCGCTGGCGACGGAGCGCAGGATCAGGCCCGGCTCGATCTCCTCGCCCACACCCACCGAGACTTGGCGTCCGTCGGCCAGGCCGATAATGGCAGAGCCGCCACCAGAGCCGTCGGCGCGGACGCCGTAGAGCCGCATCTGGCTGCTGCCCTGTGCCGTTGCCTCGGTCAGCGCACCGGGCGCACCGGTGCGGAAGAAGGCGTCGAACCGTTGAAAGATGGAATAGTCCGGTGCCGCGACCGTCGCGGGCGGGGCATCGGTCGTCATGACGGGGGACGGGGCCAGAAACACCCAGACCAGTCGCGCGATCTGAATCAGCAAAACGATGGCCAGGGCGATCTCGATCCCGCGCCGCAGACGCGCCCGTCCGACGCCCGGCGCATCACCGGTCGGCCGGAGCTGACGGTTCCAGTTGCGAAAGGCGGCGATGACCATGACTTGCCCGACAGGGGCCTGAAGCGGCCCGGCGCGATACCTAGACCGATCGTCCGTATGCGGGCTTCACCGCCATGTGACGCCCGCGAGAACTTGCCGTGACGGTTAGGGGCACTTCGGACGAAATGACGTCAAACCGTCTTGAACGAAAACGGGGACCGGCGCGTCGCCGGCCCCCGTCAGCCGTGGATCAGAAGCGCGCGGTCAGGCTGACCGAGGCGCTGGTTCCCAGCTCGTAGTTGTTGATCAGAATCTTGTTTCCAAGCTCCTGGAACTCGTCATAGTCGGTGTTCAGCAGGTTGCGCAGTTCGAGCGAAAAGCCCAGATCGCGGCCCGCATATTCGAAATCCTTGCGGTAGACGAAATCCAGGAAGACACCCGGGTTCTGCACATAGTCGGGCTCGCGGCTGCCCGCACTGCCTGCGCCGCGCGCCGTGATCCGCTCGCTTACGTAGTTGACGATGAAGGTCGCCTGCGAGCGCGCGGTGTCGTCTTCCCAACCCAGTTGCAGGTTGGCCACATGCTCGGACTGGCCCTGGAGGCGGCTGCCGTCCTGGATGAAGAAGGTCGCATCCTCGTCGGCCCCGCCACCGCCTGGTGTACGAACCACATCGCCTGGCTCGACGCTGACTTCGGAGTCCGACCAGGTGTAGTTGGCCTGCACCAGCCAGCGCTTGTTGGCGATGAAGGGCATGCCGTTGTCGGGGAATTCGAAGAACTTCTTGGCCTCGACCTCGGCCCCGAAGATCGTCGCTTCCGGTGCATTCAGGAACGACTGTTGACGCTGGTCACCGGTCAGGACGACGACGGACTCCACCGGCTTGTCCAGCTGCTTGTAGAAGACACCGGCGGTCAGGAACTGCTGGCGGGCGAAGAACCACTCGTAGCGGGCGTCCAGGTTCAGGATTTCCGTATCGACCAGGAAAGGGTTGCCGGTGAACTCGCGGTCGCTCTCAGGGTCGATGTAGGACTGCGGGGCCAGTTCGCGGAACTGGGGACGACCGATCGTCTGTGATGCGCCGATCCGCAGTTGCTGATCTTCGGCAAAGTTCCACGTCGCGGTGAACGACGGCAGGAAATACTGCTCTTCGATGCTGGTCGGGGCGAAGGGTGCGGCACCGCCGAACAGATCGCGTGGGGTCACCGTCAGCTCGCCGTCCTCGAAGCGAACACCGGCCGTCGTGCGAACCAGCGGAATGATCTCGGCATCGACCTGGACATAGGCCGCCGCGACGGTCAGTTCCGCCTCATAGGCCCCGGCACCGTTGGTGCCGGCGATCTGACGCAGTTCGATCGTCGTCGGATTGATGTTGAAGTCCGAGTACAGGAAGTCGATGCGCGATTCCCGCTGCTCGTCCGTCAGGGCGCTGACGGCGGCCAGTTGCAGGTCATAGCGCGTCGCGTCGCGGCTGCTGTCGGTATAGGCGACGCCGGCCTTGAAGACGATCTCGCGTAGGTCCGACAGCGGCAGGGTATAGCTGACGTCGGCCCCGCCGGAGATGACATCCTCGTCCAGCTCGCTGAAGGAAATCTGGTTCGAGGGGTTGTGAATGAAGTCGCCGTCGGCGTTCACGCCATACTGAAAGCGGGACTCATAGGGGGCATCGCGCGACGTCTTCGCATAGGCCGCGCGCCAGTCGAACTCCAGCGCACCGTCCATGAACTGGTGCTCGCCGGCCAGCTGGCTGGAGAACAGCTGGCGCACGAACCATTCCGTATAGTCGTCGCGCAGGATACCGCCGCCGACGCTCAGGTCGGGGCCGACGCTGGAGCGGGCTTCCTTGGTGGTGTTGCGAACGTAGAAGTTGGTCCACTTCACCTCGTGATTTTCGTTCGAGAGCGACAGGGCCCCGAGGAAGTTCAGCTGGACGTCGTTCTGGTTGGACTCGAACGCCTTGTCCGTGACGGGCACCAGAATGTCGCCCGAAAACTGGCCTTCCTGCTGGCGACCGCGACGGCCGCTCCAGCTGTTGTCATAGCCAGCGACCGCGATCAGACCGAAGGTGCCCAGGCTGCTTTCGCTCGACAGGCCACCCGCGAAGTCGAAACCGAAGTCGACCGGCGTGTTCTCGCGTTGCAGCAGGCGCAGCGGCGCATTGACCAGCGATTGGCCCATTCGTTGCAGTTCGGCGGTCGTGAAGTTTGCGCGGTTGATCTGGCGACCCGACTGGAAGGCCGCGTTGATCAGGCCGGGGACTTCGCGCGTGTCATCATCAAAGCCGGTGAAATCCGTGCGCGACCCGTAGTAGATCAGGCCTTCTTTGTTCGTCGTCTCGGAGTTGGCCCCGATCGACGTCGACATGGTGAAGAAGGGCTCGTTTGGAGCATCGACGGTGCGCAGGTCGATGACGCCGCCGCCGAACTCACCGGGGAAGTCGGCGGAATAGGTCTTCTGGACCGTAACACTCTCCAGAATGCTGGATGGGAACAGGTCCAGCGGGACGACGCGTTGCAGCGGCTCGGGACTGGGCAGGGGCGAGCCGTTCAGCAGGGCCGACGAATAACGCTCGCCCAGGCCGCGCACATAGATGAAGCGCCCTTCTACCACCGTCAGGCCGGTCACACGCGTCAGGGCCTGAGCCGCGCTGGAATCGCCTGTGCGTTGCAGGTCCTCGGCCGTCAGGAACGCGGCCACTTCGGCGCTCTCCCGGTTCGGTTCGGGAATGTAGCGGCCCAGGACGACGATCTCGTCCAGTTCCGATTCCGGCTCCTGTTCGGGCTCAGGTTCGGCCTGGACCGCGGGCGTCTGGGCGGTCGCGGCAGGCGGCGTGACCGGCGGAGGTGTCTGGGCATTAGCCAGGCCCGGCGCGATCAGCGCGCTGGTGGCCAGGAGGACCCCGCTCAGGGTCAAGGTAAGGGTCTTCATGATCTGCGCCTTGGAGAAGTTCAACGGAGTACGCGAAAGCCGGAGGCGGCCCGGTCGGGCCGCCTCCGCGCATCCGTCATCAGCAGGTCGCGCCGGACGTCAGGCCGCAGGACCAGCCCGTGTACCAGGTGTCGGCGGCATTCTGGACGGCACCGATGTAGGTGGTGGCCGTGAAGAACGGATAGACGCCCGGAGCATTGACCACCGGCACAGCGTTCTCGTTCGCGCCGTTTATGAAGGTCAGCGTCTGGTTCGACAGGCTGGTGCCGGTCGGAGCCGTCAGGGTCGAGGTGCCGGTCGCCGTATTGTTCGTGCCCGCCGTGAAGGCCGCGGTCGACAGGGCCGTGTTGGCGATGCGGTAAGGCACCGAGCAGGACATGAAGACCGAGTTGAAGGTCACGCCGCTGGTACCGGTGTCGGCGTCGTTGATGGCCATACAGCCGGCGACGGAACCCGCGACGCTGGTGAAGACCGAGTTGATCACGGTCGCATCCGTGCCCGTGTCGAAATGGGCTACGGTATGGGCGTCGATCGTAGCGTTGCGGCCGACCAGGGTCCAGTTGGCGATCTTGGGCTGCGACACATAGCGGTTGGCCAGGGGCGTCGAGGCCGGAGCGGCCGAGAACTCGAAGCCGGCGCTGCGGCTGGTCGTGCCGGCAGGGCGCTGGGTCACGATGCCGAACTGGGCACCACCGCGCCAGCCCGTGTCGGTGTCCAGACCGTCGTCGTCGGCGCCGGTGATGACGATGCGGCGCAGGTTGACGTTGCCGCCGAAGATTTCGATGCCGTCGTCAGAGCTGTTATGGACCTGGACGAACTCGACCGTCGTGCCGGAGCCGACGCCCGCCAGGGTCAGACCCTGCAGCTCGTTGCCCGACGAGATTTCGAAGCCGGAGTATTTGATCTGGACGTAACGCACGCGGCCCGAGTTATCGGCCGGGGTGTTGCCGCCGTAGAAGGCGCTGGTGCCCTCGACCGTGCCGGTGCAGGTGACCGGAGCGGTCAGCTGGCAGTTGGCCTGCGGTGCGCGACCGGCCAGGACGATACCGCCCCACTGACCTTGCGAGTTCTCGTTGGTGGTGCCTTCGACGTTCTGGCGGCTGGTGAAGATGATCGGGTTGGTGGCCGTGCCTTCGGCGAACAGCTGCGAACCGCGGTTGACCAGCAGATAGTCCGAACCGCCCGAGGCGAAGATGCGCACGCCCGCCTCGATGGTCAGGATGCCCTGCTCGCTGCCGGCGGTCGGGGCTGCCGGATCGATGCCGCGGTCGGTGCCGACCGAGGTGCGGCCCGAGATCGAATAGATGGTGCCGGCCCGCAGCGGCACGGTCAGGGCGCCGTTGATCTGTTGCGGCAGCTGGCAGACACGCAGGGTGTTGTTGGCGATCAGGCCAACGTTGGCGAACCCGGTCGGGCAGTCCGCGGCGGGTGTGCCGGGCGCCGGCGGCGTCGGGCCCGTTCCACCGCCACCGCCACCACCGCCGAAGTCGCCTTCGCCGGGCGAAGCGACTTCCGAAGAGCCGCATGCGGCCAGGGCCAGGGCGCTGGCCGAGAGGGCGAGCAGGGTTGTCAGTCGAAAGCCGGTCATCGTTTTCACCGTGTCAGGTCCAAAGGATCATTCGACAGGTGGAACACAGGCGTGCAGCCCGGCCCCGACGACGTATCGCCCCTCCTGCCCGGCCCTCTGGCTAGACGCCGGATGTGACAGCGCGAGCGCCAAACGGTGACGGTTCCGCCGCGCTTGTGTGAAGTTGTTTTCGCCGTTCCATGAAACTCGCTCCTGACACGGCGCAATCGTCACACAGCGTTTTCAGACGCGGTTCAGTGGGCGTTGCCATGGCCCGGAGTGCGGGCTAGGCCAGTGCAAACCCAAGGGATATCGCCTTTTGACGCCCCCTCTCCTCGCCATCGCCCTGGCCGGTCTGGGCCTGATCGCCGGCAGTTTCATAGGGCTGGTCAGCCTGCGATTGCCCCAGGATCGCGGTGTCATATTCGGTCGCTCCCGCTGCGGCGACTGCGACCGCGCCCTGCCGCCCCAGCGGATGGTTCCGGTCCTCAGTTACATTTTTGCCAGGGGCCGCTGCCGGGATTGCGGGTCGACGATCCCGATCCGCTACCCCCTGATCGAACTGGCCTGCGCAGGCGTCGGGGTCTGGGCGGGCCTGTCGCAGCCTGATCTGCCGTCGGGCGCGCTGACGGCCCTGCTGGGCTGGCAGCTGATTCTGATCGCCGTCGTGGATGCCGAGCATTTCTGGCTGCCCGACGCCTTGACCCTGCCTTTGCTGGCGACCGGTCTGATCGCGGCGGCGATCCTGTCTACAGGAAGCCTGCTGCATTCGGCCATTGGAGCGGTCTCAGGGTTCCTGGGCCTGTGGTTGCTGGCCTTCGTCTATCGTTGCGTGCGCCATCGCGACGGCCTGGGCGGAGGCGATCCCATATTTCTGGCGGCGGGCGGGGCCTGGGTCGCCTGGATCGGCCTGCCCAGCGTGCTGCTGTGGGCCTCCGTCGCGGCGCTCAGCCTGGTCGCCGGACGCCTCGTTCTGGGACGCAAGGTGTCCGGACAGGATCGCCTGCCCTTCGGCCCCTTCCTGGCGCTCGGCATCTGGCTGACCTGGCTGTTCGGACCGCTCGGGCTTTAGGCTTTAGTCGTGAGAGGCTGAACCCTATCGTCTGGGCGCGCGGGTATAGCGGGTGGCCACATAGGCAACGCCCTGGCCGTATTCGATCTCGGACCAGCCGTTGTCGGTCACACCGATCTCATGCACCTGGTCGCCGGTATTCACGACGTCCAGCGGTTCTCCGGCCGGATCGGCCCGGACGCGTACATCCTCCGTCGTGATCGTTCGCGTGCGATCCGTCAGGACGATGGTCGGGCGACGTCGATCGGACAGGGCCTCGGTGCGCACATAGCGTCCGTCGAACCGTCCGCCCTGTATCTGCAGCCAGTCCTGAGGCTGACCGGTGCGGGGCCACAGGACAGTCACGGTGTCTCCACGCCCCAACATGGCCTGGGCTGAGCCGTCGGGCCCGTCCGTCACGGCGGTCTGCACCTCGGCATAGCGTACCTCGGCCCGGCGGGTCGCATCGCCGGTACAGCGCGACAGCAGCAGCCCCGCGCCCGCCAGCACCACGATCAGGACCAGGCAGCCCAATCCGGCATTGTTCTTTTTCTTCGGCGGCGGCAGGGGGCGTTGCCCGGCGCGCCACGCTGCCGCCTCGGCCGCCGTGGCGGTTCGAGGGATGACGGGCGGCTCCTGTACCGGCCAGCGCTGCGGACGCGGTTGCTGCCAGACCGGCAGTTCGGGCGGCGGCGCGGGCGAGGCGGGCGATTCAGGGGGGGGCACAGGCACAAAGGCGTCGTCTGCGGCCGATGACGTCTCGAACGTCGGTGTCACCACAGGCGAGTCCGCTGCGGCTGGCGTATCATCAGCCGCCGGCTCGCCCTGCGCCTCCGCCGCCTCGAAGTGCGGGCTCAGGCCGTCATAGCCCCCTGCGGGACCGCTATAGATCTGCCCCCCGTCCTCGGCCACGACGATGCGGGTCGTCGGCGTCAGGTCGCCGTTCAGTACCGCAGCCCGCCACTGGTTGGGGTCACCCAGTCGTACCGTCTGGCCCTCGATCACGAAGGCGATGGAAATCGGCGAACCGGACAAGAAGACCCCCGTGAAGCAGCATGGACAGTCGCGCGAAGAGCGTAGTAAACCAAGCCCTTAATCCGCAACCGAGCGTATGGGGAGTTCGTTGCCCGTCAGCAAACTCTTTGCCTGCGCCGCCCTCGCCGCCGCCGTCCTGCTGGCCGGGTGTGGAGATCAGGCGATGGGGGCGCTCTGCGCACCGGACGGTGCCGCGCCTGCCCTGCGTCCCGCCGCCGATGTTGCGAAAGGGCCGATGCGGGTCTTCTGGGACGGGTCCGAAAGCATCGCCGGCTATGTCGATGGCGCCACCGATTCCGTCCGGCCGCTCGGCGACCTTCAACCGCTACTGGCCAGTCACGCCCGCGAGGCCGGAGTTCAGGCGCAATGGCTGCGTTTCGGCGAGCGGATCACACCCCTGCCCTCCGGCTCCGGCCTGGCCTCCACCGGTTTTTATCGCTGCGGGCGACAGGCGAACTGCGACAATCAGGAAAGCCGCATCGACAGCGTTCTGACCCGCATCGCGGATCGCGCCGGCCCCGGTCTGGACGTCGTCGTCACCGACCTGTGGCTGTCCAATACGGCGTTCCAGGGCAGCGCCGAGATCGCCTTGGGTCAGCCGATCCGTGCCCTGCTGGCCAAGGGCAAGTCCATCGGCGTGATCGGCCTGCGCGCCCCTTATTCCGGTCCCGTCTATGACGTGCCTGGCGTCGGCACGCATGCCGGGGCGCGCGAGCGGCCGCTGTTCATCCTGCTGGTCGGCAGCCGTACCGAGGTACTGGCCGCCTATCGTACCCTGTCCCGCTCCGGCAGCCCAGCGCTGAGCGCGGATCGAAGCAAGTTCGCCCTGTTCACGCCCGAGCCCGCGACCGCCTGGCTGGGGTCCTCGGCCCCCGTCCAGACTACCGGCGACATCGCGGCCCAGCGCCTGGTCGACGGCGACCAGGCCGAGGCCCTGCCCCAAGTCCGGGTTAGCCTGGACCAGTTGCGCACCGGCCAGGCCAGCCTGCGCATCCCCGTCGTCGCCGATGCCCGCATCCTGCCCGGCGCGGTCTGGCGCGGGAAGCTGGGTGGTCAGACGCAGGTCTGGCGGCGCGCGGGCGGCTGCGGAGCCGGGGCCTGGGAAAGTCAGCCGGCCCTGTCCGGGGCCTGGCGTCCGGACGGCCCGGACGGCGCGACCTTCACGCTGGATGGGCGATCCACCGCCGCCTTGGTCGCGGGCAGCGACTATCTGATCCAGGGTCAGCTGACGACGAACAACTTCACGGCCGCTCCGCCCGAGACCAAGTGGATGCGCGACTGGAGCGTCTCGCCCGACCGCGCCCGTGCGGTTTCGGCGGCCTCGCCCACCTTCTTTCCCACGCTCAATCTTGCCGCTTTCGCCGAGCAGCTTGAGGCGGGATTGCGCGAGACCACCCCGCCGCAGGGCTTGCCACTGGCCAGTCTGGCGGTTCTGGTAAGGGTCGAGCCCTGACACCTTCGATGCCTGCCCTCTTCTGGAGTTCTCGATGACCCGTAACTGGCTTCAGGCCCTCGCCGTCGTGCTGGTCACCGGCGTCATCGTTTTCGCCCTCGGCTGGGGTCTACTGACCTGGCAAACGGCCAGCACACGGTTTCTCGAACCCGCCCCGATGACCGCCAGCGCACTAGCGACCGTCGATCAGGGCAATGCGCTGGACGCCGCCCTCGATGGAGCGCTGGACGGTGGCGGCACCGTCACCACCAATGCCCTGGGCAACCAGATGGAGACCCAGCGCAAGCGCGCGGCCGACGGCCTGGTCGACGGCTTCATGAAGCTGATGATCATCACCACCGCCGTCGCCCTGGGCTGGACCTTGCTGGCCTGGAGCCAGGTGTCCAAGGTCGGTCGCCCGGAGACCCAGCGCACGGCCCAGGGCGTCTGGCTGGTCGGCTATCTGGTCGTCACGGTCGCGGCGGCCATCCTGCTGTGGCTGACCTTCAACCGCCAGGGTCCGGCGGCGGAGGCGACGGCCACGGCGACCGGCGGGTTCATCGCGGGCGGCATCGTCCTGAGCTGGCTCAGCTACTATGTCTCGACCGCACTGGCCGCGCCCGCCGTACTGCGGGCCTCGGTGCCAATGGCGACCGTCCTCATTCCGATCGGCAGGAGCCGCTGATGGCCGTCAACATCCTGATCGGGGTCGGGGGCACCGGGGCCAAGGTCGTCGAATCGACCCTGCACGCCGCCGTCGCCGGCCTTGCGGGCGACAACCTGACCGTCGGCCTGGTCGATCAGGACGGCTCCAACGGCAATGTCGGTCGCACGGCCCAGCTGCTGTCCACCATCGTCAGCGCTCGCGCCCTGTGGCGGAGCACGGGCGGCGCACATGTGCTGGGCGGCAGTCCCCTGTTCGCCACCGACATCCAGTCCTTGTCACCGGCCGAAGAAGTCTGGATTCCGCATCCGGACAAGGCCGCATCGCTGGCCCGCATCTTCGACCGCGAATCCATGCCGACCGGCGAGCGCCAACTGTTCGACGGCCTGTTCGCGCAAGGCACCAGCGCCGCCGATACCGAACAAGACCTGCCGCTGGACGAAGGCTATCGCGGCCGTCCGCACATCGGTGCCGCCGCCATGGCCTCGCGCATCGAGGACGATATCGAGTTCTGGGACAAGCTGACCACGGCGCTGGACGCTGCGCGCGGTGCCACAGAGGTGCGCGTCCTGCTGGTCGGCTCCGTCTTCGGTGGCACGGGAGCGGCGGGTTTTCCGACTCTGGCGCGACTGATCCGGCGTCGCCTGCCGCAAGGCGCGTCCAACGTCCACATCGGCGGCGTGCTGATGCTGCCCTATTTCGATTTCGATCCGCCGGGTCGCGACGGCGACGCCTCGCGCGACAATGTCGCCCTGTCCGAGGAACTGGTGCTCCAGTCCAAAAGCGCGCTGAAACACTATTCCGACCTGCTGCGGGACGAGCCGATCTTCGATCAGCTGTATCTGGTCGGCTGGGACCGGCCATTCGCCTTGGGCTATCACAGCCGCGGGGCAAACGGTCAGGCCAATCCGCCGCTGGCCCCCGAGCTGTTCGGAGCCCTGGCCGCCTGCCGCTTCTTCAATGCCGATCTGAAGGGCGTGTCCGGTCAGGTGCTGGCCAGCGCCCGCACGTCTGCCGATGCCCTGACCTGGTCGGACCTGCCTTCGCCCGACAGCGATCCGGACGCGCCCTATCACAAGCTGGGCCAGTTGCTGCGCTTTGCCGTGGCCTGGAAGCATTGGGGCCCGCTGGTCAGCCGCCCACGCTCGGGCCTGTTCAAGGCGTTCCGAACCGATCCCTGGTATCGCCGTCAGCGCATCGACACGATCAAGTTCGACGCCACCCCTGCCGAGGCTGAGGTCGCCGCGCTGGACGCCTATTGCCGCTGGGTGCTGGGCTGGGCCGGCGGGATCGAGCTGCACGCCCGCCGCGCGCGCATCAAGTTCGGCCTGTGGAACACCGACGCCTTCATCCGCCCCGGCGAGCGTCCGAACCAGCCGGTCCAGGTGCCCCGCGCCTTTGAGGGGGCCGATTATGACGACGCCTATGGCAGTATCGTCATGCCGGGCGAGACGGGCGAGGCCCCGCCGACCGCCGCCGATCTGATGGGCCGCCTGACAAACGAGACGGCTCCGGAGGTCAACCAGCGTGGCCTGGGCTGGTTCGTTTCGGCCCTGCATGCCTTTGCCGACGTTCAACCGCCCGCCGCGACAAGGACCTGAGATGCGTCACAGCGGACTGTACACCTACAACCTGCCGCCGATCATCACCGACGGTCCCCTGGCCGAGGCCAAGAAGGCCGGGGCCTGGACCCCGATCGACCACCTCGACAAGCTGGCCGACGCCCTGTTCATCGGCGAGAAACAGGCCGAGCGCAGCGATGTGAAGAGCATCCCGGACCCCTGGGCCCAGATGCTGGTCTTCGACCGCGCCCTGTTCGATGCGTCCCATCCCCTGCACACGACCGTACTGCCCCAGTGGCGGGCCCTGATCGCGACCATCGCGCTGATGCCGGAGTTCAGCGCCGCCTATACGCTGACGGCCCAGCCGGTAGACCTGGAGGGCAGCCGCCGCAACAGCCTGTTCGCCCGCACCCTGCTGGACCTCGAGCCCGCGCGCGTGCTGGTGCCGGAACTCAGCTGGAAACGTCCCGTCGCCCTGATGATCCAGGAGCGTGGCGGCTCCGGCGCCTTCGCCTTCGGGCCCGGTCGTCCACTGGGCTTCCTGACCCCGACGAGCCTGGTCGCCGCCGGGCGCGCGTCGGAGCAGGTGCGTTGTCCGGATGTGCCATGGCTGAAGGATGGCCTGTCGGACCCGATCGACGCGGCCCTGTCGGAGCGTCAGTTCCGCATCCTGGCCGACTACATCCGCCAGATGTGGACGCGGCTCAGTGCCCGCGACGACATCGAGCCGCGACTGCGTGGCGGCCTCGCCCAGGCGCTGGAGGCCTTTCATCGGGCCGCCAATGCAAAAGCCGCACCCGAAGTGCGCGGCCTGAACCCGGCCACCATCGACCTGGCCTGGCCCAGCGCGCTGCATGCCCAGGTTCTGGGCTCTACCTGGCAGTTCGACGGCACCAGCGTGCCCCCGACCGAGGCCGATGCCGCCATCGAGCTGTCGCCGCCCGCTCGCAGCCTGTTCAAGGGCGCGATCCTGGTCGATCCGGATCTGGCCGAGACCCTGGGCAAACGCCCGGAGTCCATCTCCGTCTGGGGTCGGCACAGCCTGGCCGACGCCATGCGGCCCGCCACCTTCGACATCATCAGGCAAGAAGCCGAGGCCGAGGGCTGGCTGGTCATACGGCCGTCCGACCTGTTCACCGACAGCCTGATCACCCTGGACAGCCAGACGATCAACGAGGCGCACCCGGCGGCCTTCCAGTCGGCCCTGCTGCCACTGTCGCCGCTGGCCCTGATGCTGGTGCCCGGTCAGGGTCTGGCCGAGGCGCTGGACATGTCGCCGAGCTCCGGCGACGCCGTAGTCCGGCTTCGGTTGCGGCTGCAATCCGGCCGTCCGCATGCCGTGCGCCGCGACCTGCCCCGCGCGGACCAGAGCAAACAGGTGCTCCAGGTCCCGGACGACCTGGCCTTCTGGCCTAATTTCCAGGCCCCCGGCTGGCGCTGGACGTTCCTGCACTTCACCGCCAGCATCAACTACTACATGCGGCCCCGGTTCGCCGTCACCGCCGAGGTGATGGCCAGTCAGGTGCGCGGGGCCTCGCTGGATATGTCCGACCGCGCCCGTCGCATCCGGCTGTGGTCGGACTCGTCCACCCTTGCAATCGACGACCTGTTCGGCTTCGTCCCGCCTGCCTCTGCGCTTCAGCCCGAGCGCATCTCCACCGTTCGCGGCACGACCGCCAGCGGCCAGCAGGAGGTGCTGGTCGAACGCATCGGCTTTACCGCCACCGATCAGGGTGTGGCCGAGCTTCATCATCTCCCGGGCGGTGCCGACGCCGTCTTCTTTGCCCGCAAGACGGCGACTGGCGACTTCGTGCCTGCCGGCATGGCGCTGGTCCGGTTCGCCCAAACCCGGTCCTCGGCGCTGGAGGCCAAGGTGGCCGTCGACTTCGGCACCACCAACACCGTGGTCTATACGGAACGGAACGGCCTGCGCGAGCGGCTGGCGTTCCAGGACCGCATCGTCTTTCCGTTCGGGGTGCGGGCCAAACAGGCGCGTCGGCGCGAGGAGCTGGTCGGGCAATACCTCGGCTTCTTCCCGTTGCAGAAGCACGAGACCCCCTTCCCTACCGTGGCCAAGCTGCGCGAGTTCCGCCCGGCCCTGCCGCCGGAGCTTCAGGCCCGCGTCCGCGAGGGTCGGATGCATCAGCATGGCTTTGCCGACAATGTCTTCTTCGTCCCGAACTTCGACGGCTTCATCGCGCGTCAGGCCGACTTGGGCCTGTCGGACAACATCTTCCGCGAATGGACCGGAGCGGGCCTGCTGAAGTTCCGGCTGAAGTGGGGCGAGACCCAGTCCGAGCGCGCCCTGGCCACCCATTTCCTGCGTCAGATCATGATGATGTCGGCCGCCGAACTGGTCGCGGAGGGCACCGATCCCCTGGCCATCGACTGGCGCTTCTCCTACCCGCAGGCGTTCAAGCCGTCGCAGCATCGCCAGCTGGAGAACGAGTTGCGCCGCAACTGGTCGGCCCTGTTCGGCCCGCCCGGCGACACCACCGCCAACGGCCGCCCGACCTTCCTGCGCAAGACCGAGGGTGCCGCCGCCGCCCATGTCTTCGTCACGCAGGGGGCCGAGAAGTTGATGCTGGTGCTCGACATCGGCGGCGGCACCACCGACATCGCCCTGTGGCGCGACGGCAAGCCATTCTGGCGCAACTCGTTCAAGGTCGCGGGCGGGGACTTCTTCACCGCCTATCTGGCCAACAACCCCGATGTGCTGCGCAAGATCGACATGAGCGAGGTCTCGACCGGCCTCAGCGAGGGCGATCCGCTCAGCGCCGACGGTCGTCGCGATTTCGTCGAGCTGTATGTCAACAAGCCGGCCTTCGCCCAGCGGTTCGCAGACAACTTCGGCCTGCTGGCGTCCGAGCCTGCGGGCCTGGGCCTGCAACAGGTCGCCTCCGTCGCCCTGGGCGGGCTGATGTATTACGTCGGCCTGGTGCTGGGTCAGCTGGTGGCCGATCCGAACTCGGGCCTGCGCCGGGCCGATCTGGACCGGCTGACCGTCGCTTTCGCAGGGCGCGGCTCGACCCTGTTCCGCCAGTTCCATACGGGCGGTTCGGACGACGAGCTGACCCAGCTGGTGCGCCTGGCCATCGCAGCGGCGGAGTACAATCCGGCCGATGTCGCCATCCAGTTCCGCTTCTCCGGCCCGCACGAGGCCAAGCACGAGGTGGCGCAAGGCCTGCTGGTCGATCGCCGCGAAGACCCAGCGGGTGGCGAAAGCCGCCTGGCCGTGCTGGGCGAGGACATCGACGTCATGGTCGGGGGCGTGGAGACGCAGGCTCTGGCGACCGCCCCCCTGACGGCCCTGCAAAGCGCGACCGAGGTGGACCGCATCGAACTGGCCCACCTCAGCCGGTTCCTGATCGCCCTGCGCAAGCTGACCGACATCAATATCGACATCGAGCAGCGCGGGGCCCTGAACGACATCCGGGCCAAGGTGCGCCAGAACCTGTCGGACGCGCTCCATGACCTGGACGCCGACGCCTTTACCGATGAGGACGCGCAGCCGTTCGAGCCGCCGTTCATCACGGCCTTGCGCGAACTGGTGTCGATCATGGCCCTGCCCCTGATCGAGCGGGATCGCCGCATCGTCGTCAGGGATATCTGACCGTGGCCGGGGACCGCCTGTGGGGCCTGGGGGGCCGCAAGAAGCCGGGGGCGGAGCCGGAGTATGAATCGTCGGATGGCTCGCCGTCCGAAGCGGCTGCGCCGTCATCAAGGGCCGATGATGCGGGCAAAGATGCGGTGACACTCGAAACGCTGCACCGGCTGCTGTCCCGTCAGCAGCGCCAGATCGAGATGCTGTCCGCCGAGGTCGCCCAGCTGCGCCGCCGGCTCGACACGGCCATGCCGCGCCTGCTGACCGACGACGATGAACCGCTTGCGCCCTTCCCCGATCATGCCGAGACGCGAGGGCCCGGCGACCTCGCCGAAGACTTCTTCGAGCAGGCTCCGGCCCGACCGGTGCGCAAGACAGAAGTCCCTCCCGCACCTGCGCCGCGCCCCACGCCCGGCCCGTCGATCAGCCGAGCCTCTGCCCTGTTCGCGCCTGCGGCCACCGGCTCGACCGCAGACGCAGACCTGATCGCCCAGCGCAGCCGGGCACCGGAGTTCAAGGCTCTGCTGGTGGCCTATCAGGGGCTTCTGGACGGCGCGGGCGGCATGGCGGAGTTCCAGCGCGCCTATGGTCCCGACTTCGTGACCACCGGCCCGGGCGAAACCTTGCGTCCGACCGTCGGCGACGAGGAAGGCCCCTTCTGGTTCATCCCCCTGGACGACCGGCCGTCGCTGGGCCTGCTGCTGCCGTCTGACGGGCCGATTCAGCAGTGGGGCGAGCTGTATCAATTCGGCGGCGGCACGCGGGCCCAGTCCGTCTTTGGCCGCGCCTTCGAGGTGGAGCCCGGGAATGTGCTTCAAGTCATGGAACCCGCCTGGATCCGCTTCGACGGCGACACCATCCGTCTCGAGAAACGCGGGCGGCTGCGCGGGGCCTGAGGTCTGCGGGACCGCGAACCTTCGATGTCAAAGACCGGGCACGTTTCTGCCCCGCCGGGAGTTCCGTCGGTGGAAGGTGGGATGGGCCGGCGGAGCGCCGGGCGCGATGCCCGGAGACCGTTGGGGAGATGTGTTTCGGCATCGCGTCGTCGCTCCGCACGAGATGTCTGACCGGTGGCTGTCGGCCTGGGATGGAGGGGCATCCCCCACCCAGGACCAGCGACGCTCTTAGCGCCTTGCCGACATGGCCTCCGGCGGGACGGTCGGAGCCTTGCGGAACCCGATCCCGTGAACAGCGCAGGTTCCCTGCCATACGCTCTTTATGGAGAGCGCCCGAAGGCGCTCTCCGGAACGACGCCCTAACGCTCGCCACGCGGTGGCTCGCTGCTTGAGGGCGTCCTTCCTGTTTGGGGAGGCTCCGTGCTGGCGGAGAAGGCCGGTGTTGGCCGACAAACCCGCGTAGCCGAGGCCACCCCACCCCGCTCATCTCGTTCCCGCCGCGACAAGCCGCAAGGCCTTGCGCCCTTCCCGGCGACGGGACGGGGAGGATTAT
>JAESFU010000134.1_pt1 | contig 108528 bp, 98 predicted proteins | sample 9269461 | NCBI WGS metagenome assembly JAESFU01 (sample SAMN14502556, study PRJNA617107) | algae metagenome | isolation source: Stenomitos rutilans HA7619-LM2 and co-occurring heterotrophs from cave walls | place: USA: Waikapalae cave, Hawaii | collected 2009-07-28
CGCCAGCGCTTTCAAGTGGCGCAGATCGCACACGCGACTGTGTTGACTCAACTGGTCGAATAGTTGACCATACAAATGGGTAGAGGTTGTCATGATTTTGGGTGGTTGTGTGGTAACTCCAGCCTCTTATGACTCTCTACCCTCTTCACCAATTTCCTCGTGTTTATTGGGTTTCACCTACTTCTGTCAGGCAACCAGGTATACACCTCGAAGGTTAAAGGCACAATCATCCCCTCAACTAAGCCGTAAGCAGTAACGGCAACAATCCCGTTCTCCTTCTTGCCGACGTTGCCGATGTATTGTCGTTTGACGTAATCGGTACTGTTTCCCTTCTTGCAGTCGCCAGTCTCATCGATTAACAAAATCAATGCTCTGCCATTCACCACCTTGAGAATCAGTTCCAGTCATTTCTGGCGCAGTTGTTGAGCGCTCCAAGGAGATTCCGTTAAAAAGTGATGTAAGTTTTGTTGATTGTCTAAGCCAACCGCTTTAGTAATCGCGGGCAGGGACTTACGTTTGATCTCGCTGATCATGCCCAAGTGCAGAAGCTTGAAGGCTTCAAAGCTTCGCACTTCTGGAACTATCCCCTCATACAGCTGGCAGTATTCATCGACAAACCGAATCGTCGGTCGAGCCTCTCTCGAAGCTGGCATTATGTCTTGTTTGCACTCTAAACTCTCTACCTCCTATTCTAAATTCTTCTCTTCAAAGTGATTAAAGAGGGGTAAGCCAGAAAATATTTTGGTTGATCGCCAGAACAGTATCAAGGTTTATTTAGCAGGACTTACGCAAATTCTCTAAAACTAGCCCCCCAGCCCCCAAATTTGGGGGAGCAAGCACTCAAAGTCCCCCAGAATTGGGGGATTTAGGGGGCGACTGCGTAAGTCCTATTTAGTTGATTTTGGTTTTGCCCGGCCGGGTGGTGGAGAGATTGCTACTAGCAGCGTGGTCAAAGGCACGATGGGTTTTATGCCGCCAGAGCAACTATTGAACCGTGAGTTGACACAGGCTTCGGATTTATACAGTCTGGGAGTGACATTGCTGTGTTTACTGACAGGCACCCGATCGCGTGATGTCGGACAACTCATCAACGAGAACTACGGCATCAATTTTAAGAAGCTGCCTCAGCAGGGACGGGTGCTTGAGCGATGGTTGATGGAGATGACAGCACCCCAAGGAGTGGATCGCTATCTAGACGCGCGATCGGCATTGTACGCATTGCGCCAGGTGGATCTCTCTGCCACAGGCAGGCTTTGGCAGATCATTCCTGCTTTTTCCATCCATCTCCCCAAAGTGCGATCAGTCTTAGTTGTTGCTGTCCTCGCAACGATTATCAATTTTTCCCTGGCTGCTTGGAATTTGTTGAAGCAGCCACAGGCTACGTCCAGCCAGCAACCTGCCTACTATGAGCTACTGAATCAAGCTAACCTGCTTGTTGATAGACAACAATACGAAGCTGCCTTTGCGAGCTATGAAAAAGCTACCCAACTGAATCCTAAACAGGTTGAAGTTTGGTATCGTAAAGGGCTCGTGCTCACGTATTTGCGCCGCCATCAAGAAGCACTTGATTGCTTTGAGGCCGCATTACAACCAGGTATGGAATGGGGCACCTTTCCTGCTGAGCAAGTCTGGTGGAAAAAAGGGTTAACGCTTGCCAGACTTCATCGTAATGCTGAAGCAATACTTGACTACGATCGAGCCTTGCAGATCAATCCTAATTTGCCTGAAGCTCAAGTCGAGCGACAAGTGTTAGGCCAAGGAAATGTTTGGTTTAATCCTTAGCATCATGACTTATCTAAACCATCGGGTTGCTTAGGCAAATCCTTTTACCATTTACTCGAAAATGCGCTGGCTTGAGTTCCCGACGAGTGTTGCAAAACCGTGCGGGGTAAAAGGCGCGGCAGCATGATGGCTTCAACCGCCTTGCGGAAGCCGGAAATCATGTAGGGTCGATCGCGCTTTAGGGCATTTGGAGGTGACGCGATCAAACAGCAGTTACAGTTGGCGTGGAGACTAGAGCGACAGGGTTTTGAGATCCAACGCAGTACGCAGGAGTGCCTGAAGTGGAGCTCCACCCACCAGTTGTCGCCGAAACAGATCGGTCATCAGTGGTTTAATCTGGTTAGACAGGTCAAAGTCGGAATCAAGCTTATGGGCGACGCTTTTCAGGTTTGCGAGCGTTTTGGCATAGAGACCCATGTTGCCAAGAACACGCAAATGGTTTGCCAGCGCTCGTTGGAGGATGTCGTAGAAGCGCTGGCTGAAGTTAACTTGTGCCAGGTTTAGGTTGTAGTACCGAGGCAAGAGGCGATCGTCATCGCTTTCCAGTTGTGCCAGGTTGACGGGCTGTACTGGTTCTGCCAATTGCAAGGTGAGTTGAGTACAGCGTTGGGCATCGAGGTTGACGATCGCGTCTTTGAATTCGACAGTACTGAATGCTTGGCAAGCACTGCTACAATCTGTTGGCACGCAGCAAGACTTTGCGCTGATTGTGCCGTTGCCGTAGGGTTCGTCGGGTTGTCGATCGCGATCATCCAGCCAGCACAAAATGGGCGTGAGCGCATCCACTGCATTGCCGTCACGCAAACCCGTGCCACCAATTAGTTCCCGTTAAATCTTGCTGTAATCGTATTGACCAGGATTTACGCAGACTCTCTAAAACCAGCCCCCAGCACCAAGTTTGGGAAACTTTGAGTTCTCCCAAACTTGGGGGCTTAAAGCCCTTTGGGCACACAAGAAAAGGGGGCGGCTGCGTAAGTCCTATACTTATTAAAAACCATGACCAGTTTTTGGTCTCTTAAGTATAGAAAACCGTGATCGTGCAGTAGCATCTTTTGAGATAAGAATGCACAACTATCATGTCTGAGACTCAGGGAAAAGTATCGGTTGAAACACACGACACTCCTTATAAGCAACTCGCTGCCGCACGCAAGCAGCAGCGAGTAAAAGAGTTAGCATGGGTCTTTCTTAAGCTGGGAACGATCGCGTTTGGTGGCCCCGCTGCTCATATTGCCATGATGGATAATGAAGTCGTCAAGCGGCGGCAGTGGATGAGCCGAGAAGCGCTGCTGGATCTGCTCGGCGTGACTAATCTTATCCCTGGCCCCAACTCGACGGAATTGGCAATTCACATTGGCTATGAGCGTGCAGGTTGGAAGGGCTTGGTCATTGCGGGAACCTGCTTTATTCTGCCTGCCATGCTGGTTGTGTGGGCACTGGCAGCCGTTTATGTCCGCTTTCAAACCATTCCCGCTGTGGGTTGGCTGCTGTATGGCGTGAAGCCCGTCATCATTGCGATCGTACTTCAGGCATTGTGGAAGCTCGGCAAAGCAGCGATTAAGGATATGCCAACGGCGATCGCGGGACTCACAGTGCTTGCCGCCTTCTGGCTCAACGTTAACGAGATTGTACTGCTGCTGCTGGCAGGATTGGGCGTGATGCTGTACGAAAATCTGCGGCGTGGTGGCACCGGGGCCGCTGTCTTACTCCCTCTGACGGGTGTGTTGGCACAAGTAGGGACGACCACGATCGCTGTGGGCAAAGCGACCTGGCTTCAGGTGTTTTTGGTCTTTCTCAAGATTGGCTCAGTGCTCTATGGCAGTGGGTATGTGCTGCTTGCTTTCCTCCAACGTGATTTGGTAGAGCGTACTCATTGGCTCACCTCCCAACAGCTTTTGGATGCCGTCGCAATCGGGCAAATTACTCCCGGCCCTGTCTTCACCACGGCAACGTTCATTGGCTACTTGCTGGCAGGGAATGCAGGCGCAATCGCAGGCACGATCGGCATTTTCTTGCCTGCCTTTGTTTTCGTCGCGCTGGTGAATCCCTGGGTGTCCAAACTGCGGTCGTCTCCCTGGGCAAGCGGCTTTTTAGATGGCGTGAATGCGGCTTCACTGGGCTTAATGGCAGTCGTTACCTACACGCTGGCGCACGAAACGCTTGTGGATTGGTTGACCGTCCTAGTGGCATTGATCAGCGCGATCATTGTGTTTCGGTTCAAGGTCAATTCTGCATGGCTGGTGCTGGCAGGTGCCGCGATCGGGTGGTTGACGCAAACACTAGGCTGGCTTGCGTAAGTGGCTTCAACCTTTCTTCAGAAAGTACTTCTTTACCTCGTAATCACAGCTACTAGACTGAAGGTGAAGTGGCTCTGTTAGACGACGTTCGATCGCCTGACAAGGCTAGATTAACGAGAAAAAGTTCAGAGAAAAACCGATGGTTGACCTTGCCTCACCCAAACAGACGGCCTGCTTCGAACCGTCCGTCACTGTTGCCTATGATGCTGAACAGGCTGTCTTACAGCGCTATGAAGCTGGAGCACGCCAACCTGAAGCAGCGCTTTGTTGCCCTACAGATGGATACGATGCCCAATACTTGGAAAAGCTGCCATCAGAAATCATCGAAAAAGACTACGGCTGCGGCGATCCCACCAAATACGTTGCTGTGGGCGAAACCGTCGTTGATTTGGGGTCTGGAGCGGGGAAGAACTGCTACATTCTGGCGCAGAAAGTGGGTGCTACGGGACGAGTGATCGGCGTAGACTTCAATGATGAAATGCTCTCGCTGTCGCGGAAATATCTTGATGAGATGGCAGACAAGCTGGGCTATCGTAACGTCTCGTTTGTGAACGGGAAAATTCAAGATCTGGCGTTGGATCGCGATCGCGCCCAAACCTGGCTAGCAAGGTATCCCATCACCAATCTCGATCGTCTGAGTGCCTTTGAAGCCGAATGCGCCCGTTTGCGGCAGGAACACCCCTTAATTGCTGACAACAGTATTGATGTCGTCATTTCTAACTGTGTGCTTAATCTGGTGCGTCCTCAAGACAAACAGCAGTTGTTTCAAGAGATCTATCGCGTGCTGAAACGCGGTGGACGCGCCGTGATTTCTGATATCGTGTGTGACGAAGACCCAACCCTTGCCATTCTGAATGATCCCGACTTGTGGAGTGGTTGTATTGCAGGTGCTTTCCGTGAAGATACCTTTCTAGAGATGTTTGAGCAGGCTGGCTTCTACGGTGTCGAAATTTTGGTGCGTCAGGCAGAACCTTGGCAAGTCATTAATGGCATTGAATTTCGCTCCATGACGGTACGCGCCTTCAAAGGTAAAGAGGGGGACTGCTGGGAACGCAATCAGGCCGTGATCTACAAAGGCCCCTGGAAAGCAGTGCAGGACGACGATGGACATATACTCTACCGGGGTCAGCGGATGAGCGTTTGCGACAAAACGTTCAAGATCTATACTGACGCCACCAGTCCTTACCAGCAGGACATCATTCCCATCACACCGCAGACAGACATTCCTTTAGAAACGGCCCAGCAGTTTGATTGCGCGCGCGATCGCGTCCGTCACCCTCACGAAACGAAAGGAACGGACTATCACGCCACCATCACAGCCGCTTCCAATTCCTGCTGTGACCCATCGGAAAGCTGCTGTTAATCGCTCATCTATGAGTGCTGAAAAGAATGGGCTGGTTGCAGGCTCTCAATCTGCAATCAGCCCATTATTCGACAAAGCGCTGCTGGTCATCGCTTTCCATCAAGCGCTGTTTTAGTTTTCTTCGCAAGCGGTGCAATGCTCGTTTACCAATCACTGATAGAAGATAATTAGCGGCGATCGTGGGGGTTTTAAAGAATCCCAACGTGACCAGCTCATTCACGATCGCCGCGTTTTCGGGGTTCAACTCTACTCGCTGTCTGGACATGTGCGCCTGATGCTCTCTCAAAACATACGGATTTCTTTCGCCTGGTAGAGCCCTTAAACCGTCAATTTTTCGACTTTAGAGATTACAAAGAAAGCGGTTTGAATGCCAAACCTGTCAATGACAATTTTATTTGTGTCAACAACAGGGCTATTCGCCTTCTACGTCACAATCTAACCACCCTGATCGATGCTCAATGCCCAACTCTCTCACTGTGCGTGCAAGAAGCACTCTAAACCGTCCTTGAAAGCAAGGGTGCATCCTTTTACACGCCAAGTTAGTGCTGGAGCACACTGCTCTTTACATAAGTTTTACACATAGAACCGTCAACTTTACATAAAATTTACAAAATAAGTTTGGGGAACTTTTGAAGATCCTTCCCTACATGCTTAAAGCCAGTTGTGCAACCATCTACTACCGCCTTGAGCACTTAATTGTTTTGATTCGTTTGCCTATCCTCTATCGACTCATAGGTTTGCTTAGGCGCGAGTACGTTGATCCTCATCGCGTCTGCTTCCTTGCGTTGCAGGTCGCTTTCTTGCTTCAAAAGGCCAAAGCGCTGTCGTATGCCTCGATCGAGATCAAGGCCACTTTATTCCCAGGTAGAGATTGGCCTCAAAATGGCTGGAATTTCAGCCTGAGCTGGAAACTCTAGCTGGGTTTCTCGCAAGCCCAGGTAGCCCGATTCAGTGAAAGAAAGCAACATCCGCTGGAGTGCCAGCCAGACATCGGCTTCATACTCCCAATCGCGCTGGCGATGGGCTTGAGCGGCAATCGATCGCAACGCCCAAAAATAACTGTTCCGTACCACCGAACCGCCTTTTTTGTAGGCCGGTACGTCTTCGTGGTGAAGAAACACAATTTCTTGCTCAATTCTGGCTCTCATAAGGCTAGTACACCTTGTCGGAAACAACCTGTCACTTTCACAAAAGCTCAAAGGCAGAAATAACGAAGCTTTTGCCTTCCTACTTCTGCCTTTCTACACTAGGAAGGTTCGCTTTTTGCTTGACGATTTACACCGAAAGCATCGCTTTAGACAACTTATAAAGTTAGTTAAAGTTGTAGTTGCATATACAGGCACTTTAAAGTTTGTGCAGCCAGAATAGAGGCATAGAAATCTCCGAATGATTCAGAGGGATCGCTGGCAACCTGATGATCTCAATAGCGAAAGCACGGCTGCGGACAAAGCTATATCCGCAGGCTGTTGTGGTGCGAAGGTGTGGCTGTCATATTAAAGCAGCGTTTCAAACGTAACGATTTAAAACTCTAAAGATTAAACGGGTGATGAAATGGCAACTTGCCCTTTATGCTCTGACATTTTACTGCGCCATCTTCGCTCTGGTAAACCCTACTGGCTTTGTCGGCGTTGCCGCGTCGAAATTTTAGAAAAGAAAGATTTAACGGCAAAAAACTACCCTGCACACGAGGCTAGTCCCAGAGCGCTTCCACTTCCCATCCCTGCACATCACGCCGTCATCCGATTGCCAACGCTAGAGCGTGATTCCCCTGCCGGACGTGTTCAGCATCAACAGCCCTCTATGACGATCGACGTTTAGCCAGCTTCAGGCGGCTTGGTTGCCTGATCGCTCAAGTGCGTACTGCGTCCGAGGTTTGATTGTTGCACCGTGAGTAACAGCCGCAACACATCAAGCGCTTCTTTGACAGGATTTACGTTGATCCTCGTGAACTTACCCAGTTTGCAGAGCACTGATCTCCGTGAAAAGCCCGATTTCGCGCTCCTGGCAATTGCTCATACTAGAGTTCAACACCCTGATAAAAACACCACACTTGCTAGTAGCACGCAGTGAGCGGTGCTCCATTAGACGAGTGTGTTTTATCCCTATCGTGAGGTCTGCTTTAGTGAACCGCCTTTATACAGAGCGACCCAGAGTGCTTGTTGTGGATGATAATCCTTCCAGTCGGCTCACGGCAGTGGCGTTGCTGTCAGTTGAAGGCTACGACGTACTGGAGGCAGATAGTGGCCCCGCAGCGTTAGACTCTATTGTTGCAACCAATCCTGATTTAATTCTTTTGGATGTCATGATGCCTGGGATGGACGGCTTTGAAGTGTGTCGTCGCCTCAAGCAAGATGAGCAAACGCGCCTGACTCCTGTGGTTTTTGTAACCGCGTTGGACGATCGTCGTGCGCGCTTAAAAGGCATTGAAGCTGGTGGTGATGATTTTTTAACAAAACCATTTGATCAGCTTGAACTGTCTGCTCGTGTTAAATCGCTAATTCGTCAAAAACGTTTGAACGAAGATCTGGATCACGCCGAAAGAGTGCTTTTTTCGATCGCGCAGACCGTTGAAAGTCGTGATCCTAATACAGGTGACCATTGTGAACGCCTTGTGGCTCACGGCAAAGCCTTTGGAGAATTTTTGGGGCTGTCTCGTATCGAGATCCGTGATCTAATGTGGGGTGGGTATCTCCATGACATTGGCAAAGTAGGCATTCCTGATGCGATTTTGCTGAAACCAGGAAAATTTACCCCTGAAGAATGGGAGGTCATGCAGCAGCACGTACTCATTGGAGTAAAAATCTGCCAACCGTTGCGAACGATGCGCGGCGTATTGCCTATCATTCGTCATCACCACGAACGGTGGGATGGGACGGGGTATCCAGACGGTTTGGCGGGGGAGCAAATTCCTCTACTGGCGCAAATTTTTCAAATCATCGATATTTACGATGCGTTGACCAGTGAACGTCCGTATAAGAAAGCCTTTACCCCGATCGAGGCACTGACGATTTTGGACGAAGAAACCGCTAAAGGCTGGCGCAACCCTGAGTTAGTCGAGCGGTTTAGAGAATTTGTTCAATCGGCTCCAGTGCAGTCAGAGCAAGACGTGCCGCTTGAGTTATCACGCATCCCACAATCAGCCTGACCAGAATCTGACCAGCCTTGAGCCACGGAAGCCGTGCTGTTCAGGGAGAAATTAGCGGCTGAAAAGTGCCTTTACCAGGTCATGTCGGTAAGACGAATGGTATCCTGTAAAGCGTGACGAGGTGGAGCAGTGGCGCGATCGACGTGCTTCTCTCCACTGCAAACTAAGTGGCAAAAACGATCATGGTAGCGGTGGCAATTTTAGCTGCTGGACGAGGCACGCGGATGAAATCTGACTTGCCCAAGGTCTTGCACCAACTTGGAGGGAAAGCTCTGATTGAATGGGTGCTTGGTAGTCTATCAGCGGTTGAAACGGTTCGACGATTAGTCATTGTGGGCTATCAAGGCGAACTGGTTGCACAAGCGCTGATGAACGAAAAGAACAATGGCACAGCAACTCGGTTGGAATTTGTAGAGCAGCCAGAGCAACTGGGCACTGGGCATGCTGTCCAGCAGCTATTGCCTCATTTGGAAGGGTTTCAGGGCGATTTGCTGATCTTGAATGGGGATGTGCCATTGCTGCGCCCCCAAACGCTTAAGCATTTGCTACAAACCCATCGAGAGCATCACAATGCAGCCACGATTCTGACGGCTCAGTTGCCTAATCCTAAAGGTTACGGACGAGTGTTTTGCAACAGTCAAAACCTGTTGCAGCAAATTGTTGAAGACCGTGACTGCACACCAGCACAAAAGCAAAACCGTCGCATTAATGCTGGCATCTACTGCTTCCGCTGGGTTGACCTGGCTGCCGTGTTGCCAAAGCTGACTACCAATAATGACCAGCAAGAGTACTATCTGACCGATGTAGTCAACTACCTTGATCCGGTGATGGCGGTTGATGTCGAGGATTACCAGGAGATTCTCGGCATTAACGATCGCAAGCAGCTTGCCACCGCGTATGACATCCTTCAAGCCCGGATTAAAGACGACTGGATGGCCGCTGGGGTCACGTTGATTGACCCAGATAGCATCACGATCGATGATACGGTGACGTTAGAACCAGATGTCGTGATTGAACCTCAAACCCATTTGCGGGGAACGACGACAATTAGAGCTGGTAGCCGCATTGGCCCCGGTAGCCTGGTTGAAAATAGCCACATTGGTGCCAATGTAACGGTACTGTACTCGGTAGTGGTTGGCAGTACTGTGGCCGCCAACACCCGCATTGGCCCTTACACTCACTTTCGAGGGCAGGTTGAAACGGGTTCGGGTTGTCGTATTGGTAACTTTGTTGAACTGAAAAATACCAGACTGGGCGATCGTACCAATGTGGCGCACCTTTCCTACCTCGGTGATGCAACGCTGGGGCATCAGGTGAATGTGGGTGCTGGCACGATTACCGCTAACTATGACGGCGTGAAAAAGCACCGAACGCAGATTGGCGATCGCACCAAAACAGGTGCTAACAGTGTTTTAGTTGCACCGATTACGGTTGGCGAAGATGTCAATATTGCGGCTGGCTCAACGGTGACAGAGAACGTTCCAGATGATTGCCTCGTCATTGCCCGTGCCCGTCAAGTGCTTAAACCAGGCTGGAAACTTAAAGCAAAGACGTTAGAAACTTGAGCCGTTGGCAAATCCCTGGTCATAAGCCGATTCGTAGCCCATTGGCACTTGCCGCTGGTGCTGGAGTTTGGCATCCCAGTAGCCTGCTTCCCACCAGAGATAGTTCGATCGCTCACGGCTGAGGGCATAAGGGTTAATGGTCTCTGGTTGCAGCGTGAGCAAGTTCTGGCTGCGTTGATTGGCGGGTAGTCGTGCAAGCTGCTGTTGTGCGATGGTCAAAGCACGGGCGATCGCTAGCAGCCGTCGTTCTTGATCGTGGCGAATGCTGGGTTCAATGTTGCCCAGTCCGGGAGCATCCCAGCGGTTCTTCTGGGGATTCCAATAGCTCCAGACCCGCGCTTCGAGGATGGCATTCTGTCCGCTGAAGCCCTTTTGCTTGGCTTGCAGTAGGCGATCGAGGTATCCCTGATCACTCAAGGCTGCCAGGGGCGCTTGGTTCGCCAGATCCACGCCGTTGAGTGCTTCCATTAGCGTCATTCGCAGCTTTGCAGCCGTTGCCTGTCGTTCCAAAGCTGCATGTTGTACCTGTAAGCGTTGCAGTTGGCGATCGTCCGCTTCTTCAGGAGTCGAGCAGCGGTAGCGTGCTTCCCCACAGTGCTGAAACGAGAAGCTACCCAGGTTCCAAACTCCGTTGCCAGGGTCTTTGTGCCCGTAGTACGCGCGGGTTTTGCGACCGTCTGGTGTGCGTGTGCCTTCAGCATGACCTACAGTGCGGGCTACCAGTGAATTTGAGCCGCCTGCAAATAGCACTTGCCGATTAGACAAAGTACTGCGTCCCTTGCTGGCAAGTGGTGGCTTGGGCACAACAGCACTTTTTTCAGCACTTGGCTGCCGTTGCCAATCAAAATCAGCTCTCCATGCGGGAATGCAGGTCACGATAAGGAGCGCCATCCCCACCCACCCTGCATGAACCAGCAGCAGCAGTTCTCCGCGCGATCGTGCGTTTCGCGGCGGGTGAGAGGGCACAGCAGCGATCGGACGTAGCGTCTGCGGTAGAACAGCACGTTGGCGTTGATATGGTTCTTTGAGGACAGCCTGGGCGATCGACTTTCTCAAAACGACACGTTTAATCAGGACGAGTGTTCTACTTATTTTACCCTGCTGGCAGAGTGTCTCATCATATTTAGCTACTTCAACCAGCGATGCTACGCAAGTTCGGTCACTCAAAACTCAAAACTTAAAACTGAGAACTGGTACTAGTTGGGTCATCCAATGAGGTGATATAAAGTCATTCGATCGGATGAACTCAATGAATTTTGGGTAGCTTTTTGCGTAAAGCGTTCATCACGCTTCGAGTCATAAAAAGTAGCCTACTTTACCAATTCATCCTGTAAGGAGACGTTTTATGTTGCACCACTTTTCGATCGCGGCTGAAAACCCTGCTCGTGTGGCCCAAGCTCTGGCAAATCTTCTCAACGGCGAATTTGCCTCCTTCCTACCTCATCCTGGTAGCTTTATGGCGCTCTCGTTGGATCGCTATGGCACGATGATCGAGGTTTACCCTGCCGAAACGGAACTGATGCCAGGGTTTGGTGCCGAGCAGGTCACCTTTTCCAGCAATGCCTTTGCCTCGCCATTTAGTGCTACCCACGTGGCGATTTCCGTACCGCTTAGTCAAGAAGACATTGAACGCGTTGCTGCACGGGAAGGCTGGCGAGCCGTTCGTTGCAACCGTGATGGCTTCTTTGATGTCATTGAAGTTTGGGTTGAGAATAAGCTGATGCTAGAGTTTCTAACCCCTGCGATGGCTGCAAAATATACTGAGTTTATGCAGCCTCAAAACCTGGCAAAATTCTTCGAGACGGCTGGTGAATCGGTGGCGGTCTGATCTCGATCGCTAAGAGGCGCACGATCGCTTTATTCTCTTCAACAGACTCTCTGCGGTTTGAGCCAGAATCATAGCTCTACAAGAGCGCCATCTCCCTTTGCTGGCGGGTTTGCTGAAGTTAATGTCAGGAGTAAGGCGATGATTGATCGATCGCACCCACAAGCGTTTGCCATCAAGCGTTGATGAATTCGACGTTGACGATCGTGCTTTGCTGCTTGGCAGGTTTGGGATAATCTCTAGTAGCGACTATCTCTACCTGACGTGCGATCGGTGCTACCCATGCCACAGTTTGAGAACGACTCCGATTTCAAGACGGTTGTCCTACAGCACTTTGAGCAGGACGGCTGGACGGCAACCGTTGCCCCCGCCGATGTGATCGGCTACGACCTTGAGCTGACCAGAGACAGTGAGTGTGTCGCCGTGCAGGTGAAGCAGCAACGGGCAAAAGTCCACGCGGGACAGCTAGAAAAATTTATCGACTTTCTAGAGAGTCCAACAGGGGCCAAGTTCACGCGCGGCTTTCTGATCTCAGCCTCAGGCTTTACGCCCTCTGTGTTTACCTACATGCGGGCGGAAGAGGTTGTTGATGTGGCGATCGGTAGCTTCAAAGGCACCGAACTAACTTGGGAAGATGGGGATATTCCACCGCAACCGCCCAAAGCACACATCACTTACATCGGGGTCTTTACCTGTAAGGGAGGAGTGGGTAAAACAACGATCAGCGCCCACCTTGCAGGAGCCTTTGCGCTGAATGGGTATGATGTGGTGCTGATTGATCTCGATCGCCAGAGCAACTTGCGAAAACTCCTCGGTGATGGCGTGTACATTCCGGGACGCAGAGGGGGACTAGGCGCAACCATTACCGTCCTCAACCACACCGAATGGCGCGAAGAGGACTATCCCGAAACGCGAGTCGTCATTTGTGATTGCAGCCCAGAGTACGATGCCAACCCCGAAGCCTTTATCGAAAAGTTTAGCTATTGCCTGATTCCAACGACGCTAAATCCTCTTGGCATCAACAAGAACGCTGATGTAATCCGTCGCACCTTTACGGCTATTCGGCGCATCAATACTAATGCCGAACTGTTTGTCATCGTCAACAACTATCACAGCGACGAAGCCAAACGAAACGATGTGTTAAACCGCATCCTCAAGACTGAGTTTGAAACCTTAATGGCAGATGATCCCAGATGTCATTACATTGACCCTGAAACCGTCGCCATTCGCTTCAGCAAGCAGCTTTTGTACTGGGGTTATCACATTGTTGAGAACGATAAACCCCAGTTAGCCTTTCGAGAAATTGGCGGTCGATCGCTCCCTCGCACCGATTTCCTCAAGCTGCTCGATTACTTAGAAGACCACACCAACATCGAAGCTGCAAAAGCAAAGGAAATGGGCGCAGCTGGGAACAAATAACTATCGGCGCTAGCAGCCAGAAGTCAGGAGTCAGAAGAAAGCTAATGGCTGATAACGCAAACCTACTCGGCAAGCGATCGTTTGAAAATATAAAGATAGGTCAACGTGCGAATACGGCTGAACTCTCCACCATGTGCTTCGTCAATGGAATGCACTGCTACTAATTCCCAGCCACGCTGTCCCAAAAAATTTAGTCCTTCTGCAAGTTTGTATTCCTGGCCGTTCAGAGTGAGAATCCGGTGACCATTCTTACTAGGTTTCCCCTCTACTTTGACAGAGGAGTACGCTTCAAGATACTGCCACTTCATCGTTTTTTTCCTGCGCCATGTGAATCTCTCACGCTCCCATCCCCGAATATTGCTTTAAGCCCTTGTGCCACAGCCAGCGGTAAATGGCGAAAAATACAGCCGTCCAGCCGAGCATAACCAGCAATCCTTGACCGAGGTTGACAGGCAGACCGACTAGGAGACTGGCAGGAAAGTGAATCAGATAAGGGAACGGTGTCCAGAGGACGATCGCGCGCATTTGCGGCGGGTAAACTTCCAGCGGCGCTACCATGCCCGATAAAAACAAGTAAAACAGAAACCAGAACTGCTCCAACGCACTAGCACGCTCCGTCCAAAAAGCAAACATCGACAGCGTGTACTGCATCAAAAACCGTAGCGTAAACGCACAGACAGCCGCCAGGAAGAACAGGAGCAAACTGCCCAAACTGGGGAGCCAAAACGACTGCGGGTAGAGCCAGAAGAAGAGCGCAATCAGCCCAAACGCAAACGGCAACCGGGCGAAGCGCTCCGCAAAGTGGGAGAAAAAGTAGTGCCATGCGGGATCAAGCGGTTGCAGCAGACGAAACGATAGCTTGCCCTCGACAATCTCGCGTTCAAATTCCCAGATGACCCACACGACCGTGAACTGCCGCACGATGAAGGCGGCCAGAAAGTAGCGGGCAAAATCAACGGGTGTTAAGCCAAAGTTTCCCGTCGTGGCTGCTTGCATCCAGATGCCCATCAGAATGATTGGGAGCGATCCCGACAGCACCCACAGCAACAGCTCAGCACGGTACTCCACCATGTAGGCGTAGTAGACAGAAGACATGGTACGGGCGATGTTGATGATGCGATTCATGGGAGTGGGGAAAGGGAAGTTTTGAGTTTTGAGTTTTAAGTTTTGAGTTTGCAGTCAGGAGTTAAAAGAGTTTTGAGTTTAGTTAATTGTGACTCCTCCTACCTCTCACCTCTCACCGCTCCCTTCCCTTCTACCTTCATGCAGCCACTCCCGATCGCAAGACTCGTCCAATCACTTCTTCGATCGGGGGTTCTGTGACTGCCAGATCGACAATTTCCAGCTCCGATAGCAGCTTGGCAACCGTGCGTGTGAGACGCTCTTGAGGCACTAAAAATTTGGCGATCGCCCCCTCGACCGACTCCAAATCGCCATATAAAGACAACTGTTCGCGGGGGTAGAGATGTGCCAGTTCCACGTTCACTTCGCGGCAGGGGGCAAAGCGATCGACCAGACCATCCAGGCTACCATCGTAGATTAATTGCCCCTGGTGGATAACCAGCACCCGCTGACAGAGCGCTGTGATATCTGCCATGTAGTGACTGGTCAATAAAACCGTCGCCTGATAGCGCTGATTATACTCGCGCAAAAACTCACGGACGCTAACCTGAGCATTCACATCCAAGCCCAGCGTTGGTTCGTCTAGAAACAGAACGTGCGGCTGATGAATCAGGGCTGCTAGTAGCTCGGCTTTCATCCTTTCACCCAGGGACAATTTACGCACGGCTTGAGTCAACTTGCCTTCGAGAGACAGCATTTCGGTGAGTTCACCTACTCGCATTTTGAAGTCGCGATCGCTGATCCCATACACGGCTGCATTAATTCGCAGGGAATCCAGCGCAGGTAAGTCCCAAATCAACTGCTGCTTCTGCCCCATCACCAACGTAATTTTTTGCAAAAACGCAAATTTGCGCTGAAAAGGGACATGCCCTGCCACAGTGACCCGTCCTGCTGATGGGTGAATGAGTCCAGTCAGCATTTTCAACGTGGTGGTCTTTCCCGCTCCGTTCGCACCCAGAAAGCCCACTACTTCTCCTGGCTCGATCGCAAACGAAATGGCTTGAACAGCTTTGATCTGACGATACGTGCGGCGGAAAAAATGCTGCACCGTCCCTTTCAGCCCCGGCTCTTTCACTGCAACGGGATAGAGCTTGCTCAAGTTTTCCGCCAAAATTACAGGCATTCTTCTACTCTTGCTACGAAATTGACCTGATTCAACGTGTAGTCATGCAGGCGCATAGAGTTGCCACGCGATCGACACCTCTTCTTTATAGTCCCTAGACGCGATCGCTTGCAGCCTCTTGCGATTGAAATTGGCGGTTAGAAATTAACGGAGCCTCTACCGTGTCTACCTTACTCTCAACCAGCCTCATCATGCGTTCCTACGCTGGTGAAGCGGATTTGCCCATGATCGCTGACCTACTCAATGCTTGCGAAGCGATCGATCGCCTGGATGCAGGCACCTCAGTTGAAGAACTACGTCAAGAATTTGCTGATCCTGATTGGGATCTAAACCGTGATATTTATTTGTGGGAGGATGAAACCCGCTTGCTCGGTTTTGGGGCGGTTTGGGTGTTGCCACCCAGCGAAAATCACAGTGGCTTTTTGTGGTTTAACGTTCACCCAACTGTACGAGGAAGCGCCCTAGAAAACCAAATTCTCGCCTGGAGTGAGCAACGAATGCGTGAAGTGGCTCATGAGCGTGGTGTTTGTGTCAATCTTCAAACAGGTGCTCGTGTTGGTCATCACTACCGAGTCTCGCTACTCGAACAGCATGGCTTTGTACGTGAACGCTATTTCTACCGCATGACCCGCTCATTAGCAGAACCCATCCCAACGGCTCAGTTTCCAGAAGGGTTTAGCGTGCGCCACGTAGACTGCGATCGCGATGCCGAAGCCTGGGTTGAAATGTTCAATCAGTCATTCATCGACCACTGGAATCATCACCCTCTGACGATCGCACAGTTCAAGCATTACCGGACTGAGCCAGACTACAATCCCGCGCTCGATCGAATTGCCATTGCCGCCGATGGCACCTTTGCCGCCTTTTTCACAGGTCAAATCTACCTCAAAGACAATCAGCGCAACGGGCGCAACGAAGGTTGGATCAACGTATTGGGCACTCGTCGAGGGTTCCGTCGCTTGGGGCTAGGTCGTGCCATGCTGCTCTCAGGGTTAGAGCAGCTAAAGGCGATCGGCGTTGAAACTGCCCTTCTGGGCGTAGATTCCAAAAACCCATCGGGAGCATTGCGGCTGTACGAGTCCGTTGGCTTTACTCAACTCCACACGTCGATCTCCTACACGAAGGAGGTGAAGGGTGAGGGGCAGGGGAAGCAGGGGGAGTAGGGAGGAAGGACGTTTTGAGTTGAAGAGCTATCAGCGTCTAGCATAGAAGTTTTGAGTTTTGAGTTGGAAGAAGGATAAAAGGTGAAGGACAAGAAGTTTTGAGTTTAGAAGCTTGCTCCCTTGCTTTCCCTGCCCCCCTTGCTTCCCCTGCTTCCCTAGCTCCCTCCAAATCCCGACTCCCAACTCTCTCGTGCCTCCAACAAGTTGCCAAAACGGTAACCAAACATACTTTCTTACAATTCAGTGGCAGAGTGGATACATTCAAACCATTTCACTTCATTGGTCTTTGTGAGGAGAACCTAGCGTGATGCCTTCAACCCTTTCAACTGTAAAAGCGATTTCCTGGAAACGCGTTCAAAAGCTGGTTGTTAGTGCTGGCTTTTTGAGTCTTGCGTTTGCAAACCCTGTATTGGCACAAGAAAAATTGACACCAGAAAAGATGCTGCGAACGTTAACCGTGACAGGGCGTGGTACCGAAATGGTCGCCACAACCATTACTCAGGTGCGTCTGGGCGTAGAAGCGCAGGGTAAAACAGCAAATGGGGTGCAGCAAGAAGTGGCGCGACGATCGAATGCGGTCGTCAACTTGCTCAAGTCCCGTCAGGTAGACAAGCTCGAAACGACAGGCATTAACCTCAATCCCACGTATCAGTACGACAACGGCAAGCAAGCGCTGACGGGCTACTCTGCCAGCAACATTGTGAGCTTTCGCATTGTCACTTCCAAAGCGGGAACGCTACTGGATGAAGCGGTAAAAGCAGGGGCATCCCGGATCGATGGGGTAAGCTTTATTGCTACGGATGAGGCGATCGCGGCCACCCAAAAAGCCGCTCTACGTGAAGCGACTCAAGATGCCCAATTACAAGCAGATGCTGTGTTTAGCGCCCTCAACCTGAGCAAAGGACAGATTGTTAGCATTCAGGTGAACGGTGCCTCTACACCTCCACCACGGCCACTCTTCAAGGCTGATGCCCTAGAAGCCAGAACTGCGGCAGCTCCACCAACCCCCGTTCTTGGGAGTGAACAGGAGGTAGAGGCATCTGTAACGTTACAGATCAGCTACTAGGAGAACGTTTGAATGCCTCGTTTTGAGTTTTGAGTGCTCTCAAAGGCTTATGCAACTCAAAACTCAAAATTCCTTAAAATTCGTCGTCATAACCACCCGTGCTCGAGCCAGCCTCGTTATCGCGCTTCGATCCCAACAGATCTAGCCGTTCGACGCGAATGACGGGTCTGGAGCGATCGTCCCCTGTATTACGGTCTTTCCAGATGTCAAACTTCAACGCGCCCGAAACGCCGATGAGACTACCTTTGCGGACATAGTTTGCAGCGACCTCAGCCGTCTTGCCCCACAGCTCCAAATTAAACCAATCCGGCTGGTCGTTGTTGCGCGTTTTACGATTAACCGCCAGCGTGAGACTACATTTCACACTACCCGATTCAAAATATTTGACATCCGGATCTCCACCAACACGACCGACCAGGGTAACAGCATTCAAACTCATAGCGTTTCTATAGGTTTCTGTAAGGTTTAGTGTAAACAATAGTTTGGACTAACGGCTTCCCATTCTAAAGCTGGGATGTCATATCGTTTAGTACAAATGTATTTTAACAACGAATAGTTGTTTCAGGAAACTGTATGTTTTTTGCATAGCTTTAAGCGTCATTGAATCAGTTTTGGCATGGCTTGGCTCGTAACGTTTTGCTAGTGGGTACAGTAGGCTGAACGCCATCTCTCTTTGACCTGATTCGCATCATTAAGATGCTAGCTAACTGGACGCAAGACTAAAAACATAATAAGATCCAACCTTGATTGCATCTATAGTTGTATACGGCAGCATCAGTCATACCGAAGTTATTTGAGAGGCATAGAGGCTAGTGGGACTTTTTAGTCGCTTTTCCCTTTCGCGGGATATGGGCATTGACCTTGGAACAGCAAATACATTGGTTTATGTGTCGGGCAAAGGCATTGTCCTGCAAGAGCCATCCGTTGTTGCGATGGATCAGGATTCAAAACTGCCACTGGCGGTCGGAGAAGATGCCAAACGGATGCTGGGCCGAACTCCTGGCAACGTGATTGCACTGCGCCCTCTTCGCGATGGTGTGATCGCTGACTTCGACACTGCCGAACTGATGCTAAAGCACTTTATTACGCGGGTTCACGAAGGTAAAACCCTCGTATCGCCTCGTATCGTGATTGGGATCCCCAGTGGTGTCACGGGCGTTGAGCGCCGAGCGGTTATGGATGCGGCCTCTCAAGCAGGCGCTAGAGATGTTTATCTAATTGATGAACCAGTGGCCGCTGCGATCGGTGCTGGGTTGCCTGTAGCCGAGCCAACTGGCAATATGATTATTGACATTGGCGGCGGTACGACTGAAGTGGCAGTTTTGAGCTTGCAGGGGACGGTACTCAGTGAATCTGTACGCGTAGCGGGTGATGAACTGAGCGAATCGATCGCTCAGTACATGAAGAAGGTGCATAACCTGGTCATCGGGGAACGCACGTCTGAAGAAATCAAGATTACGATCGGGTCTGCCTACCCGGTGGATGACGACACCACAATGGAGGTTCGCGGTCTGCACCTGCTCTCTGGCCTTCCTCGCACCGTTGCAGTCAAGGCTCCCGAAATCCGTGAAAGCATGTCGGAACCGCTAGCTGTGATTGTCGATGCAGTGAAGCGCACGTTAGAACGGACTCCACCAGAATTAGCCGCAGATATTATCGATCGGGGTATTATGTTGGCAGGCGGCGGCGCGCTCTTAAAAGGCATCGATACGCTTATTAGCCACGAGACAGGAATTGTTGTTCACGTAGCCGCAGATCCATTGAGCTGTGTTGTGCTCGGTACAGGGCGTGTCTTAGAAAACTTCAAGCAACTGGAGCGTGTCTTCAGTGGGCGATCGCGCAACTTTTAGACAGTCCCTTGAGTCATTGGATTAAGCTATTAAAGTCTGTCAAGCTTTTTTGTTCGCCATTCTTGTCAATCTTCCTGGGTCGTCCGTGTTTCCTTCTGTTGATCACTGGATTCAGTTAACGCTCGCTTAGCGCCTAAATTGCCTGCATGTATACCTTGCGCCGCTGGTGGGATCGGCACCGGCTTAGAATTATTCTAGCGAGCATGGCTGTTGGCTCTGCTTTGCTGATTCGGCAAACTCAAGCGACACCGCTGTTTGAAGTTTATCAATTACTCTCCCGCACGTTTCAACCAAACTTGGCGAAGCAAACGCTGCTTGAGAATGCTCAGTTTCAAGAATTGCAGCAGAGGCTCACTGAATTAGAGAGCCAGAACCAGCGCTTACGTGAACTGCTGGGCTATGTATCGGATGCGAAACAGCCTGGTATTACGGCACCTGTGGTTGGGCGGAGTGCCGACCATTGGTGGCAGCAGCTAATTTTAGGGCGAGGCAGTAATGACAAGATTAAGGTTGGCGATGTGGTGATGGCTCCTGGGGGCGTCGTTGGTCGCATCACAAGCGTTACCCCCAATACGAGTCGCGTCCTGTTGCTGAGCGACCCCTCTAGTCGCATTGGCGTTACAATTAGTCGCAGCCGTTTTATGGGCTACATGCGCGGGCAATCAACGAGCCACGCCGTTATGGAGTTTTTTGATAAGGTACCGGATGTCCGCCGGGGCGATGTGGTGTCTACGTCTACCTTAAGTCAGCTCTTCCCGTCCGGGATGCCTGTCGGGCGTGTAGAGTCCGTTAATCTCAACAAAAGCCCAGCCCCCGAAGCGACGATCGAGCTTTCAGCTCCTGTCAGCTTTTTGGAATGGGCCGTGGTTTATGCCCACGACCAGACCGCTCAGCCAACCGTCTTACCTAACCCAGCGCCTGCTCAAAAGCTGCCATGAAAAGTGAGTCGTTAGCGAGCACCTGGCAGGAGCATCCACTGCAACGGCTGTTAGTCAATGGCACTGTCACTGTTGGTTCATTACTCTTGTGCCTGCTGATTTTGCCCACTCGGTTACCGGGCATGGAGCTGGCTGGCATTGGGCCTAACTGGCTTCTCATTTGGGTAGTGGCTTGGAGCGTTAACCGCACCATGTTTCAGGGCGCTTTGGCTGGGCTGGTGTTGGGCTTAATTCAAGACGGTATGACATCGCCTGCGCCTACCCACATCTTTAGCCTCATGGTGGTTGGCGTTCTAACGGCACGTTTGCGTAAAGGTCGTTACATTCAGGAAGACTTTATTTCAGTTGCACTGATTGCCTTTGGCACGGCTGTGATTGCTGAAACGGTGATGGCGATTCAATACAGCTTTCAGGCCGATCGCTCGTTAGTGGAAATCTGGACGTATCATCAGCTCATTGCCCTAAGCTCTGCCATTCTCAGCAGCCTGTGGGCACCCGTCGTCTACTTTCCACTAAATCGCTGGTGGCAGTGGATTGAGAGCCTGGAACAACCGTAGTGAAAGCAAGCGATCGTGTGGCTTAGACTTCTACAAGCGACAGCAACCGCGAGAACCAATAGACAATTTCTGGATCGCAGTGGGTGGTCAGGCGGGCAATATCACTAGCAAGCTGATAAGCCATTTCGGCTTTGGGATGCTGGCTCAGTTGTGCGTGTTGCAGTAGAGCCGTCTTTAGATCACCAGGATAGGCAGGCAGACTATGCTCGTCTAAACGCTGAATCTTGCTCAGAATCGGACTCCAGTCAATCTCTTGGCTAGTCGTTACGCTGGTATTCATAGGGAAAATCCTTAAAGCTTTTTATGTTGGTCGGCTGCGATCATTTCCTCTAGCCTAAGCGCTGCCGACTCATTAAAGCAAACACTCTTTGTTGTTATAACCATCACTTAAGTTTATGGTACAGCGTTGAATTCAATAGAGTACAGCTTTGTGCGAAGTGCGAAGTTCGCTTACAGCAGTTTTCAGATGAATACGCCACGCTTGCAGATTTTCTCAGCCCCCTAAATCCCCCAATTCTGGGGGACTTTGACTCTGATTCCCCCCAGAATTGGGGGGTTAGGGGGGCAAAAGCGGCTATAAGACGTGGGTCATGAGGAGCAAAATTGTCCTAACCCCGATGGCACCTGCTACACCGAGCCTCGCCACATGATTGCAGCGCCTTCATTGATCCTCGCTCCTGAAGCACGGCTTAAATTCAATGCTCTCGCAGTGATTTACGCGTGACGTAACCCCATGTCTAGCTTGCGATCGACCGCACTCAAGTAGGCGGCAGCAGTTTCATCGGCACGCCCCATCGCGCGAATACGACCTCGATCGAGCCAGATCACACGATCACAAGAGCGATAGATATCTTCCATGCTGTGGGAAACCAGCAGTACGGTCGCGTTACCGTCCCATAGCTGCTCCATCCGCTGCTTGCACTTTTGCTTAAAACTTTCGTCCCCCACTGACAGCACTTCGTCCAAAATCAAAATGTCAGGCTGCACATCGGTTGCAATCGCAAACCCCAATCGGGCAGTCATACCGGACGATAGCGCCTTCACAGGAGCCGACTCATAGTCTTCTAACTCCGCAAACTCCAGAATGTAGGGTGCCCTCGCTAGCATTTCATCGCGCCGGAACCCTAGCAGCACGCCGTAGAGAACGATATTTGCCATCACGCTCATTTCGCTATCAAAGCCTGCACCTAGCTCAATGAGTGGAGCAATCTGCCCTCTGACGCGCAAAGAGCCGTGAGTCGGCTGTAAAATGCCCGAAATCAGCTTGAGCAAGGTTGACTTACCAGAGCCATTAGCGCCAATGATGCCAACTTTTTCACCAGGCGCGATCGACAAATTAATACTATCCAGCACCAGTTTACGGGCAGGCTTGCGATATTTGCCCTCGACAAACGATAGCAATGTTTTTTTTAAGTCATACGAAAACTCTTCCTGAGTTCGTCGTAAGAGCGACACTTGATCGAGGCGAATTACTTCCATCTAGAGTAAGTCCATAAACTGCGGTCGCCACCACCTGAAGCAACTCCAACCCAGCCCAAAAATCACTAAACCGCCCAGCAGAGCTTGCGCCAGCATAATCGGTTCTGGGGGTACGCCTGAAAGCACAATCTGACGAGTGCTTTCAATAATGGGAACAAGCGGATTCAGGTTTAAAAAAGGTCTGATTTGAGCAGGCACAATGGAAGCGGGATAAAACACGGGACTACTAACCCACAGCACAAAGACAACCAACTCATAGAAGTAAGGCAAGTCTCGGAAGAACACAAATAGTGCGCTCACCAAAAACCCAACGCCTAAACAGACCAGTGTGAGAGCCAACAGCGGAAGGGGAAAAATAATCAGGTTAATCAAGCTATTCTTGGCGATCGTTGCGACCAGTTCCAACAAAGACATCGGAGCCGTCAGGTTAGACAGCACGTGATGTCTCACATTGACGATCGTGACAATGACCAACAATGGCATAGGCCCAACCAGAAACTGAAAAACGTTTGCAGCATTCACGGAGACTGGGAAAACACTGATCGGCAACCGAATCTTGTTCAACAGTGGCCCATTGCCGACAACGCTTGTGAGGGATTGCGACGTTGCGGCTGAAAAGAAGTTAATAATCGTCAGCCCTGTAAATGCAGACATGGCATAACGAAACAGCGAACCGCCGTATTGAGTTGCAAAAACTCCGCCAAAAATAGCGGTGTAAAGCAACGTCATGGTCAGGGGGTTAAGTAGCGACCAGAACACCCCTAAAACAGAGCCACGGTAACGAGCGCTTAGGTTACGTTCTACCAAAACACGAAGCAACTCCCAATACCGCTGTGCCTCAGAGCGAGACAGGTTTTTCTGAACTGAGATTGCCATGCTTAAGTAAAACCGAACGAATGTCTGATTGTCATTGCTAATCTAAATTCCCTGGAATTGGTGCCAATGTCAACTAGTCTGCACGCTGATTTAAGGGCGATCGCGTCCATCCAGGTAAAAAGTAGAAGCGCAAAAGTAAGCTGTGTTCACTGCACGCTGGCGATCGTTGACGACGAAAATGAGCGCAGGGTTCCATGCATGGACGGTTAAAGTGGCTGAACATTTGGCATAAGCGAAACGTTCTTCCTGACAGCGGTTGATAGGCTACGAAAGCTTTATCAGTCAACCAGAATTATGGGTTTTACCGTTAGCGTTCTGAACGAACGGTTAGCTCACTCATGCCGCTTTCGCTCAGGGCACGCTGAATAGCTTGTTGCTGCTCCAGGTCATAGCCCCAGCGCTTTAAGAAGGGTCGATACTCGCCTGCCCCCATTTCAATGGCATGGGTTAACTGCTGCGCTTCTACCCATACTTGAGGCAACTGAAGTTGTTGAATTAACTGCAACGTCCGCGATCGCACTCGGTCTGACCCTTTTGCCATCGGTTCGTCCTGATTGCGACGATGAGTGATTGCCATTGCCGTAGACATCGCCAAATTTTTCACCAGCAGCGGTGCGACAATCGTGGGTGCTGTTTGCAGTGCTGTCAGGATGGCTGGGTCTGGCTGATCTGCCAGTGGACGATCGTCACTCAAGTACGTCACAAAGAAGCCGCGCGCGCCGTTCTCACTGCTAACCAACGCCTGCACCGTTGTCTCCAAGGTTGCTGCCGAAACGTTGCCTTGCTCAAGCGTGTCTAAAAGCGTCTGCGACAGCGCGATCGCCTCTGTAAAGCTTACCGGATCAGGAATGGTGAAACCAGACTCAACTGCCATCTTCTCAAGTTCTGTCGATATGATGAACAAAGCGGTCAGCCGTCAGCCGTCAGCGTTTGGGCTAAGATCTCTAAGCTCCTACTGACTTCTTACAGGCTCAACCACTAGCCACAAGATTGATTTCGCTAGCTGAAAGCTCCTTTATAGCTGATCGCTGACCGCTACTAAATGACCGCTTCCCCTAAGTATGGCAATAATCTCCTCCAAGAAACAGCCTTCAGAGTCGGATGGGAAAGATCCAAACGGTATAGATCGTAACGGTGCGCTGCCGCTAGAGAAGACGATCGCGCCTACCTCCCAAAAGCCCTCCTCAGAAGACCTATTGCAGCCCGAAGCCGAACCAGAAGAGCGCGGTAAGCAGGAAGAACGGTTACGCCCTCAACGACTGGCTGAGTACGTGGGGCAAAAGGATTTGAAAGAAATCCTCGACATTGCCATCCGTGCTGCCAAAGCTCGGAGTGAGACGCTGGATCACCTCTTGCTCTACGGGCCACCAGGGTTAGGCAAAACCACCATGTCACTGATTCTGGCAACGGAAATGGGTGTTAAGTGCAAAATCACCAGTGCGCCAGCGTTGGAGCGACCCAAAGATATTGTGGGGCTACTGGTCAATCTGCAACCAGGGGATGTCCTCTTTATTGATGAAATCCATCGTCTCAATAAGGTGAGTGAGGAACTGCTGTATCCGGCAATGGAGGACTTTCGGATCGATTTGACGATCGGCCAGGGTTCCAGTGCCCGCACTCGATCGCTCAAACTCCAGCCCTTTACGCTGGTGGGTGCTACCACACGGGTGGGTGCTCTCACCTCTCCTCTGCGCGATCGCTTTGGGCTGATTCAACGCCTGCGCTTTTACGAACTCGACGAACTCACGCAAATTGTGTTGCGCACGGCAAAACTACTTACCACTCCTGTCACACCCGAAGGCGCTGCCGAAATTGCTCGACGTGCGCGGGGTACCCCTCGTGTGGCTAATCGCCTGCTGAAGCGAGTGCGCGATTATGTGCAGGTCAAAGCGCTGGGCACGATCAACCAGATGATCGCAGCGGAAGCTCTGGAACGCTTCAACGTTGACCCCTGTGGCTTAGACTGGACTGATCGCCGTTTGCTTACGGTGATGATCGAGCAGTTTAGCGGCGGCCCCGTTGGGCTAGAAACAATGGCAGCCGTAACAGGCGAAGACGCTCAGACGATCGAAGAGGTCTATGAACCCTATCTCATGCAAATTGGCTACCTCAACCGTACGGCTCGCGGTCGCATTGCCACGTCTGCCGCTTGGAAACATCTGGGCTATTCTCCACCCAATACTCAGCTTTCCGTGCTTTAGTCCTCTAAATTTAGCCCTCTAGTTTGCGAGTGAGACCAGAGTGTACATGTTGAGAAAGAAACGGTTGCTGCAATGAACCACCGTTTAACGCCATCAAATCGCTGGATAATCAGCCTGAAAAGTATCATCAAGCCTGTGCTTCGCCTTGCCTCCACAGCCTTCTGGACGATGCGAAACGACGTGTTCGATCGCAGAGGCATTGCCACTCACTACTACCTCAAAGGCAACGGCATCGAGATTGGAGCCTTACACAACCCGCTAAACGTTTCAGGCAAAGCCACCGTTCGCTATGTCGATCGCATGACCGTGACCGACCTCAAAGCCCACTATCCCGAACAGAAAGACCTGCCCTTGGTCAAAATCGATATCATGGACGATGGCGAAACACTGACCAGCATTCCTTCAGCATCGCAAGACTTTGTCATTGCGAACCACTTTCTGGAGCACTGTCAGAACCCCATTAAAGCCATCCACAGCATGTTAAGAGTGCTCAAGCCAGAGGGCATTCTTTACTTAGGCATTCCAGACAAACGCTATACCTTTGATGTTCATCGTCCCCTGACAGATATTAATCATCTGTTAAAGGACTATCGTGAAGGCGCGGAGTGGTCTCAAAAACAGCATTTTCTAGAGTGGGCAAAATTTCCCACCTTGGGGTATACCCATGAGAACGATGGAATCGACGATCCCAGGATTGAAACCGAAGCAGCCCGCTTTATGGAGCAAGACTACAGCATTCACTACCATGTTTGGACTCAGACCGAGATGCTAGAACTACTGGTAACCTTACAGAGAACCCTACAATTTCCCTTTGACGTTGAACTATTTCTTAAAAATAAGGATGAAATGGTTCTCGTTTTGAGAAAGCATCCTTAAGCTGTTCTCCCCGTTTTCTACCCGTTAACTTCGATCGCATCCTGACTATCACACGGCTTACGTTGCTGTTCATTGAGTAGCTTTATGATTCGGTTCCTTCTTGTTCTCTTCAGTATCTTGCTCTCTAGCCTCCTGCTTGGTTCGCCTGAGCTAGCACTGGCTGCTGAGCAAACGACCTCGGCTGCTACGACACCCGCCGCTACTCAACCAGAAGCAGCACCCCAGCCAGAAGCGCCGCAACCAGAAGTCTCAACAACACCCCAGTCAACCGTTCTGGACTTGTACAAACAGCTTGATGCGATCGCCGACAAGGCGTTCAAAGCCACAAACGAAGGCGATTTCCGCACCGCAGAAGAATACTGGACACAAATCATCGAAAAACTGCCGCAGACGGCTGCTGCCTGGAGCAATCGTGGTAACGCCAAAGTCAGCCAGAATAAGCTGCAAAGTGCGCTGGCAGATTACGCCAAAGCGATCGAGCTGGCACCAGATGCCCCAGACCCCTACCTCAACCGTGGAACCGCCCTTGAAGGCTTGGGTAAGTGGGATGAGGCGATCGCCGACTATAACCATGTCCTGGAACTAGACCCCAAAGACCCTGCTGCCTTCAACAATCGCGGCAATGCCAAAGCTGGACTGGGACAGTGGGAAGATGCCGCCGCCGACTATAAGCAAGCCACTCAACTTGTTAGCGATTACGCCTTTGCCAACGCCAACTATGCCCTTGCCCTGTACCAACTTGGTAAACAAGACGAAGCCGTCCGTAAGATGCGAAATCTAGTCCGCAAGTATCCCCAATTTGCCGATATGCGTGCTGCGCTCACAGCCGCCCTGTGGGCACAAGGCAAACAGGGCGAAGCCGAAAGCCAGTGGGTCTCTGCCGTAGGTCTTGACTCGCGCTACAAAGATGTGAACTGGCTCAAAAACAACCGCCGCTGGCCTCCAGAAATGGTCGCGGCGATGGAAAAGTTCTTGAAACTGAAGGCGTAGGGGAAGTGAGAGGTGAGAGGTGTCAGAATCAACTAACCCCAAACCTCTTCTGACTTCAAACTCAAAACTCAAAACTCAAAACTCAAAACTTTCCCCTCCCCCTCTCCCCTCACCAATTTCCCGATCGCCTCTACGCTCAACTCCTGCACATTACCCAACACGATCTCTGCACCTGCTTGCTCTAGCGTGTGAGCATAGGGCTGGCGATGTTCTGGGGTTTCCTGAACATGAGGCGGCAACACTCCGACCGCAATCCAACAACGATCGGGTTGAACCTGACGAGCATTGGCGATCGTGTGCATATCTGCCACTGTATCGCCCACATACAAGACGGGAGCCGTATCAGCGCCATTTAATAAGCGGATGGTTTGCAACAGTCCGGTGGGGTCAGGCTTTCCCGGTGCATCTTCCATTGCGACCAGAACGGGCGATCGTAGCCCCAGGCGTTTTTCCAGAATGTAGCGAGCTGATCCAGTCGTCGCACCGCTAAAAAAGCCCCACTGTATGCCTGCTTCCGTCAGTTGATCAAGATAGGTTGCTTGCAGCAGTAGGGGTTCCTGGCAAATGTAACCTGTCCAGTTGGTTGGATCGGAACCACGATAACGAGACTGAAAAAAGGCGACCAGTGCTTCGTAGTGAAGCGTGATGGCATTTTGAGCAGCAACATCCCGCGATTCTCTTTCAGAGACGCTACGCGAACGCCCCTGGGCTTCAAAATAGCGATACACCAATTCCTGCGAGGCTTCCCAGTCATTGTTCCAGATGCCTTCTGCCTTGAGGGCATCAATATCCCACTGAGACGGACGATATGCACCCTCGGTAAAATGCTCGACAGTATCAGCGAGCGCCCGTCGATACGACCCACCCACATCCCGGATCACCCCGTCAATGTCAAAAATGACGATCGTCCGCACGCGCTCATCAATCCGTGAAGCGTCCATCTGGTCTGCGCCTACTGCCCTCATGCTGTACTTAAAACCACCCTACACCCTACACCCTACACCCAATTCCACCACCTTGCTCTCTCGTGGCAGCTTCACAGTGACGCTGGTACTTCCCTCAACAGTGCGATAGAATTGGAAGCTGCGGAACAACATCACGCTGCAATGTAAGCAAACAGGTTGGGACACGATGGAGGTTGGGTTGTCGAAGTTTATTCTAAAAGTTCTCTGGTTAGATGAGAATGTCGCCCTGGCAGTTGATCAGGTTGTGGGGAAAGGCACAAGCCCTCTAACCTCATACTTTTTCTGGCCCCGTAATGATGCGTGGGAACAGTTGAAGACCGAGATGGAAGCAAAGCATTGGATCTCTGAAATCGATCGTGTCGAGTTGCTGAACCAGGCAACTGAGGTCATCAATTACTGGCAAGAAGAAGGCAAGCGGCGACCGATGGCAGAAGCTCAGGCAAAGTTCCCAGAAGTTACATTTACAGGTAGCGCCTAAGCGCGTGTCCTCCGTGGCGTAAGCGTACGCTCACTGCTGCTTTGCACATACAACGCTTGAACCAGTTCTAAGTGCTGATCAAGAGACTGAACCGCCCTGACTTGTAAATGATAGAGTTAGGGCGTGTTTTGTGTTGAAGCCTGGATTTGTAAGGTCTTCCACCTCTTTTACAAGAGGCGTGTAGTCACTGATGACGCTAGGCTCTACGGTAGATAGCAGTAGACTCTACGAAAAATCACGCACCGAGGCAAATAAATTTGAGACTTTGGTCATGATTTGCTACGGTTTATGAAAGTTAGTAACGCATTGTTTATATTTCTCTGCGGTATAAATTAATTTTGGCGGCTTGATAATTTTGTTTAGGCAGGTAGCTTCATGACCATGACCATTACGCCCGATCAGGTAGAGCGGATTGTTTGGAACCAGCATCATGATCCGTTTGAGGTGCTGGGTCCTCATCCCTTCGAGAAAAATGGTCAACCTGCCTGGATGGTGCGAGCCTATCAGCCAAATGCCGATGCTGTCTGGGTTGTGCTTCCAGAACTGCGGGAAGAATATCCCATGCAGGCAACCCACCATCCCCACTTTTTTGAATGCATCCTTGACGTTGCCGAACTTACGAACTACCAATTTCGCTTGAAGGAAGGTGAACACGAGCGGTTTATTTACGATCCCTACGCGTTTCGATCGCCCTACCTGACCGACTTTGATATCCACTTGTTTGCAGAAGGCAACCATCACCGAATCTACGAGAAGATGGGTGCCCATGTGACGACGATGAATGGAGTGCAAGGCGTTTACTTTGCGGTCTGGGCACCGAATGCACGAAATGCGTCTGTGTTAGGAGACTTCAACCATTGGGATGGTCGTAAGCATCAGATGCGCAAGATTGGGGATGGCATCTGGGATCTCTTTATCCCAGAAGTGAGTGCTGGCGATTCTTATAAGTACGAAATCAAAAACCAAGACGGCCACATTTACGAAAAATCTGATCCCTACGGCTTTCAACAAGAGCCACGACCGAAAACAGCCTCGATCGTCACCGACCTGGATACCTATGCCTGGAACGATGATGCATGGATGGAGCACCGCCGCCATAACGAACCGCTCACCCAACCGATTTCTGTCTATGAATGTCACCTGGGTTCCTGGTTACATGCGGCTTCTAGTGAACCTGCTTTGCGGTCGAACGGTGAGTCAGAACCCGTTGTGGTTGTCTCTGAACTCAAGCCTGGAGCAAGATTCCTGACCTACCGGGAACTCGCTGCTAAACTCATTCCTTACGTAAAGGAGTTAGGCTTCACACATATCGAACTACTGCCCGTTGCAGAACACCCCTTCGACGGTTCATGGGGCTACCAGGTGGTAGGACACTTCGCCTGTACCTCTCGCTTTGGCAGTCCGCAAGACTTTATGTACTTTGTGGATCAGTGCCATGCCAATGGTATCGGGGTCATTGTAGATTGGGTTCCGGGTCACTTTCCCAAAGATGGGCATGGACTGGCCTTCTTTGATGGTACCCATCTTTACGAACACGCTGATCCCCGCAAGGGTGAGCATAAAGAGTGGGGCACCCTGGTCTTTAACTACGCTCGTAACGAAGTACGCAATTATCTGGTTGCCAATGCGCTGTTCTGGTTTGATAAGTATCACATTGACGGCATTCGGGTAGATGCAGTGGCATCGATGCTCTACCTCGACTATTGCCGCGAACCGGGCGAATGGGTTGCCAACCAGTACGGTGGGCGTGAGAACATCGAGGCGGCAGACTTTCTCCGTCAGATGAACCACGTCATCTTTAGCTACTTCCCTGGCGTGCTGTCGATCGCCGAAGAATCAACGTCCTGGCCGATGGTTTCCTGGCCCACCTACGTGGGTGGTTTGGGCTTCAACCTGAAGTGGAATATGGGCTGGATGCACGACATGCTGGACTACTTCCACATGGACCCCTGGTTCCGTCAGTTTCACCAAAACAACGTCACCTTCAGCATGTGGTATAACCACAGCGAAAACTTCATGCTGGCGCTTTCCCACGATGAGATTGTGCATGGCAAGAGCAATATGCCTGGGAAAATGCCCGGTGATGAGTGGCAGAAGTTTGCGAACTTGCGCTGCCTGTACTCCTTCATGTACACGCATCCAGGTAAAAAGACACTCTTCATGAGCATGGAGTTTGGGCAGTGGAGCGAATGGAATGTGTGGGCCGATTTGGAGTGGCACTTGCTTCAGTATGAAACGCACCAACAGCTGAAGCAATTTATGTCGGTGCTAAACGAGCTTTATCGCAGTGAACCTGCGCTATACACTCAGGACTTTGGGCAAGAGGGGTTTGAGTGGATCGACTGTAGCGATAATCGCCACAGCGTTGTTTCCTTTATCCGCCGAGCCAAGGAATCAGATGAGTTTGTCATCGTGGTGTGTAACTTCACCCCCCAGCCTCACTCTCACTACCGGGTCGGTGTACCAGAACGCGGCTTCTACACCGAGTTGTTAAATAGCGATTCGCGCGAGTATGGCGGCAGCAATATGGGCAACTTGGGCGGCAAGTGGACGGATGATTGGGCGTATCACAATCAGCCCTACTCTATCGACCTGTGTTTGCCGCCCTTGGGTACGTTGATTTTGAAGCTCGATCGCGTGAAAACCCAAAAAGCGCTACAAGGCGTGAATGATTAGTAGCCAGGACTTACGCATTTGATCAAAACCTGGAGGTTTAAGCAGCGACCTTTGGTGCTGATGCTTGATTCCTGGTTCAAACCTCGGAGGTTTGAACCAGCCCTAATAGCAATACTTCCCATCCTGCATGGTTGAGTGTTCACTGCCTGTGCGGATGGCTCCTAGCAGGGTTGATACAACCACACAGCGCTTGGCTTTCCCGCCATTCTTGTTAGAAAGGGTCAGCCGTCCTAGCTGCCCGTTGACGTGTCCTTCGTGGTCAAACTGCACTCTACGAACGCCACCTGATTGCTGTAGCGTTGTTTCGGCATCCAGTTGAATCGCAGAGTCCAGGCTGCTCCACGCTGAGGCGATCGGGGTGGCGTTGACTGCATGCACGGCCCATTGCACCACACCGTTCCTCTCTTGGAAGCTGGCTTGCCAAACAATCTGGTTATGTTTGGCATGACTTTGAGCATCGCGCATGGCTTGCAGCACACGCTCTTGCCCAGCGTTAAGGCGTTGCGTGTTCATGAGAACAGCCCATCCGGGAGCCATCATAGCAAAGAGAATGCTGATGATGAGGACAGTCACGATCAGTTCAAGCATTGTAAACCCCTGGGTGAATGAGCGTGTTTTGAGTTTTGAATCAGTTGCGATCGTGCGTTGACGGTCAACAGGGTCAAGGGCGTTAGCTTCGGTAGAAAGGGCGTTGCGTTGATGAAACATGACAGTGACAGTAGATACAGGTTGATGCATGCGCAGCTACAGCTAAGCTTCGCTTATTTAAGATTTCCCAGAGAATTTAGGGCTGTAACGCTTTGCTTTGCCATTTGCCGGATCGGTGCCTCATTCCGGTGTAGTCAGCTTGAATGTTCGTTACAATTCCGCCAGCAGCCTGGGAAAGCCTGCATGATGAACCTGTGGCACGCTGGCTAAAGGACTGGATATGCGTCAGCACAAATGGTTTGCCCTCAAGCCAGGCCCATTATTAGAAAAACGATTGAGAATGGTGCAGCGATCGACTGTCCATTTACCCATTCAATTGCGATCGCTTCGACGCTGGTACATCAGACGATCACCCTGGAGTTTGATACTGACTGTTGTTGTGCTGTGTTTGGTTGTGCGCTCGCTACCTTATGTCGCTCCCATTCGTGCAACTGCCCTGGAGCAAGACCAGCAGGCGATTGCGTTTACCGATCGCAACGGGCTACCGCTGGGCACAGTTCTTACCCGCAACCAGGAACACACGGTCACTGTGCCTCTCACGCAGGTCTCGCAGCCCTTCCAGCAGGCGATCGTCGCCGCAGAGGATGGGCGATTCTATCGGCATGGGGCACTGGATGGGCGGGCGATCGTCCGTGCTGTTTTGGAAGCGATGCAAGCCCGTCAGGTGGTTAGCGGAGCTTCTACCATCACCATGCAGCTTGCCCGGATGTTGGAGCCATCACCCCGCACCCTATCAGGAAAGGCCAAGGAGATCTGGACATCCTGGCGGCTGACGGCTGGCATGAGCAAAGCCGAAATCCTGCAAGCGTATGTGAATCGTCTACCAATGGGCGGCAACATCTATGGCATTGAAGCCGCCGCCCGCATTTACTTCGGCATTCCTGCCAGTGATTTGAATGTGGCGCAGGCCAGTTTGCTTGCAGGGTTGCCCAACGATCCCAATCGCCTCAATCCTTACGATCGCTGGCAAGCCCTCAAAAGACGGCAAACCTATGTGCTTAGTCGAATGGTGCACGATCGCTACCTGACCCGTGCGGAAGCCGATCGCGCCCTTCAAGAAGAACTCGCGCTCCAACCACGGCAACAAGGTCTTATTGCAGCGCCACACTTCTTGTTCTGGCTGGCTGAGCAGCGATCGACCCATCCAGTGCAAGTGCGTACAACGCTCGATCGTCCTTTACAACAATTTGTCGAAGCTCAGGTACAGCATGTCGTTCAAGCGCTGGCACCGCATAACGTACATCATGCAGCGGCTCTGGTGCTCGACAACCACTCTGGTGATGTGCTGGCATACGTCGGTTCGCCCAACTATTTTGCGGATGCTCAAGGGGGACGCAATGACGGTGTACAGGCGTTACGTCAACCCGGCTCCACGCTGAAGCCCTTCCTGTACGAACTGGCGTTAGAGCAGCGATCGATTCGCCCAAATACAGTTCTGGCTGACATCCCCACTCGTTACGCCATTCCTGGTGCCAAGCTGTATACCCCCTCCGACTATAGCGAAACCTTTCAAGGCCCTGTACGCGTGCGAGTAGCACTGGCAAATTCTCTCAACGTCCCAGCCGTGCGAGTGTTGGAGAAAGTGAGCGTGAAGGCGTTCCTCGATCGCCTTCATCAGCTTGGCTTTACCCACCTGACCCAAACCCCTGACTATTACGGGTTGGGTCTAGCGCTGGGTGGTGGTGAAGTCAGCCTGTGGGAGTTAGCGCGGGCGTATTTGGTTTTGGCAAATGGGGGAGAGGCGATCGGCTTAAGGGGAGAGACAGAAGCCAGGAGGCAGGAGGCAGGAGTCAGAATTTTCCTTGCTTCCCCTGCCCCCTCTGCTCCTCCTGCTTCCCCTGCTCCTCCTGCTTCCCCTGCTCCTCTTGCTTCCTCTTCTCCCTCCTGGTCTCTCATCACCGATATGCTCAGTGACTCCCATGCTCGCGCGAAAGCGTTTGGAGTCGATTCGCTGCTCAGTTTGCCGTTTCCCACAGCCGCTAAAACGGGCACTTCATCAGATTTTCGAGATACCTGGACGGTTGGCTTTACAAGGGATTACACCGTTGCGGTATGGGTCGGCAATTTTGATGGCGACCCGATGCGACAGGTTTCCGGCGTGACAGGTGCGGCTCCACTGTGGAATCGCATTATGCTGCATTTGCATGAACATCAGGAGCCGGGTGCTTTTCCACCCCCGCTGGGAATGATCAAGCGTTCCATCTGCGCCTTATCGGGTGCCCGTCCTACGCCTGCTTGCCCAGTGGTTGTGCAGGAATATTTCGAGCCACAGGATTTGGGTGAGTACGATCGCCAGCCCGATCCCTTCTACCAAACGGTGACGGATAGTAAGGGAAAGCAAACCGATCGCCTCAAACTGCCGCCTGAATACAACGAATGGCTGGCAATGCAGCCAGCGCTGCCAGCCGCAACGAATGGCTTGAGAATTCTTTCGCCCCGCAATGGTGATGTCTTTTTATTGGATGCTGGAGGAACTGACTCGGCTCAGCGGCTTCAGTTCAAACTGACACGCCCATCAGCTCAGACAGTTGAATGGCGGCTCAATGGGCAATTGCTGCCTCCCCAAACTGCTGACTCCGTTTTTTGGGTGCCGAAGCCGGGAAGCTGGATTTTGGAGGTGAAAAGTGGTGGTGAGAGCGATCGCGTCAGTTTTACTGTGCAAATGGCAGAAAGCAGAAGCACACGCAAAGGCTTCTCGATCGCCCAATAGTAAAAGTGGTGCACCGGATTGCCTCTAGAGTGAGATAACCAGTTGACGAATCTTTTCTGCGGTTGCAGGTGCTAGCAGTACGCCGTTGCGGTAATGTCCCGTTGCCAGCAGTACATTACTGTAGCCGGGGAGGTGTTCTACGATCGGAGCAGGGCGGCCTTCAGGACGGGGACGTAAGCCTGACCAGGCACGGACGATCGTCGCATCGGCAAGCCTGGGACAAAACGCGATCGCCTGCTGCATCACGGTATCTAAGGCAGCGGCATTGGGTAGCGGGGTGGATGAGTCGAGCGGGAACTCTACTGTTGCACCAACCCAGTAGTCTCCGCCACTGATCGGCACGATATGAACATCTTCACCTGTAATGACAGGCTGCAACTCTGATTTCAGGGCTTTTGGTAAGCGTACATGCATGGCTTGACCTAACACCGGGCGAATATCCACAGTTTGCTGAAGCGAGGCTGTGAGCGGTGTTGATCCTAAGCCTGCGGCAATTACCAGCCAATCGATCGCCAACGTTCCTGCAGTTGTTTGCACCTGCTGACATGCTCGCAACGTGGACTCATCTACCCGATCACACGGCTCTACGCCAACTACAGCCGTATCAAATTGAAACATCACGCCTTTTTGGGCTGCTGCTGCCACCAATGCCTGAGTGAGCGCTGTTGGATCAACCTGCCGATCGTGTGGCGAATAAATTGCTGCCGTGATCCGCTCTAAATTCAGTTGCGGGTAGGTAGCTGCGATCTGGGCGCGATCAAGCATCTCTAGCTGCCACCCCTGCGATCGCCGGATGTCTACCAGATAGTGCCAACGCTCCAACGGCTCGTCTTCAAAGCAAAGCCGCAAAATGCCCTGTCGATTGAACCAGATGGGCTGTCCCGTCAACGCTTCCAGTTCAGGCACCCAGGTATTGTAGCGATCGATCCCCGTGAGGCGCATCCGCAAATTGTTGCCCTTAACTTTCTGGCTAACGGCTCCCATTAGAACCCCCAGCGCGGCTCCTGTGGCAACCTGGGCGGGCTGGTAGCGCTCGATGACCGTGATCGATAGCCCCTCAACCTGACTTAACTCATAGGCGGTTGCGGCCCCCACAACGCCGCAACCGATGATGACAACATGAGTCATGGATTACCGAAAACGCCAAACACTATTTGCTCGCTGCCAGTGCTTGAGTGACATCAGCTAACAAACCCTCGCAGGCATCAAACAGCAAGTCGATGACCTGGTTAAACCCTTCGGTGCCGCCATAGTAGGGATCGGGCACCTCTCGCAGGGCGTGGCGAGTGCAGTAATCGCACATAAGCTGCACCTTGTGGCGATACTTGCCGCCTAGATCAAGGGCACAGATGTCTGCAAGATTCTCTCGATCCATTGCCAAAATGCGATCGAAGGTCTCAAAATCAGCTCTAACGAACTGTCGCGCATTGCCACACAGAGTAATCCCTTGCTTTTGAGCCGCGATCGTCATCCGTCGATCGGGCGAACTCCCAATGTGATAGCCTGCCGTGCCTGCGGAATCACAAACAATGCGATCGCTCAAATCTGCTTGAGCAATCAAGTGATTCATGATGTTCTCCGCTGAGGGCGATCGACAAATATTACCAAGACAAACAAATAGCAGCTTGTAGGGCATTGTCTGTGCCAGTATCGTTCACTCATAATAGTCAATACAGCCTCAAAGTGCGACCTGACGCGGGAGACGGAAGGGATGAGATTACTCAACGCAAAGCTTCGTGTCATCATTTGACATCGCCTCCCGTGTCAGGCTTAGCAAAGCCAGGGAACGTTACATTCCCGGTAGATTGAGTCCACCCGTTAGCTCTTCCATCCGCTCTCGCATCGTGGTGGTGGATTTGTTGTAGGCATCCTTCATGGCTGCCGTCACCAAATCGGAAAGCACTTCTGCACCTTCACCGAGAACATCAGGCGAAATGGTGACGCTAAGGGGTTCTTGGTTGCCACTCAGCACAACCTTGACCAACCCACCACCAGATTCACCTTCAATTTCCATCTGTTCCAGTTCTTCTTGAAGCCGTCTGGCTCCTTCTTGAACCTGTTGTGCTTTTTTGAAGGCTTCCGTCAGCTCTTTCATTTTGCCGAGACCGAAGCCAAATCCCTGTCCTTGTGACATAACGTATAGCGGGTTGCGAATTTAAGTGTAAGTAGTCGTGGTTCCATTATGACATCGCGCATCCAGGCAACATCATTATTTTGCAAAATACAGCAGTCAGCTTTTTAGCCTTTAGCCTTCATCCCTTATCATTCTGCCTTCTGTAACGCTTCGTAGTCACTGCTACTTATTCGGCTGTAGAAGCTATCGATTTCTTAAGAGAAGCCCAAGTGAAAGAGTTATTTTGCTAAAACTGTCTCACAATGATCGCTATCAGGCAGTAGTAATGGGTAGCAGTTACAATGCCAACGAATCCTCTGTTCTATCCAATTAGCGATTCAGCCCGTACCTCGAATCTGCATGATCAGATTCAGATTGCCCTTGCGATCGCCGAGCGTACCGTTTTGCAGTCACTCCTCGAAAATTGCATTCCCACGTTGGCGAAAGGGCAGCATATTCGTACAATTTCAACGCAAGTCGGCGTGCCAACGGGCAATCAGCTAACGGCTGACGGCGTTGTGCATTTTGAATCGATGCAATGCCGACTGGTAGAGCCTGGAGAACCGATCGGGCTTTCGGCATCGAGTCATAACCGAACCATTGATAGCCGAGAAATGGCAAGATTGACCCAGCATGAGTCGGATATGCAAACCCTGGGAAACAATCTGCCACTAGCACTTACCGTTTCTCTGCTGGGTGAGTCTGGCTTTCGCTCAGAGCAGATTGATGAAATTTTGCACTTACCGTGCAATGCCTGGCATAAGTCCTGGTGGTATGCGATCGACGCCGGGGGCAACTTCACCATGCCCTTTTTACGCCAGATTCGTACCTTGCGCTTTCCTGATGGCACCTTTACCCTTCAGTACAAAGACTTTTTTGAGCAAAATAATCCCAACTGTTTTATCAGTACGGCGCAGAGGGTATTGGTATTGATTAAGCCTGATACTCAGAGCTTTGGTGAGACGTTGCGGCAAATTAACTACCAGCGTGAAGCACTAGGCGTTCAACAGGCGATTTTAATTTGCAGTACTATTTCAGATCTAGAAGCGCAAGGCTTTATTAACCAGGGAATCAGTATTTATCCGGCGGTTGAGCTGATTTTGCCGACGCAATCTAATTGCGTTCACTGTGGGCGTAAGGAATGTGCCATGAATGGGGCGGAAGATTCCCCGGTTGCCTTGTGCTATGGCTTTTTACCAGAAAGTGAGTTTGTTTAGCTAGCATAACCAGTAAAGCGCGCGATCGATGACTCTGGATGTCGATGGCAACTGATGCTTGTGGCTGGTGTGTGCCCAGTTTGTTAGCTAAATGGCTAGCGCTCACGTGCCTGTGATTCACTTGCCTAGATCGATGACTGAAGTCTCTTTTGATGAGCCATTGACCTGGGCTAAGCTCAGCGTATGGTGAGAGCAGTAGAACGGTGCAATACGTCGAAAAAGGAAAACGCATGGAATTAGCGACAGACTTAAACAGCCAGGTGCTTAAAGTCGGAGTGCATGAAGTTGGCATCAATGGCAATTGCTGGTATGCAGTGGGTTGGGCTGATCAACTTAAGTCTGGTGAGGTGATGCCTGTTACCATTTGGCACCAAGCGATCGCGGTCTACCGTGACGCTTCTGGGCAACTGCACGCGCTCGAGGATGCCTGTCCGCATAAAGGGGTCGCGTTGCACAAGGGTAAAGTACAGGGCGATTTGCTGGCTTGTCGTTATCACGGCTGGGAATTCAACGGTGATGGGCAGTGTGTGAACATCCCCTACCTACCGGAGGGTCAAAAGCTGCCCTGCGCTCAGGTGAAGTATTATCCTGTGCAGGCAAAATATAATCTCATCTGGCTTTTTCCAGGCGATCGCACGCTGGCTAAAACGAAAGCACTGCCAGAGATTCCTGAATTTGACGATCCTGATTGGCTCATGGTTCCGAGCACCGCTTACTTTCAAGCACATTTTTCTTTCTGCAATGAGAACTCGGTAGATTTATTTCACGGCTTTTTGCACGAACACCAGCAAGGCTGGTTTGATCCGGTACTTACTCGCTTGCAAGAGACAGAATCAACTGTCAAAGCTGAGTTTCAAGTTTCTTATAAAGGCCGTTTGGCAAAATTCTTGGGCTTGAGTGCACACGCCAACCAGGTGGCAACGCAGCCAGTAGTTGTGGAATACCAATACCCCCACTTTTCTTGCAAACTGCAAACGATGTCCTCTAACTACATGATGCGCCTGCCCGTGAGTGCGACCGAAAGCCGCTCTTTTGTGTTCTTTTTCTTTAAGCTGCGTTTGCCACATTGGGTGTTGAAACCGCTGGAGCCAGCGCTAAGAGTGCTATTGCGACGATTGCTGATACTACAGTTTCTGGCGCAGGATGTCGAAATGGTTGAAAGCGAACAACTCAACTACCTCAAAGATCCTGAATGGCGCAGGGTAGAAATTAATCCCGCTGTGTTTGCCGTCCAGCGCTTAATGGTGCGGCAATACATGCAATTTATTGAGGCACAAACGGTGCATTCAAGCTCGATTGCATCAACCCATTCAACGAAAGGCTCTTCTTCAAAGAAGCAAAGCCCTACCGCGATCGGTGTTTCATCTGATGCGGTGCGATCGTAATTTCATCGTTTTACAGAGTCTCTTAAATAGACAATTAATTGTGTTAATCATCACACACTTTTTAAGCTGGAATCCTTCCTCTGATTGAAAGCAGCAACAGTCATCGTCGTTAAACTAAAGCTGTTCAACTGTTAATTCACCACTTGATTATGGCAAGACAAAACAGCCAGCCTAATTTTTTCGTTCGGTACCTTTCGCTTGCGCCTATTCTTGCAGTTATTGCAACCTCTGTGGCAATTTCTACCTGGGCCGTTTTTAATTTCTATTTCCCGGATTTGCTGTTTCATCCAATGCCATAGTACAAAAACGGCTGCATGCGTTGACTTTTTGCTATACCTTCTGAAACCTAAATCCAGTCGTTCTTACCTCCATTTAGACGTGAGAGGATGTCTGAGAAGTGTCAGAGACGCTGCCTTCGCCCCCTCAATCCCCCAATTCTGGGGGACTTCCACCTCAGAACCCCTCAAATTTGGGGGGCAGGGGGGCGGTTCGGGTAGGCATTCATACCTTTTAAGACATCCTCTGAGAACTGCTGAGTTTTTCTTTTAAGCAGCTTCTAAAAGAGTATTTATAAGCGAACGATCGCTGCCTCTGAAATGTAGTGCCGATGGTAATGGTCAAACAACCTTTTGGTCAGTTCTTGATGCTGCCGTTTGAAGAGAATTGGACTTAGCGTTACTTTTTTCTAAATCATTTTCGGCTCGTTACCAGGTTCCTGCTTTGCTCGTTTCTGCTTTCCGCTTTTAGAAAGAAGCTGGAGCTTGCTTGAATCAAATACTAAGCAAGAGCTTGGCATTCAGAAGCGATCTAGGGCAAAAAGCTGGAGCTTGATCACTAGAACAGAGCCAGAAGACGCAAGAGCAATCTTTGCCAGATTGATTCTAGCTGCGCGATCGCGTTGCAAGATGATTTGTGTGCAAACGCTAAAAATTGTTAGCAAAGCGCTGATAAAAGGAATTTGTTTGCTAACCTGAATACGCTTTCGCTGCGAATAATTAATTTTAAAGGTACGATCAGGCTATGACTACACCCGATCATTCGACACCAGATATCACTCAGTTTGATATTAGTCTCATTGATGAACCACATGCATTTGCCAAAATACCTGGTTATTACATTAATAGTACCGCTGCGATTAATATTGAAGATAATCCCGTAGCAACAGATAGTGCGTTGGTCGTAGCCAAAATTAGAGCCATTGCTGATTATTTAATTGCGAGTAGTGAGCCACAAGTGATCATTTCAATTCATGGCTATGGTACTCAGCGATCGGATGCCCAAAAGCGATACCAAAAAATCCACAACCATGCTGCGACAATTTGCAGCCCACAGTCCTCTATTTTTCTAGGCTATCTTTGGCCTTCTGAAAAGCCAACGGGCGATCCTTCCATTAATAGCTCGTTAAAAACAAAACTAGGAGATGCGATTAATGCTCTGCCAGTTTTACTCAGTGGCCTGATTGGCGGCAGCTTTATTTTGAGTGTTATCACAACCATCTTGCTCTTTAAAACAATTGGATTGAATGCACTGTTAACACCAGTCTTAATTGTTTCACTGCTCACGTTTGCGATCGTGCTTGCGCTCATACTGTTAAGGCTTTTGACTTACTTTAGAGACAATTACCGCGCAACAAACTATGGCGTTTTAGATTTAGTTGAACTCATTCGACAGCTCGATCAAGCCGTTTCTGAAAAATTGGATTTAACAGAGCCGCTCAGTAAAGATCGACGCATTAAACTTTCCTTTATTGGTCACAGCATGGGCTGTTTTATTGTCACTAATACAATTCGGATTCTTTCTGATGTGTTTGACACAAGCTCGATCGCGCAGAATCCTCCTAGTGAAATCGGTCGTGTCTTTTCACTGGGTCGCTTAGTGCTGGTTGCCCCTGATATTCCAGCCGAGTCGATTATGCCGAGACGGGCAAACTTTTTGCGATCGTCCTTGCGGCGTTGCGAAGAAGCCTATGTTTTTAGCAATGAAGGTGATTTGGCTTTAAGGCTTGCATCAACGGCGGCTAATTACTTTAGCTTTCCAGCCAGAAAACGTTCTAGCGGCTATCGCTTAGGAAACGTCACCGCAAAACATTTTCAAGATGAACATGATCATACCAATCAAGCGTTAGGAGAAGATGCCTATGGCATTATTAATCTTAACAACGGGAAGCCAGAGCCACCGTTCAAATGTTTAGAAGTGCGAGCGTCTGATCGAGAACATCAAAGTCTCGAAGAACTGAGAGATGGTAAGGTGCAAACGGAGGCTATACCGGGTGCTCAAGGCGATGTGATTGCTGACGTCTTCACCTATTTTGATTGCACCGACTATGTTGATTTTCAGGACGATTTGAAGGAGTCGGAAGCAGCCGATCAGCCACGTGGAGTTGTTAGCTTTGCCCTGAGAAAAGCCGCACTAAATTTGCTGGATTACGCCTTGCTAAATTTTTCATATTTCAAGCAGAGTCTTGGGTTTGGTGGCGTTAATGTACATGGTGGCTATTTTAGCGGCAAGTGGAGCCAGCAAATGATTTACGGACTCGCTTTTCTGGGCTTTCGAGAGTTTTTACTATCCCTTCCTCAAGAGTCGGCATCTGATCAGAAGTCTCCTGACGCGATGAAGACTCGGCTGGCCGATCTAGCGACGCAGTGCCAACAAAAAGGGATTCAAGTCGTGCTTGCGCCCATTCGTTACGAAAAAGACATCTTAGGTAAGCAACCGTTGCCAGCTTCAAGCAAGCAGTCACCCCTCTAAGCACCCTTTAGAACTATCAATTCTCATATCATTTGCTGTGCGCTAAAACAAAGGTAGCTAGCGAGATGCGTTAGCACCTGAGAGGATTGATAGATCAATATGGAAGACTCAACCTACGCGATTTTTCTGGCTTTTGGGCTGCTTTGGGTTGTGATGGGTGGTGCTGCTGTTGTTGCCATGATGAAAGCCGATGGTCAACCGATTCGTTTAGATAAATGGGGGTTGGTTGTGGTGGTTCCGATCGTCATCCCCCTCATCATTGCGTTTGCATTCGCCTTCTTTGCCCTTTATCACTAGGGAATTTGGGCAGCGATCGCGGAGCTTGCCCAGCATTGCAATTGAATCGCTTTATGAGCATTGATATTGATGTCATACCTACTCTTGATCAATTTTTTACTTGGGCTAACCTCAAGTCTCAACTACTTGCAATGCCTCTAAGCAATAATGCCGCTATGCTTCTTGGTCAGAATCCAAAATTACGTGTATTGAGAACCAAGCAAGAAGTCGAAAATGAGCAAGCAGTATTACCAAGCAATTATTACTATTTTCAATTGACGCGCGAGAATACTCTAATTTTGTGTTGCGATAATAACGCTGAAACCTATACAGACGAGCAAGAACACTTAGAAAATTTCGGTCGAAACCTCAATACGGACGATCGCTTGTACCTATCACAGCGTTGAAAAAGTTTAGGTTACGGATACGCTGTGAGTAGTGGAGGTGGTCGTACAGAAGGAGAACTTGCTCTACTCGTTGCGATTGCTGAATCGATCGCTCGGCTATCAAGTGATTTTATTCTCATTCAGAATAACGGAGTATTTAACCTTTCTCTTGGCTGCTACTCACCTAATGAGTTTGCTTCATGTGTACCACTTTCCTAAAAAGTATTAGCTATATCTCGTGTGTTCTAGAAGCTTTTTTTAAGATGAACTAAAAGCTTCTTACAAGAAAGCAAGACGAATAGACATAATTCAATGACTCAAATCCAACTCCTTTAGAATCATCTAATTGATAGCGTACAGACTTACTTACCTAATAATTTCACTAACCCAATACCGCCAAAATACAGTCCAATGACGGCTCCACCGAGGAGGCTTTGAGTGAGCGGATCGGTAGAGGGCGTGAGAACGGCACCCAGGATGGCGGCTCCCAAAAGAACATAGCGCCAACCGGAGAGCATCTGTCGGGATGAAACGATGCCCAGCAGACCGAGGAGCATTTGGATGATGGGAATCTGAAAGGCAAGTCCAGTGCTGAACATGAGTAGTAGAACAAACTCAAAGTAACGATCGATCGACCACAGTTGCTCCACGACATCTGCCCCGTAGGAGATGAAGAAGTTGAGTGCGGCGGGAATGAGCGCGATGTAAGCAAAGAAGAGACCACCCACAAACAGAAAACTAGAGCCAAAAACGATCGGCGCTAGCAGTTTGCGTTCGCGTCGAGTTAGACCCGGCAGGACAAAGGCAATGATTTGATACAAGATGACCGGGCTAGCCAGCAAAATGCCGCTATATGCGGCGACCTTCATCGAAACAAAGAAATATTCTCCTGGTGCAAGCTGAAGAAACTTGACTGCTCCAGCGGGCACTTCCAGCAGTTGCACAATCTGCTTGACAAAGAAAAAGCAGCCCACAATGCTTACCGCTACAGCAATCAAGGCATAAAAAATCCGTTGCCGCAGTTCTTCCAGATGGTCAAACAGGGACATTTCCACATCGTCAAGTAAGTCCTCGTCTGCGATGACATCGGTATCTGTGGGTGCGCTCAGGCCACGATCGTCCGCAGAACTTGTGTCAAGGACGAAATCTGGCTGGGGTGATGTCTCTAATTCCGAAGGAGCCGTCATGGGTTCGCGTCTGTCCGTAGGTCTGTTCACTATTGTATCTGGGGAAGTGGGGGGAGAGGCTTGAAGAGTTTTGAGTTTTAAGTTGCAAGAGAGGAGTGAGGAGTTAATGCGCTTTTAGCCTTTAGCCTTTCACTCCCCATTCCCCATTCCCCACTCTCTACTCCTTTCCTAACCCCCTCCACCTAAATTGTCTCGATCGACAACAATGTGAGATTCTGAGATCAGATTCAGTGGGACAACGGAGTCTGAAGAACATGACATACGATCGCATCGCAGAAAATCGAAATCGGACAGTCGTAATCACAGGCGCATCATCGGGAGTAGGGCTATACGCTGCGAAGGCCCTTGCCGCACGCCCTGATTGGCATATTGTGATGGCGTGCCGTGATGTAGCAAAGGCTGAGCAGGTGGCCCAGCAGGTGGCAATACCGCAAGACAGCTACTCGATCCTGCATATTGATGTTGCTTCATTGAATAGTGTGCGGCAGTTTGTCACTGCGTTTAGGGAAACGGGGCGATCGCTGGATGCTTTGGTCTGTAATGCGGCCATCTACATGCCATTAATTAAAGAGCCATTACGCAGTCCCGAAGGATATGAGTTGACCGTTGCGACGAATCACCTGGGGCATTTTCTCCTCTGCAACCTGCTGCTTGATGATCTCAAGCACGCCGCCTCTGGCAACCCACGCCTCATCATTTTGGGTACGGTGACGCACAACCCGGACGAATTGGGTGGCAAGATTCCACCACGTCCCGATTTGGGTAATTTACAGGGCTTTGCAGATGGGTTTAAAGCGCCCATCACGATGATTGACGGCAAAAAATTTGAACCTGTCAAGGCGTACAAAGACAGCAAAGTGTGTAACGTACTGACTATGCGCGAACTGCATCGGCGCTACCACGAGTCCACAGGCATTACCTTTAGTTCCCTCTACCCTGGCTGCGTGGCAGATACGCCTCTTTTCCGTAACCACTACCCGCTGTTTCAAAAACTCTTCCCGTGGTTCCAGAAGAACATTACAGGTGGTTATGTGTCTCAAGAGTTGTCAGGCGAACGGGTCGCGATGGTGGTTGCCGATCCCGAATACAGCCAGTCGGGTGCTTACTGGAGTTGGGGCAATCGCCAGAAGAAAGACGGCAAGTCGTTTGTGCAAAAAGTATCGCCCCAAGCACGGGACGACGAAAAAGCAGATCGCCTATGGGAACTGAGCGCCAAACTGGTTGGGTTGGCGTAAGAAGCGAGTGCTTTGGGTTGGCGCAAGCCTGAACTGACTAAACTGGCGTAAGATGCGGGCAACCCGTGCTGGTTGTAGCGCGCGACACGCAGGGGTGCTCAAGAATAAGCCGTGAATGTGGTGAAATGAGCTGAACTCGGACAAAGGCAGTATGGATTGCACTCATAACCATTGGTTCATCGTCTGTACTGCGTCGCTACTTCTACTCAGTGGCTGTAGCTCGGCTCTACCCATCCACCCTGATAAGAAGGTGACGATCGCAAACGTGGAAGCGGCGATCGACCCCCAACCTACACTTCAGCCATCAGTTCAGCTTGCTCAAACGGCCAAGCCGTTAAAGCTAACGCCCCATCACATTACCCTGGCAACGGGCAAAACCTTTAACCTGAACCTACCCGCCGACTTGCAAATACACGTGGCGGTGCAGGGCTTAAAGCGAGTCCGGTTTATGGCAAAAAGTCCGGACGATCGGATCTTTGTGACCGACATGTTTGATTTAACGGATAACCGCAACGGTAAAGTTTATATTCTTGATGGGTTCAACCCTAAAAGCGGCACATTTCGCCAAACGACAACGTATTTGACGGGGTTACGCAATCCCAACAGTGTGACGTTTTATGTTGCCCCAGACGGAAAGCAGTGGTTGTACCTCGCCCTGACCGATCGCCTTGTTCGCTACCTTTACCGTAATGGTGATCATGCACCGTCCGAGCGACCACAAATGCTAGCTCGCTTCCCAGACTATGGTCTGAGCTACAAATATGGCGGCTGGCATTTGACTCGTACCGTGACGATCGGGGCTAACCAAAAAGTTTATGTTGCTGTAGGTAGCAGTTGTAACGCTTGCGAGGAGAAAGAATCGGTGCGAGCGTCAATTCTAGAAATGGATGCAGACGGCCAAAATCAACGCCAATTTGCTAGGGGGTTACGCAACGCAGTGGGCCTTAAGTGGGTGAACGGGCAACTATTTGCCACCAATATGGGGGCTGATCACCTTGGCGACAATAAGCCAGAGGAAACGTTTTACCCCATTAAGGCTCAACAAAACTACGGCTGGCCCTACTGCTTCCAATATCGATCGCGGATTTATGCCGATGACCAGTTCAAGCAGTCGGCTAAGAAGGTCAACTGCGGTACCGTGCCATTGGCTGCTGCAACATTTGCTGCTCATAGCGCCCCATTGGGTCTGGAATATTTTGGGCTTGGCTCGATCGAACCTGTGCAAAACGCGTTTCTCGTTGCGCTTCACGGTGGTTCTAAAAAGAGCTTGCAGCGAGGGTATCGAGTCGATCGTATCCAGTCGGGCAAAGCCCCTGAAGCGTTTATTACGGGCTTCCTGCAAAATGGCGTGATCTACGGTAGACCCGTCGATTTATTGAGTGTCGGCGCAGATGGGTTCTTCTTAACCGATGATTATGCTGGAGTTATCTACTACGTCTCTAAAAACACTTCATCAAAGGATTGATTGGGGTCAATCGATCTCAAGCTCTCTCATTTCTTGCTCCCTCTGTGATCTGGTCGCTGCATACTCACAGCTTTTGCCTCATGATTGCGCTTGGCTTTTGTGCCGAAATGATGGGTGTAGTAATGCAACCAACTCATAAATCTGACTACAATCGACCCGATGTGTCTGCATTTGACGGTTGGTCTTGAGGGAGTAGGGTGTAGAGTACAGGACTCGACAGTGCTTGAAATACTGAAGGAACGGTTATACGAGCATCTCAGACAGGTTGCGCGAGATCGCGATCCCTACCTGGCAACCGCAGGACATTTTTTTGTCCGTGAATATATTCGGGCACAGTTGGCGCAGTGGGGCACGGTAGAAACCCATGCGTTTCATGTACAAGGCACTGAGTTTCAGAATTTGATCTTGAATTTGCCAGGGCGATCGTCCAAACCACCCATTCTCATTGGCGCTCACTACGATGCAGTGCCTGGTTCAGCCGGAGCCGATGACAATGCCACTGGTGTGGCTGTGCTGCTAGAACTGGCGCGATGCTTTGCTTCCACACCAGCCCGACACCCTGTTCGCTTAGTAGCGTTTGATTTAGAAGAGACCAGCTACGATCGCGCGGGTAGCACTCACTATGCCAATTCTTTGAGGCAGGACTTGCAGCAAGAACCCCTGCGACTCATGCTGTCGCTAGAAATGTTGGGCTATTGCGATCAAACGCCTGGTTCTCAGCGTTACCCAACCGGATTGCAGCGCTTTTATCCAAAACAGGGAAATTTTATTGCGCTGATTGGTAACTTGAAAACCATTCCTGATTTAGTGCGGCTGAGTCATTACCTGCGATCGTGCGGTGCGCCCTGTGAATGGTTGCCTGCTGGTAATCGGGGCCTCATCGTACCAGAGACTCGTCGGAGTGACCATGCTGTCTTTTGGGATCAAGGCTATCGCGCGCTGATGGTGACAGATACGTCTTTTCTTCGCAATCCTCACTATCACAAACCCAGCGATCGTTTAGAAACGTTAGACCTCAATTTTCTAACAACTGTTTGTTGTGGTTTGGCGCAGGGTCTTCGACGGTTGTAACGCTTTGGTTCAGACGTAATGACCTAGCAAATTGTTAGAGATGAAGTGGAGCCTAAAACATTCTTTTACAAAGCGTTGAAATGGTGGTTCAAAGCGTGAAGTGAGCGCATTTGATCAGAATGCTTTTGACGGGAAGCGCGCGCCTAAACTTTGCGACCTGACCACTTAACACAGATATTTCATCACAGCATTGCTGTTACACTCCGCGAAATTAATGAGACCACTTCTGCTTTTTAGAGCTATCGTGTAAGAACAGCGTTTGGGGAGAGATTCATGCGTAAACTTGTGTTCGTAGGACTTGCTGGAGCGATCGCGTTGACTGTCGCCAGTTGTTCGTCTGATTCAGGTGGCGATGTTGCGACTTCTCCATCCCCTGCTGCGTCTGTTGCTGCTAAGAAACCCGCAACCACCCAACCTTTTGGGGCAAAGGCTGCTCCGCTGGTCGCTCAAAAGCCACCCGCTGCCGATAGCATTCCCGGTTTGATTCAATCCACGAATGGTGACGAGCGCGCCAAGCAAGTGCAGGCAAGCATTGATAGTCGGAAAGGGAAAGATCCCTTTGCAGGTCTACCTTTAAAGCTACAGCAGCCTCGTACAGCGGCAAACAGCCAGAGTGTACCCACGGTTCGCCAGCTACCTGCTGCGCCAAGAGCTGTGACTCGGAGGCCAAACTCAACAGCCTTCAATCCTAGAACACCCCTGCCACCTGGTAGCTCAAATTCAGGTGTTCCAGTGATCAAAACCTTGCCGCCGCTGCCCTCTACTACGCTAGCGAGTGCAGTTGAAGTGAGCGGTGTTGTCATGGTAGGCGGGGTAGCACAAGCGATCGTGAAAGCACCGAATGAAGAAACCAGCCGTTACGTTCGCGTGGGTCAGCGGCTTTCAAATGGGCAGGTACTGGTGAAGCGCATTGAGATGAATGCAGGATCTGATCCAATCGTCATTTTGGAAGAAAATGGGGTTGAAGTATCAAGAGCTGTTGGGACGACGGTAGCAGCCAATAAGCCTGCTTGATGCTTGCTAACAACGATTTGCAACAACTCACGTTCACTGTAATGGTGTTAGCGCTAGAGTGAAAAGACATTTTTAGCGACTGCTTCTCACGTGAAGTTGTGCGGTTATGACACAGGCCACCACTGACCCACCGTCTTGGTTTCTGGGAGGAACCGAGCTTGTTGATCTGTTTTTTGCACCCAATCAGCAGCCAGATCCGCGCTGGACTCAGGATGCTGACTTGTTGCGTGCATTCAATTTCGTGCCGGGTCTCAAAGAACTGCTCATGCTGCGGCAGGTTCACGCTTTAGAGCATGCCACTGTATGGGTGTTAAGTAGCTGGGCAAAACCCCGCCATTCGACAGCGATAGAAACTGTGCCAGATAATGAGTTGCTCGGTGGACTGTCAACCGATCGCGGTTTTCACCTTTATGGACAGGTCAACACAATCGAGTTGCAACGAGCGGTTCAGGTAGCATTGCGGCGATTAACGGCTGGCGAGTGGCATTTAGCTGTTCACCCACGTTGTGGTACAAACTTATCGGTGGGGATGCTGCTGACAGCAGGCTTTGCGGTAGGTATGGCAACGCTTTTGCCCCGTGGGCCGATCGAGCAATTCGTTGGATTGGGGGTGGCTGCCGCTACTGCCGCGCACCTGACGCCTGATTTGGGTCGGTTTGCTCAGCAATATATTACGACTGCGGTTCCGTTTAATCTGGCGATCGAGCGTATTACGCCCACCAAAGACGCGATCGGACGCCCAGCGCACTTCGTTCAGGTCAGTTGGAAAGAAGCGTGACCAAAGCAAAAGGATAAGAGAAAACTTTTTAGCCTTTATCCTTCAGCCTTAATCCGTTCTTGCAGCCTGTTCGCACTGCGCAAAATTTGTCCTGCCAGGATTGCTGCGCCAAAGCCATTGTCAATGTTGACCACTCCAATGCCAGCCGCGCACGAGTTAAGCATGGTGAGCAAGGGGGCTAACCCGTTGAAACTGGCTCCGTACCCAATACTGGTTGGCACTGCAATGACAGGGCACTCTGCTAATCCAGCGACGACGCTAGGTAGTGCGCCTTCCATTCCCGCTACCACAACGAGGACATCAGCTTCAGCGATCGCCCAGCGGTTTTCGAGCAGCCGATGAATGCCGGATACGCCTACATCCCACAGCCGATTAACTTTGAAACCACACAAATCAGCCGTGACAGCCGCTTCTTCAGCAACGGGGAGATCAGCCGTGCCTGCAGAGAGAATGCTGATGGTACCGGGGTGGGAGGGTGTGGGGTGTGGGGTGTGGGGTGTGGAGTTTTGAGTAGCGCTTTGCGCCGACAAGCTAGAGAGTTTTGAGTTTTGAGTTTTGAGTTGGGCTGTTGCTTCAGGACGTTTTGAGTGAGTCTCAATACTTGACTTCTGACTTCTGATTTCTGATTTCTGACTCCTTTTCAACGCACAAATGCGTGCCGTTGCGTAATACTCCACATCTGGCACTTTGGCTTTCAGTTGGGCATAGACATCTGGTTCGATGCGGGTTGCCATGACAACCGCAGAACGATCGCGCATGACTCCCATAATTTGAGCAATTTGATCGGGCGTTTTACCTAAACCCCAAATGAACTCAGGAAAACCAGTGCGGAGCGCGCGGTGATGGTCAATACGAGCAAAGTCTTCAACTGTTTCAAAGTTCAAGTTTTTGAGTTTGTCAAACGCAAGCTCTGGAGCAATTTCACCAGCAGCAACCGCTTGAAGGAGGTGCTTAAGCTGTTCAGGTTGAGTCACGGGGAAAGCATTAAAGGATAAGGGATAAAGGATGAAGGATTAGGACTTACGCAAAAGCGATCATCTTTCGCCCCCTAGCCCCCAATGCTGGGGGAACCGAGCCAATTAAAGCCCCCAGCATTGGGGGTTTGGGGGCAAATGCGTAAGTCCTAAGGATAAGTCCGAGCCTTTAGCTTTGAGCCTTTAGCCTTCATCCTTTCTTATTCTAAGTTCTTGAATGTTCCACAGCCCCCAACTAGGTAAGCCTGTGTATTGCAGTCCTTCTACGCGATCGCGGACGGCCATTAACGCGCGATCGTTGACGAGATGAATCACAGGGAGTTGCTCTTGCACGATGCGCTGGAAGTCTCCATAGATGGCTTTGCGTTTTGTTTCATCCAGTTCGCGTGCGCCCTCGATGAAGAGACGATCAATGGTGGTTTCCCACTCTTTGGGTGCCCAGCCTTGAAGGGGTGGTTGACCGGGCTGTTGCTTGAGATTAAACCCATGAGACGCACCGCTGCTGACCCACAAATTGGCGGCGGCGTGTGGCTCAATGCCGCCCGTAAAGCCAATCATGTGAGCATCCCAGTCGCGTGTCGTATTGACCTTGTCAATCAAAACATTGAAATTGATGGGCGTATAGTTAACCCTGATGCCGATTTTGCCGAGGTCTTGCTGCACTTGAGCACCGATCGCCACTCTTACAGGATTATTGGCATTGGTAATCAAACTGAACTGAACACGGTGATTCTCTGCATCGAGCAATTGTCCCTGGGCGTTATACTTAAAGCCTGCCTGCTTTAACAAAGCTCTGGCTTTTTCGGGGTCATAGTCATACACTTTGAGACCGTCTTTGAGAAAGAACGGGCTTTGCACAGAAATGGGTGAATTTTGAATGACGCCCAGTCCCCGAAACAGATTGTTGTTGATTCGCTGGCGATTGATACCATAGGCCACGGCCTGCCGAAAGGCCAGTGTATTGAACCAGCCCGATTTGATTGGGTCTACAAGCGGTTTGCCGTTTTTATCTTTAGCGGTGTTGAGATTAAAGGTGAGGTAGAGGGTGCCTGACCACGGTCCACCGTCACGAATGGTAAACCCACCACGTTTTTCCTCCCGTTTAAGCAGGGGCACATATTCTGCTCGCAACGGTCGCACATCGCCAAGCACATCCATATCACCCGATCGAAACCGCAAAAGCTGTGTATCCAGGCTCTCCACCACTTGCCAAATGATGCGATCGATATAAGGCAGTTGCCTTCCCTGAGCGTCTTTGCGCCAGTAGTAAGGATTGCGACGAAAAATGAGCCGCTGTCCAGGGATGTAGCGCTCCATCAGGTAAGGGCCGTTCACGACAACTTTGGTTGGGTCGGTATCGGTACCCCAGGTGGAAAGAAACTTGAGGTTGCCATCCGAGCCTTTGGTTTTCAGCGTTTCTGCAAGCGCGTGTTTTGGTAAAATCACAATGCCATCCAGACCTGCGGTTGCGTTTAACAGGGGCGCGAAAGGCTCTGGCAATAAGAATTCGACCCGCAAATCATCGAGCTTGCGCACATTAGGATAAGCTTTGTTCACCCCAATTTGAATGCCTTCTTTCGCATCGGTGGGCACCTCTGGGTTTGCAATCACGTCCCGGTAGGTAAACACCACATCATCAGCAGTGAGTGGTACCCCATCAGACCATTTCAAGCCAGCACGCAGCTTAAAAACAATTCGCTTCTGGTCGTCTGAAATCTGCCAGGACTCTGCTAGAGCAGGCTCGATCGCGCCCGTTACTCCGTTCTCCTGAGTCAGGCAGTCGTAGGTAAACAGAAAAATGCTGGGAAAGGTATTTTTGTTTGCGAAGTTAAAGGTGTTTGGGTCTGTGACAGTGCTGAGAATCAGTTGGCTGCTTTGCGCGGCCTGTGTGCGAAGCTGACTGGGCTGGCAGCCCGTGAGTAAAAGAGCAAACGCAATGCTTAAAGCAATGCTAGAAAACCTGCAAGACCAGACGTTTGCCAGATATACTATCCAGCTTGTTCTCATGCGAATCCTCAGTGCTTCTGCGTGCAGTAATAGCTGTCTATTCTGCTCGTGCATGGCTTCACCCTGACGATCGCCCCCCTTTAAACGACAGATGGGAACGACAATTGCGATCGCCCACGGAAACCAATTCGTTTGCCAAAGCCAGTTTGTCTGCCAAAGCCAGTTCGTCTGCCGAACCCAATTGTGCACTGCCCGAACGTGAGAAAAGACAGAAACCATGCTGAAGATGACTAAAGGGAAGAACTATTCTTTATTAGTTTGCGTCTAAACGTCTTATCTGTGTATTAAATTCGCGCTTTATCCCACAACCATAGGGTCGGTAAGCGATGATGGTAGTGCGATCGTCGCAGCAATTGCTGATTGAATGTACGGCGTTGCGTCACAAACAAACTCCGTTACGGAGACAAGAGGGGGAGTTATGGCAAGTCGCTTACGGTGGGGTAGTTGGCTCATTGCACTTGGCGTGTTGGGGGCACTACCTGTGCTGGCGCAGTCTAATTTTGGTGGGTTGACGCTGGGCAGTGGCAAACAAACAGGTACCTTGTCCGGTTCTACGGGTGGCTCAACTTCGCTACCTGCGATCGTTAGCAACCACGATCGCAACAACAATACCTGTCTCGGCTTTGGCGACCCCACGCCCGACCATATTCTAGTCTTGCAGCAAAATTTTTCGACTCTGAACCTTCGCGTAAACAGCGGTGGTAGCGGCACTACATTAGTGATTCAGGGCGCGCGCGATGTCCGCTGTAGCGATAACACCACAGCAAGGCGGCAAGATGCCAGCCTTACCGATACCGACTGGCAGGCTGGCACCTACAAAATTTGGGTTGGTACAGCGGCACCTGGCGTTCGTCGGGACTATACGCTCTCTGTAAAGCCGTAGTGAACTAGGTGTATGGCATTTCATGGGTTGATGGCTGAGCGGGTGGCGCGTTTGGCCGTTGGTGAATCCCTGCCAGCAGAGGCATGGCAACAGCTAGAAGATCAGGAACTTCAAGATTCGCTGCGGGCGATCGCGTTTGGCATCACCGCAGAAACCGTGGGGGAAAGCTTGCGGGAGCGATCGCGCCTGCTGCAAATGGTCTATCCCACCATCGAACCATTTTGCCAGCGTCACTTTAAAGAGACAACCCAGGCTCATGAAACGCTCTGGCATCTGTGGTTGCCATTAGCACTTTGGTTAGCACACCACCACCAGCGGCACGATCGTCCCTGGGTGCAAGGCATTCTGGGTGGACAGGGAACGGGTAAAACAACGTTGGGAGCGATTCTGACGCTGATTCTGCAACGCTGTGGTTACACAGTTATCAGCGTATCTCTGGACGACTTTTACAAAACGTGCACTGATCGCCTCGCTCTGCAAACCCAGGATGCTCGGCTCCTTTGGCGCGGCCCGCCAGGAACGCACGATGTTGCGCTAGGCATTCAAACTCTCAACGCCCTACGGCACTCAACGGCTGATGACGCGATCGCCATTCCCCGCTTTGACAAAGCGTTACACAACGGTGCGGGCGATCGCGTGGAGCCAGCACTGGTTGGCAAGATTGATATTGTGCTTTTTGAAGGCTGGTTTGTAGGTGTACATCCAGTCGATGCCGTCGTTTTTGAGACACCGATCGCGCCCCTTTGGACAGAGGACGATCGAGCCTTTGCCCGTGATATGAATGCTAAACTGCATGACTACTTACCCCTGTGGGACTGTCTTGATAGCCTGCTGGTGCTGCATCCTACCGATTACCGCCTCAGTCAGCTGTGGCGCAAGCAGGCAGAACAACAGATGCGAGACAGCGGCAAATCGGGCATGAGTGATGCTGAAATTGATAGGTTTGTCGAATATTTCTGGAAAGCATTGCATCCTGAACTCGTGATCAATCCCTTCGTGGCAACGCCAGGTCAAGCCGCTTTAGTCATTGAAATTCAGGCCGATCACTCAGTTGGTGCGGTCTATCGAGGGGGCGATCGTCCCTCCACTGCTAAGGAATGAGAATTTAATAAAACCGCATTTTGTAGGATGCGTGTAGCCTTCGGCATAGCTACGCTGAAGGCGATAGCCGTAACGCATCAATCCCTGAGACGATGCGTTACGCTGCGCTAACACATCCTACTTAAGCAATCGGAGTTACTAAATCCACGCTCCTTAGGATGGCGGCTTCAATCGCTTTGACCAGTGAGATTCTCTGTAGGGAGTGTACCGCTGTGCCTCCGCAGTTCAATGTCGCTCTATGCTTTTGCAGTGGGAAGGTACTCTTCAATAAACAGGCAGATTTTCTCAGCTTGAAAGGCATCTGCGTACTGCCGCACGCTTTGTACAAAGGCTTGATACTGTTCGTTCGTGTTTTCCAGGGCTTTAAGCTGCTGCTCGATCGCCATTAAACGTCCTTGTTGAGCCAATGTATACAGTTGGGCTAGCACGTCTTCTGGTGGCGGTGCGATCACGGCTAAAAGCGGTGTGATCGAGCGAGACGCATCCTCTGCCTTCTCTGCAGCATTGGATAAATGGATGTAAACCCATTGCAGGTTGAGATAGGTTTCTAAGAGTTTGAGCAAGGCAGGTGCTTGGACGGGTTTGGGCAAAAACGCCGTTGCCCCAGCGGTGATGCTGTCGTGCTGATTGCTCTCAAAGACGCTGGCAGATGAGGCGATCGCTGGAATCTTGCTCAACTCTGGCAACTGTCGCAACTGTCGAAGAAACTCGTAGCCATCCATCTCTGGCATCATCAGGTCGGTGATGATCAAGTCAGGCTTGTGGGCTTTCACGGCGTCTAAGCCTGCTTGTCCATTACTCACTTCCAGCATCTCAAAGCCAAGCGGTTCGAGCAGGTTGACCAATACGGCGCGGTTTTCCCAACGATCGTCCACTACCAGGATTTTACGCTTCCTGCCAGTGAACCCGGTGATGGTGCTCCGCTGGGTCGATCGTTGCGATGCTGCCCATTCCAGGGCTTCAGGCAGTGTTACCTCAAACCAGAAGGTACTGCCCCGCCCCGGTTCGCTACTAACCTGAAGACTGCTGTCCATCAAGGATACAATTTGCTGACTGATTGCCAACCCAAGCCCCGTGCCTTCAGCCTGTTTCTCGAAAGCGCCCACTTGCTCAAACGGCTGAAAGATTTTTTCTAGCCCGCATGGTGAGATGCCGACGCCCGTATCTTCAACCTCAAAGCGAACTTGATAGAGATCATTTTCTAATTTGTGGGTTTTGACTCGCCAGGTGACACCGCCTTGCTCGGTAAATTTGATGGCATTGCCCAGTAGATTGATCAGCACCTGCCGCAGCCGCTTCTCATCTGCCCATACCCCCACTGGCAGCGTTGCGTCTGGTGCATAGGTAAAGTAGATACCCTTTTGCCCTGCACGAATGCGCATAATTTCCGCAATGCCCTCAAGAAAGGCTGGAAAGTACACAGCACTGGAATGTAGCTCTAATTTGCGAGCTTCAATTTTAGCCAGGTCAAGAATGTCATTAATCAGATTTAGCAAATGGTTACCGCACTGATAGATGACATCGATGCCCTTCTTCCCTCGATCGCTCAAGGGTTCGCTTCGTTGCAGAATTTGGGCATAGCCTAGAATGCCATTGAGCGGTGTTCGCAGTTCGTGGCTCATGCTGGCGAGAAACTCACTTTTCGCCTGATTCGCTACTTCGGATTTCTCTTTGGCTTCTGCCAGTTCGGCGGTGCGCTCTTCAACCTTTTGCTCCAGCGTTTCAAACGATGTTTGCAATTGGTTTGCCATGCTGTTGAACGAGTCGCCAAGTTCCCCCAATTCATCGTTGCGCTTGAGGTCGATCGCGCTGTCCCATTTACCGATCGCAATATCTTTGGCCGCCTGGTTGAGGCGTAGAATCGGACGAGTCACCCAGCGAGCGGTTAGAATGCCAACGAGAGTGGCAAGGCCCAGCGCAGCTAAACAAAGCCCAATTGTAGTGCGGGTATTGGCATTGATTTGTCCCATAAAGTCTTTTTCGGGCACCACAACCACCACCAGCCAATCCAAGCCATGTTCATCTTTTAAGGGTGTCACCTGAACAAACTGGCGTGCACCATCAACGGCAAAATCAAGCTGTTGTATACCGTTGATCGTGGCTAACCCGCTCGATCGTCCATTCAAGTACTGAGCCGTCTGACGAATGAGTGCATTGTTACTCTCGCTTGCCTTCAGGCGTTGCGGCTTACCGTTGCCGCTAATCATAATCGACTGTTTATCGGATGAGTTGGCGACGAGCAGGCCAGAGCGATCGACCACAAACATCTCCCCATGCGCACTCACTTGAAAGCTATTGAGAAATTGAGAAAGGTCTGCCAGAGAAGATGTTCCCATCACAACTCCCACAAGCTGGCGGTTTTGATCCCAAATGGGGTTGGCAAGACCCAGCAGCATATACTGTTGCGTAGCGTGCGGAAAAATAACCCAGGCAGCTTTACCAGTTTTTGCCACAGCCTTGTAATACGGCTTGGTCTGCACGTCATAAGGTGCAGCCGTTTCCATTACCTTGGTGGGCTTACCTTCTGCATCCACGGCATAAGAGCGAAAGAGTCCCCCACGACTGTCTACCGCAAGGAGTCGCGGGGCATCTCCCTGATACTGATGCGCCACTCGAAAGGTCTTTTGAGTGGCAATAGCATTTGCCTGAATCGAGGGATGAAACAGTCGCAGCATATGCCAGACTTGGCGCTCCTGGCTTTTGAGATCCTCTAAGCTCCACTGCCCTCGCTGCAAATCGTCCAGGTTGATTTGATTAACGAGTGCTGCCGCTTTCAGATAGCGCAAGATCTGATCTTGAATGCGAGTTGAGGTTTCGCTTCGTAACTGGCTGGCAAGTTCATTCACTGCTGCCTGACCGTTACGAAAGGAAAGGTACCCAACCAGGCCCACTGTCCCAAAGATTTGTAGGACAAAGGGAATCACTAAAACAGTGCGGAGCGATCGACCCTTGAAGTAAGACAGCAGATGAGCATGAGGCATGTGATGAACTCCAACTTGTCATAGTCCTGAGTAATCATGAGTATCCTCAAGTACTCCTTCAAGATGATTACGCAACGATTGTGCAGCTCTTCTAAAGCTCTGAAAAATGATTTTGTTCTACAAAAGCAGCGCGATAAATGAGCGCTAAACGGCCTGATTTATGTTTAAGAAGATAGATTACTGACCTTATAAACAGATTCTCGTAAAGAGCGAGCTGGCTTTTTCTCTCACAGTGTTCCCCTGTAAAACGGTAGATTCCCATCACCATTTGAACGGTCAGTGGCGGACGGAGCGATCGTCAAACAAAGCGTATCGATCGCAACCTGTCGTCAGCAGAATCGGTCACCGTTTAATCGCGCGATCGTTGTTTTGCAAGCGCGATCGGTTTGGTTGGTTGTGGCAAAGGCATTCCGACAAGGAATGCGCGATCGCATTTGGCCAAGCCTATTACCCTGCATCTGCTAGTCGGCACGGATCGCCTGCACGCAAAGGCATCAATCCTAAGCTGCTTTGAGTCAGGAAGCCTAAAAGCCTGGCATTGGGCCAAAGTATGGCGACAGGGGTCAGAAATAGCGATAAAAAATGATTTCCGCCTACTAGGTGAGGTTTAACCCTCCGTCTGAAATGATGATCTCCCCCGTGAGATAGTGATTTGCAACTACCATAGAAGCTATCTGTGCAACCTCTTCGGGTTGTGCTCCTCGCCCCATTGGTGATCGTTCTTCCCAAAGCTTTCGTGCTGCTGTCCAATCTTTGCTCATGGGGGTATCAACCAAACCCGGTGCGATCGCATTGACACGAATCTGTGGTGCTAAACTCAGCGCAAGCAGCTTTGTCATATGGTTTAGAGCAGCTTTGGTAGCAGAGTATGGGATTGAAGCTCCTTTCGGGCGGATACCTGCGTGAGAGCTAATGTTGAGAATGCAGCTAGGACGTTCACTCCTTGATGACTGACGTAGTGCGATCTCAGCCTCTGCAATCAGTGTCCAAGGTGCGATGACATTAACTTCATATAGACTGCGCCAGATCTCTGGTGAGGCTTCTTTGAGAGATGCGTGTGGAATCGTCGTACTGATACCTGCATTATTGACCAACACATCTAACCGACCATGACGTGACAACACCTCGGAAATCAGATTGCGAGACTGGGTTTGGTCGGACAGATCAGCCTGAAAATAGGATGAACCGGGATGCGCTTCTGCTAATGACTGTCCAACCACAACTGAAGACTTGGAATGAAAAGCAACAGTAAATTCCTCTTCAGCAAGTCGCCTTGCGATCGCCATCCCTATTCCAGATGTCGAACCAGTCACAAGCGCAACTCTCTCTCCGTTTTTACCTTCAGTCACAATCCTATTCTTTTCATTTTCCCTAATTCTGCTGACGATCACGCTCATCGGACGCAGATACCCTTTGCAGCTTAGCCGAGCATATCAGGGCACTCCGGAGTAGCGCAGTTGTTAAGCGTCATAGTCATAGACAGAGTTGCATTCTAAGGTCATCAAGTGCTCGTCGTAGAACTGCCCATCTCTCGAAAAGGTCTCCTGTTCGGTGCCATAGATACGGAAGCCGAATGACTGATAAAGGTGAATTGCCGTTTCTTGTTGAGTCACTACAGTCAGATTGACTCTTCTGATGCCCGGAGTGTTCGCTGCCCGACTCAATGCCTTGCGGACGAGTGCCCTACCGCAGCCATGATAGCGAAAAGGGGGGAGAACATACAGACCTGCAAGATAAGCACGGTGCTTCTCATTAGATGCTGAATAGCGAGAAAGCCGGATAATACCGATAAGCTGTTCGCCTTGAAACGCTCCAAAAAAGCAACGTTCATCGCTTTCTGCAAGTTTTGCGGCAGTCTCGCAGAGGTTTGGCTCGGCTTCGGGGAGTGAACCAAAAGCGGGCGGTTGCTCAAGCAGCGCACGCAAGCGCACAGAACGGTATGCCTCAGCATCGGCAGGAGTGAGCACGCGCACACTAAATAGCCTAATGTTTTGTACAGACTCCATAATTTGGTTTTGTTCAGGGGAGGAGCATAGCAACGCTTAGCTATATTGGGCTGAAAGCTTCTGCATAAGATCCAATCTGGGTAGATAGGCAGAATGACTCGGCATAAAGCCCAAAATTTAGTGCTTAGGTAGATTACTGCCACATAACACGCCGCTGATGGCGAGTAACCAGAATCTTTCCGTCTCTTTTCAGATTCAGCGCTATCAATCTCTTGCTTGAGGACAGGCTTAGCCTTGTTAAGTTTTGACATTCAGACTGTCTTGCTAATCGGCAAAAAGATACGCCTGCAATACTGATACTTGTCGTTGAATTCAATACAGATCATATTTCATTAACTGACAGGGCAACGTGCCATTGTAAACGGCAAACCGTTGGGATGATTTCAGTCCAATCGACTGCGCGAGTTCCTTATTGCCACTCAGCACAAAGGCTGTCCAGCCTTTAAAGCGTTGCTTCAATACATCACCTAACCGTTTATAGAACGTGCCCAAGTCGCTATCTCGCCCTAACCGTTCGCCATAGGGTGGATTGCAGAATAAGACACCGCTATCGGTCGGTGCAGCCACATCTTCAAGGTCGATCGCAGTGAAGTAAACGTGGTTCGACACACCACAATTGGTTGCATTGGCGATCGCCTGCTCAATCACATCGCCATCGCGATCGCTGCCCCAAATCGGCGCGGGAAGGCTTTCTCGCTGGCTGGCTTCCGCTGCTTCAATCAGCTTTTCTAACAGGGGCAGATCGGCATCAAGCCAAGTTTCAAACCCAAACCGATCGCGAAACAGACCCGGTGCAATGTTGAGCGCTTTCAAACTCGCCTCTAACGGTAAGGTGCCAGAACCACAGAGCGGATCGTAAAACATCTGCTCTGGCTGCCAACCCGACAGTTGGATGAGCGCGGCTGCCAGCGATTCCTTCAGTGGTGCGGTACCAACGGCTGGACGGTAGCCGCGTCGGTGCAAACTTTGACCCGAACTATCCAGGCTGACGGTACAGGTGTCACGTTCAAGATGCACGCTGATTTGCACATCCGGTGATTGCAGTTCGACATTAGAGCGATCGCCCACCTGTTCTTGCTGCTGCTCGACGATCGCCCGTTTGACCTGAAGTGCCGTGAAATGGGTATGGTTAAGTTGCCCACTCTTGCCCGTTGCCTTAACTGCTAAGGTCAGGTCGGGTGTGAGATACTGCGACCAGTCGATCGTCTGAATGCCCCGATAGAGATCCTCGGCATCCTGGCAGGGAAACTCGTGCAGTTTCATGAGGATACGGAATGGTAATCTAGCCCAGAGGTTCACGCGATACAGCAGCGTGCGATCGCCCGCAAACGCGACGCCACAAAACCCCGGCGCTACCGCATCAGCACCCAACTGCTCTAACTCTTGCGCTGCCAGCGTCTCCAAGCCCCGCGCCACTGTTGCAAAATACTGATTCATGCATGAGGCTCATAACTGTCAGGCATCGTGAAGTCCACTGCCCTTTACAATTGTATCGATCGTATGGACTTAGACAAACCTCGGAGGTTTTATACCAGTTCTCAGTTTTGAGTTTTGAGTGCTCAACTAAGCTCAACTAAAGAGAAATGGTATTAATCAAGCATTGAGACTATATAACCAACCGCAATGCTGAAACCTCCGAAGTTTTGGCAAAATGCGTGAATCCTAGAAGCCTATTCTCATGCCACGATCGTTCTTGCCATTCCTCATAGCCTTTATTCTATTGCGATTGGTCTTTTGGTTCGCAACCTTTCCCAATCCTGATGAGGCGTACTACTGGCTATGGGGACAGCATCCGGCACTCTCTTACTACGATCATCCACCGCTAGAAGCCTGGATTCAAGGACTCTTTAACGCAATTTTTGGACGCTCTACGTTCACATTACGGCTACCTAATTTATTGAGCAATGCTGCCTTTTTCTACACCTACTATCAGGTTATTCACTATCTCTACAGGAAGAGAAACAAGCCATCGTTCTGGCTAGTTGCACTGTCAATACTGGCATCACCCCTCTATTTTTTATTTTTAGCGCTAGCATGGCACGATCATTTACTGATTACGTTTTCATTAGTTTCATCGTATCTATTCATCTGCTTTCTCGACAGTTATATGGAGAATAGGAGGGGCGAAAGCTGGCGCTTGTATGGGGCAGCAGGGGCGATCGCGTTGGCAACGCTATCTAAATACAACGCAGTTTTTGTCGTTCTGGGTTTTGTCGCAACGTTGATAGTAGACAAACGCTTACGTCCGTTGTGGCGCGATCGACGGCTCTATTTTGCAGGGGCGATCGTGCTAACGGCCTTAATTCCTATTGTGTTGTGGAATGTTTCTAATGATTTTCAGTCGTTTCGCTATTACGTCGATCGTAGCGTTGGATCAGATGGTTTTAGTCTTAAATTCTCGCCTTTTTTCAACTTTGTGCTGTTCTCAATTTTGCTCGTTTCGCCGATGCTTTGCGTTGGCTTTTTTCGAGGGCTAAGGCGAATTGAGCGATCGCTTACGATACACACCATTTATCCAACAGTTGCGTTTTGGACATTCATTATATCTACCGTTACTCTTATAGGAATTTCGCTGCTTTCTGCGGCATTATATTACTGGAATATCACAGCATATTTGTTGTTGTTTCCGTTGCTGCTAGCAGTATTTGAGCAGGAGTCAGAAGTCAGGAGTCAGGAGTCAGAAGCCCAAAAAGTAGAATCAACTCAGAACTTAAAACTCTCTAGGGAAGCGGCGAAACGCGCTACTCAAAACTTTCAAAAATTCCTTTTCTTCGCTACACAATGCTATGGGTTGCTATTTGCGATACTGTTAGTTGTGCATTACACTATCTTTCCACTATCGGCATTATTCGATAAGGAAACTGATCCAGATTCGCGGATGTTGTTCGGATGGGGTCAGGTGGCAGCCGTTGTCAAAAGCCAAACCGAATCAGTAGGTGGTGAACCATTTTTAGCTACAACAGATTATCGATCGGCTTCGGCACTCGCATATCAGCTCAACAACAAAAATGTGATGGCAATTTCCGATCGTGTGGATCAATTTGACTTCTGGTACACCAGCGATGCCACCTTCAAAGGTCGCAATGCGCTGCTTTTGTCAGACGATTGGCATCCCGTACAACCGAAATTGCTGGCTCAGTTTGATCACACCTCAGAACGAACCACGATCGAGATCTCTCGGTTCGGCCTCTGGATCAAAAACTATTACCTGATTAAAGGCTATGGGTTTCGTGGCGGCAGAGTTTCATGAGAAGATGTCTTAGAAGCGACAGATCAGCGAGCAACGGATAGGGAACGGATGCATCGGATGGTAAATCTTGAGCGAGAGCCGTCATCTATCCGTTTCATCCAGTATGAAGCCGCTGCTAATCATACTTCTTAGACATCCTCTGAGTGTCTTTGCAAGCAACATCTACTCCCAATGCCCATCACCATTAAAGCGAGGCATTGAGAGTAGACATTGCAAATCGCTCTTTGCGAAATCTAGGCTTCGACAGCTTCAGCAACAGGATAAACGCTAACTTTCTTCCTGCTCTTGCCGTAGCGCTCAAACGTAACGATGCCATTGATCAATGCAAACAGCGTGTCGTCACTACCACGACCAACGTTGCTACCGGGGTGAATCTTAGTGCCGCGCTGACGAATTAAAATGTTGCCTGCTTTAACAGTTTGCCCACCATAACGCTTAACGCCCAAGCGCTGAGCATTTGAGTCACGACCGTTGCGTGTACTGCCTGTACCTTTTTTGTGAGCCATAGTTCCCTCAGTCTTTCGTTTCTAACAGAAGTCTAATTTACATCGGTCATTGGTCGTCGAAGCAGGTCTAGCGTTAGAGACAAACCTGTTGGTCGATCACGTTTGTTATTTCTCGTCAGCCTCGTCTGCTGGCGCAGGTTCTTCGGGTGCGGCTTTCTTGGATGCCTTGGAGCTAGAACCACTCACGTTAATGCTATTGATCATCAAGCGGGTGAGATCTTGACGATGCCCCTGCTTTTTGCGGGTTTTCTTTTTGGGGCGCATCTTGTAGACAATGATCTTGCGATCGCGCAGGTGCTGCATCACGGTCGCTTCAACCGTAGCGCCTTCTACAAGCGGTTGCCCAACGCTGATATCGCCGTCTTCTTGAACGAACAGCACTTTGTCGATCGTAATTTGAGTATCGGGTTCAGCCGGAAGGCGGTTGATGTCATAAAACCGACCTGGCTCTACACGTAACTGTGTGCCACCCGCCTCAATAATTGCGTAAGTAGTCATGAGATAGTCCTGAAAGTTGCCGTACAGGTAGCCTGAAAGAAGTTCTAAGTTTTGAGTTAAGAGTTTTGAGTTGAACCAATGGTGGGTAACTCAACACTCTGAATTCATCACTTGCTTGGGGCTTTTTGTGTGCCTGACCTGTTCCGAGCAGGAATAGACAGCCAGCTAACCAGTATCGCTATTACTGAAGCCTACTGTCAAGCTGTGAGTAAGAATTATTTTGGGGGGGCATTGAGTGAAAAAGGCCGTTTTCGGTACAAACGGCTGTGAGTGGTCGATCCCATGCATCCTCTGGCAGTACAGGCAGATATGCCTGGTCAAACACAATGCCGATCGTCGGTTTCTCTGCCCAAAGAGGCGAGGCCAACAGCCGATCGTAAAAGCCGCCACCGTAGCCTAATCGGTAGCCACGCTGATCGCAGGCGATCGCGGGCACCAGAAGCAAATCCACCAACTCTGGTGTCAGCATGGGCGAATCTGGATGCGGTTCTAGAATGCCGTAGGCTCTTGGTTGAAGCGGCAGAGATGCTTGCGGACTCCAGATATGCCAGTGCAGCGTTTTGCCAACACAACGCGGAAACCCCCAAACTTTCTCCACCGCAAACAGCCCACGCAGATCTGGTTCCTGCCGAATGCTGAAGTACGCCAGCACCGTTTGAGCCTGGGTCAAAAGAGGAGACGATCGCAACTGCGCACAAAGCTGGTTACTCTGCGTTTGCCAAAGATCAGGCGCGATCGCTTGGCGTTGAGCAAGCAGTTCTTTCCGCAATGCGCGTTTATCCATCGTTCACCTTCAGGGCCGCTTTTGGGCTTGAATCGCCTGAAGACTGCCACCCGCATGGAGCGTTTGCTTCATAAGCTCAAATCCGGTTGCTTCAAGCTGAGCAGCGAGATCAGCATTGATCAACGCCCAGGCAGTTTCAGTTTCAAACAGCAGCAGAAAGAGCGTGAGTCCGGGTACAAACACAGGGTTTGTGGGTTTGTGAAAATCAACTAGCGCAAAATAACCGTCCGATCGCAGGACGCGATGGACTTCCCTTAGAATTTGCTGGAGTTGTTGTGCCTCCATTTCGTGTAGCGCCACGCTGGTATGCACCACATCAAAGTGAGCATCGGGAAACGGCATGGCTTCTGCGAAAGCTTCGACATAGGTTGCCTGCGGCACGTTTTGACGAGCACGCTTAAGCGACAGCGGTGAGGCATCCAGACCCGTGACGTGCTGCGATCGCTCCACCAGAAATTGCGTTGTCTGACCACTGCCACAACACAGATCAAGGACAGTGGTTTCAGGGGCGATCGGTAAACCCTCCAACGCCAATTGCCGAAACCGACGCTCTCCACCTACACTCAACGCTGCCAACCGCGTGAAGCTGTCGTAAACCCACTGATATTGATAACTCCAGTCTCTGAGAATAGTTGCCATAAAGGGTAAGGGAGAGAGTTTTGAGTTAAACGTTTTGAGTTTTGAGCTGTTCTTTGCCCCATTCCCCACTCCCCACTCCCCACTCCCCACCTTCTGCTTCCTGCCTTCTGGCTGCTGCCTTTGGCCCACTCCCTACTCCCGGTGCAGTCAGCCGACTTCGGCTCAACGCTGTTTCAACGGCCTGTTGCTGGTCGCGGTGAGTGAGCCATTGATGATACGTGCGATTGTGGACGGCAACGGAGTGACCCATCATCCGGGCTGCGACGGTATCAGGCAGGCCAAAGTGGATCGTGCGGACAGCCCAGGCATGGCGAAGATTGTAGGGCGAGAAGGGCAAACCGTAGCGACGAAATTGGGAGGTGACTCGCTGACCGATGCGCTGGAGGGTCGTTTGGCTGAGATCGGTTTGGATGGTGGGTAGCTGGAGCGATCGCAAATTAAACGACTCCACCCATTCAGGATAGAACGGCCATACGTCATGAGTACCCGTTTTTGTAGTGCTGAGGACGCGAATCGTTGCTTCTGGGTTGCCTTGCAGCAGCGCCGAGTAATCACAGAAAAAGACTTCGTGATTTCTCAACCCATAAGTTGCCATGACCGCGTAGACGAACTGCCAGTGTGGATTGGGAATAGTCGCCCAGGTAGAAACGATTAATTCATCGGGGGGCAACTCACGGGCTTGCGTCTGGCTCACGCCGTAGTGTCCCCAGAAGGTTTTGAGGTGGATCGGTAGCTCTACCTTTAAGAAGGCCGCAAAGGCACCCAGCGCAGTGCAACAAATCTGACGACTACGCGAATGATCGTCTGTGGCACGCACGGTGGCGTAGAGGGCTTCAACAAAGCTCAGTTGAGGATTTGCCTGAGCGATCGCCTCTAGCTTGCGGAGATAGGGAACATAAGCTGACTCCCAGGTTGTTTTGGCAGAAGCAGGATGACTGACCCGCGCTGGTGCCGTCAAAAAGTGGTGCTTAAAGGCTTCCACCTGTTGCGCCAACCCCATCTGGTCGAGTCGTCCCCAACCAGCACCATCTGCATAGTTGCGCCAGTCAAAGGTATTTTGAATGAGTTGAGCTGTGATCACCTTGACCGTCTGTTCTGCCTGCTTTAGACCCGTAGGGGTGGCTGGCAAACTCAAACTTAGCCGTTGCTGGGTAGGCTTGAGGCGTAAACTGCCGGGGCGCGGCGGCAGCATTCCTCGTAAGCCCAGTTTTTGCCCCCGCCGTTCAATCTGAAAGCCCATCTGAGCAGCTTTCAAGCGCTGATTGGTTTGGCTAATACGGGCATCGATCGCGGCATTGGCATCTGTCATAACTCTGTCATAACAAGGCTAACGTCGATTGTTTTCTGTTTCACAAAGCGCTTATGCTACCTCATTCTAAAAGGACGATCGCGGCTTGAAGGGCAAAGATTAGCGTGATCGTCACCCAAAAATTAACGTTCTGTTACGAACTTTCAGAGAAAATCTGCGATATGCCACTCTATCGCCTACCTTACTCCAAACATAAGGTTAAAATCAGTTACAAACCTGAGAGCAAGAAAAAGCTGTAGCCGTTATGGGTCGATTTGGGGTATTGCTGCTAAATCTGGGCGGGCCAGACCATTTGGAAGATGTTCGTCCCTTTCTGTTCAACCTGTTTTCCGATCCGGAAATCATTCGCCTGCCATTTCCCTGGCTGCAACGTCCGCTTGCCTGGTTAATTTCAACCACACGAGCCAAAAAATCTCAGGAAAACTATCGGCAGATTGGGGGTGGTTCACCACTGCGGCGCATTACGGAAGAACAGGCTCAAGCACTTCAGGTACAGCTTCAGCAAAAAGGCCACGATGCGACTGTATACGTTGGTATGCGCTACTGGCATCCTTATACGGAAGAAGCGATCGCCCGCATCAAGCGCGATCAAGTCGATAGGCTCGTAATTCTCCCGCTCTATCCTCACTTTTCCATTAGTACGAGTGGCTCCAGCTTTCGCCTGCTAGAGCAAATTTGGCACGAAGATCCCACTCTGGCAAAGATTGACTACACGGCGATTCCGTCCTGGTACGATCGCCCAGGCTATCTTCAAGCAATGGCCGATCTGATTGCTCATGAGTTAGACCGGTTTCCAGAGCCAGATCAGGTGCATGTTTTCTTCAGTGCCCACGGCGTGCCTGTGAGCTACGTCGAGGAAGCAGGCGATCCCTACCAGCGAGAAATTGAAGCCTGCGTTTCACTCATCATGCAAACGCTCAATCGACCTAATCCACACGTTCTAGCCTATCAAAGCCGGGTCGGACCTGTGGAATGGCTCCAGCCCTACACCGATGACGCACTCAAAGAACTTGCTGATCAAGGCGTGAAAGATCTTGCGGTTGTGCCCATTAGCTTTGTTTCAGAACACATTGAAACGCTGCAAGAAATTGACATGGAGTATCGAGAACTGGCAGAGGAAGCAGGCATTGAGCATTTCCATCGCGTTTCTGCACTTAATACCCATCCTGGCTTTATTGATGATCTGGCAGATCTCGTTGTAGAAGCGATCAACGCTCCTCACCTGAAGCTGGCTGAAGTGATGCATCCAGAGAAGCAGGTCAAGATGTATCCACCGGAGCGCTGGGAGTGGGGCATGACCATGTCGGCTGAGGTGTGGAACGGTCGCCTAGCCATGCTGGGGATTCTTGCCGTGTTGCTAGAAATCCTTGTGGGACGTGGGCCGCTCCACGCGATCGGGCTGTTGTAAGTCGGCAAAGATGCTTGGGGCTGTTAGTGGTCAGAAGGCAGGAGTCAGTCAGATCCTGCTCTCTGATTCGCTAAGTGACTTAGCACGACTGTGTCTCAGCCATTGCTTTCAAAAGGCGTTGGTAGACGGCATGGTATCGCTGTAACCGCTCGACATCTTTAGGCATGAGGGTTGTCATACGGGTGAGCGTCATATTGTCTTCCAGGTCATAGCGTTTCACTCGTGTGGCTAGAGCATTGGTCAACACGCGATCGATAAACTCGTCATAGCTCTCATTCGTCTGCCGCGTCAGGCAATCCAACGCCGCGATCGCTTCGCCGGGAAAGCCTTCAGCCGCCAGTTGTTCTAGCGTCCAGGTGGAATCTTCAACCACGTCATGCAGCACAGCCACAATTTGTTCTAGAGGCGTTTGTCCTCGCAGCATCAGTCGCAGCGGATGCAGAATGTAGGGTGCATTGGCTTTATCCACCTGGTCTTGGTGAGCCGTTGCAGCGATCGCCACAGCACGCCCAATTAATTGGTTCAAAGAGGGGTTCATCAGCGTTCATCCTACAGCGCAACGATTGTTCGGATGGTAGCTGCAAACAGCAGGGAATTCTAGCTTGATTCTTGCCCAGAAAAGGAGGGACGGTTGAGAACCGTTCCAGCAACCTTAACCACTTTACGCCCGATCGTCCGCAGCAACACTGGCATCCTGGTTGTGTTGCGCTTCAAAAAGCGATTGGTAGGTTTACGCGCCGTGCCATATTGCTGGCGCACTTGCGCAATGAGCAAGGGCAAATCTTGCTGCACCTCAGACCAATACTGCTGAGGAAATTGGGTGTAATCAAAGTTGCATTCGCGGAAAACGCGCTCAATTCGTTGATAGCGATGCACTGACCAATCGCGCAGGATCGCCCAAGATGGATGCAAGTCGTCTGCCGTGATGAGAGGGTAGGCTTTTTGTCGTAGCTCTGCCAGGTAGCTATCCAGTAGAAACTGCATCATTTTGGAGTAGCCAGGGTTTTGGCAGGCAGTTTGCTGGATGATCTCTTCGCGTGTGACCCCAAACTGGTTCAGCACATCGGTGGGAATGTAACAAATGCCACGCTGAGCATCTTCTTGAATATCGCGTAGGTTGTTAAAAAACTGGTCTAGCGCTCCAAAGTAGCAAGCAGCCTGCCACTGCTCTGGTGCTAGAAATGGCAGCACCTGAAAATAGGCTCCGCCCAAATCCTTAAGCATGGTTTCGTACTGAGCCAGCGTATCCACAATGAGGTTATGCCCGTGATAGCAGGCGATCGCTTTCAAATAGCGGTTCCACGACCAGAGCGAGAGGCGATCAACAGGGGTAGAGGAGGCTCCAAACCAGCGGGCAGCAATTCGAGTTAGGATCTCCTGATAAGCGCATCCGGGTTTCACTCGCCCCCAGAGCAAGAGCCATTTCCAACCGAAGTAGAACTTGCGAAACTCAGAACTACCAGAATCTACCAGTTCATTTTCAGCCAGTCGATCAATCAGGCGAATCCACCCGATGCGTTCAATCCACTCCTCACGCACGCAAGGCTCCAGCTCCATTACCCACGCCGCGTTATCTTCGTCCTTCAGCGAATCGTCTGCGATCGCATCGTATTCAGAGGAACCCACCAATCCTGAAATTTTGATGCTATTCATGTAATTTACTAACCTTGGTCTTGACTTAGGGTTCCCAGCTTTTGCTGAAATTAACGTCGTGCCATTAAACACATTACATATGCTTCATACCGGATTGGTACGTATTGTGTCATTTATCACTCATCTGCTTACACAAGGGGATGACTTAACCGTTAAAAGCCTTGACAGTAGGCCAACAGCCCTACTTTGGATGACGATTAAGACAACTCGTTTTCGTTGGGAAGCAGAGCTAATGCAGCAGGTGCTCATGGCACATGGCGTATCAGCTCGCATCATTGATCTCGGTATCGAGCCTTACATAGGGCAAGGCAGTGCTGCGGCACTCCAGGTTCTAGCTGAGAATGAGCAGACAGCACTCCTCCTAATGGACGCGCTGGGTGAAGAGGCAGAAGCGTTCAAGTAACCTGCTATGATCAGTCGGCAACTTAAAAAGGCTAACCATTGTCTTAACGCTTGAAGTTAGCAACATTAGGCTATCTGTTCGACTTCCGATCGCACGTTTAGAGTTCTGGTGGAGGAATGGAGCAGGTAGCGAGTTAGTAAGGAACAGACCGCGACCATGTCATTATTTGATTGGTTTGCCAATCGGCAAAAAGCTGGTCCCATTAGCAAAGATCGGCAAGAACGAGAAATTGCAGATGGGTTGTGGGCTAAGTGTGAAGCATGTAGTGTGCTGACTTATACCAAAGACCTGCGAACAAACCAGATGGTTTGTCTAGAATGCAACCATCATATCCGGGTGTATAGCGACGAACGTATTCGTCAACTCATCGATCTCAATACCTGGATTGCATTGGATGAGGGACTGTATGCTACTGACCCGCTCAAGTTTCGCGATCGCAAACCCTACAGTGATCGACTGCGCGAAACCCAAGACAAACTGAAACTGATGGACGCGGTGCAGACCGGGTTGGGGCAGCTTGAGGAATTGCCCGTAGCGCTAGGTGTAATGGACTTTCGCTTTATGGGCGGCAGCATGGGGTCTGTAGTGGGCGAGAAGCTGACCCGCCTGATTGAGCGTGCCACGCGTGAGCGCCTCCCTGTTATCATTATTTGCGCGTCTGGTGGAGCCAGAATGCAGGAAGGGATGCTCAGCCTCATGCAAATGGCAAAAATTTCTGGAGCGCTGGAGCGTCATCGGGCCGCTCGCCTGCTTTATATTCCAGTCCTGACTCATCCCACAACAGGTGGAGTGACAGCTAGTTTTGCGATGTTGGGCGATGTCATCTTGGCAGAACCAAAGGCCACGATCGGCTTTGCGGGACGCAGGGTGGTTGAGCAGACGCTACGTGAGAAGTTGCCCGATGATTTTCAAACCGCAGAATATTTGCTGGAGCATGGGTTTGTAGACGCGATCGTGCCTCGGACGCAGCTAAAGAAAACACTGGCGCAACTCATTTGCCTGCACCAACCATCGATCGCACCGACGCATCTGCCTGTTCACTTAACGAGTGCCCGTTCGCTCCATGTGGCAACTCCAGAGGCGTAGCTTAAGAAGCCGTTGATTGTCGATTTTAGCGGTGACTAAAGTTGTTCATAGGCATTGAACCAGGGAATGGCTCAAACTGCATTGTTGTGATCGCTGAGAGCGTGTTGTCACAACAAAGTCGCCTGTCATGCTGTTTGCACGTGTGAAGAACTTTGACCGTTCTATTGAGGGTACGCTTCACCTGTACAATCTAAAAGGAATTCATTTTAACCCCCAGACTCGTCTAGCTTTGGCGGATGTGAAGGTCATCATTTCCATGCCTGACGCTTGTGTGTTGAACACAACTGGACTTTACCGAGAAAACTGCTTCTAAAGCGTGCTCTCTGGCATCCAGGTGTCGTTAACTGAGTCCGGTGTCTTAATAAACCAAATACCTGAGCCACAGTAAGGAGAACCATGCTTAAAAGGTACATCTGGCTTGTTGTAGCCACTGTATTCTTCGCTTTTCAGATGTTTGTCGGTAACGTCTCGGCGGCTGAGTTGGATGTTGCGACCCGTACAATTCCGCTTGATGACAAAGGTGGAACCCTCGAATTGAGCCTCAAGCAAGTAAAGGAAGGCAAGCGGTTGTTTCAGTACGCTTGTGCCCAATGCCATGCCGGTGGCGTCACCAAAACAGACCCGAATGTGGGTCTTGATCCAGAGTCTTTGTCATTAGCAACTCCATCCCGCAATAGTGTAGACGCGCTGGTGGACTACATGAAAGACCCAACCACCTACGATGGGGCACAGTCCATCGCAGAAGTGCATCCTAGCCTCAAGAGTAAGGACAACTTCCCCGAAATGCGCAACTTGACGGAAGATGATCTGGTCGCGATCGCAGGTCACATTCTGCTGCAACCCAAAGTAGTGGGCGACAAATGGGGCGGCGGTAAAATTTACTATTAAACGCGCAGACACCACGCCTTCGCGTTTCTCAAAAGACCTATAGTGGCAGGCTGTAAACTTACCAAAAGTCTACAAGCTGGCACTACAGGTCTTTTTCGTTCAAGGAAACCAACAACTTATGCAGCACTGCATCATCTGGATTCGTCGGTTCATCGTTGCGATTTGGGTATGCCTGCTGTTGGTGATCGCTTCCCCTGTGTATGCGGCTGATGCCTATGTTGCTCGGTACTTGCGGGTCATTGAACCAGTCCCACTAGTGTTAGATGAGCAAGGTAAGACGCGCCTGTTTACACCCGAAGAGCTTTCGGCAGGGAAGCAGTTGTTTGAGCGCAACTGCCTAAACTGCCATGTAGGTGGTGCAACGTTACCAGATCCAACCGTTTCTCTATCGCTGGCAGATTTGCAGAGCGCGATACCGCAGCGGGATACCATCAATAGCCTAGTGGCCTATCTCAGGCAACCGATAACCCATGACGGTACCGAAGAAACCTTTTGGTGCCGCCAAGTACCCGAAAGTTGGTTGCCTCAAGCGCAAATTGAAAGTCTGGCTGGCTTTGTGCTCAGAGCCGCCCAGAAAGCTCCAGGGTGGGGCGGCTCTGAGTTTCAAGATCAGTAGGCGTCGCGAGTATTGGTCAAGCCTCGTTGTTTCTGCTGCATACCCGTTTGGTTTCTTCGACGCGCTGTCGTAGATTTGGTTTAAGATCTATAAGGTGTTATGTGCGCTTTAAACCCTTAAGAGAGCTATGAAATCAATCCATTCTGTTACGAAAAGCCTTTGCCTCACATTGATGGCTGCTTTACTTGTTGTTGGTAGCTTTTTCGTGTCAGTAGCGCCAGCCGCTGCCGAAACCGTTACCGTTAAGATGGGCGCTGACAATGGGCTGTTAGTCTTCCAACCCGCCAGTGTAACGGTCAAGCCTGGCGATACCGTGAAATGGGTGGTTAACAAGGTGCCTCCTCACAACGTCATTTTTGATGACAAAGCCATCCCCGGTAATGACAAAGCACTGGCAAAATCCCTTTCTCACCCCCAGCTTGAGATGTCTCCTGGCTCAGGCTACGAGTTAACCATCCCCAAAGATCTCGCACCTGGTGAGTATTCTTACTTCTGTGCTCCTCACCGGGGTGCTGGTATGGTCGGCAAAGTCACCGTTGCAGGCTAACAATTAGGGCGAAATGGAACTGGCTGCTAGGATTCGGCGGTAGTTCCATTTTCGCTTCTAGAAACATTGACTTTATGGGCAATTAATTTCAGAATCATTGCTGAAACGCAGAATACGCTCCATCGTCTACTCATACTTCTCGCACGTCTTACACAGCAATGAAAGTCTTGTACAGCAGCCGTGAAGCAAGGTTAGGGCGCTGCGTAATTTGATGTTCCTATCAAACTTATTACAAGTAGAGGAAACCTGTTTGAAGAGACTATCGCTCGCGCTGATCGCGATCGTGTTCTTGATGAGTCTGGCAGGCTCTCCTGCACAGGCAGCAAACGCGGCAAACGGTGCAAAGCTTTTTAACGCCACCTGTGCTGCCTGCCATACAGGTGGCAATAACGTCATTCTGGCTAAAAAGACTTTAAAGAAAGAAGCGTTGGAGAAGTATGGCATGGCCTCTTTAGAAGCCATTAAAACCCAGGTAACCAACGGCAAAAACGCGATGCCTTCGTTTCGTGGACGGTTAAATGCGATGCAAATTGAAGATGTCGCAACCTATGTATTAGAGCAATCCGAGAAAGGTTGGTAGCGATTTGGCTCTCGATCGATCACATCAGCGTGACAGAGACTAGAAACGATCTCGTCTCTAAAGCAACTTGAGTATACCAGGCGGTTTTTTTGGCAATCTGTCCTTAGAGCAGCACTCATTTTAAGGGAAGTGTAGTATTCTCGCTTCTAGATCACTACAAAGAAGGAAAAGTTCGTGGTTCCTCTTCGTGACGATAATCCCACAAGCATTACGCCGATTGTCACTTATGCGTTGATCGCAGCCAATGTTCTGGTGTTTCTCTACGAGCTAACGCTCTCGCCGCCTCAGCTTGAGCAATTCTTTCGGGTGTGGGCTGTCGTCCCTAGAGAGCTAACCGCCAGTTTTTCTGGGCAACTTACCGCTCAACCCCTACCAGAGTGGATTACGCTTTTCACATCTCAATTTCTACATGGCGGCTTTTTACACGTCGCTGGCAATATGCTGTTTCTTTGGATTTTTGGCAATAATGTCGAGGATCGCTTAGGACACATCAAGTATTTAATTTTTTACCTTGCCTGCGGGGCTTTGGCAGCCCTCACCCAGTGGTTTTTTTCGTCTGGATCAGCCATTCCATCGTTGGGAGCCAGTGGAGCGATCGCAGGCGTGATGGGAGCTTACATTCTACGCTTCCCAAAAGCGCAGGTTTTGACGCTGATTCCGCTCGGCTTCTTCTTTTGGACTTTTCGGGTACCCGCCTTTGCCTTTTTGGGTTTCTGGTTTTTGCAACAGGCGCTGTACGGCTTAGCGAGTTTGGAAGCTCCAATGAACATTGGTATGGAGAGCGGTGGCGTTGCATATTGGGCACACGCGGGAGGCTTTGTGTTTGGCGCGATTTTGGGTCCCTTACTGGGGTTATTCTCGGATGAATCCAAGCCTCAGGCGTTTTGAGTCATTTCTTTGCTCAATTCACTCTGGCACGAAAGCGAATGAAGCCATAGGAGTTATTGGGTGCTCCCGGTGCAGTGGCATTGGGTAGGGTCGCAGGACTTTTAACCACATTTACAACCACCGCTCCATTTGTATTGGTGGCAGAGCAGGAAACAGATGGGGTTGCTCCGGGATTGAAGAACTGCCCTCCATCGCTGTCGGGGACGTTCGTGAGGTTGGTTGATGTAGAGCCGATCGTCAGGTTGATACCTGACTCTGGTGTAGTGCTAAACGAGCCAGGCACAAACGTGCTGTTACTCGGCACTAAGTCACAAAGGCTAATGTTAGTTGCTGCTTTGCCACCGTTGGACAGGAAGTAAATGGTGTATTCCAGCACATCCCCTGGACGAATCGTCCCGCCATTCGTTGTGCCTCGCAGGTAAGTGCTGATACCACTGGTTGCGTCAATGGGAGTGGGCCAATTGACAGCATTGTCGTTGGTGGAGCCCGGGTCATCCACAGTGGTTGTAATATTGACTCCATTCATCGCTGTAATGCGTTTAACCAACAAAATTTGAGGGGTGGCCCCTGCAACGGTAAAAGGCATCGTTACAGTAGCAGGGGTCGGATCTTCTTTGCCTGCGGCATCGATCGCGGCGTAGGTAAAGCTCACCGTAATCGCGCCATCGTTGGGGTCGAGAGTCAACTTCGTGGGGTCGTAATTTGTGATCACCTGCCCAGTCGTAACGGCAGTACCGTTGTAGTACAGCGTGCCATTAGTAGGCAGCGTCACAATCTTGAAACTCTTGCCGCTGCCCAAAGCTCCGTCTTCGGGATCGGTTCCCGTTAAGGTTGGCACCTGCACAGTTGTCGTTCCACCTGGATTGGCTTGAGCCGAGGGCGTTAAGTCGATCGTGTTCGGGAGTTGTTCAATGCCAAAATTTTGATTGGTGATGTTGGTCGTCGTTGTCGTGATGGCAATGTCACCGGGAGTCGTTGTTTCAGTGGTGCCATTTTTGTTTTCACCCGTATTGACCCAGTTTGCTGGCAAGCTAGGAACGGCAGGTGCAGTTGCCCCAACAGTCACAGTGGCATCATTAGAGAGTCGCAGCGTCACAGTAGCACTTTGAGGAACATTGGTGAGCGTATAAGTGCCATTCGCCGCAACGGTGGCCTTACTGATGACCTTGCTCGTACTATCGACGGCATAAACCGTCAAGCTGGCCGATCCGGCATTGGTGCCAGCATCACTGCCGTTGATAGTAATGCTGCCATCTGCATCGCTAAAGACAGTGCCGCTTACCGTGACAACAGGAGCACTGACGGTCACGTCTTCTCCGGTACTAGAGGCTGGGTTATACGTGGCAGTGGTCGTTCCAGTAGCGGTCGTGCGAGTAGGATCGAGATAAGTAGCAGTGGCTGGGTTCTGATAGGTGCCTGGTGTTGTACCCGCCCCCACATTGACTGTGAAGGTAATCTGTACCTGCCCCCCACCTGGAATAGTAAACTGCCCAAAACTCGGATTCGTTGCACCTACACTAGGATTCGTCGGTGTGGGTCGGGTAGCACCACCACTCAGGTTAACCGCGCCTAAAGAAGCATAGGTAAAGCCCGTCGGTAAGGCATCAGAAATATCAACCTGAGTCGCGCTCGCTTTATTCGTAGCATTGGCAACCGTAATCGTATAAGTAGCAGTATTACCTGCGACGATCGTCGGTGTGCTAGTCGTCTTTGTCACGGTGAGCTGCGGTACACAGGTGGCCCCGGCAATGCTGGTAGTGGCATTTGTAGGTGCCACACTAACTGGCCCACTTAAACCTGTCCCGCCAGTTGCCCCACCGAATACTCCTCCAGCAGTGGTTCCGGCTGAACCACCGATCAGTTGTGTGATGGTGCCAGGACTGGCAAACACAACACCGCCACCACCACCACCACCAGGGCCGTGAGGAGCCCCCCCTCCTGTATTCGTTCCCCCCTGCCCACCGCGTGCGTTAATAGTGAGACCTGCTGCACTGTTGTTCTGCGAAATGACTAGGACGCTACCACCCGCCCCACCGCCACCGCTGGAGTCATTATCTGGTATGAGCGTTGCAGTCGCGCCATCAGCAGTAATAGTGCCCGCTGTGCCGATCGCGCCCGTGCGAATCAGCACAGCCCCGCCACCTGCGGCACCACTACTGGCTAACCCAGCATTGGGCGTACCCGTGCCGTTGTTGGTGGTGCCCGCACCGCCGCCACCACCCAGCACTAATCGATTAGCCGCTGCTACCGAAAAGGCTGCGCCTCCCACACCACCATAGGGAAGATTACTGCTCCAGGTGTTGCCGCCTTTACCCCCAACGCCCCCATTACTGCCGCCACCACCACCCGAGTTTTGATCGTTAGAACCAGGGTTCCCATCGGTACCACCACCGCCTGCATTACCGGGTCCTCCACGACCGTTACTACCATTGAGATAGCCCTCTACACCTGTATCGACCAGTGCGCTCGTCGTTGCATTGTACAAGTATCGGGGCGTTCCTGCCGTGCCCTCACCCTTGGCAGCATTCGTGTTTACACTCGTCAGCGTGCGGACATCTGTATTCGCACCTCCCCCCCCGGAAAGCTGACGACCGCCACCGCCGCGAAAGCCTTGCCCAGTAACGTTGATACTTCCTCCACCCATATTCAGCGTCCCAGCGACGTCCATCGCCACAATGCCACCTGTTGCCCCGTCCCACGGTAGAGCTGTGACGGTGCCGCTAAGAGTGGCGGTGGTGTATTGAGGGATGCGGATGACCTGAAAGCGCCGCTGCCCTTGAGTAGCACCACCTGTATTATTGGCGTTGCTGTAGGTGTTGACTAAGCTGGTGCTGATATTGATTGTGCCACCACCCACCCCGACGGCATTCGTTGCTACAACATATTCAAAATTGCCAGCAGTGAAGTTGCCGTTACTTAAGTTGCCGTTGATAAATCCAGGGGCAGCGCCGTTGTTTGATGCGTCGCCATCACCATAAGTGCCTGGATTTGTTGCGCTAGTATTATTTGTTGAGTCAATATCTGCACCCTGCATTTGAATAATTAGCAGCAGATCACCAGGCTGAATGGCGGCTGAACCGCGTGCTGTACTCACATTGATGTTGGTACCACTTGCCGATGTGCCTGGGTAGTAGGTGTTCACCGCACCGCTTAAAGCAGATGCAACCCCATCTTTGCCCGGTGTAGCACACACTCCAGCTTTATCTGCCAGTACAGGTTGTGTCGGCAAGAGTAACTGTGGAGCCAGGAATACGCCCGAAATGAGTAGCGTTCCTAAAAGGCGTAAGGGGGGTTTCATCGTCTTTTTTACTGGATAAGAGTTACAGGCATGGGAATCAAGAGTTTTGTGATACCAGGAATCTAAGGACACTCGCTTCGACAGCAACGACCTTGATTAGCACCTTTGTTGATGAGCAGCCGTTAGCTTCATATTGCCCACAAAGGCACTCTGATCCGTGATTATTTATGGGTTCAGGAAGACGGCTGAAGTTGGTACGGTTCCAGGAAGTGGGATATTGGGTGTGAGAAGTGGGGAAGAGGAGGGAGCAGGGGAGGCAGTCGCGATCGCAGGAGCCGTCGAAGCGTCGTTGGTAGGAGTGGCCGCAACAGGAACTGACGGCTGTTGCTGCGGGGGCGGCACACGCTGTTGACCAAAGCCGCTAAAGAGTTCGTTGAGTTTAATGGTGATACCGAGATACGGGCCGCCAGCAGAACGGGAGTTGCCATCGAAATCACGATCGCCCACCCGCCCAAACATATAGCCCGCTGCTAACCGAAGATTTGGGGTCAAATAATAGCCCACCTCTGCAACCAAACCAGTCTCGCTGTATCCAACACCAGGTTGATTGATCCAGCGAGCTTCCCCCACCAGATCCCACTGATAACCAAGGCGGTAGGTGGCGCGTACCTGACCAAGCGTGACCAGTCCCGTATTGACAAAATCATCAGCCAGGTAAGAGGTGCTGCTTCGCAGGGCAAATTTGCCATAGAACTCCCAGCGCCAGTTAGGTGCGTAGATTGCCTCGGCAGCTAGAACATGATCGACTGACCCTGTGCCACTACCAAACAGAATGGTGTCAGGAATGGTCGAAGGATTCTTGCGATACTCATACCGCAACAACGCATTAAACTTGTCATCGTTTGGATCGCGATAGGCCAATCCCAACTTCAATGTAGCGGTGTCGCCCAGCCCAGCTAGCTTCTGGTTCGCAGCGCTGGCTTGCTGGAAGCGCAACAACGCTGTCAGAGAAGGCGAAATTTTGCCCAGAGCAGCAGCAGAAATCACCGTATTACTGCCTTCAGAAGACGTGCGGTGCTCAAAACGAGCGCTGGCCTGAAACGCGGGATTATCGGTGTAAGCGATGCCAACGCTATAGGTATCACCCGATTGCAGCCCAACGGACGCACTCGACTGACCCGGCGCAAACGGTTGAGCAAATTGGCTACCAGCCGCCGTTCTGCCAAAGAAGTTGCCAAACACATGCTCATAGGCCAGATCCATTTTCAGGCCGGGTGCCAGGATGATCTGATGACTGATGCCCGCTGTCCCGTACATGGTCATCTCATCAGCACTTCTCAGCAGCGAGAGCCGTCCACTGACGGTGGTGTTGGCTCCCAGCTTGTAGTCTCCTGCCACTCCCAAGCTGGTGATAGACTGTCCGGCAAATTGTCCCCGCGTGTAGAACTGCTGCGCCAACTGCACATTGACACCGGGCATGGCTTGCCAGTTTAATGCCAGCAAGGTGCGATCGTTATAAACTGCGTCCGTCTTTGCAGAAAGTGTCGTTTCGTTTTGCGCCAGGAAGGTGAGGCGTGGGTTGAGGGGCACCGTCAGGCGCGATCGCAACTGGTCAGACGTGGTGTTGAACGCAGAGTTCATATGATCGGTGCGATCGCGGTGAAACCAATCAACCGCCAGTTCTGATGCTCCAAGCTTTTGGATAACACCCGCAGAAATCGTGGTCAGCGAGTTGTCTACTCTAGAGCCAGGAACGGCTTCTAACCGGGGCGTGATCAGATCTTCCAGAGTAGTTAGCTGGCGTGGTGCAATCCCTCTGTTATTCTCACGATCGTACTGGAACCGAAGCGCTGTGATGGGGGAAAGTTTGGCAGTGACCTGAGCACCATAGCGAGTTTGACCCGGTACAAAGCTTACGGTTGCATTATTCGCAAAACCCGTTTCAGCCGATCGAAAGTAGGCACGCCCATGAATGCCATTCGCAATGTCTCCTTCCAGTTCTGCACGGTAGGCTGCACCACTAACCCGACCCAGCGTGACCGAAAGGTTGCTGGAATGGGCATATTCAGCAATCAGACGAGCACTAGAGCCGAGAGAAATCAGAGCATCGGCTCCGTAAAGCTCAAAATCACGGTTGCCCTGGTCTTCCTTCAGGTAGGTGGCACCGATCCAGCTTTCTCGGTTTTGCTCTCGCGACAGATGGTAGACAGCCCGTCCTGCATAAATACTGTTGTTGGAACCGGGTGTATCGTACTGGTACGTGACGACAATCCGCCGTACCAGAGTTTCCCCATCCGTTCCAATATCTGTCCGCAGAACAGGTTGGCGGAAGAGCAACGTGCCACGATCGTAGTCAATGTCGTAGTCAGTGCCCCGGTTGAGCGTTTTGCGTTCAATGACGGTTCCAGGACGAGTGAGTTCTTCCAGTTCCAGGAAGACGTTTTCACTGCCTTCGACGAGCAAGCGCCGGGAGACAAAGTAATAGCCGCTGGTGCCATCAGGGGCGATCGTGTCTCGTTGGAAGCCCTGAACATTATTGCCGTAAAAGCCCGTCAATTGCAGATTACCAAGGTTGTAGTTGACCTTCAGACCGTGCAGTTGGCGCGTAATAGCGGTAAACTCCTGCGATCGCCGCGCAAACTCCTCGGTGTTGTAGTCGCCCCACATGGCGTAGTCGATGCCTGCACCCAGAATCGGTGACGTGCGCTCGACCCGAAGATACAGGCTGTCGGTAGACGGAGCCAGCACGGTAGATTGAGAACTGTCGCCATACGTTGGGTAAACCTGATCACAGGACTGAGTATTGCGGAACAAGCTCGTAGTGCCGTCGCAGGTTTCGTTCAGGTTGCGATGGCTGTTGTAAGCTCCGGTGAACAACCATTCGCCAATTTTTCCAGTAGTAAAGACTGCTCCCCGCACGTCTAGCTTGTAACGGTTGTCACGATCGGCGGGTAGAAAATCTCGGAAGCTGTCGTAGAAGTTGGTGCCCCGTTTGCCAAAGCGAATATCGATGACACCAGTGGCGATCGACGGACGCAGATTGGTTTCAAACAAGAGTTGGGTAAATGCTTCCAGCGTGCCCGACACGGCTCGAATGTTCACCGTTCTAGCATTCAGGCCAGAGCGCAACGATGCGGTAAACTGCCCCTGTGTGGCCTTCACCTGAAAGCCCGGTTGGTCAGGGCTGGCATCTGCACCCACAAATTCGCCTTCAGAAGCAACCAGCGTGACGATCGAATCTCGGTTGGAGCGGTTGCCCTTATCGTCCAGCAGTTGGCCTTGCACGGTGGCGGTCGATCGCCCATCTGCCGGAATTCTTGTCTCAATCGTGCTGAGCGTCATTTGCTGCACGTCACCGCGTACCTGTACTTGCACGGTCGCCAATACACCTGCAACGCCATTGTTGACACTCTGGGCCGTGAGCGTATTTTCGCCTTCCTTTAATGCGACTCCATACCAGGTTTGCGTCACGATGCCAGTCACTTTGTCTGTCTCTGTGCGCCCAACCAGGCTGTCAGACACCTTCGTACCGTTCACGCTCAATTCAACCTGGCTGCCCTGGGTGTATTGCAAAATCACCGTTGCCGCAGGGACATCTAGAACAGTCTGCGCTGCTGGTAGGAGAATGCGGATTTCGTTGGGGGAGAAGGGGGCGGAGGAAGAGAGGGGGGCAGGGGAGGGAGGGGAAGCAGGGGGAGTAGCGGGTGTTTGCAGTGCTGGGGTGGGTGTAATGGTTTCGGGAGCGGCGATCGAGGATGGCAGAAGCGGTGGAACAGATGGGCGTGTTGCGGGAGTGGCGATCGGCGCTGGTTGAGCGACGGAACTGGGCGCAATCAATGGGGTAGCAGCAGGTTCACTAGCTGACTTTTCTTCTGTAACGGCTTGAGCAACCCTGGTAAACGGCGCGTTTAAAGCGGGAGTGGCTGCGTTCGCTTGGGGCTTGAGGCAAAACAGCAGCAGCAATTCGGTTGTTAGGGATAGCCACAGCCAGCAAACTTTTGGGTGACGTTTCTGCGGTTTCATGGCTTTGCCCCTTCCCGAAACGAAGGCGTGACCGCAAAGTTCATCCGCACCATGCCGTTAGGCTCCAGATGCACCAGGCGAGATTGGCTATTACGTTCACTGAAGTAAAGATTGGGAGCCAGGGTATAGCCCGGAATGCTGCTCAAATCGAGTACACCCGTGCGATATCCGGGCAGCACATTGGCAACTGAGTACAAGCCATTCGCATCGGTGGTAATGCGGTTCCCGTCGTCCATGAAGATGACGGCATTGGGCACACCTGGCTCTCCTGGCTGCTGTTCACCATCAAAGTTTTTATCTATAAATACCCGTCCCAGAATGGTGCCGCAGTCGGTGATGATGCCCGATCGCAGCCGCAGTTGATGCACAGCGGGGCCATCCTTCACCCCAAAGCCGTTATCGGCTCGTTGTCCCAGAACGATCGCGCTATTCCGCCCTTTACCACGAATGGCATCAGGGGTCACGACGGCAGCGTAGGCAATGTTCAACACCGCGCTGGGGTCAGTTGCGCCTTGGGGTAGGGCCGTACCGATGCTAAAGGTGACGGTAGAGCCGCTTTGAGCTGTCGTAATAGGAACAGCCGACCCGCGAAAATCGCCTCGCACTGATTTGGGCAGAAAGCGGAAACCCAGCGGCAGCGTGTCAGTGACGGTCAGATTCGTGATTGGAGCGCTGGCAAGATTTCTGATAATGAGGCGATAGATCACGGTGTCGCCCGGTTCAGCCGTAGCCCGATCGCCCGTTTTGGTAATTTGAATCTCCTGTGCCTGACAGATACCTGCCCCAAAACTGAGAGCGGCAATCACCAGGCTGGACTGTTCCGCATCTTCAATGGTGATGCTGTCGGTAATTGAGGTGTTGCTGCTACCGCTGCTAATCGGTTTGCCATCGATCGCCGTTGCTGTGTAGGACACCTGACTGCCGCTGCGTGCCCCAATCGTTAAGCGGAACCGTCGTTGAGCATAGATAGAGTTTCGAGGCGGATTGATCACCAGGACGTAAGACCGTCCCTGATCGAGTTGCCCTTTTCGCACATCCAGCATGAAGTTGTAAACGCCGCGATCGCTATTGGTTAGCGAGAAGGGATTGCTGTTTTCGGTGTTGGGCGATCGACCTTCTGCAATCCCATTCCCTGGCTGATCCGGCACCTCGGTTGGTGTCAGCGAAATCAACCGCCCCAAATTGATGCCTGTTGGGTCTGCCGCATCCGATTCATACAGCGCAATGCTGAAGCCGGTGTAATCACTCAAGGCTTCTCCAGCACAGCCCACAATGCGGCCCAGCGGGTCAACCAGCTTTGGTGTAAACGTGCCGCCAATTTGGTTCGTCGAGTTCAGAATTTGCACGGATTGCGTCAACCCACAATTCTGACTACTCCCCGTTTGTGCATTGCACAAGGGTGCATTGATTGCGTCGTACTGATACGATGCGGTATTTTGCAACCGAATACTGGCCGCAGCGGCGGGTGCTGGGGTTTGTGCTCGCACAGTTGTCGCGGCTAGCATATTGGTAAGCAGTAGAGCGGCGGCGAATGGCTGCCAGTCTTTGGGAAGGGGTAGGTGTGACATCGGTAATCAAAAAGACATGCAAACCCTACCGGAAAGCGTTAAAGCCCTCCGTAAGCTAAAATCTCAGAATCGAAAAGCGAACCCTCTAGCAGTCAACACAGGCGCTAGAGGGCGTGTGACGACTAACGCACTTTCACCTGGTACTCAGCGCTGATGGGGGCTTTTGCAGCCAGCGTGCCAGGAAGGTTCCAGCGAATGTGGGTATAGGCTTCGGCGGGTGCAGGACGGGTTTCAACTTTGCCATTCGCCAAAGTGACCTGCACAGTAGGCGCTGCAACGAAACTGCGTCCACCATCAATGCTGTAAGTGATCTGAGCCGACTGGCTGGCTACCACTGCTTGCGCTGATTTCAGAATAAAGACAGTCCCTTTAGGAATGGGCTGATTCAGAGTCAGGTTTTTGACCGCACGATCGCCCTCGTTCTTGCCCACCAAGCGATACCGCAAGACATCACCCGATTGCACTGACAGTTGGTTTGTACCCTGCCAGGAGATAACTTCTTTGCCTTGAGCATCCTTACTGATGATTTGCTTTTCACCCACCAGGTTTAATGCCACTTTGGGATGCTGCATCGCTTTGGCGATCGCCACATCTGAATGAAATAACCCTGCCACAACGGGCAATTTGCTGGCAAAGGGAATAGTCAGGATTACTGCTGCGACTCCTAGACCCAGTGCGAATTGACGTTTCATGATTTCAGCCTCTTACAAATTAGGTGATTAACAGGGGAACATCAGCAAGTCCTGCTAGAACTTACTGATGCTGGCGCATTGGTCTAGTTGATCCGGCGGCGGAAGATGAAGGTGCCACTGGCTCCGGGTTGTATGGCGATACCCAAGGTATTGACGTACCGAGTCACATCCGTTGCCTGCGTCGTTCCCGTTTGATCACCACTGGGAGAGTAGGTAACGGTGCCAAACTGAGCGGTTGTCGAACCCACTACATTGCTGGTGTCGATCGTGCCGTTGGTATCGTTGTCTTTTGCCCAGGTGTTGGTACCTGTGGTGCCATCTTCAGTGATGACCACATTGCCCGCATTGAGCGTGACGTTGCCTGCACCGACTGGCGCGATCGAGATGTTGGTGTAGGTAATGCGGTATTCAATAAACCGACCAACCCGCAGATTGGCAGCGGTTGGAGTTTGCGTATAGTTCTCAACCACCGTCGTACCATTGGTGTCTAGAATGCGTGCATCCTTCACCATTTTCAAAAAGCCTGTGTAAACGCGATCGATCGATCGGTTTTGGGTGGGTTCTGCCGTTGCCAGATCAGGTCTACCATTACCATTCACATCCTGGAAGGCGTAGATAGGAATCGAGAAACCATTACCCGTATCAGTAGAAAGGGCCGTACCCGCTGGCAAGTCTACAGCGACGCTATAGTTCACCGACGTTCCAGCAGTTAGGGTGGGAATCGTGATCGCGCTACCAGACGTAAAGATAAAGTTGGTGCCGTTGTAGGTGTAAACGGCTGTTTGAGCACCATAGGTCAGCGTGACCGTTGTGCCTGTTGGTGGCAGAACCTCGCCCGCACCAAGCGTAAAGTTAGCAGAATCAGGCACTAGCAGAATATTACTGAGGCTGCCTGTTGTGGGGTTGTTGATCGTATTCAGGAAGGTGACTGAGTTTGGATCGATCGTTGTATTGGGTGCGGTATTGACTGGAATCGTAGATGACTTATTGGTAAAGTCGTCATTGTTATTCGTTGGCCCTACGGCTCCAGGTTGACCGTTTGGCCCGTTGAGAATCGTACCCGCCGCCGCTACGGTATAAACGTTATCTTCACCACCTGGCCCCGTACCTGTGTTGTTGCCATTGCTGTCTACCCCATCTGCTGTTGGGGTAGCCACACCTGTAGTCGGCGTGTTGGAACCAACGGTACCATCGTCGTTGAAGTTGCTAGGAGCCTGGTCACCCGATTCGTCGTACACCAAAGTGGTACCGCCACCGGATGTTTGACCAAAGACTTGAGCCAAGTTGGCAATCGTCGTAGTTGCCGTTACGCCCGTCGTTGTGACCTGGAAGCTAAAGCCTGTCACGGTTGTACCTGCGGCAATAGGAGTTGTTGTTGCGTCGTAGACAAACCCAACACGCGTGATACCTGAGGCCGGTCGAGTCGCTGTCCAGGTCGCGTTGTTTGCCGTAGTAGTCGTTGGGTCGGTCGTATAAACAACTGTCCAGGCAGCTGGGGTTGTAGGGGCTGTAGGGGTTCCAGTCAGCGTTGTTCCGACTGGAATGGCATCAGAGACCAGAACTCGGTTCGTGCCAATGCCATTGACGGTTGTGCCCACCAGGTTTGCAGGGCTAAGTCCACTCGTGCCTGCTGGTGCGGTGGCATCTACGCGCAGCGACAAACCATAGGTCAACACATCATCGTTGAGTGCGGCTGTACCAGCGTCACTGTAAGCTGTGCGGGTCTTCAGAACGGCAGCAAACGCCTGGGGCTGCGAACCCACCAATACCTGTTGCGTCACGCTGGCTTCCCGTTCTCCGTTGCTGGGCGCACCTGCGGCTTCGCCTGTTGCCGTACCGTCTAAATTGTCGATCGTCCGAATCTCGGTGGTATTAGCGCCATCGGGAGCATCAGGCTGGTTCTGGGTAGCAGCGCTATTGTCATTAGGGCCCGTATCGCCTAGTCGCACCGCAACGGTTGCACCGGAAGAAGCCAACCCAGAAATGGTGACAGGCACACGCACAATGACCGAACTACCCGCTGCGATCGAAGCCGTCGTCAGTCCGCCCCCTGGAACAGGGTTAAACGTCGTGCCGCCATCAGTGCTGTATTGGAGTGTTCCAGCGGTTCCTGGCCCTGTCACTACGGCACTGCCTGGAATAAAGAAGCGGGTGGGGTCGTTGCCAACATTCGTGAGCCGATAGTCGTAGTTGAGAACATCATTTGGCAGCACGGTGCCACCATTAACGTCATTAATCGCTAGAGGCGTTGCGGTGATGCCAGCCACTTCTGCAACCGTAACAGTGACTGTGTTAGACGTGGCGTTGATCGTAGTGCCAGGTGCGTTTGGGTCTTCATAGGTCGCGGTTGCTGTATTGCTGATGGTCGTTCCGGCGGCTGTGCCATCTGCAAGGGCAGACGTGGAGACTGATAACACACCGCCAACGAGAAGAGTCGTCGCTAGCAGTCGGCGATAGGTACAACGGGTTCGTCTTTGCATGACTGTATAAACAATAAGAACGTAGGGAGGTCAGCAGTGTCTCTGCACCCATGCGTTGAGAAGACTCACCCCAAAAACTGAGCCTGCGCTGCAAAAGCGGCTTACAGACAGTGAACAGCCAGCAAACTACAGCGCTCCAGTAGCCAAGCGGCTCGTAAACCGATTCGTCCGATTAGAAATGGGACGTTTCTTAGGGGCCGGGTCTACGGGAACGTGATTGGGAGTAGGGCAATAGGTGCAGTAGAAGCCTCAATGGCTCCAGAGTTTTCCTGTTGAGGGAGCTGTACTGGATGCGTATGAGAAAAGTCGTGAAATTTGGGGCTTGTTGGGGGCGATCAATGAACGTCTGGGCTGGAGGTAATCGAATGGATTGCTTCCTCAGCGACAGGTATTACTAAACTGTTTTTTAGCAAAAACCTGAGACTCTTGCTCTTAGCATTCCCTGAGCGGTGTAAGGGTTTCTCAGTGCAAACACCGGAACTTACCGCCTCACATAAAATTTGTTACAGCAAGTTTTAGCGAAGATCCAGGGTTTCTGTTTTTAAACGTTCCCAGCACGGTTTAGCGGCTTCTCAGCCTAAATGCTGAAGTTTATCACCTCAAAAACAACGTTTTGCGCAGCACATTCGCCTCAAGCACCCAACGCTTCTCTGAAGCACAAATGGTTAGCCGAGTAGACATTGAACTTAGTTGAGGCTGCTCGCCTTAAAACTCAAGGGCACGATCGCTGGCTTGTATAAGAACCATTCTTCAGCTTGGATGTGCATGAACGTGTTATCTTGCCAACTTTCGTTTCAGCCTCTCAGTTAAGGCATAGCGAGGAGGGGCGCTCGATCGACGTTGTAAGACCGTCTGAATTGAGTTAGAGTCAACCAAGTCAGGCAATTGTCCGATCGGCTGTCTCTGGTCAACTCCGTCAGACAGTGAAGCAATTTCTGATAAAATCTTATAAAAAGTTAAGAATTAACTGCGACTCCCTCATGAATTTATTAATTGTGGGTGCCACTGGCACGTTAGGAAGACAAATAACTCGCCGCGCGTTAGATGAGGGATATCAGGTTCGCTGTCTAGTCCGCAGCGTGAAGAAGGCAGGTTTTTTAAAGGAGTGGGGTGCCGAGTTAGTGCAGGGTGACCTGTGTGTGCCAGAAACATTGCCACCAGCACTTAAAGATGTGGATGCAGTAATCGATGCTGCAACAACACGGGCAACGGATTCACTCAACGTCAAGCAGGTTGATTGGGAAGGTAACGTCAATCTTATTCAGGCGGCCAAAGCGGCAAACGTGAAGCGCTTTATTTTCGTTTCAATTCTCGATGCTGAGAAGTATCCCGATGTGCCGTTGATGGAAGTGAAACGCTGCGCTGAACTCTTTCTAACCGAGTCAGGCTTGAACTACACCATTCTTCGTCCTTGCGGGTTTTTGCAGGGTCTCATTGGACAATATGCAATTCCAGTTCTGGAAGGTCAGTCCGTCTGGGTTATGGGTGATACGTCACCAACTGCTTATATGGACACGCAGGATGTTGCCAAGTTTGCGGTACGTGCATTGACCGTGCCCGAAACGGAAAAGAAAGTGTTTCCAGTTGTGGGTCCGCGCGACTGGGGTGCGTATGAAATTATTCGGTTGTGTGAGCGGCTCTCAGGGCGTGAAGCAAAGATTAGCCGAATGCCGATCGGTCTGATGCGGTCTGTGAGACGAATGACGCGGCTTTTTCAGTGGACGTGGAACATTTCCGATCGACTGGCATTTGCCGAAGTTGTTTCTTCTGGCAAGCCTCTAACCGCGCCGATGGATGAGGTCTACACGGTTTTTGGGCTAGATCCAAACGAAACAACCACGTTAGAAGCGTATTTGCAAGATTACTTCAGCCGCATCCTCAAAAAGCTGAAGGAGCTTGACTATGAAAAATCCAAAGGGAAGAAGAAAACGGATAAAAAGCGAACCTACCCCCGCTTCTAGCCTACTCCAGGTAGACTAAGCGGCTGGGCGTAATGAAACGAGGATGTTGGGAGGTGGGGGGTGCCCTCCTGACTGGGGGCAAAGCTCCCAAGTCCCTTTTTACAAATCATTATGGCTACCTATTTACTCGAACAGGTAGGCTACTCGAAATGGTATAGTCCCAATACTCAAGCATTGCCCTTTCAGGTGAGTCTGCGCTGTGCCCAAAGCTGGCATTATTTACAACGACATCAAGCCTGTAGCTTGTCGAACTGCCGAAGCATTGAAAGACAAGCTTGTTGCGTGTGGCTGGGAGGTTTTTCTGGCAACGGGTGCTGGCGGCATTCTTGGTTATTCCGATCCGCAAGGCCCGGTTTGCCATATGCCGATCGATTACCTGAACGCGCCTGGGTTCGATCGCGACATGACTTTTGCCATCGTGCTGGGGGGCGACGGCACCGTGTTGTCTGCGTTTCGGCAGGTCGCGCCCTATGGCATCCCGCTGCTCACCGTGAATACAGGGCACATGGGCTTTCTGACCGAAACCTATTTGAACCAGTTGCCCCAGGCGCTTGAGGGCATTTTAGCGGATGAGTATGAGATTGAAGAACGGGCGATGCTGCGCGTGCAGGTGCACCGTAGCGAAGCCATGCTGTGGGAAGCGCTGTGCCTGAATGAAATGGTTATCCATCGGGAACCTTTGACCAGCATGTGCCATTTTGAGGTCAAGATTGGCGACCACGCCCCCGTTGATATCGCAGCAGATGGCTTAATTGTGTCCACACCCACCGGGTCAACCGCTTACTCACTATCGGCTGGTGGCCCAGTGGTCACACCTGGAGTCCCTGTCCTTCAGTTGGTGCCGATTTGTCCCCATTCGCTGGCATCACGGGCGCTGGTCTTTGCTGATACCGAGCCAGTAACCATTTTTCCGGCTACGCCTAACCGTATGGTGATGGTGGTAGATGGGAACGGAGGCTGCTACGTGTTTCCAGAAGATCGGGTGCGCATTGAGCGATCGTCCTATCATGCGCGCTTCATTCGCTTGCGATCGCCAGAATTTTTTCATCTTCTGCGTGAAAAGCTTGGCTGGGGGTTGCCTCATGTGGCTAAACCCTCATCAGTAGAATTGCCGTAGTCATAAACCTTCAGTAGTGGACGTTTACAGCATTCAGTGAGAACCTTGTTCACTAGTGGAAACGCTCTGTCAAGTTTGTCAACAGACCGCACGGTATCCAAGTCTTCTTTGAACGTGCTACAACAGGAAGAGTCACTAGGTATTCATTCCTAGTAAGATTCTTATAAACTCAGTTATTTTGTAACTGATACTGTCTACATATCTGTATGAATAGCGTTCTGCCCGACTCACCTCCCTGCGTGCTGCTGGTTGAAACCGATGAAGCGCTGGCAAATCATGTCAGCCTTGACTTAAAAGAGTCTGGTTATGACATTGTGATGGCACCCGATGCCGTAGGAGGGTTGCGTCAAGCAACAGAGCTACAACCGGCGCTGATTGTGGTTGATCGCATGCTGGCGGGCGAGTCGGGACTATGGTTCTGTAATCGTTTACGATCGCTAGGGAACCGCATCCCCGTTTTGTTGATGATGGCGCGAGACAGCGTAGACGATCGTGTCGCTTGTTTGGAAGCAGGCGCTGATGACTACTTTCTCAAACCCTACAGAACCGAGGAATTTTTGAGGCTGGTGCGCCTTTATCTACAGCCCGATAACCCCGCCAGTGAACGCTTACGCTTTGGCGACTTGATTTTAGATCTGGTCACTCGTCGCGCCTTACGCAATGGACGAGCGATCGACCTCACCATGAAAGAATTTGAATTGCTTAAGTACCTGATGGAGCATCCCCGTGAAGTGCTGACCCGTGAGCAAATTCTGGAAAACGTGTGGGGCTATGATTTTGTGGGTGAATCAAACGTGATTGAAGTATACATCCGCTACTTGAGGCTGAAGATTGAAGACGAAGGTGAGAAGCGCCTCATTCAAACAGTGCGGGGCGTCGGATATGTCATGCGCGAAGCTTGAGCCTGAATTAATAAATGCGTTGGGAACTCGATCGCCACTGGATGAGACTAAACAAAAGACGTTTAATACAAAGGAACAGGCTGTTGAGTTGGATGATAAGACAAAAGCTCGATCGCCAAATATCAAGCTATCGGCAGACATGGCGACACATGACCAGTATTCTACTGGCTTGCATTTTACTCGGTTGTTCGTCCTCAGTGCCAGCCGAGCCACCTACTATAAGGCCCCCTTCTGCTACAACACCTTCAGCTAATCCATCGGCAACGGTGCGAACAGCAACTAATTCTGGTCAGACTCTGCCGCTTTCGGCTCGTATTAATGTCGCCGATCAGGTGATCCAGCTTGAGGTCGCTCGTACCGCAGCACAGCAAGAAATCGGACTCATGTACCGCACGGAACTAGCAAACGATCGAGGGATGGTCTTTCCCTTTGATCCACCACGCCGGGTTGCCTTTTGGATGAAAAATACCTTGATTCCGCTAGACATGGTTTTTCTGCTCAAAGGCAAGGTACAGGCGGTCTCCAGCAATGTTCAGCCTTGCAAAGCCGACCCCTGCCCGATTTATGGCCCCAATGCTTTAGTGGATCAGGTGATTGAGCTACGCGCTGGACGCGCACAGGAATTGGGACTGAAGCAGGGCGATCGCCTGGTGCTGCAACCGCAATAGCTAATGCAGGAAGGCAGAAGTAAGAAAGCAGAGGTCAAAAGGCAAAAACTTTGTTGTTTCTGCCTTTGAGCGTTTGAATGTGATCGGTTATTTCCGACAAGGTGTACTAGGGGCTGTCATCAATTACGCATACACACAACTCGCAGCAAGGGCTTCAGCCCCTAGCCTTGTTAGGACGGGCGTGGTAGGGCTGATACTCAAGGTGTCTAAGCCTAATTGATGACGCGCCCTAGCCGCTAACCAAGCATTACCTGTCTTCTTAATACTAATTTTCTCTTTTAGAAATCAAATGTTGCAATCTTTCGGTAGATAGATTTTGTGATTGAGGATTGTCGTTATCTTGACATCTAATGTGAGGCTGTGAGCAATTAACTCTGTAAGCGATTAACTTCATCGCGCAGACATGACTGGAAAGCTGCATGAACCAAAGCAATGTTTCAATCGTCTAATGAGATAGTGCACGTCTAGCAGCAGGCATACCGTTTCTAATGATCGTGGATTTAAGCACTCCGATTGCTTGAGTAGGATGTGTTAGCGCAGCGTAATGCATCCTACTCAAGCAATCGGCTGGAGAGCGACGAGATGCCGAGTGAGAACGATTAGCGCATCAAGATCTTTGACCTGGGTACGATCGTTCACTCCATTTCACTGAATCCGTCTTCAGTAGAAAAGCTGAAGAAAAGCTAAAGGCATTTTTAGAATACTAGCCTGCTTCTGTAGATTCGCAGATGCCTGTTAGCCGTTGAGCTTGCTTAAGTAGGCATTAAGGATCTGAATGACAAAACGGCTTCTGTCGATCGTTCATGAAACGAAACTACATAGTCCATCCTAAATTGTGTAGTCAGCTTAAAGACTGGCTGATAGCCTTCTCAGCCAACTGTTCCTTAACCCACAATAGTGTCCTAGTCCAGAGGCGAACCATGACGGCACCGTCAACCTACACTCGTTTAATTCGGTTTCTACAGGAAGACCTGTCCCTTTCGGCTGCCGCGATCGCCATTGCACTCCGCCATCGGGAGCATGACCCCGGCCCCCTGCCGATGATTCTTTGGCAGTACGGTCTGGTGACGCTTGAACAGTTAGACCAAATTTATGACTGGCTTGAGCAGGCATAAGCGCTGGTTAGCCTCTTCCACTGAAGAAAGTCAGCTGACTGAAAAAGGCCAGCCGTGTTTTTGAGACAAACGCAACGAGCCTAAAACACGAGTGCTTGCAACCAGTAACCGGACACAATTAAACTCCAACATGCCAGGCAGGCTGACGGCTGACCGCTGTGAGCATCAACAGTTTAATTAAGAGCTTCTACTTATCTCACAATCAAAGAGTGAACTGGACTCAGTTCGCTCTTTTTGCGTATGCGGTCTTGCTATAACTGGTGATAGCTTGCCCCTTAAACGTGAACGTCCTTGAAAAGCGCTGGTGAACCTCTTGTGAATGATGTAAGCTCCAAAAGATGAAGCACATATTCTCTTTGCGACTAATTAGCTTTGGGTTGCTGCTGGTCTTGCCCTTTGGAGTGGGGTGGTGGGCTGTTGATATGCTGCGCTTTCAGCAACTTGCTGGTTGTCAGGCCAGTACAGACGCAGAAACGGATGATGCGATCGCCACAGGTTTTTACTGTGCTCAGGCAAGCGCCAGTCAGCAAACGATCGATAGTCTATCAGAAGCCATCCGGCTAGCGCGTCTGGTGCCTGCCGATCATCCCTTAGCGACCCAGAGCAATGGTTTGATCGAAAAGGCCTCCCAGAAGCTGCTGGAGCTAGCAGAAACGTCTTTTCAGGACGGCAATCTTGAAGAGGCAATCAGAGTTGCACGCCTCATTCCAGTCACGACAGAGGCGTACAAAACTGCCGATGGGCGCATCGAGTCATGGCAGTCGGCTTGGGATGATGCACAGACAATTTACAGCGATGCTCAGGCTTCGGCTGAACGTGACCAGTGGGATCAAGCATTTGAGAAAGCGAGAGAGTTGCGGCAGTTAGGCAATCGCTATTGGAACAGCGATCGTTACCAGGAATTAGTGCAGAAAATTCAGGAAGCTAAAGAAGGAAAAGCTGCCCAGGCGAAAGCAGACCGCGATCGCCAGCAAGCTTCTGAGGCAAAATACACCGCTCAACCTGACCTGATATCGAACTGGCAACAAGATCAGGCACGCGAAGCCGCCAAAAACCTCGATCGCGCTCGTAAACTGGCAAGCGCGGGTACAGCAGAAGGGCTACGTGCAGCGATGGATGCAGCGGGTTTAGTCCTTTACGGCACGCCTCGGTATGAGGAAGCGCAACGATCAGTGGATCGCTGGAATCGTCAACTGCAAGAAATGGAAGATCGTCCTTATCTCGCTCGTGCTGTGCAGTTGGCAAGCAAAGGAGATATGTCGTCACTGCAAGCGGCGATCACCGAAGCCAGCAACGTCAGTTTTGGCAGCGCACTCTATCAAGAAGCGCAAGACAAGATTGGTCAATGGACAGATGCCATCCAAAAGCTGCATTCGCAAGCCTACCCAGAACAAACTGGTAGGAACCGAATCAGTCCCGCTAACTACGCCATGCCAGCCGTCAAAACTACGACTCCGTAGTCGCTATTCACCCGGCAGTAAAAGATCTGTCGCAACTCGTAGGGTTCGGTATAGCCTCGGATTCAAGAAAAGCGAGAGCGTAACGCACCGAAAGGCTACTGATTGATGCGTTACGGCGTTACCTAACACACCCTGCGCCATCTGTGCACATCGGCACATCGGCAAAATCTACACGGTGGCAAAAACCTTGGCAGCGGCTGCAACACCCGCTCCAGCAGTGAAGCCTTCGTAACCAAGCTCTTGCAACGTCGCTTCCAACGCGCTGATCGCGGTCAAAATATCGCGATCGCTTACAAAGCCCAGATGCCCAATGCGAAAGATCTTGCCTTTAAGGTGATCTTGACCACCAGCGAGAATAATGTCGTACCGCTTTTTCATCACGGTGCGGATTTGTTCTGCATCGACGCGATCGGGAATCACGGAGGTAATCGCTGGACTCGCCGACTGATCAGGGGCCAACAGCGGCAATCCCAATGCTTTTACAGCGGCACGCGTGGCATGCGTCAAGCGCTGATGACGAGCAAAAATGTTTTCTAGCCCTTCTGTCTGCATCATACGAAGGGCGACTTGCAAGGCAAAAAACATGTTGACGGGTGGAGTAAAAGGCGTGGTGTTTTTCGCTGCATCCTTGCGATATTTGCCTAGATCCAGGTAGTAGCGAGGTAATTTAGCGGTTTTGTACGCCTCCCACGCTCTTGCATTTACAGCAACAAAGCCTAAACCAGGCGGCACCATGTAGCCTTTTTGAGAACCCGACGCAACGACATCTAGACCCCACGTATCAACAGGTAAATTGTAGGAACCCAAACTGGTGACCGTATCTACGATGATGAGGGCTTCGCCGTGCGCTTTGACGTGACGGTTAATGGTTTCCAGATCATTTAGCACCCCAGTTGACGTTTCGCTATGGGTGATAATGACAGCTTTGATGGCCTTCTGAGTGTCAGCCTCTAATGCTGCCCGAAATTTCTCTGGGTCAAGTGCCTGTCCCCATTCAGCCGTGATCGGGGACACATTCAATCCATACGCCTGAGAAACTTCAACCCAGCGTTCACCAAACTTGCCATTACTGCCGACCAGCACCCGATCGCCCGGACTCAAAAAGTTGATGATCGCCGCTTCGACTGCACCAGTACCGCTGACTGTGAGACTTAGCACGTCATTCTGCGTTTGGTGCAGCCATTTCAACCCATCAGTCACTTCTGCCATGATTTTGGAAAAGTCGCCGCTGCGATGCCCGATCGGGTGCTTCGCCATTGCGAGTAAAACCTGTTCCGGTACCGGGGTTGGCCCCGGAATCATCAGCATCAACTTGTCGTCCATGAATCTGCCCTGAGAGTCGCGATCGCCGCCCTTATTGACGGCATCTTCCAGGATGACACAATTTCTAACCTTTAAGCGACTGCTTATCGTGGCTTCTTAACGCAAATAAAGGGGAACCAATAGAGAGAAAACATCCATCAACTAGATACAGCGCTCCTAAATCATTGCCTGTTCCCGTTCAAGTATTAACTGCGCCAGCGGTTGGGAGTGAAAGGGATCGCCATACGTCGCTGAGTGGATGGCGCGGCAAGAGAAAAGCGCTAAATTCGCCTAATTGGTAGCGGTTTTGGTGATTGTGTAACACAATATAAAGAGAGCAGCCTGTCTAAGTTGATCCCAACTTCGTTTTGATTGATCCCCTGCCAGGTGTAGACACAAATACAAAAAGTCTATCAAGATTTCGTAATTTGATCCCCAAGCTGATAAAATACGGTAAGCGCGTAGAATTACCGTACTAAAACATGGAGCCTTCTAAAAAAATTAGCTCGAAGTTTCCGGCTGTGCCAGACGACTTGGAGCAGCCCAAGCTGTTCGTTCTGGGAGCAGGCCCGATTACGTTGAGAAAGCTGCGAGGGAGCTTTTTGGTGGGGTTGGGCTATTTGCTGTCGCCACTGTGCTGGTGGAATGATCTGATCTTTAACCTGCCTGTAGCGTGGGGGGTTGGCTATGTCCTTAGTCTGCTGTCGCCGACTTATTTTTTACCAGGGACGATCGTGGGGTACTGGCTCTCTAATCTGGTCGGTATTCTACTGATGCAGTTTGGTGCCGTTGATGTTCTACAGAATTCAACTAGCGATCGCAGCTTGGTCAAAGAACTTTTGATTGGTGTAGGGACTTCTACAGCCTACACGCTCGTTGTTCTGGTGCTATGCCACTTTAAGGTGATTGACCTCTCAACCCTTCTTCCTGGAGAGCAATTCTTAAGTTTTGGCAAGCATTAGGAGAACGTGAGATGACCAGTGCGTTGCTTTTGGTTGCCTCTAGCTTTGTCGTGGGAACGATCGTCGGTTTGACAGGCATTGGCGGGGCCTCGCTCATTACGCCCATGTTGATTTTTGGCTTTCAGGTTCCCGTTGCCGTTGCTGTCAGCTCCGATGTTGTGGCTGCCACCTTAATGAAAGTGGTTGGTGGCTGGAAGCACTGGCAGCAGCAGACCCTGGATTTGCAAGTTGTGAAGTGGTTGGCTTTGGGGAGTGTGCCGGGATCGCTCACGGGCGTTGCTGTTTTGCACACCCTTAGAGGCGTGAAGCAGTTGAATCTGGATGCTTTTTTGCTGCATCTCGTGGGGTTTGCCATTCTCTTTGTGACCTTCGCTGCTCTTATCCAATTGCTGCTGTTAACCTTTGCGCCTAATCTTCAATTACCTGAACTGCCAAAGTTAGATTTGGATACGTGGCAAGGGCGATCGCTAGCAGTGGCGATCGGCTTGGTCTTGGGCTGTGTCGTTGGTCTTACCAGCGTGTCGTCGGGGTCTATGTTTGCACTGGTGATCATCGCCTTTTTTCAGCTTGACACCCGCAAGCTGGTAGGCACCGATATTACTCAAGCAGCCATTCTGCTTCTGTTCACGTCATTAGGACATCTCACACTGGGAACAGTTGATTGGAGTTTAGTGCTGCCCATCTGGGTAGGTTCAGTTCCAGGGGTGCTTCTGGGCGCAAAGCTCTGTAAGATCGCACCGCAAAAGCTACTCCGCTTTGTGGTTTACGCTATTTTGGTGATGGTGAGTTGGAAATTGGCGAATCAGGCGTGAGGGATGAGGGATAAAGTTTTGAGTTTTGAGTTAATTCTGACTCGTGACTCCTTCTAAAGTCATTGATTCCCGCTTCGCTTGTGGAGCCAATGACGTTGTCTCCTGTGACTTCTGGCTTCTGACTCCTACTAAAGCGATATGACTGAACTTAGAGAGCCGATTGGACGATCGCATCGCTATTGGTTAACGCTCATCGTTGGAATATGGCTACCCCTGCTCGTGTTTTCAGTTTTAGCTGTGACAGTAGGTTGGTATGGAGATGGTTTTTTGTGGGAAATCCCCATTCTGCAAGCAGTGCATGCAACGGTTCAGCCTGAGTTAGATGGCTTTGCGAGAACGCTAACGAAATTTGGTGTCTTTTGGGGTGTCTTTCCAGTCGCAATTGTCACTGGGTTGGTGTTGCTCTATCAACGGCGATGGCGATCGTTGCTTTACGTGGCAATCACTCTTTTCAGCAATATTGTGATCAATCGCACTGCCAAGATCTTCTTCCATCGAGTGCGCCCCCATTTGTGGGAAGTACCCCTCCCTGAACCTGATTATTCCTTTCCCAGTGGTCACGCGATGTCAAGTATGACGCTCGTCGTCGTGTTGGTGGCTCTGATGTGGAGCACTCGCTGGTGTGGATGGGTATTGGTCGGTGGCAGTGTGTTTGTGGTAGCGATCGCCTGGACGCGACTGTATTTAGGCGTTCACTACCCTAGCGATATCCTCGCTGGATGGATGCTCTCTCTGGCATGGGCAGTAGGTGCCAACCTTCTCATTCAACCGCAACAACCATCGACTGACACTCCAGTTGAGAGCAACAGCCCAGAGTTTCCATAGCCTTACCAATTGCGCTCTACTCTAGCAGAACGGCTCCTGTCGCTTCCATTGGAATGGTGAAAACGTAGTAGACGACTCCTGCGCCTAAAAGCAGAATGGCAAGGCTAGACAAAATTACCCAGCGATCAGGGGTTTCATAGGTATCTTCTTCAATGTGGTCGCGGATGGCGAAGTAGTGTTGGGTTGAGAGCAGCACCGTCAAAAGACCCACGATCGCAAACGCAAGCCCCAAGCGCCAACCGTTACCGGGGGGTTGCGGTGCCAGTGGCGGGCGCAAGAGGCGGATACGCACAATGAGGACGCCGAATCCCATTAGCGCGATCGCACTCCGTACCCAGGACAAGTAGGTGCGTTCATTTGCCAGGTGGTCACGGATGCGATTAGGATTGCGCTTTGCGGGAACCTCAGAGGCTTCAGCATTGTCTGTTTTGGGCTTAAAGAGCGAGAACATGACCCTTTATCTTGCAGGTAATTTATTGTAATATAGCGATCCTATTTGGATTGTGAGAAAGGATTCCAGTGGAATCCTTTCTCACAAAGCCTCTCAATCTCACAAATGATTTAGGACTGCTATAGTACACATAGTGATGGAAAATAATGCCCCTCCTTGTGTGAAAGAAGAGGCATTACTTGTTGGAGATCGACTAAGCTCATCGGACACAGATAACCTTTAAAGCTCGTCGATCGCCCTGAGAGTTCCGGTGCAGGACTTGTTAGACCGCGTGATCGAACATTTTCCTTGACTCATGTTCGCCAGAGAGGATTGCCCTTAGCCTGACACGTAGGGATCGAGCTTAAACTCAGCAGCCAAAAAGTCAATAAAGCAATGGACTTTTGCCGATCGAAAGCGACCTCTTGGATGAATGGCATAGATTGGCAGCAATGTAGGTTGATAGTCTTTTAGCACGACCCTAAGCTTTCCCTGATCAAGCATATCAACGAATAACCAGATCGGTGTTACGGCAATTCCCAAATCAGATAAAACAGCTTCACGAATTGCTGCTGAATTACTCGCTCGAAAATTGCCGTTTACGACAACTTTTATCACCTTTTGTTCTTTCTGAAAGTGCCACTCGTTGCCGGTTGCCAGTTGTGTGTAAATAATGCAATTGTGATGCAATAAATCATCAGGCGTTTGAGGTTCACCTGCCCGCTCAAAGTAAGAGACAGAAGCGATCGTGACACGCCTTGTCACACCGATTTGCTGTGAAATTAGTGACGTATCTTGAATGTTGCCAATTCTGATGGATAAGTCAACGCCTTCTTCAACCAGATTGATAAAGTGATCTGCCATGATCAGATCGATCTTGATAGCTGGATAGCGATCGAGAAATTGCTTCAAACGCGGCACGATTTGAAATTGCCCAAACGAAATGGGACAACTCACCCGTAACAGACCTGAAGGTTTCTGTTGCCGCCCGACACTCGATTCTGCTTCTGCCACCACTTCTAAAACTCGCTGGCAGTGTTGATAAAATTGCGCCCCTTCATCAGTCAAGTTGAGCCTGCGGGTCGATCGTAGCAGCAGTTGCACTCCCAAATGCTCCTCTAATGCTGCGATTTGTTTGCTGATAGTTGGCTGGGTCGTATCTAGTTCTCTCGCCACAGCCGAGAAACTGCCCGCTTCTACCACCCGCGCAAATGTCTTCATGCATTCAATCCGATCCATCAGTTAACCATTCCGTTTTGGAATAAATCATATTCTATTTTGCCGTCTTCTCAAATTATTGGTAATCAATCATCCTGGAATCAGGTACACAACTCAACGGTGAATCTGATGAACTTAGAAGCAGCACTAAACGTCTTTCGGGCTGAGTTTTTAGAGAAGTTTCCGGCTAAAAAAGCGGCAATCATGCAGCAAGCTACCGATACACTGGTGCGAGGATTCAAAGACAAACCCCTACTGCAAGTCGGCGATCTGGCTCCTGATTTCACGCTCGCCAACGCGATCGGTACCCCAGTTCGACTGAGCGATCGCCTGTCGCAAGCCCCTGTAATTTTGACGTTCTATCGCGGCGGCTGGTGTCCCTACTGCAATCTAGAACTACGGGCTTATCAGCAAGTTCTACCGCAAATTCAGGCAGCAGGTGCTACATTGATTGCCGTTTCGCCGCAAACGTCGGATGCCTCACTTAGCACAGTCGAGAAGAATAACTTATCGTTTGAGGTATTAAGTGATATCGGTTCAACCGTTGCCGATGCCTATGGTATTGCGTTTGAGCTACCCAATGAGTTGAAAGCACTATACACCGAACTAGGGCATCCACTACCCGGCTACAACGGTACGAATGACTGGAAACTACCCGTTCCAGCCACGTTTGTGATTGACCCGCAGCGGCGAATTCTGCTAGCTCACATCGACGTAGATTACCGCAACCGACTGGAACCCACAGAAGCAATTCGCGCGATCGCGCAAACTACAACGGCGCGAGTCTAGACCAGATTGGCAAATGGTTTGAATGGTCGCTGTGACAGCCTAAATTTTCTGGGCAACAATGCACATAATTCCATTGATCATTTCATGCCGAACCACTTCAAGACCTGCTTTCTGTAACTGGACACAAACCCAGTTGCTATCGATGCGTAGCTTTGGATAAGAGCTAACTTTCAATTCCCATTGATCTCCATCTTTTCGATGAAGCAGGTCATAAACCTCTACAACATCTTCATGGTAATCAAGAAAACAGGTGAGAATTGTAGATTCATCGCTCCTAACAGGGATAAATCGTTTCGCTCCACGTGGCTTTGTGGAAACGTAGTCGCGGAAAGTCAAAACGAATTTTCCATGTATCGCCAGCGCATTTCCAACGCTTGTGAGTAGAGACTGGACTGAACTCAAGGATTCTAGATGTGTCAATGTGTCGCCCATGCAAACAATCACCTGTGCTTGCTCCTCAGCATAGTTGAGGAAATTGAGAATGTTGTCGTGAATTATGCGAATGGAAAGATGATTTGCTCGATTGTTCAACTCAGACAGCAGTGCCTCGCAAAAATCGACAGCAACAACTGAGAATCCTAACTCTGCCAGTGGAATGGATTGAGATCCTGACCCCGCACCTAAATCGATTGCTAAGCCTCGCGGCATTGAATCGATTCCAAGCTGATGAAAAAGATCGTGGTTGCGTTGGATCGCCGCTTCTGGAGCACCCGCCATCCAACTGTACACTGCGGCAAGGTGCTGGTCATAGTGATCTTTTGCTGTGTTCATTTCTTAGCCTCAATCATTGTTTCGCTTAACTTATTTTGGAGAATTCAACATGACAACTCAACCGGATTATTTCACCAAGTACGAAAACTTGCACTTCTACCGCGATGAAAACGGCATTCTTGAAGTCAGGATGCATACCAATGGCGGACCACTCGTCTTCACTGGAAAAACTCACAGAGAGTTTCCTGATGCCTTCTATGACATTAGCCGCGATCGTGATAATCGAGTTGTCATCTTGACAGGCACAGACGATGCTTGGATGGCACAAATTGATTTCAACAGTTTAGGCGATGTCACCAACCCGCGTGAGTGGGACAAAACATTCTGGGAAGGCAAAAAAGTACTGCAAAATCTCCTCGACATTGAAGTGCCAGTCATTTCTGCCGTCAATGGTCCCGCCCTTTTGCACTCCGAATATATCCTCACGACTGACATTGTGCTTGCCTCTGAAAATGCCACATTTCAAGATATGCCTCATCTGAATGCAGGGATTGTACCGGGTGATGGTGTGCATATTTTGTGGCCACTCGTTTTAGGTCCGTCTCGTGGTCGCTACTTCCTACTGACTCAGGAAACACTCACAGCTCAACAGGCGCATGAACTAGGAGTTATAAATGAGATATTGTCTGCTGATAAACTCATGGAACGAGCGTGGGAACTGGCTAGACAGCTTGCCAAGCAACCAACACTTAATTTGCGCTACACTCGCGTTGCCCTGACCCAACGTCTAAAACGCCTGGTGAGTGAAGGCATCGGTTATGGGTTAGCGCTAGAGGGAATCACTGCAACAGATCTGCGAAATGGTTGAATAAACCAAGAAAAATGATCATTCAGCAAGGATGAATACGATGGTTGATTACCGAATGGCAACGATCGCTGACCTGACGCTTCTTTTAGAGTTTGTCAAAGAGTTTCATGAAGGTGAGCAGTTGCCATTCGATGCTCAGGCAGATCGTAAAGCGCTGGAAGATCTTTTACTCAACGAATCTCTGGGTCAGGCTTGGCTGATTCAGCAAGGTCATGAGGCAATTGGATACATTCTTTTGACGCTAGGTTACAGCATCGAATATCGCGGAAAAGATGCATTTGTTGATGAATTTTACCTCCGTCCTGCTTACCGCAGGCAGGGCATTGGCACGATGACGTTGGCGTTTGCCGAAGAAGTGTGCCGTGCTTTGGGGGTGCAAGCGCTGCATTTGGAGGCAGATTTTGAGAACGTCGATGCTCAAAAGCTTTATCACAAAGTAGGCTATCAGCGTCACGATCGCTTCCTCATGACGAAATGGTTGGCGGAGACGGTGCCTGATAGCAGTGTTGATGCATAGATTATTGATCAAGTTGGTAAGGATGGTTCGATGAATTTTACAGTTCTAGAAAGCATACGAGAACGGTGGACATTAACTGGCAAGAAAGCGCTGATTACTGGCGCTACTAAGGGAATTGGGCTGGCGATCGCGCAAGAATTTCTAGCCTTAGGTGCAGAAGTGATGATTGTGGCGCGCCATGCCGAAGCCGTGCAACAGCAGCTTGAAGCGTGGCAGCAGTCAAGCTTACCCGTTCATGGGATTGCTGCCGATGTCGTAGAAGTGGCTGGGCGACAGGACATTCTCGATCAGGTGGTTCAGAAAATGGGTGGGTTAGACCTGCTGATTAATAACGTGGGGACAAACATCCGGAAGCCAACCTTAGACTATACACCAGCGGAATATGAGTCAATTTTTCAGACTAATCTGACTTCAGTGTTTGAACTATGTCGTCTGACATATCCATTGCTCAAAACAAGCGATAACAGCAGCATTGTCAACATCGGTTCTGTGGCTGGTTTAGTCGCCATTCGGACAGGTGCGCCTTACGGTATGACTAAAGCCGCACTGGTGCAATTGACGCGGAATCTGGCAGTGGAATGGGCTGGCGATCGCATTCGAGTGAATACCATTGCTCCCTGGTTCATTCGCACTCCACTGACAGAACCTTTATTAGAGAATTCAGAGACGTTAGCTGCCATCATCGCGCAAACTCCCATAAAACGAGTGGGAGAACCTCAAGAGATCGCAGGCTTAGCCGCATTTCTCTGTACACCCGCCGCATCCTACATTACGGGACAATGTATCGCTGTAGATGGAGGTTTTTCAGCATTTGGCTTTTGAGCATCTCCTGCAAAACCAACACACTTGACTTTAGCTATAACCTTTCAAACGTGCCTTCACTCATGGGTTAGCTGTATCAATCTGCTGGTGAGTTGGGTGCCTGTGCTTCAATCTCTGCTGAAGTCAGGGTTGGAATTGACCAGTTGCCTTCCCCTGCCTTAAACGACTGGGCGACAGGTGCATTCAGTCCAACCACGCCTGTACTCGGATTGGACGTGAGAATAAGTTGAGTTCCATCAACCACGCGAAGGGCGAGAGGTTCTGCTAGCTCCTGCCCCTGCGTATCGAACGGAGAAGAGGCAAGCTTTGCTCCACCTGGCAGATAAGCGCCTTTGCAATCATAATCATCATCTGTCACCTGTCCATCACCCAGATAGTAAAGTGTGGGCGGCTGGGTGGCTTTTTTGGGCGATACGTAAACAGCGATCGTTTTGCCTGTTTGATTGGCACACTGCGATCGTCCCTCAGCCGTTTCCAACACATACTTCTGAAACTGCAAGGTTGCCATTTTTTCCTGCAAGTCTGCGGCAGTCAAATTTGCTTCTTCAGGATTATCTTTGACCTTCAACAACGCGTCGATCGCCTGTGTCACCGTCGTATAGTCAGGACTGGTCATAAATTTACCGCGATCGGCTTTGGCGGGTTGGGCGATCGCCAGATTCACCAAAACCATCAGCGCAATGAGCATTACTTTCAAGTGTTTCATCATTGTTGTTCTCTTTAAACGTTGAGTGGATAGTCTTTAGATGGAACTTGAGAGAAAACCACATACCCTGCTAAATGCTTTTTAGCAGCAATTACAGCCGTTTTCATTTGCGTTCACCAAGCCCGATACCCTGCCCTCATACCCGTCTTGACAAGACTGTAGCTTACCAGATAAAAACGCTGTGATGAAAAGCCACAGGTGAATGTAGGAAGGGCCTAGAGCCGTAAAGTGATTGACAGCGAACACCGTTGAAGGCGGTCAGGACAGAATTCATCATTATAGGTGAAGCTTTCAAGCAGCATAAAGGCTCTAAAGCATCAAACTAAGGCACTATTAGACCCAGGCGTTATAACATCTCTTCACGCTCTGGTGTGGTCACAGCCATGCGGCTCTCATTTCTCAGCAGCATCAGCAAAATGAGTCCACTAATGGCAAGCGTGAGTGTCGCCAAACCCCGGTTTTCTAACGTGTGGCTATCAACCAAAATCAAAATGCCCAAACCAATGAGGACAAACGGCACCAATTGGTTTCCATAGCGAGTCAGCGTTTCAGCAGCCACTGGCAGACGCGTGAGCTGAAAAGCACTGTAGCACCAAACGCCCACTAGCGAGAAAAACACACCAAGAATGGCAGCCAGACTTTCCCATGTGCAATTTGCGAACAGCGGTACATAAATGCCAACGTTGTCACCTCCATTGGCAAAGGTAATGGCTGCGACACTATACGATTGCGGCGATAGGACACTGGCAAACCAGGGCTGTTCTGATGGTTGCATAGCCTCTGTGCTTTCCATCTGCTCCTCTACCTGGCTCAGCATCCGACTCATGCCGATGGCGATCGGAACAAGGCCCAATAACCCGATCCACGGACGTGGAAAAAGCATACTGCCAAAGAAACCAGGAAGACTTGTCAGCACCAGTGCGCCGAAGCCAAGATATTGACCTGCCACAATATGGCGACGACGAAAAACAGCGTTGACCTGTGAGAAAAACAGCAGCAAAATCACAATGTCATCTAGATTTGTGGCTGTAAAAGCGGTAAACCCAGTTGTAATGGCAGTCCATAATCCATTCATTCCGTGCCTCCTCTATTGAAGTTTTGAGTGGTTGGTGGTGAGTCTGTAATGGCTCATTTAAGGCACTGTTGGCTCATCAAAGTGGGCATGAATCGTATCAATGCCCCGCTTCATGGATTGAATGACATGGGGCGATCGCAGTCGTTGCACAAGAAACCAACCACACGTAACGGTAATGTAGAGCAAGAACAGGTAAGGGAAGAGATTGTAGGGCGCTTCTGGCACCGGAAACATCTCACTGCCCGGAATACCCACACTCCCCAGCACCGGAATCATCATGAACCCGATCGAAAGCATGGAAATGATCAAGTCTCGTGGACGTAGCTGATGCAAACGGTGTAGATAGATGGGAGCCGCGATCGCGATCAACACATAGACCGTTAAAAAGCCATAGCTGCACATCGCACCCAAATAGCCCATGCTCTCAAACAGTTTGATGCCACACATAGACATGATCGCAGGCACCAGAAACATCACTAATGTACACAGCGACACGGCAATGTGGGGCGTTCGATTTGCAGCATGTGCGGCTCCCAACCTGGAATGGAACAAACCATGCCGTGCCATTAAGAAGAAAATGCGGGCGGCTGGGTTGATGGTACCAATGACACAACCAAAGAAACTTGCCAGCGCACCGATCGCCACCCATTGCCCCAAAAAGCCGATACCATAATGTTCTGATAAAAAGCTCAACGGCTCTTCTGAAGTCGCGATCGCCACACCCGTTCCCTGAAAGCCCATCACCTCAATAAAGGTCGTGAACGTGAAGAATAGCCCTGCCAACACAACACTTCCCATCACCGCTCTGGGAATGGTTTTCAATGGCTTTTTAGCCTCATCACCCAGCGAAGTCGCGCTTTCAAAGCCGGAGAACGCAAACATTACTAACACCATCCCTGTGGCAATATGACCCGGTGTGACACCTTGCAACGTTAGCTGCGATAGATCCAGCGCAAACCCTTTGTGTGCCCAGATAATCAAACACAGCAGCGTAATTAAACCCAGCGATAAGCCTTCAATCCATAGCATGGCAATCGCAGAAAGTTGAATGTCTCGATACGCTGTGTACCAGGCAATACCAGCACCGATCGCCAGCAACGTGATACTTGAGGGATGAATGCCTAAATGCCCAATGAATACAGCACTAAAGTTTGCAAAGCCGCATAGAACCGACATACCTGTAAACAGATAAGCCAATACCAAACTCCAACCACAGATCACACCTGCCGTTGGCCCCAGACCTTTAACAATATAAGAGTAAAGAGAACCTGGAGACGCAGAGCGACTGGCAAATTGATTAATGTTGATGCTAACAAACACCAGACCTATCAAACCAATCAAAAAGCTCAACCACGCACCGTTTCCAGCCAGCGCCACAATTAAACCGAGATTAGAGGCAGGAATGGTCGTTGGAGCAATCACCGCAAATGATTGAGCCAGCACTTCTCCAAACGAGAGACAGTCAGATTTCAAACCGTGAGTACTTCGCTCTGTTTGATGCAATTGAATTTCACTAGTCATGCTGATGGCTTCTAGAGTATGGGTTTTCAGCAGAACATCAGGCGACTGCACGGTGCAATCACTGTCGTCTCCGCTATTTCTACAAGGATCTATTGCAAATCAATGCTTTCACTTTATGGATTTCAACCCATAGAAGCAAATAGTATTATTTGTTGAGACGATAAACCGAACTTATTGACCAGTAAGGCTCTTTCTTAAAACCTGCTTTGGCAGACCTTTGAGCGGACAATTCAATATCTGAAAATTTTTAGTCTTGGCTGTTCTCAGCAAATGTTGTTAGGGCTTCCTGAAATTTTAGAGAATCGGGTTGGTTTCTCATCTCACATTTCCCAAATGATCGCTTGCAGAATGGCACTTGGTTGCAGCGATCGCTTAGAGTTGAATAGATTGATATACGTAACTTGAGAGTCTCTTGCACTCGTCCAGCATTGAGCCTCTGCGTCTCGAATACATTCACACTTGCTTACTGTAGAATCTGCTTTGCCCTCATTCAAGGCTTGAGCATCAGAAATCGGTATGACTGACCTCCTAGAGCCACCCAAGAAGCCAGAAGCAGCGGTACTAAACATTAGTCCCGTGAAAGGCAACCTCAAAAGCCACAAAGATGTGTATGCGGCGGCCAAAGTTTTCTTGCTGTTATTACTGCTGGCCTTACTCTCTAGCTTTTTTGTCATTGTCAATGCTGGCGAACGGGGCGTGCTGATGACCTTTGGGGAAGTTCAAGCATCCGTTCTGGGCGAAGGCATCCATCCCATCATCCCGCTTGCTCAAACGGTGCAAAAGTTGAGTGTACGTGTGCAAAGCCATCAGATTACAGCAGAGGCATCCTCTAAAGATCTCCAAGATGTTTATACAGACGTTGCTTTGAATTGGCATCTTGCACCTGAAAAAGCCAATGTTATTTTTCAACGGATCGGCGATGAACGCGCGATCGTAGAAAGCATCATCAATCCAGCCGTTGAAGAAGTCTTGAAAGCGGTGATGGCAATGTATACAGCAGAGGAAATCATCACTAAACGAGGAGAAGTGAAAACAGCCGTCGATCGTGCCTTAACTGAACGTCTCACCCCTTATAACCTTGCGGTGGATGACATTTCGCTAGTCCACGTTCACTTTACCAAACGGTTTAGCGATGCTGTAGAGGCAAAGCAGGTTGCAGAGCAAGAGGCAAAACGGGCAGAATTTGTGGCGTTAAAGGCGGTGAAAGAAGCCGAAGCCAGAGTCCATTTAGCGAGGGGAGACGCAGAAGCCCAACGGCTGTTGCGGGAAAACTTAACGCCTGAGCTTTTGCAGCGACAAGCGATCGAAAAGTGGAATGGCAATTTGCCGTTTATCATCGGTAGCGACGGCACCAAAGTGCTGGACTTGAAACAGTTGATTGAAACGAGCCGCATTCTGAATGCTCAGCCAAAATGAACGTGGCTTAAGTATGTATAGCGGTTCTCATACCGATTTAAACAACAATCGCTACGAATAACCGTTGAGTAGGAGTAAGGCAATGCCCTTGCCTCCACAGAATGCAACGCATTTTAATTCAGTCTGGTATCAAGCCAATCAGTCACAGTTGCAGGGTGAACGCATCCGTATCTTAACAATGGGTTGATGGAGAATGCCGAAGGCTTAGGCTTCAAGGCAGTGGTGCACTAGAGTCGAGGGTCATCATGCCTGCATCAGCCATGACAAGCCTTAAAGC
>JAESFU010000135.1_pt1 | contig 108137 bp, 103 predicted proteins | sample 9269461 | NCBI WGS metagenome assembly JAESFU01 (sample SAMN14502556, study PRJNA617107) | algae metagenome | isolation source: Stenomitos rutilans HA7619-LM2 and co-occurring heterotrophs from cave walls | place: USA: Waikapalae cave, Hawaii | collected 2009-07-28
GGTACAGGAGGCAGTAATCATCAATGAACCCAACGGTTGCAACGGATTGTCGTAACTCCATGCAATTTTCAGGTAGAACGCAGCTTCTTCCAGCTTAATTTGCTCTCGTTGAGGTAACAAAAGAGGGTTAATGCTGCTTTTGAAGATGGTAAGCCAGCGGCTGCCAAGATAGTTTAGTCTGTCGAATCTCCAGAAAGACAATGATTTCCTTAAGCATTGCTTCAAGCGGCTTCTGTTTACACGGAGAAGGTTGCAGGGGGTAACAAGCGTGAGTGTTTTAGCTTACATTACTGTTGATTATCTACGTGTCCTCCCTTAGAAGGAATCGAATAGGCTTTCCCCATGATTTTCTGAACCGTGACAGCATTCATAACAACTTGTTTAATGGCATGTATGACTCGATCGATCATTCCCGTCATCTCAACAAGAATCTTTAAGAGAGCAAAGGTGTTGATGTCAACGAAGTGATTGTCTGCTGAGCAGCTAGCGCGGTACGAACAAGCGGTTAAATCATGCTCTTTAAACATAATGTTGCCTTAGTGACTGGAGGCACATTGGGTACTGGTCGAGCAACAGCAATTACGTTCGGTGCGGCTGGTGCAAAAGCGATGTTCTCCGGTAGACGCAATCAAGAAGGCAGAGAAATGGCCGTACTGATTCGTGATGCAGAGGTAGAGTGCTTGTTTGTGTGATCAGACGTATCGAGTGAAGCAAGCGCTCATGCCTTGAGCCGAATCGCTTCTAAATCAAGCTCGTGTTCCAGTCGATGCAGCACCTCATCATTGATCACGCCCTGGTTCCGCAGTTTGACCACAACGTTGCGTTCCGCCACAACAGCTTCTCGTTGCAACACCTTGAGTGTCGCTAGTTGTTCACCGTTGCCAGTATCCATGTCAAGGCAGGCATCACAATATTGGCGAACGCGCTCCTCATACTTCCTGCGCAGCCATTGCACCATTTCAGCGTCTGCAAGCGCACTATCTTCAGCAATTAGTTCCTCTAACCGTGCCATCGCGGCTTCGGCTGCCTTGAGTCGAGCTTCCATCTCTTCACGCTCGGTATTGCCATCATCCGCGATCTTGAGCCAACGGATCAGCAACGGTAAGGTCAACCCCTGGAACACTAACGTGACTAGAATGACGCAAAAGGTGAGGAAGATCACCAGGTCGCGCTCAGGAAAGGGCGTGCCCGCATTGGTTGCAAGTGGTAAAGCGAGCGCCGCCGCCAAGGAAACCACGCCACGCATGCCAGTCCAACCAATAAGCGTCACCTGCTGCCAGGGCGTCGAGGGTTCACGTTCCCGCAGCCGACGGTCAAACAAACGGGATAGATAAGCGGCGGGAAACACCCACAAAATCCGAATCCCAATCACAACCACGCTGATCAAGAGGCTATACCAGGCAAGGGTTATGGCTGACCGTTCGGCGATCGCCGCCAAAATAGCTGGAAGCTGTAGCCCAATCAGAATGAAGACAAGCCCGTTCAGCAGAAAGACAAACAGTTCCCAAACTGCGAGTGCCTGCATGCGCGTGGTGGGAGTAAAGGCATCCGAACTGTGCCAGCGGTGGTAGATTCCAACTGCAACTGCCGCCAGCACACCAGAGACATGCAAATGCTCAGCAACCAGGTAGGAGGCATAGCTCATCAAGAGCGTGCCAGTCACTTCCACTAATGGCTCATCCAACTGTCGATGAATCCAAATGGTCACCCAACCCGCCGCTAAACCGACCAGGATGCCACCCACTGAGATCAGCACAAAACCCAGTCCAGCGTCCCACACCGAGAATGAGCCTGCGACAACTGCGGCTACGGCAAACCGATACGCCACTAGACCCGTCGCATCATTCACCAGGCTTTCCCCTTCTAGAATTGCCACAATGCGCTTGGGCACACTCAGCCGCTCCGTAATGGCAGCCGCTGCCACCGCATCGGGCGGCGACACGATCGCGCCCAGGACAAACGCGACGGGCCAGGTCATCCCTGCGATCACCGCATGAGCCGCTACCGCCACGGCACCCGTCGTCACCAGCACCAGACCGATCGCCAGCAGCAAAATCGGCCTCAAGTTGGCGCGGAAGTCTCGCCAGGAGGTGAACCATGCCGCCGAAGTCAGCAGTGGCGGCAAGAAAACCAGAAAGATCACGTCGGGTTTCAGCTCAACATGAGGTAGACCGGGCACAAAGCCCAGCGCTAGTCCACCCACAACTAACAGGATGGGGTAGGCGATTTGAATTTTTTCGGCAATCACTGCCAGGGCGGTCACTGCAAACAGTAGCCCCAAGACAATTTCAATCTCATGCATAAACAGGTGTGATGCTTTTTAGGTTGGTGGTGGAAGGTAGTGGGGTTGTGAGTGCTTTGACCGTTGACCGACTTTCACTTCACAGGAGTAGTGGCAGCTGCTTCGATCAATTTAGCGACTTCGTTGGGATGGGAGAGAAAAGGGACATGACTAGACTTGATCTCGGTCGTTTTAGCACCGATGCGTTTTGCCATGAAGCGCTCAAGCTCAGGGTTAATGGCACGGTCTTCCTGGGCCACTAGATACCAGGATGGGATCGTCTTCCAGGCAGCGCTGGTTACGGTTTGGTCAAACGCTGCGCCAATAAGAGGCTTTTGCGTCGCTGCTAGCACACGTGCCTCAGCCGTTGAAAGATCCTTGGCGAAGACATCGTGTAACTTCGCTCGATCGACGTAGAGAAAGCCTGCCGTATCTGGTACCAGTGCAGTGGCGAGCGGGGGAAGGGCGTATTTACCATTTAAGGCGCTAATCGTTTCGCCTGCATCGGGAGTGTAGGCAGCGATATACACCAGCGCTTTCACGTGCGAGTTACCCGCCGCCGCCCCTGTAATCACGCTGCCACCGTAGGAATGCCCTACCACGACGACGTTACCTTTTTGGGCATCGATCACTCGCTTGGTGGTAGCAACATCATCGGCGAGAGAGGTCAGGGGATTCTGTACAGCCGTCACCGTGTAGCCATCTCGTTCTAGAAGTGGGATCACACGTTGCCAGCTAGAGCCATCCGCGAAAGCTCCATGCACCAGCACGATCGAGGGCTTGATGCTCGACGTTTGACCCAATGGTTGTGCTGCTACTGCGTCGGGATGGTGCATCACGACGTTGACCACAAGGCCAACGATGACGAGCAAAAGGAGCCAAAAGCTCTGAACTTTTTTCGGGGTAAAAGACATAGCGATGCTTACCTCTGTGATAGTTGGTTGAATGACTTGCTGAGCCGATGATCGCTCATGCTGGCTGGTTGAATTTTACCTTTAACGGCGAGTCTCCCAGCTTTAGAATCAGGTGAAAGACATTTTGATCATTTATGACTGAACTGAGAGCGATCGCCCCGTTGTTGCGCAGATGCCAGCAGTTGTTTGCCGTAAGCGAGTTGAAGTGGCTCCCAGGTTAGTAGCGCCTTTGTCACGTCATGGTTGAATTGCGTGAGGGCATCCGAAGGCGATCGCATTTGCGGCGGCTCTAGCGGTACTCGCGACAGACGAAACGCGTCTTTCCAATCGCGCTCAAAGGCTGATGGCCTCTTGTACAGCATTGTGGTGAGAACTTGGTCGTCCTGCGAAACAAGAAATGTCATAAATTTATTATCTCTTTGCAGTTGACAAGCATTCTCAAATAGTTGCACACTCTTTAGAAGTTTAGAAATCAAGAGTTCAGTAGGAGTTTTCATGCTTGCTTCCTTCTTGATTATGTTTCGGGAAGGCGTGGAGGCGGCGTTAATCGTGGGCATTATCGCCAGCTACCTGCGTCAGACGGGACGCATTCAGCTCATGAAAGCCATCTGGCTAGGTGTTGCTTCAGCGACGTTGATGTGTCTGGGTGTGGCGATTTTGTTGCAAGCAACGCGTCAAGACTTTCCGCAAAAGCAACAGGAATTATTTGCATCTGTGATTGCGTTTGTGGCGGTCGGCGTGCTGACCTGGATGGTATTTTGGATGAAGCGCGCGTCACGTTCCATCAAAGGTGAGTTGCAGTCACAGGTGGAGTCCGCTATCCAATCGGGCGATCGAGGAGGACTGGCGCTGGTAGGCATGGCGTTTCTCGCCGTAGCACGCGAAGGATTAGAAACCGTAGTCTTTTTGCTGGCAACGTTGCAACAGAGTGTGGGCATTCAGATTCCGATCGGTGCTTTCCTGGGTTATGTAGCGGCGATCGTGGTGGGCGTGGGCATTTATCAAGGCGGCATTCGGATCAACCTTAAGCGCTTCTTTAAGTGGACAGGAGCCTTCATTATTCTGGTGGCGGCGGGGCTACTAGCAGGTGGTGTGCGCGCGTTGCACGAAGCGGGAGTCTGGAATGGGTTGCAAGGAGTCGTGTTTGATCTCAGCAATAACTTGCCGACGCAGGGATTGATCGGGTCGTTGCTGGCTGGCTTTTTTGGCTACAACGATGCGCCAACTGTCGGCGAAGTCATTGTTTATCTGGGTTACCTGATTCCAGTCATGCTGCTCTTTCTAGCGGGTAGTAGAACCAGTCAAACCCCTGTCAAGCAGTCTTTGTAAGCCAGATTAAAGCAACGTTCTCAACCTGTATGATGCAACGATTATTTATGTCTCACTCAAAATTCAGTTTGTCAGTGCTGGCGATCGGGCTAGTCTACCTGACCAGTGCCTGTACCTCACCTACCAGCTCGTCTGCCAACCAAGCAGAGGCTAAAGAGGTGCCAGTCACCGTAACCGATACTGGCTGTGAACCGGGTCAGTTGACCGTTGATGCTGGGCGCACAACCTTCGTGATTACAAACAAAAGTTCAAGAGCGCTGGAGTGGGAAATTCTAGAAGGGGTAATGGTGGTCGAAGAACGCGAAAATATTGCACCTGGTTTTGTGCAAAAGCTAGGGGCAGAACTGAAAGCCGGAGAATACATCATGACGTGCGGTCTTCGCAGTAATCCGAAAGGCAAGATTGTGGTGATGGGGACAAAAAGCTGAGCATCGTCATCGCACCAAAGTCGGTTGCCTCGAAGGATCTGCGATCGCTCCCTTAAACTTACCTAAGTTCATTACAACAATCCATTTCATTACAACAATCCATCTGTTTCCATTTACATCTTTAAAACACAACTGAGATCACTAAAATGACTTCTACCCCAAAACAAGCGTTTCGCTCTATTGCTTTCCTGTCCGCTAGTTTGCTCATTCTAGTAGCAGGAGGATGCACCTCTAAAGCACCAGAAGCAAATACCAGTTCACAAGCCAGCGCTCCCAGTGCAGAACCAGCAACATCTGGCAAAGTCGCGGTCGATCCCAAGCAGTTAGATTCAGCGATCGCAGAGTACAAGACCTATGTAGAACAAGAAACCGATCAACTGGTCGATAAAACGAAGGCGTTTACCGATGCAGTGATTGCGGGCGATGTGGCAACGGCGCAAAAACTCTATGCGCCAACTCGTGTTCATTGGGAGCGCTCTGAGCCGATCGCCGAACTCTTTTCTGACCTGGACGGCAGCATGGATGCCCGCGAAGATGATTTTGCCAAGAAAGCGAATGATCCAAACTTCACAGGCTTCCATCGGTTAGAAAAAGCGTTGTTTCAAGACAAAACCACTAAAGGCATGACGCCGATCGCTGAGAAGCTCAGAAAAGATTCACTCGATCTGCAAAAACGCATTGCCACACTCACCATTAAGCCAAAAGATATGGTAGGCGGTGCCGCTGCCTTAATTGAGGAAGTTGCAGCGACCAAAATTAGCGGCGAGGAAGACCGCTACAGCAAGACTGACTTGTGGGATTTCAAAGCGAACGTAGACGGTTCACAAAAGATTGTGGAACTTTTGCGTCCCAGCTTGGAAAAGGCTGATCCTACTCTCCTGGGACGAGTTGATAATAACTTCAAAACCATCAACGACAGTTTAACAAAGTACAAAACAGCCGATGGGGGCTTCGAGTCCTACGACAAGTTAACGGAAGCAGACCGACAAACGCTGAAAACGGTGATTGCAGCGCAATCAGAAGATTTGTCCAAGCTGCGTGGGACGCTGGGAGTGAATTAGAACGATGAAGGACAGTCTATCGAGTCCTGATCAAGCCTGGTTGCGAATCAGTCCTCACCTGCGTCGCCGTGATCTGTTGGTTGGTATGGCCGCCGCCGGAGGGCTAGCAGCACTGACCACATTAGGGTATCGATCGCTGCAAAAACGCGAAGAAGATACCACTGAAATGAGTGTACCTTTCTGGGGTGTGCATCAACCAGGCGTGATCAATCCCGCTCCGGCGGCGGCGTTAATGGTAGCGTTTGATGTGACCGCTCAAACCAGGACTGATTTGGTGCGCTTATTTCAGACGCTCACCCAGCGCACAGCATTCCTGATGGCGGGCGGTACCCCACCGCCGATCGATGCCAAGTTTCCCCCCAGCGATTCAGGCGTGTTGGGCACCAACGTGTTTCCTGATAATCTCACCATGACGGTTGCCCTTGGCAGTTCATTGTTTGATCAACGCTTTGGGTTACAAGCGCTGAAGCCACGTCGCCTGATGGCAATGCCCAATTTTCCCAATGACCAACTCGATCCGGATTTGTGTCATGGCGATCTTTTGCTGCAATTTTGCTCAAATACGGCTGAGACGAACATTCACGCCCTGCGGGACATTCTCAAACATCTGCCTGACTTACTGACCGTCCGCTGGAAGATGGAAGGCTTTCTGCCACCCCACACGCTAAAAAAGCTTGGCAAAGACACGGTGCGAAACCTGCTGGGCTTCAAAGATGGCACGGCAAATTTAGAGGTCAACGACACTAAATTGATGGATCGCACTGTATGGGTACAGCCAACCAGCGATGAACCGAATTGGGCCACAGGTGGAACTTATCAGGTCGTGCGGGTCATTCGTAATTTAGTAGAACGATGGGATCGCACGCCACTGCAAGAGCAGGAGGAAATTATTGGGCGCGAAAAAGGGTCTGGTGCGCCTCTAGGAATGCATTATGAGCGCGATCGTCCTGACTATGCTCACGATCCAACGGGAACACACATTCCACTCGACGCTCATATTCGACTGGCAAACCCACGCCAGTCCGAAAAGGGGCTGATTTTACGACGCGGCTTCAACTACTCAGAAGGGGTCGATCGATCGGGGCATCTGAACATGGGCTTACTGTTTGTTTGTTTTCAGGCAGACTTAGAGCGAGGCTTCATTACCGTGCAAAACCGCTTGAAGGGTGAACCCTTAGAGGAATATATCAAGCCGATCGGGGGCGGCTTTTTCTTTGCCTTGCCAGGAGTCACGGCTAAAGGGCAGTATTTGGGGCAATCGCTATTAGAAAGCACACCAACCTGAGTATCGAATAACTGAATCAGGAGAAATTGAGGATGCATCGACGCGATCGCTCAAAGCATAACTCAGACTCACCGCTCCAACCAGGCTGGCAGGGTTTCACTTTTGTGAGCCAGAAGCATCATTCCCAAGATTCAGCCGAGCCATCACCCTCTTTGCAGAACAATGGCGATCCGGTTCAGATGAGGTGTCTCTCTCAAACTCTAGCCGGCGATCGCGTTCGCATCATCGCGTTGCATCAAGATGCGAACAACTTGATTACCAGAGGGCTAACATCTGGTGTGACCGTGCAGATCGTAAGCCGCACCGCCAGTGGTTCAGTTGTTGTGTTGTTGCACGGTAAAAGCCTGGGAATCGGTTCGGCGATGGCGCAGTCAATTATCGTAGAACCAATCTGAAGACGGTGAGAATGGTCTAAATGATCTGGTCTTGGGCTATTGCTGGAAGTAATCGAGCTGCCAACAGATTTCTAGCCAAGCCGATAGAGTTTGCTTTGATGCTGTCACGCTTCGCACAACGCTCCAGACTTGAATGACCATAGCAACACTGTCCAGTTGCACCCTCAAAGGTTGGTAGGCAGCACACTGACAGGGAATGTCTAATGTTTGCAACCGTTGATAGACCTGCCAGCGGTCTTCACAGCTCACTTCGGTCAGGTCTTGGGGCTGGCAAGGAAGATTCTCTAAATTCATGCGATTGGCATCAGTAAAGAATGATTGGCAATAAGCGGCTGACAGTGCTTAGAATGCTTGAGAGCACTGCACAATGACGTAACGATTTGAGCAATGAAAGGTAGGATGCTCATCTTGATAACGAGAGCCTTTCTCCTGGAATCGTTAAGCCAAGGCTGCGATCGCTGTAGATAGGTTCTAACCGCTTTCCCTTTTTTTGTCCGTTGAGTGGTGGTTAAATCTTGAGCAGTGGTTAAGTCTGAGGCAAGCATAATCACTTCCGTTGGGTGGCAATGGCTAGTTTGGCTTCCGGCACTTGACGCAGTTGATCCATTACTTCAATCACATGACTGTGGGTTACAGAACCATCGGCGTTCAGAACGACAACCAGTTCCTGACCGGGGCTAAGCTGCGTTTTAATGGTGTTTGCCAGGTTATCAACCTGGATGGGCGCTTTGTTCAAGAAGACTTTTCCCGCTTTGTCAATGCTCACCGTCGATCGACTCGCGGCTTGCGGTTTGGCAGTGGTAGCTTTGGGCAGATTGACTGGCAACCCTTCAGAGCGCACTAGAAACAACGTCGAGAGGATGAAAAAGGTCAACAGCGCAAACAGCACATCGATCAACGGGACAACATTAATTTCGGTGGGTCGCTCCAGCTCTTCAGACAGTTGCCTACGCATAGGATGATTCCAAAACTCTGTGAGCACGACGATGGATCAGTTCTAGCTGGACGCTATACTCTTCAATCAGACCGAGTTGCCGCTGGTAAAAGGCGCGAAAGGTGTTAGCAAGCAAAAGGGCGATGGCTGCCACAGTTAAGCTAGGCTGTGTTTTAAAACTCCTAATCGCTTCGTTGCTGAAGCTTCTGCCCCCTTTTCTTGTATGCCCAAAGGGTTTTAAGCCCCCAAGATTGGGGGACTTTGAAGCCTGTTTGGAAGCCCCCAGAATTGGGGGTGGGGGGCTTTCGAGGGTTTTAAAACACGCCCTAGTAGCGGTGGCGACCAGTGCCTCACTGATTCCGGCGGTGACACCCAGCGTTTTCGTGCCGCCAATTTCGCCAAGATTCAGTGAACTGAAGGAGCGAATCAGCCCCATGATGGTGCCCAACAGTCCGAGCAGGGGAGCGAGACCCACAACCGTTTCAAAAATGGGTGAGAACCGTTTTAAGAGAGGCAACTCTGCCTGAATTGCGCCATTTAACGCCAGCCGAAATGCTTCAGGGTTGGCATCTTTGAGCGAAAGGGCTTCTAGAAAAATGCGGACAACGGATAGATCAAGGTTGCGTTTGAGCGTCTCGATCGCCAGGTCAGGTTTCTGTGGGTAACGTTTCAGGACATCCCGAATCACTGGATGTTGGCGGCGTTTAACACGATACCAGAACACAAACCGCTCGACTGCCAGGGCAATGACAGCGATCGAGAACCCGATCAGCGGCACCATAATGATGCCGCCTGCTGCGAATAGTTCGTTGAGTCTTGGCATGAACTCCTCTACGAAGGGTAGACATCGGTCAGCACCCACGTCGAACGACTGACGGATGACACAATCTTTCAAAAGCACTATAGAGTTTAATAGGAACTTATATCAAGTAGATTACCCAATTAATTTCTGTTGCTCACACTGAGTTGCTCGATCTCTGGACGCAAAAGCGGCCTAAGACAATCAGTAGGCGATCGTCATCAATTCTCAAGTACTCAAGACGTATGGTTAAGAAAACTTATGATTTCTTAAAGGCATCTCTCAGTCTTAAAAGTGCTAAAACCTCCTCTTTAAGAAGGGTGCATCGATTTGAAGCTGGCTTAGAGTCAATAATTTTTTGGCAACGAAAGGCTTGACTTTAGTCACTAAGCAGCATAGCTTTTTGATTATTACTAAAACTTATTCGCAATAAGAAACGCTAGTTCTTCTCATAAGGCTGGCAAATGTTTCTACCCGTCTCTCTGAGGCGGGCAATTTTTGTTGCAAATAACGTTACGGGCCTGTGAGGAGAAGTTGTGAAAAAGTGGCATTTAGAATTAGGGGTTGTGACTGACATTGTTGTGCAAAGCGCGATCGCGTCTCTGCTATCGTTGAGCCTCTCTCACTCAAAGGCTGAGGCGAGAGAACTACCAGTGGGAAGAACGGCAGCGGTAGAAACGCAGAAACCGACAGCGATCGGGACTCGCATGAAGGACTTTAATCGTCCTGCCACGACGCTCAAGGAATGGGAGAAGCTGATCACCCAAAACTCGCCTGCATCGGTGAGTGGGGTGAAGCTGGAACGGGTCGAGGATGGCTTGGATATTACCCTGGAAACTGCTGATGGAAAACCTTTACAGGTCGATGCTACCAAGTTTCGAGCTGAGGGTAAGAGCCTGGTTGCGGACATTCCAAACGCAGTGTTGGCATTGCCCAATGCTCAAGAGTTCAGTGCTGAGAACCCGACGGGAGAAATTGCTAATGTTCGCGTGACCCAGATCGATACTTCCACCATTCGCGTCAGTGTGGTCGGCACAACGGCATTGCCCACATCAGATGTGACGCTGAAGGTGAGCGGACTGGCGTATAGCCTCAATCCAGAAGGCCAAACACCGGAAGAAGAACTCGTGGTCACAGGTGAAGGGCAGGGACGATATCGCGTACCGGATGCCACTACTGCCACAAGAACAGACACTCCCCTCCGCGACATTCCCCAATCGATTCAGATTGTGCCCCAGCAGGTGATCAGAGATCAGGGAATCACGCGTATTACCGACGCGACTCGGAACGTCTCAGGCACAACGATCGCATCGGGCTACGGCAACCTCTTTGGCGATGTCCGCTCCCGTGGCTTCTATACCAACTTTTTAAAGGATGGATTCTCTGTAGGGGGTACAAACTTTTTCATTGATGGCGGCAATATTGAACAGGTAGAGGTGCTAAAGGGACCTGCTTCGGTGCTGTATGGAGCAGTGTCACCTGGTGGAGTCGTGAATTATGTCACCAAGAAACCCTTGAGCCGTCCCGCTTATGCTGCTGACTTTACTGCTGGCAGCTACGCCTTCTACAAAGGGGCGATCGACTTGACCGGACCCGTAACCCAAGACGAACGATTGTTATATCGCTTGAATGTTTCCTACGAAGACTCTGGCAGCTACCGCGATTTCATTGACAATAATATTTTCTTCATTGCTCCTGTTGTCACTTATCGGTTTAGCGACTCAACTAACCTTACCCTTGCCTATGAATATCTCAATGCGAAACTGGGATTCGATCGCGGTTTACGACCCGTACCTGCCTTTTTGAAGGTACGCAGAAGTCTGAATATCGGCGAACCTGAACTTGATTTTCAAGACATTGAGGAACATCGCGTCAGTTTAACGCTGGATCATCGGTTTAATCAAAATCTCCGCCTGAGAAGCCAATTTGTCTACCTTTCTGAGAAACAAAACAGTTTTGTGACTCAGCCTGGAGAACTCGATGCAGACGGTCGAACCTTGACCGATCGCGGGTATTTTGGCGGTTTAACTCACGTTGATACCTATGCGCTGCAAACAGATTTAATTGGTAATTTCAAAACGGGTTCTGTTGCCCATCAACTCCTGGCGGGGCTGGAACTGCGCCGGAGGCAACAGGCTGACAACGGCATCGGTGGGATTTTTGAGGGTACACTCGACATTTTCAATCCTGTCTATGGCTTACCCCGTATTCCTGATCCTGATAACTTCTTTGAGCAAAGCTCTAATAATGTCGGCATCTACTTGCAAGACCAGATGACTTTGCTCCCCAAGCTCAAACTACTGGTGGGTGGCAGATATGATTTTGTTTGGTACGACACCAAGTCCATCAGTGACATCAGCATCAATAGTGACCCTGTTCGGAGTGAGTTTTATGATGGTGCGTTTTCCCCTCGCGTTGGTATTGTCTATCAACCGATTGAACCGATCTCGCTTTATACCAGCTATAGCCGTTCTTTTGAACCCAATAATTCTAGAACTGCCAGTGGAGAGTCGCTAGAGCCTTCACGCGGTACTCAGTTTGAAATCGGTGTGAAAGGTGAATTTTTCAATAAGCGGCTGTCAGCCACGTTTGCAGCGTATGACATTAGAAAAACCAATATTCCCACCACAGATCCAAGTAATGAACAATTCTCGATCGCTATTGGAGAGGTGAAAAGCCGGGGGATTGAACTGGATGTTGCTGGGGAAATTCTACTCGGTTGGAAAGTGATTGCGTCCGGTTACTTGAATGATGCGTTTGTCAGCAAAGATAACAATCTTCCTGAAGGTCGCCGCCTGACTAATGCACCGACTCATGGGGCAAGTTTGTGGACAACCTACGAATTTCAAGCGGGTGGCTTGAAAGGGTTTGGCATTGGGGGAGGGCTATTTTTTGTCGGCGATCGCACGGCCAACATTGATGATCCATTAATCCTGCCTTCCTACGTCAGATTTGATGCTGCTCTCTTCTACAAATGGAATAACGGACGCATTGCCCTCAACTTCAAGAACCTCGGCAACGTGAAATACTACGAATCCAATGACTACCTGGTCTTTCCACAAACGCCATTTACTGTCCAGGGAACCGTTTCCGTGAATTTTTGATTCTTTTTAAGCTTGGAATCTCTGCTATGACGTTCAGAACTCTCCGCACCTGGATCTTTAAAGGACATCGCCTCCTGGGTTTTGCAATCGGGCTGATTGCGATCGTGATTGGTTTAACTGGCAGCATGATTGTCTTTCAGAGTGAAATCAACGACTTTTTATTGCATCGGCATCTTGATCCGATCATTCCTCAGGGCGATCGCTTACCGCTGGAAGTAGTTCTGGAACGGGTCAAAACCGCTTATACTAACCAGCCAAATATGTCACTGCAACGGGTTTATTTTCCAGCTAAACCCGATGATTTTTTTAATGTCATCATCTCAGTTACCAGCAATGATTGGGTCAGTGTTTACGTTAACCCTTATACGGGAGCAATTTTAGGCGACAGCCTGCATCCCAACGCCATACAGCATTTTCTAGCGATTGTGTATGAACTCCACACATCGTTGAAGTTAGGCGATCTGGGTTTATACATCGTTGGCTGGGTCGGTTTGGGTATGTGCATTGTTGTGGTTGCAGGCATTATCTTGTGGCCCGGCTGGCGCAAACTAGTTGCAGGTTTCAAGATTAAGTGGAATGCTCACCCCAAGCGCCTTAACTTTGATCTACACAAACTATTGGGGATTACAGCTGCCACTTTTTTACTGTTCACCTTCTTCACTGGGTTTGCCTGGAATTTAGGCTATGTTGACCCATTTATCCGTGCCATTACCTTCAGTCCTGCTCCGCCTGATCTCGCTTCTCAGCCGATCGCAGGTCAATCTCCTCGTTCCCTCAGCCAACAGATGAAAACGGCTCAACTTGCCCTACCCAGCGGAGCTTTGCGAAGCATTGACTTAACAGCAGACCCTAAAGCACCCCTGCGGCTTCGGATGAAGCAAACCCAGGAACGACAGGAATATGGCATCAGCAATGTTTACCTGGACCAGTACGGTGGTCAAATTTTGCGCGTTGATGATTCGTTAAAGGCATCATTGGGCGACAAGATTCTCAGTTCCTTCGATTTACTACACTACGGTACCTTTGGTGGCTTACCGACGCGCATCTTGTATGTGTTTGTCGGTTTAACGCCGCTGATTCTGTTTACGACAGGGTTTGTGATGTGGTGGTATCGCAAACGCAAAGATATTCGCTTGGTTGAGGTCAGTGAAGAGACGATCGCGCGACGCTGAGCGATCGCTTCCATCTCAGTTCAAGTTTTCTAGTTTTCAGTTGTGTGAGGGTTTGTTGTGAAATCATTTTCGTTAATTCATTCCCTGTGTTTAGTCAGTACCGCATCCCTGCTTTTCATTCCAGTCGTGCAAGCGAATGAAATGGCACCTGAGCGATCGCCTACATCCACTAACCTGCGTAATCTAAAACAACCTGCCAAAACTGTTAAAGAATGGCTGGCTCAAAGTGAGAACACACCCAGTACTGCCTCGGTGCAGGTAACTGGAGTGAAGCTGGAACGTGCCGACACTGGACTTGACATCACCTTAGAAACTGCTGACAGTAAACCCTTGCAAGTGGATGCCACGAAGTTTAGAGCCGAGGGCAAGAGTTTAATTGCGGACATCCCGAATGCGGTGTTGGTATTACCTAATGCCCAGGAATTCAGTGCTGAGAACCCGACGAGTGAAGTTGCTACGGTTCGCATCACTCAGATGGATGCTGCTACGATTCGCGTCAGTGTGGTGGGGACGACTGCCTTACCCAAGTCTGATGTCACGCTGAAAGTGGCTGGCTTGGCATATAGCCTCAACCCGGAAGGGGAAACACCGGAAGAAGAACTCGTGGTCACAGGTGAAGGACAGAGTGGCTACCGGGTTCCTGATTCTACAACAGCAACCAAAACCGATACGCCATTGCGCGACATTCCCCAATCGATTCAGATTATTCCCCGACAACTGCTGGACGATCGCCAGATCACGCGAATTGATCAAGTCGCTGACAACGTGCCAGGAGTTCAACCCTTTGACACCTACGGTGGGATTCCAACCGCAAGTTTTATTATTCGAGGTTTTAACAGTGCTTCCACTGTTTACCGGGATGGGTTTCGGGAATTCAGCTTTGCCAACCCTATCAATTTTGCGGGGGTTGAGCAAATCGAATTTCTCAAAGGTCCTGCCTCCGTTCTCTATGGACAAAATGAACCGGGTGGACTGGTGAACGTTGTTAGCAAGCAACCCCTTAAACAGCCCTACTATTCACCTTCCCTGACAATAGGGAGTTTTGATTTTTATCAAGGAGCGCTGGATCTCTCTGGTCCGCTCAATGCCCAGAAAACGGCAGCCTATCGTCTCAATCTAGCCTATGAGAATGCGGGTAGCTTTCGGGATTTTGTAGACTCAAAAAGTATTTTTGTCGCTCCAGCGCTTTCGTTTCAGCTTGGTCCCAAGACTAAACTGACTCTCAACTTTGAATATCAGAATTATAAATTTATTTTTGATCGAGGTCTTTTGCCTGAGCCGGAAAGCTTTCGGGTTCCAATCAGCCGCTTCTTAGGCGAGCCCAATGAAGATGATACGACAGCGAACTACTGGCGTGCCAGTTACGTGTTGGAACATCAGTTCAATCAAAATTGGAAATTTCGCTCTGGATTTGCAGTTGCGATCGCAACACTTGACGAATTTACGATCGCACCAGGCTCTTTGCAGGAAGATCGCCGCACGGTGAATCGTGGCGTATCTACTGCCGATGAAAAACAACAGAACTTTACGCTGCAAAACGAGTTGATTGGCAAATTTAAAACAGGCTCAATTGACCATCAAGTTCTATTAGGCATTGAACTGTTGCGTTATCGGTTCCAATACCAGTTTTTTGGTGCGACGATCGCTCCCATTGACCTCTTCAATCCTATCTATGGCGCACGACCTGAAAGCTCCTTTGTTGATGAATTTGGTCCAGATGAGTATGGAACTGATGCCATTAGCCTTTACTTTCAGGATCAAGCCACATTCTCAAAACAATGGAAACTGCTAGCTGGTGGACGCTTAGACTTAGCCCGCTCAACTGATCGTGGAGGATTTGACAATGCACTCTTAAAGGATGTCACCGATCTTGCTTTCAGTCCTCGTGTGGGTCTGGTGTATCAACTCACGGACTGGCTCTCACTCTACGCTAACTACGCCACAGCATTCAATCCCGTGATTTTTGGTACGAGTCGAACTGGAGCATCCTTTGACCCAGAGCGAGGCAAACAGTTTGAAGCAGGCATTAAAGCCGATGTGATTCCCAATCGATTATCTGCGACATTTGCCGCTTACGAAATCACCAAAAAAAATGTATTGATCACCGATCCAGAGGACGATCGCTTCAGCATTCAAACGGGAGAGCAAAAGAGTCGGGGGATCGAATTTAACCTGGTCGGTCGTCCTGTGAATGGCTGGAACACCGTACTGTCCTATGCTCTGACTGATGCATTTGTGAGTCAAGATACCACGATTCCAGTTGGAGATAAACTCGCTGGCGCACCTAAACATCAATTTGGACTATGGAATAGTTATGAAATTCAAGCAGGACCCCTGAGAGGATTTGGCGGTGGTCTAGGACTTTATTACGTGAGTAAAGCAGATGCAGTTCTACCTAACACAGATGTAGACCTACCTAGCTACTTTCGGGTCGATGCATCGATCTTCTACAAGCGGGATAAATGGAAAGTGCAGTTGAATGTCAATAATTTGACCAATGTGGAAAGCTACAAAACTCGTGGATTTTTAATTACACCTCAACCTCCACTGACAGTTTTGGGAACGGTTTCTTACACATTCTGATTGGCAATTCCATTGAGTTTCTACCATGAACCACAAAATTATTCGCACAGTCACCTTTCATCTACATCGCTGGCTGGGTTTAGTGGCTGGAATTTTGCTCTGCATCGCTGGCGTGACTGGCAGCATTCTGGTGTTTGAGCAGGAGATTGACAGCTTCTTGTTGGAAAAGCAAATTGGGCGTGTCGTGCCAGTGGGCGATCGCCTTCCCCTAGAATCTCTAGTTAATACTATTAACACCACCTATGCGTCCACACCCAAATTTAACCTCACTTACGTTGAGATGTTTGAGGGAGAGCCGTATGAGTTCCGGGCTGAAAATGCAGACGAGAAGGATTTTCGAGTATTTGTGAATCCATACACTGGCAAAGTGATGGGCGATCGCGTTTGGGATGATACCTGGCTTGGTTTCACATTCAAACTGCATTACCAACTTCTCGCAGGTGCCACAGGCACCTTCATCATGGGTGTTGTGGCGCTCGTTACTTTGATTCTCAGCCTTACGGGTATTGTATTATGGCCCGGATGGAGGAAACTCATCAGTGGCTTCAAGATCAAATGGGCAAGTCATATCAAGCGCGTTAACTTTGACCTTCACAAAGTTGCAGGCATTATTACCGCTGTTTTTCTTGCCTTCATTGGCTTCACAGGTTTTGCCTGGAATGTGCCTGAAGCCAAAGTAGAAGCGGCGATCTACGCTGCAACGTTCACGCCCAAACTGCCAGATCCTGTTTCCCAACCAATCCCTGGCAAACAGCCGCTTTCGCTGACCGAGTTGCTCCAACGCGCCGATGTGGCTGTTCCCAATGCACCTACCACTGGACTATTCTTCCCCACCAAATCTGAAGCCCCTTTATGGTTAAGTAAAAAACAACCTCAAGAAACCAGCAAATGGGGGAGCACACAAATTTATCTCGATCAATTCAGCGGTAAGGTGCTGCGAATCCAGGATGGCTTAAAGCCGACTCGTGCGGAAGTCGTCCTCAATTCATTTTCTCCGTTGCACTATGGCACGTTTGGCGGTCTTCCCACGCGCATCTTGTATGTGCTTGTTGGTTTAACGCCGCTCATTCTATTCACAACAGGTTTTGTGATGTGGTGGTATCGCAAACGCAAAGATATCCGATTGGTTGAGGTCAGTGAAGAGACGATCGCCAATCGTTGAGCGTGATGCTTTACAGAGTCCGCAGTGATCGCAGCTCCAAAGCTCGATTCCCATTTTTCAAAATTTTTCATCGTGTGAGGATTTACTATGAAGCCATTTTTGTTGATTCACTCCCTATGCTTAATCAGTACTACCTCTTTACTGATGGTTCCAATCGTGCAGGCTCATGAAACGGCACAACTATCGTCTACTGCTACGACTAAACTTCGCGACTTGAAGCAGCCTGCTAAAACCATCAAAGAGTGGCTGACTCAAGTTGAAACCACCCCCGATGTCTCACTTGTAAAAGTGATAGGAGTCGCCCTTGAACGTAGCGAAGCAGGTTTGAACATTACTCTGGAAACAGCTGATGGAAAACCATTGCAGGTAGATGCCACAAAGTTTCGCGCAGAGGGTAACAGCTTGGTTGCAGACATTCCCAACGCGGTGTTGTCACTGACATCGGCTCAGGAATTTAGCGCGGAGAACCCTACCGGAGACATTACTAGCGTGCGGATGACGCAAGTGGATGCGAGCAGCATTCGGGTGAATGTGGCAGGGAAAGATGCACTGCCCAAGTCAGAGGTGACATTGAAAACGGCAGGACTGGCATACAGCCTCAATCCAGAAGGGCAAACACCGGAAGAAGAATTGGTGGTGACAGGAAATCGCCCCGGTTCTCCCTACTTCGCCCCTAACGCCTCCAGCGCCACCCGTACCGACACGCCGATTCGCGATACTCCGGTATCCATTCAGGTGGTGCCCAAAGAAGTAATTGAAGCCCAGCAGTCCACTCGCATTGAAGAAGTACTGCGAAACGTCAGTGGCGTAACGTTCCAAGGCACTAACTTTGGTCGCAGTAGTGATTTTGCCATTCGTGGTTTTGGTGCCTCTTACACAACGTTGCCCCTCTTGCGTGATGGTTTCCGACTCTACAGTTTCGTTCAGGGGTTTCCAGAGCTTGCCAATTTGGAACGGGTGGAAGTGCTGAAAGGTCCGGCTTCCATCTTGTATGGAGATATTCAACCCGGTGGATTGGTGAACCTGGTGTCGAAGCAACCACTGAGCCAGCCATTTTACGAAGTGGAATTGCAAGTGGGTAGCCGCAACCTGGTGCGCCCCCGGTTTGACATTTCTGGACCTCTGACGGCGAATGGCAATCTGCTTTATCGGTTGAATGGGCTATATCAACACGCCGATACCTTCCGCGATTACAGCACCGAGCAAAATCGGTACTTCATTGCGCCTGCCTTAAGCTGGAAGATTGATCCAAACACTGACCTGAACCTTTCCCTGGAGTACACCTACGATAAGCGTCCAGCCGATCGAGGTATCTCTGCCTTTGGCAATGGTGTGGCACCCGTACCGCGCGATCGCGTGTTCAACGAACCCGATGACACGATTACCAACAAATTCACGAGCGTTGGCTACAACTTAGAGCATCGCTTTAGCGAGAATTGGAAAATTCGCAATGCCTTTCGTTACATCGCGACCGACTACAGTTTCAACCTGATTGCGCTGCCCTTGTCGCTGATTGAACCGCAAGGCACGCTGCTGCGATTTTTTGCGGATCAGGATGGTACTGAAAAATCGTATTCCGTGCAAACCAATGTGCAGGGCAAATTCAATACTGGATCAGTGAGACACGTTTTTCTGTTTGGGGTTGATTTTAACCATAGTGATCAGACCAATGTGACGATCGGCGACTTTGTGAATCCCCTTCTCCTCGACATTTTTAACCCGGTGTACGGGCTAACTCCCCGACCTAATACCGCCTCCTTACCCGTTGTGGCTGATTAAACCGACAACATCAACCGGATAGGAATTTATTTGCAGGATCAGATTTATCTGTTGGATAACCTGATTGTGCTGGGAGGCTTGCGGTACGACACGGTACATCGCAAAACGACCAGCCCAGACGTGTTGTTTAGTCCCGGTGGAACGGACGTGACACAAGATGAAGATGCACTGATTCCCCGCGTCGGCATTGTCTATCAACCGATCCCAGAACTATCGCTCTACGCCAGCTATTCCCAATCGTTTTCACCTAACACTGCCACCACATCCAGCGGAAACCCTCTGCAATCAGAGCGCGGCGAGGGGTACGAGTTGGGCATCAAAGCCGAACTGCTAAACCGTAAACTCTTTGCCACGCTCACCTATTTTGACATTACCAAACGCAAAGTGGCAGTGACTGATCCCAATAATTCCTTCTTTTCTATCGCCACAGGCAAGCAGCGCAGCACTGGTGTGGAACTGGACATCACCGGGCAAATTCTGCCGGGATGGAATGTGATTGCCAGCTACGCCTACACCAACGCCAGGGTGACAGAAGACACCAACCCAGAGTTTGTCGGTAATCGTCTGGCCGGAATTCCGTTCAATAGCGCGGGCTTGTGGACTACCTATGAGATTCAGAGTGGCAACCTGAAAGGCTTGGGCTTTGGGTTTGGCTTTAACCTGGTCGGCGAACGTCAGGGCGGCTTACCTAACAGTTTCCGGGTGGATAGCTATATCACACCGAATGCGGCTATTTTTTATCACCGCGACAAGTTGAGACTGGCTGTGAATTTCAAAAATCTCTCGAATGCCAATTACATTGAGGCGGTTGGCACTGCCAGAGATTCCGGTCTTTATCCTGGTGAACCGTTCACCGTCATTGGCTCTGTGTCCTATGACTTTTGAGCAAGCTTAATTTCTAATCCAACTAACTTGAATTTGTGAGAGAACATCGCATGACGTTCCGCAACCTGGCATTACGACTACATGGTTTCATTGGCACTGTGATGGGATTATTGCTGGTTGTGAGCAGTCTCACAGGTGCCAGCATCGTGTTTCGTGAGGAACTGGATCACGCGCTCCATCGATCGCTCCAATCAGCCACTCCCCAAGCCGAACAGGTTTCCATCGACACCATTCTTACCCCTGTACAGGCTGCTCACCCCAGTTTGCCATTGCAGTTTGTTATGTTTCCTCGCAAACCAGATGAAACCTATCTGGTCGCTATGAAGGAACCCAACGGACATCGGCTAGAAACCTTTGTCAACCCCTATACAGGTGCAGTGCTAGGAGAACGAGTGTGGGAACGATCGCCGATCGGGTTCCTTTATAGTCTGCATGAGGAACTGCTGTCAGGCACTGGAGGCATGGTAGTTATCGGTATAGCGGGCCTCTCTCTGCTGCTAACCGCCCTCACCGGAATCATCTTGTGGGCGGGTTGGCGTAGGCTGGCAAACGGGTTCAGAATTCGCTGGCACGCACCCACTGCTCTAGTGAGCTTTGACCTCCACAATGTAGGAGGTATAATCTCCGCCGTGTTTTTGCTCGTTCTGTCAGCAACCGGCATTGTGATTGTCGCTTTGCATGTGCTGCCAGCGCTAAGTACCCCACCTGCCGTAAAATCGGCACCGCAACCATCATCCCTTGCCTTGAGTGAGCTCCTGCGTAGAGCCGACGCCGCCATACCTGAAGGCAAGACAACTATGATGGTATTCCTCGAAACTGAACCCCAGACGGTTTCCATCCATAAAAAACTACCGAATCAAGAAACCGGGCGCTTTGACCTCAGCAGCGTGGAGATCGATCGCGCCAGCGGCAAGGTGTTGCAGACCAACAGAGTCGTGAAGCCAGAAGGGTTTTTCAAGGTAATTATAACGATCGCTGATCTACACTTCGGTACCTTTGGTGGGCTGGCAACGCGGGTTCTCTACGTCTTTATGGGTTTAATGCCTACCATTCTATTGATCACGGGCTTAATCACCTGGAAACGTAGACGCGGACTATTAGCAAGACGCAACGCAGAGTTACAAATCGCGCAGCAAGCTCAGGTTAATCCCCTTCCTTAAAACGTTTGGGTGCAATGCTTCAATGCCATCTTCTCTCTAGTCTACTGGCCTAACTGACCAATATCCTATTCACTTGTGTGCGAGGATTCATTGTGAAAACTGTTTGGTTTATTCATTCCCTGTTGTGGCTTACTATCTTCGCTCCATTAACCATGCAATCGGTTCAAGGAAACGAAGGCACCAATATAGCTAAATCGGGATCAGATATTACTCGTATTCGTGATTTACCGCGATCGGCAACTACCGTCAACGATTGGATCAGTCAAATTGAGCAGACAACCACTCAAGCAACTGTACAAATTACGAGTGTGCGTTTGAATCCCACATCAACGGGATTGGAAATTGTTTTAGACACACTTAATAATCAAGCGTTACAAGTAGATGCCACTAAATTCACCTCTGAAGGGAACGCGCTAACCGCCAGTATCTCCAACGCAGTACTGTCCTTACCCACTGGGAATGATTTCCGCGCAGATAATCCCACAGGCGACATCACCAACGTCATCGTCACTCAAGTCAATGCCACTACTATTCAAATCAATGTAGCTGGAAAAGCTGGATTGCCCACCTCAGATGTAACGCTGAAAACCGGAGGACTGGCATACAGCCTTAATCCAGAAGGTCAAACACCGGATGAGGAACTGGTGGTGACGGGCACTGGGCAGCGAGGATATTTTGTGCCGAATGCAACGGCTGGTACACGTACCGATACGCCGTTACGCGATGTGCCGCAAGCCATTCAGGTCATTCCACAGCAGATTATCCGGGAACAGCAGGTGACTCGCTTGGATGAAGCGCTTCGTAACGTCAGTGGGGTGACAGCGACCAACTTTGCGGGAGGCTTCACAGATTTTACCATTCGCGGGTTTTCGGGTGCGCCAATCTTACGCGATGGGTTTCGGCAGTACGACTTTTTTCAATCCATTCCTGAAACGGCAAACTTGGAACGGATTGAAGTCCTTAAGGGTCCAGCTTCTATCCTGTATGGTGAAATTCAACCCGGTGGCGCGATCAATGTGGTGAGCAAAAAGCCGTTATCAAACCCGTTCTATGAAGCTGAACTCCAGGTTGGCAGTCGCGGCTTTGTTCGACCCCGGATTGATTTTTCTGGTCCCATTACAGCAAATGGCAATCTGCTTTACCGCTTGAATGCACTGTTTCAAAACGAAGATGGCTTTCGCGGATATGACCAGAACAATCAGCGAACATTCGTTTCGCCCAGTTTAACCTGGAAGATTGGCGATCGCACCGACATCACCTTTGAGTTAGGCTACATCAACGACAAGCGACCGTTAGATGCGGGTTTGGTTGCCTTTGGTACGGGAGTTGTTAGAGTGCCGCGCGATCGCATCACTAACGAATCGGCTGACAAAAGTGAACAGCGGTTTTTCAATGTTGGTTATAACTTCGAGCATCGTTTCAACGACAACTGGAAAATCAACAACGCTTTCCGATTCTTCCAACAGCGGTTTATCTCCGATTTCTATTTTCCCGCTGCTTTTAACGAGGCAACAGGAGACTTATCCCGCTTCTTTACAACACGCGATTTAGATTTTCGCACCTATGCCCTTCAGACCAATGTCACAGGTAGATTTACCACAGGCTCTATCGCTCATACCCTGCTATTTGGCGTTGATCTGAGTCGCCAAACCGAGCGGTTTTTTGGACTATCAGATTTTTCACCACCCACCGTTATCAATCTTTTTGATCCGATTTATGGAGCCAATCCCAGACCTGACTTGGCAATTCTACCTGTCGTGATTGATGATCTGACCTCACAAAACAGGTTAGGGCTTTACCTGCAAGATCAGGTCGCCTTACTCGACAATGTAAAACTTCTGGCAGGCGTGCGCTATGACACGGTGAAACAAATTAGGCAACGCGATCCTAACTTCTTTAATCCCATCAATTCTGAATCGACTCAAAATAATGACGCGGTGACTCCTAGAGTGGGTCTAGTGTATCAACCCATTCCCGAAATTTCGCTCTACGGTAGCTACTCGCGATCGTTCAATCCCAACTCTGGTACGACGGTCAGTGGCGCTTTTCTAGAACCGGAACGGGGGCGAGGCTACGAATTTGGGGTTAAGGCTGAATTGCTGAGAAGCAAGTTGTTTGCCACGTTAGCGTACTACAACATCACCAAACAGAATGTGGCAACGACTGATCCAGTGAATCCCGATTTTTCGATCGCCACTGGAGAACAACGTAGTCGCGGCGTTGAATTCGATTTGTCAGGAGAGATTCTGCCCGGTTGGAATATCATTGCCGCTTATGCCTATACCGATGCGGAAGTCACCCAAGATTCTGCGATTCCCATTGGTAATCGTCTAGTGGGTGTGCCCAAAAATAACGCCAGCTTGTGGACAACCTACACGATTCAGCGGGGCGATTTACAGGGATTGGGCGTTGGGTTTGGGTTTAACTATGTCAGCAACCGCGAGGGCGATTTAAACAACACCTATCGGTTGGGCGATTACTTTGTCACCAATGCCGCCATCTTTTACCGTCGAAATAACTACCGCCTAGCCATCAACATCAAAAACCTGTTTGATATTGACTACTTCGTGGCTTCCAACTCTGGCAGTCGTACCAGTGGCATTGAACCTGGTGCACCGTTAACCGTGATTGGCTCCTTTTCGGTGGAGTTTTAGTGTTGCCGCTATCACTTGTCCAGACTTTTGTTGTTTCGTTTATTCGAGGAATTGATATGAACCGAGTCTTACTGAATCTTTTGCTAGTCGTGAGTGGTGCGATCGCCACTGCCTGTCAACAGGCTTCCACACCGACCGCGAATCAGTTGACTCCTACTACAGCGCCATCCAATGTTTCTACCAATCAGGAAACGCCTCCAGCCACAAGCTTCAATGCAGAGATTTATCTCTTAGCCAATCCTGATGTTGCCAAGCAGATCAAAGCTGGAAAGTATAAGTCAGCACTGGAGCATTACGAAAAAGTGGGTAAATCTGCGAAGAACGCTCAGGGAGAAGCGATTGAAGGCTTCTTCACCGACACGCCAGGAAACGACACCATCAAAGGATTTGGGCCAAAGGCGGTGCCGATTATGCCCGTATTCAAAACTTCACGAAGGGTAAAGACGCTCTTGAACTAGCAGGGAAACCCGCTCAATACAAATTTGCAGCGACCGATGGAAACTTTCGGGTTTCAACCGCAAGTGGGGATTTAGTGGCGCTCGTAGAGGGAGTTAAGCCGCTCAAAGTGACGTAAACTTCCAAAGAAGCTGGCATATTCATTATGAAATAATCAGGACTGTCATGCGTAAAGATTCTAGAGCAAGCATTCTTAACGACCCAACGATTGAAGCAGTATTAGATCGCCTGTATGAAGAAGCCGATCGACAAGTTGGTGCGTTACTTTGGCATTATTTACCCAAGCTACCTGGCTTATTTTTGGGTAAAGGCATTCAGTGGGATCAAACCAAAACCGAATTTTATCGTGATAAATATATTCCCATTGAGCGCGATCAAGGCGAGTTTTTGTATTTATTGGCGCGATCGCTCAATGCCAAAGCTATTGTTGAGTATGGCACCTCGTTTGGCATTTCAACCATCTATCTAGCAACTGCTGTAAGAGATAATGGCGGCGGCGTAGTGATTGGTACTGAAATGGTGCCTGAAAAAGTCATTCAAGCCAGAAAAAACATTGCTGATGCCGAGTTGGAAACCTACGTTGAAATTCGTGAAGGCAATGCCCTGGAAACGCTCCAGCACTTGAATCAGCCGATTGATTTAGTGCTGATGGATGGATGGATTCATCTGGCGATCGACGTACTCAAGCTCCTCGATCCATTTATTCGACCGGGGGGCATTGTTGTGTCTGATAACGTGGGAACGTTCAAGGATGACCTGAAACCCTACGTTGAGTTTTTGCAAGATCCTGTCAATGGTTATCGATCAGCAACGTTGGCGCTCAAAGCAGGCACTGAGTTTTCAGTGAAAGTAAGATGAGTCGCGCTAATTCGTTGAAGATGAGTCATCGAACTCTACAACCTGCCAATCACACTCTATAGCATTGCAACCTTACCCAGTAACACGTCGATGTTTCTTTCTGTTTGGTCGGTTCATCTTTAAAAAGATATCCCAGAAGTAATTGCGCGAGATGCTGATGGTCATGAAGCTGATTCAGGTGAGTTCTCAAGCAAAATAGCTGAATTGCTAACTTGATGAGAATAAATAGCATCTATATAAATTACCTGATTAGAGACAGAAAGCAAGCGTGCTTAGCGTAAAGCGCACTGCTGAACTGTATTGAAATTGGGCGATCGCAGTAGCTAAGCAGCTATTAAGGTGTCTCTGGCTTTTGCCAATTCCTTTTTTTTACATTTCTTAACCGTAGCTTATTAGAAATCCCTCCCAATAAGTGTGCTACGATGCCCTTGAGTTTAATTGAGTAGTATTCTCAATAAATTGAAGTTTTTGACAACTTAATTCAGGAGAACAGTGTATGGTCAGAACTACCGATCAACCGCTGGAAGCTGTTCCTTGGTGGGCAGGTAATGCTCGATTAACCAATCTTTCTGGCAGGTTATTAGGTGCTCATGTCGCTCATGCTGGATTGATTGTGCTGTGGGCAGGAGCAATGACGTTGTTTGAGTTAGGTCATTTCAATCCGCAACAGCCAATGTATGAGCAGGGATTAATTCTATTGCCTCACTTGGCGGCGCAAGGTTGGGGCGTAGGAGCAGGGGGGACTATTGTCAGCACTTACCCCTACTTTGTGATTGGAGCCTTGCATCTGATTTCATCGGCATTTTTAGGCTTTGGTGGCATTTTTCATTCGCTGCGTGGTCCAGAGAAGTTGGAACCCAAGTTTCAATTTTTTGGTTACGACTGGGCAGATACGAACAAGATGACAACCATCTTAGGCACTCATCTGGTGTTGCTGGGCGTGGGAGCGTTTCTGCTGGTTGCGAAAGCCATGTTCTTTGGTGGCTTGTATGATCCGGTCGTTGAAAACGTGCGGGTGATCACGAATCCTACCCTCAATCCCGCCATCATTTTTGGCTACCTTTTTGGTGCTATCGGTAAATTCTGGATTGCAGGAGTGAACAGTCTGGAAGATGTGGTGGGTGGTCATATTTGGGTGGGCTTGTTGCTGATTGGCGGAGGGCTGTTCCATATCGCAACTAAACCGTTTGCATGGACGCATCCTCTGTTTGTCTGGTCTGGAGAAGCGTATTTGTCTTACAGTCTGGGGGCGCTGGCGCTGATGGGCTTTATTGCAACATTGTTCGTCTCAGTCAATACCACTGTATATCCCGAAGTATTTTATGGTCCGACGCTGGTGATTCGGCAAAACATTATTCCCTACTTTGCCTCGCCTGATCCTGATTTCTTAAGCGCACGATCGTGGTTGGCAAATGCACATTTCTGGTTAGCGTTCTTCTTCCTGCAAGGGCACATCTGGCACGCGTTACGGGCACGCGGGTTTGACTTCCGCAAAGGTCGGATTAATGACGCAGCAGTGCTACCACAACCCGTTTGAACAGTTTTTGGTGGTTAGTTTTTAGTAGTTAGAAGCAGTTATCTAACAACTAAGAGCTAACAACTCTCTTAGAAATCTTCTCACAGTCAGAGCGGAGAACACTGAATTCAGTACTGTTTTGAAGTTTCTTCAAGGAGATCAATCAATGACAGCAGTGATTACTGAAAGTCCTTATCAGCAACAAATTCCCAAAGTTGGCTGGTGGGCCGGTAACTTTCGTTTGACTAATTTGTCGGGTAAACTGCTCGGTGCTCATGTGGCTCACGCTGCCTTAATTCTTTTGTGGGCGGGCAGCATGACCTTGTTTGAGTTATCGCGCTTTATTCCGACCAAGCCAATGTATGAGCAAGGGCTGATTATCCTACCTCATTTAGCAACGCTGGGCTTTGGTGTGAGTGCAGGCGGACAAATCACCAACGTCTGTTGAGTGACGATTAGATAGACCACCAAGACAATTACATAGACCGCTCCAGAGAACACGATGTAGTCGTGCATTAGAGTGAACAAAAGCCGGACTGAGAGAGCCGGACTAAGGCAAGTAACTCATCTCATTCAAGTGAAGCGAAATCAAGATAAGCAAAGACACTAGAACTCGTTCACTGATTCCTTGAGAACGATTTAGTGCCAGCACCAGTGACATTTCAACAGGTTCAGCTGTACATGAACGCGAAGCAATTGGGACATTCCCAGATAAGAACGTGATCTGTTCCGCCGCAACCGCGTCATTTACGATGCCCCTTGAACCAAGGGTTTCGTTGTGTTGTGCCAACTCACCCAGGGGTCTTCGCCTTCTATGACGTTTCTATTCGTCGGCTCGTCGGTTGGCCGCTGGCTTCCTCCAAACACTCCCTCGCGAGAATGCCCTTGCCTCAAGCTAGTGGTTATCGTCACTCGGAACTTTTAGGTTCATTTGGCCGTTGGTTCCACTACAGGGGACTTTCACCCCATGAGTTCACGCCCATGCTGGGCGTACACAATCCGGTTGGAGCGGACAGTTGAGAGCCTTTTCGTCTATCGTTGTGGTCGATCTGCTGTCGCTCAACCAGAATGTTATACCGCTTGAGTTTCGGGTTGAAACAGTTGATTCGGTGAGCGTTGTGAGATAGTTAACGTATTAACTATTTGGTTGAGCACTCAACCCCTCGTCAAATGTCCAACTCTTCCTCTGATGCTGATTTTCTCCAGCAGTGGTGGTATGCTCTTGCTCCTTACAACTTGGGATACAAGCTCAAACTTGCCTCCCAACTGATGTACCGTGATTTCCTCGAGCGGCTTGAACCCTACGGTTTAACCCCATTCCACTATCTGGTTTTATGCTGTCTGTGGGAAGAGGACGGTCTTTCAACGACAGGAATTGCAGACAAACTGAAGCAGTTAGGTGCAACCCTCACTGGGGTTGTGGATCGGATGGAGGATCGGGATCTTGTCTATCGAGAACGCGACTCTGCCGATCGCCGAATTGTTCGGGTTTGGCTCACAGATGAAGGGAAAAAGCTGATGAGGGCGCTACCACCACTTGGCGCAGAGACAATTAAGCGGGCAACAAACAATATTTCTGAGGTAGAGCAAAAAGCCGTTTTGCAGCTCCTCGATCAAATTGTTGAGAATCTTCTCTAGTGATCGCAGACCTTTGGGGTTGATCTTTTGAGAGTTACTTAATATATTGACTATTAATACATTTAGTTTTTCTTGTGTAACTCCAAGTCAGTGCAAGCTCAAATCTCTGCTGCTTTAGATTGCAACCATCAATTTAGGAGGAAAAATGCCGAAACTGAGTATTAATCAGAAAAACTGGCTACTGTCAGCGCATATCGGTTTTGCTGCGCTGTGGACAGGAACCGTCCTGAGTATGTTTCTTCTATCGCTGAGAAATACCAATTCAACCAATGCAGAGGTGTTGCACACGCTTGATTCTGCAATCACTTTGCTTGATGACTGGCTTGTGATTCCTTCGGCGATCGGTTCGGTTATGACAGCGACCTTTCTTTGTTGGGTGACAAATTACGGATTTGTCAAGTTTTACTGGGTGATTACAAAGTGGGTACTGACAACTGGGTTAGTAGTTTTCGGTACATTCTGGTTATTTCCGTGGGGCAATGCTGCTGCTAAACTATCCGGGCAGGAGGGATTGCAAGCTCTTGACAACTCAATCTATGGGTTTGATGCTAGAGGGGTGTTGCTTGGAACGATTATTCTGGTTCTTTTCCTTGTTGTCATTATTGGAATTTCGGTTTTAAAGCCTTGGGGAAGACGACCAACCAAAGCAAAAGCCCAAGTCAGCGCCGATAGCTGAGAGGCTTACGGCGGTATAACAATAAGTCCCGCTGCACTGGAACGTATCAATATGGTCGGTGGTTGTAAAGTTTCTCTGCGTCCGGCGAGCGCGACCGTTGGCTCGACTTCGTTTCAGTCGTTAGGGCGAAATTTGAGCGTGATCTGTCAGTTTCTGGATTGAATCTGCGGTAGGATAAGTCTATTTCGTTCTGGTTAGGCGGGATGTAGTTGAGAAGCCATCGCGCAATCATTAAAATTGAGGTGTTGACCAAGACGGGGAAGGAGCGAGAGAGCAATGATTTTTGCAGATGTAAAAAGCAAAGCCCAAGCAATCCACATTCTTGCCATCTCAGGAAGTCTCCGTGAGGTTTCATCTAACACTGCCTTACTTCAAGCCGCCATCGCATTGTCTCCGGCCAATATTGAGATGAAATTGTATCGTAGACTCGGCGACTTGCCCCATTTCAATCCCGATCTTGAACCAATGGAACCGCCAGCAGTGATAGATTTGCGACGGCAACTGCGCTGGTCTGATGGTTTGATTATTTCTTGCCCAGAATACGCGCATGGTGTACCGGGAGTGTTGAAGAATGCGCTGGATTGGTTGGTGAGTGGGGAAGAGTTTGTGGGCAAACCGATTGCATTATTCAATGCATCACCACGTGCTATTCATGCTCAAGCTTCGCTCACAGAGATTGTGACAACAATGGCAGGACGAATCGTTCCTGAAGCCTCAATCACTGTTTCTCTGCTTGGCAAGAAACTTGATGCAGGGGAAATTGTTGCCGACTCAGAGGTTTCGAGTGAGGTAAAAAATGCGATTGTTGCCTTTGCGATCGCAATTGAGCAGTTCCGCGCCGAAGCAGTAGAGTTGTAGACTTAGCACGTCGTGCTAACAAATATGCCCTGAGTCGGTCGAAGTCAAGATAACTGTGTCAGGTTTGTTCTCACACTTCTCTCTTTTGGTTTCCTCTCTGATCTGAGAGAATTCATCGCAGAATGAAACAGAATTAAGCAAGATAAGCCTCAATTCTGTTTTCTCTAGATGCTAATTCATTACTTCTACTGTTCTCTGCCGTAATTCTTATTTTGATGCTTCTGCAAGTGCTAAATTCTTTACTAATGCTGAACCCTTGCGCTTCAAAGCCATCAAATATTTCACTTCATTATAGGGCTGTCTATTCTGCCAGCAGCGGAAGACAATCCGAATCCACTTGAAGGCCAAAGCCCGAATTGCTGCTTGGTGCGTTTTCCCCTTCTGTCGTTGCATCTGATAAAATGCGTCTGCCCAGAATGAGTGTTTGCGAGTTTGCAATGCCCAGTGCACAAAGGTCTGTCGAAGAAACTTGGGACAACTCCAGCGCCAATGCACCCACGACTTCTGTCCACTACTCTCTTTCATCGGAGCAATTCCGGCAAAGCGCAACAGGTCTTGAGCAGTTTGGTAGCGATCGCGTTCTTCCCCAAAGGCAACTAGAAGCCTGGGTGCTAAATGGGGTCCTGCTCCTGGTAGTGCGGCAAATAACTCAGCATCGGGATGGAATTCAAACAGCTTTTCTATCTTGGTGTCGAAGGTTGTAATGCTGGTAAGAGCACCTGCTAGCTCAATCAAATTGAAATTTGGTTTGGCATCTTGATGGCTAAGTTACTCAGACGAGGTAACGTCCTCAGTCAAGCTGATTTAAAGAACCGTATGCCTAAGTTCATCGCTTACTTCAACCGCACGATGGCAAAACCGTTTCAGTGGATTTATAAGAGCAAAGCTCTAGCCGCCTAGATGATATTCGTACTTACGCCGTAGCCTACTAGCTACTTATCCATTCGCAGCTTACACTGAGTGAGCTTTTTTACGGCTTCGCTAACCTTTAAAGCATCCTCTGATGGAACTACAAACTCTACTGAACGACGGGGCATTGAACGACAAATGGCTGAACTCGTCCATCAGGTTTTTCTTGAGCCGTTACGAAGTAGCGCCACCCAGCTTGCTTAATTGCGTTTCCTTGAAGTTGGCAAGATACGGACAGTTTAAGTTCGTGGCTAACTTGTCGGTTAACTTGCTCATCTTCCCTGGCAAAAGTCTATGACAAATTCAATATTTGGAGCATACCAACCAACTGCGATTGTCATTGCAACTAGCTTAAAAGTCAGCGTTACTTCAAGGTTCCGCCACCACTCAACGACACAATAAGACGACTGAGTGTTCTTAAAGCGATCGCGCTATCGTAGATGTCCTTTATGCCATGAAACCAACATCTGATCGTACTCTGCTCATGCCTGCGATCGCAGAACGAGACCACAGGCAAGGGGCACTCAATGCGGCAATTGTGTTAGTGGAATATGGTGATTATCAATGTCCCTACTGCGCTCAGGCTTATCCAATTGTTCAGGCACTACAACGGCAATTGGGCGATCGCCTGTGCTTTGTGTTTCGTCATTTTCCGCTCAATGAGATGCATCCACAGGCGCAGAAGGCGGCAGAAGCGGCAAAAGCGGCAGCGGCTCAAGGTAAGTTCTGGGAGATGCACGACTGTTTGTTTGCCCACCAAGCTGCCTTAACGGACGCAAAATTATTTGAGTGCGCGATCGAGATCGGTTTAGAGGTTTCTCAGTTTTTGCAGAATGTGACTGGAAACGTTCACGCCGCGCAGATTCAAGCAGAGATTGAAAGTGGCATCAATAGTGGTGTGACGACAACACCGACTTTCTTTATTAACGGTGTTCGCCATCAGAGCAGTTGGGATTTAAGGAGTTTGTTGGATGCGATCGCGCAAATTGTTTCAGAATAAGCATCTTAAGTTCTGGTTTAACGGGTTGATCTTCTCTAGCAGAAAGCGAGTGAGAACTGAATACTAGCTGTAGTTTGTACGATCTTTGCTTGCCTAATAATCTGAAAGTCTAGAAGGTGGAAATTCAATGACAACGAACAGCCTTTTTGAACGATTAACGCCAGCGAATGCAGCGATGTTGCTGATTGACCATCAGGTTGGCACCATGAATTTTGGCATTACGGATCTTGATGCCTTACATCTCAAGAATCAGGCGTTGTGGCTGGCAGAAGCCGCTAAAATTTTTGACCTCCCGGCAGTTTTGACGACTAGCAATCCCAATGGTGCGAACGGGCCGTTATTTCCAGAACTGCTGGACGTTTTACCCGATGTGCCCGTCATCGATCGCGTCATCATCAATGCTTGGGATGACCCCAACTTTTTGCAGGCGGTGCAGCAAACGGGGCGCAAGAAGCTGATCATGGCTGGAGTCACAACCGATGTATGTTTAACCTTTCCCGCGATCGGGGCGGTTAGAGATGGTTTTGATGTCTATGCAGTGATGGATGCCTCTGGTACCGTCAATCAACAAGCCATGTATGCATCCATGTTTCGCATGAGTCAGGCAGGCGTGAAAATTGCCAATACGAATATGGTGATCGCGGAACTCTTGGCAGACTGGTCGAGTAGTTACGGCGTTCCATTAGGAAAGCTGTATGCCAATCGCTTACCCAACTTTGGGTTTATTGCGGCGCATCTGGATTATTTAGCAAAACAATCTCACAAAGTTCCAGTAGCGGCTTAATCAGGATTACTCCCATGACCAATTTAACCTTAGAACAAACGGCTTCCAATACGGCTCCTGTCTATCCTTTTCCCTTGCCTGCGTTGCGGTTTGCCTATGATGCGCTTGAACCGTTCATTGATGCCGAAACGATGCAGGTGCATCATCAATTGCATCACCAGACCTACATCAATAATTTGAATGCGGCGATCAAGGATTATCCACAGTTGCATCAAATGTCGATCGAAGATATTTTGCGACAGCTTGATCAAGTTCCAGAGAGCATTCGCGCCACGGTTCGCAATCAGGGCGGTGGACATGCAAACCATCAGTTCTTCTGGAAGATCTTGAAACCAGGTCCTGCGACTACACCTGAAGGGGTATTGGGGGAGGCGATCGCTCAAGCCTTTGAATCGTTTGACAACTTCAAAACTCAATTCCATGCCGCAGGACTAAAGCTGTTTGGCTCAGGCTGGGTCTTTCTCGTGGTTGATCCGAAAGACGGTAGCAAACTCAAAATCCATACCACTGCGAATCAAGACAGTGTGCTGCTAGAAGGCTTGCCCGGACTGCTGTGCTGCGATGTGTGGGAACACGCCTACTATCTCAAATACCACAATCGACGGGCGGATTATCTAGAGGCGTTTTGGCACGTCGTGGATTGGGATGTTGTAGCACGGCGATTGGAAGGGTTTCGGGCAGGGAAAAGGCAGTTGTAAGTAAGGGGGAATGAAAACCAGGCAATTACCTCTTCCCCTCTTCCTCAAAAATTACACGCATCGAAACAGGAGAATAAACAATGGTTGCTGAATTGACAAAAACACAACTGTTCAACTGGGCAGAAATGAACGGTAAACTCTACAGCAACGGCTGGAGAGACGGCATTCAAACCACAAATGTTGTGGCTCCCGCAACCGGAAAAATCTTAGGACAGGCGGCACTAGGTTCGGCTGCCATCATTGCAGAAGCGGCAGAAATTGCAGCCGAAGCGCAGAAAAAATGGGTGCTGGTGCCACCGGAAGAAAAGCGATCGCTCCTGATTCGGGCTGATGCGCTGCTACACAAATATGCCGATGAAATCTGCGATGTGACAATGCGGGAAATTGGAGCAACGCGCTCGAAGGCAATGTTTGAAATCACGTTCTGCTCCGATGAATTTCTGGAGGCGGCTTCCTATCCCACCCAACACTTTGGGGCATTGCTTGCCGATCGCGCCAATCGCAAAAGCTATGCGGTGCGGGTGCCCTATGGGGTTGTGGCAGCGTTGACTCCTTCCAATGTGCCGCTCTTGTTGGCAGCACGGGTGATTGCGCCTGCTCTGGCGACAGGAAATGCCGTCATTGTTAAACCCCATCCTGCCTCGATCGCCTGCGGTGGTTTTATGTTCGCCCGCATCTTTGAAGAAGCAGGATTGCCGCCTGGATTGCTGCATGTCATTCCTGCTAGAGGTAAGGAGGCAGAGGCGTTTGAGACCGATCCCAATATCTCGATGATCCATTTCACAGGTTCCTCATCGACGGGACAACGGATTGCCGAAACCGCCAGTCGATCGCTCAAAAAAGTTTCCATCAGCGGCAGTGGCAAGAATCCCTTTGTGGTGCTGGAAGATATTGAAGATATTGAAGCAACGGTCTCCACAGCGGTGTTTAGCACGTTTTACTTTGGCGGACAGTCCTGCATGACGGCAGGGCGACATCTCGTGCATCGCAGTTTGGTGGATGACTACATTCGACGCTTTGTGGAAACCGCCAGCAAACTGGTTGTGGATGATCCGGTTGCCAATCCCGATGCGTTTTACGGTCCGATGATTCAGCCGGAAATGGTGCATCGTCAGGAGGAAATCGTTAACGATGCGGTGGCAAAAGGTGCAACGTTGCATCTGGGCGGCAAGGCGAGCGGTCCCTTCTTCCATCCCACCATCCTGAGCGGTGTGAAACCTGGCATGATCGCCTGGAATGAAGAAATTTTTGGCCCAATCGCGGCGATCACAGCATTCGATACCGACGATGAAGCCGTTCGACTGGCAAACGATACCGCCTATGGCTTATCGGGAGCGGTGTTTGGCTCTCAGGTGCGGGCAACGCGGGTCGCCGAACAACTGCAAACCGGGATGATTCATATCAACGATCGCTCCACCGATGACAGCGCTTATGTCCCCTTTGGTGGCGTGAAACTATCCGGGAACGGCGGACGCTACGGCAGCCATGTGAACTGGGACGAATATACCCAATGGCGCTGGCTTACCATTTCTGAAAAACCGACGCTGGTTTCCTTCTTTGGACATTGAACTGCTTTTTTAGAGTGTGAATTGTTGTGCAGCAAAATTGCACCATGATTCACACAGGAGGGTAATCAGAACAGACATTCAGGAGAACATTATGGGACATTTCATTCCTTATGCTGATGGTGAGCAATTGCTCGAAGGCTATTTTGCCCCACCGCAAAACCGTGACATTGCCCCAGGTATTCTAATTGCCCCAACCTGGCTGAGCATCACGGAAAGTATGCAGCAACGCGTCGATCGCCTCGCGGCTTTAGGCTACGCCGCTTTTGTGCTTGATGTGTTTGGGGCAGGCGTTCGTCCGGCTCCACCTCAAACTCCTCAGACGATCGTGCAGCCGTTTATGAGCGATCGCCATCACTTCCGCACCCGCCTCAAAGCCGGATTGGAAGCCTTGCAGCAACAGCCAGAATGCAACACCAGTCAGATTGCGGCAATGGGCTATTGCTTCGGTGGCTGTGCCGTGTTGGAACTGGCTCGTAGCGGCGCACCGTTGCAAGGGGTAGTCAGTTTTCATGGCGAACTGGATACACCCCTGCCTGCCCAACCGGGTGTCATGCAGGCGAAAATTCTCGTTTTGCATGGCGATGCTGATCCGATCGTGCCCTTTGAGAAGCTGATCGGCTTTCGAGAGGAAATGCGATCGGTCAACGCTAACTGGGAAGTGGATATCTACAGCGATGCCAAACACAGTTTCACAGGCGAAGGCGCGATCGGCACCATGCCCGAAGCAGGACTGAATCCCCAGGCAGAGGCGCGATCGTGGCAACGAATGGTGAACTTTTTTGAGGAAGTTCTGCCTGGAAGAGGAGGTAAAGGACAGCAGTAGATTTTTTTATTCCCCTTCCTGATTTCCGTTCGCTCAAGGTCATGCATTGGGACGTTCAGCATCAGCGGCTGCCAGCATCGTGGACAAGGCGTGCTTGAACACTGCGTTATCGGTGTCACTCAAATGACGACCAAAGTAGGTAGCGATGCCTTGAGCATAGACAGTCCACATTTTCTCCTGCTCAAGTTTGAAGAGTGGTTTGCTACTACTTCAATTGCTTAACTCAAATCTATTTCTTACACAATCAAGGAGACTTCAGTGAAATATTTACTCTCTTCAGCGACATTGATGCTGACAATGGCTTTCATGCTGCCTCTCGCAGCGATCGCTGCTCCCTTAACCAATATGTCGATTACCAGCGGTCCGCCACGTACTCTTAAGACTTCCGAAAGTCCACAACCAAACTATCCATCTGATTCATCCACCCCTAATTCCACCAAACCAAGCAACTGCCTCTCTACTGATGCTGTAAAGCAACTTAAAATTGATCGCTGCTCTAAACCAACTGCTAAACAGCCTTCCAATCGAGTACAAGATGATTCCTATCCAGGTTATTGCCCTGCACTCCCACCACGGGTTACATCCGGTGATTGGCTTTATAAGCAAACGCTCCAGCGATGCTTGTACGGTTCCTGACGCTCAGGCAAGATACTCTCACAGCTTATGGCGCTGAATATGAAGCTCACTCAACACGACACCAATCTTCTGCAATTCTGTCAGCAGGAATTCTCGGTTACAACAACTGATATTCAGTTGGTTCTGCGTCATCATCAACAAACGGTAACTTCTATCCCAATGTTGTTGTGGCAGTTTGGTATTGTCTCCATTGAGCAGTTAAATCAGATCTTTCATTGGTTAGAGACTCAGCCTGATGAGTCAGAACTCTCAGAATTGTTAACTGCTGCTAGCATGGTTGAAAAGGCTTGCATAAGCGCTTCTGCATCGGTATCACTTAAATAACGACCAAAGTACTGAGAGATACCTTGAGCGTATATTATCCACATTGCCTGCTGCATCGCCAATCCTGCTTCGGTCAATACAGCAAACGCGCCCCGTCGATCGCTCGGACAGCGTTCGCGCTGCAACAGTTCAGCCGCTTCGAGCCGATCGACTAACCGTGTCAAATTACTACGGCTCAACAGGGCTTTATCAGCCAGCTCACTGAGCCGCAATCGGTGATCTGGAGCTTCTTTAAGCGCCCACAGTACGTCATACCACTCTAATGGAGGTAAATCTGCCTCCTTGAGTTTCCCCTCTATACGATCGAGCAGTTTGATATGAGCGGTGAGAAATAACCGCCAGGTGGAATTGCGAAGGTCATCCAGTTTTTTCATAACCTTACTATGCCAAAAAATAGTTGCATCTGCAAATGATCCAAAACATATAGTTTCAAATGCAACTATATGTGTTATTCTTATTTTAGTTGCTTTTGCAACTATCAAAGCACAAACAAATCTCGAAGGAGAGCCAATCATGTTTAATACTTCTGCTTTACGGCGCTCGTTTTACACCGCTCGTCTTGCTCAAGCAATGGCAGCGACAGTGGCGTTCGTTTCGCTCTCAGCATCGCTTGCCGTTGCGGGACAGCACTCCGATGGACGACTCTTTTTTGACCATGTTCCACGTTTGGTGCGAACCACGACGAGTGCCATTACTGCGACGTATGTAGGTGGAGCAACCTATGAATTCACTATTACGGTGCCTCAAGATGCCGGTGCATCGCTACACGCCGTCACCATCCGTCAAGAACCGGGGCTGGGCACGGTGGCATTTAATCCCAATGAAAGTCGAGCCATTGCCGCCAATGGAGCAAACATTCCGCTCGCCAGTATTGGGGGTGCTAGTGAAACAGACACGACGATCGCGTTTGAGCAACCAATTCAACCTGGCGAAACCGTAACCGTTACGCTCAAAGCCGATCGCACTCCAACGTTAGAAGGTGTTTACCTGTATGGTATCACCGCTTATCCGGTGGGTGATCAAAGCAACGGGCTGTTTTTAGGTTATGGTCGCGTACAGATTTACGGTCATGGTGGCTGATACAACACAGTGAACGAATTTAGTTGTGAGCAGCAATCCTGGAGCATTCACAAAACCCATCTATTCAGGAAAACTGCTCACCGCAATCCACATTTCCATCACTTCACAGGAAACGGCATATGTTGGCACAGAAAACAATGCAACAGGCTCCTTCGATGCGTGCTTCCCTTGGGCTACTTGCGGTCATCACGGCTTCAACCTTGTGGGCAGTTGCCGCCAATGTTGCCAGTAGTTTGTTTCAAGTCGGTATCAATGCCTTTGATTTAGCGGGTATTGCAACCTTAATTGCAACCGTAGCCCTGATTCTGGTGCAAACCTTGCGCGAAGGGCTTCCTCGTTTGTCGGTTCGTCCATCTCAGTTTGTGCTTGGTATCTTGTTTGTCTTGTTTGTGGCGGCAGATTACCTTGCGATCGCGCGACTACCGGTTGCGGTGGCGATCGTGCTGATCTTCACGTCTCCAGTATTGGTTGTGCTATGGACGGCGATCGTTTCACGACGCTTGCCCTCAACTAAAGTTTTGATCGCCCTCGGTCTATCCGTGATTGGTGTAGCGCTGGTATCGCAATTACTAGCCGGGAATTTGGCGGCGTTCAATTGGTTTGGAGTGAGTGTGGGCTTAAGCACTGCCCTGTTGTTTGCGGCTTACACCCTATTGAGTGAACAAATCAGCACCACCTATAGTGCCACAACTTCACTCCTAAAGACGTTCTGGGTCGCCAGTTTACTCTGGATTGGTTACTTCCTATTCCACGGGTTTCCAGTCACCTTATTGGAGTCACAAACGCTGCCAAAAGTAGTGTATATGGGCATTGCCGGGAGTCTATTGCCTTACTTGCTCTACCTGTGGGGCATGAAACATTTGCAGGCAGAACGAGCGGCGATCGTCGCCACGATCGAACCTGTGATTGCCGCCGGAATTGCCTGGATCTGGTTTGGACAACAACTCACCATTTTGCAAATGTTGGGTGGTGTGTTGATTCTTATCGCCATCACGCTACTGCGAATTCGCAAAGCGTCTTAGTGCATTCATTCTGTTTCTTGACACATACCTTCAATGGAGTTTATTTATGACACGCCTGCTGCATATTGCTTCCAGCCCACGCTACGCACACTCTCATTCTCGCACACTGACACAGGAATTCATCGATAAATGGAGTCTTTACCATCCTGAAGCAACCGTTATACTGCGTGATTTAACGCTCAATCCAGTTCCCTACCTTGACGATACCTGGATTACTGCCAAATTTACTGCGCCCGATCAATATACGCCTGAATTGACAGGTGCGATTGAACTCTCCGATCAATTGGTGGATGAATTCCTGGCGGCTGACTGCTATGTCATTTCAGCTCCGATGTACAACTTCACGATTCCGGCCGTCCTCAAGTCTTACATTGACTATATTGTTCGACCACGCCGTACCTTTGCGGTTGAGAATGGTGCCTTCAAAGGTTTGGTGACTGGCAAGAAGCTATTGTTTATCACTGCACGCGGCAGCGATTTTCGTCCTGGTTCAGCCTTTGCGCCTTCAGATTTTCAAGAGCCGTATCTGCGAACCGTGTTCGGGTTCATCGGCTTTACAGAGATTCAGTTCATCAATGCAAACGGTCTGAGAACAGATCTCAGAGATCAGAGTTTAGCCGAGGCAAGATCCACCATTCAAGCGTTAGCCAGTCACTGGTAGGTTTGATGGCTGCACTGTGATCACTATGGCGCGATCGGACTTACTAAACATCCGCCAGCCCTGAACGAATTGCGGCAACTGAAACAGTTAAATGATGTGATTTCGATTTCACGGGCGAAGGGGCGATCAGCACCATGCCCGAAGCAGGGTTGAATCCCTAGGCAGAGGCGCGATCGTGGCAACGAATGCTAAATTTCTTTGCAGAAGTTGATTGCGAGTTAGACAAGCAGCAAGTTAAGTAGGGTAGCACCATGAATGCTGGTCATCAACATCAAACTAAACTTGCGTTAGTCACGGGTGGCAATAAAGGGATTGGCTTTGCGATTTGTCGGGGCTTGCTGCAAGCTGAATTTGAGGTGATTTTGGCAGCCCGATCGCTCGACAAAGCCAAACAAGCCATTGACCAACTGCAATCAACTCAAGTGCATCCACTGGTGTTGGATGTGGCTGATGATCATTCAATTCATGATGCGGTTGCAGAGGTGCAACGCAACTTCAATCAAATTGATATTTTGATCAACAATGCAGGTATCTATCCCGACGAAGGAGTCAATATTCTCACCATCGATCGTGACCTGCTCGATCGCACCATAAACACCAATGCCTTTGGTCCAATTCGGACAGCTCAAGCCTTTCTGCCGCTGTTAGAAGAAGCTCCTACGAGTCGCATCATCAATGTTTCTAGCGGCTATGGTGCGTTAGATGGTTTATCTGCCAGTGTACCGAGTTATTGCTTATCAAAACTGGCGCTAAACGGAGCGACGATTATGCTGGCAGAGGCGCTGCAATCAAAAGGCATTGCCGTATATGCCATGTGTCCCGGCTGGGTGCGAACGGATATGGGTGGCGCTGGCGCAACTCGATCGCCCGCACAAGGTGCCGATACCGCTATTTGGTTGGCAACAGAAGCATCACCGAAGCTGAGTGGGAAGTTTTTCCGCGATCGCCAGGAGATCTCTTATTGAGGGAAAAGCAGTAGGCTAGTTGATGGCGTTTTGTTTACAGGTGAATCCAAAGGTTTCATGGCTCTTATCTTTCAGCTAAGTTCAGCCTTAACGCGGTGTTCTTGTCTGGTCGGATAGCAAGTTGCCGGCGATACTAGAGCATCATCCATTAGTTGACAACTTTGAGACAATCACGGGCAGAAAACCTACGCTGTGGAAGGAGTTTGCTCTGAAGCACTAAGATGAATTCCATTACTGACAAAAAGGAGAATCATGATGACTACAGAGGCAAAAGTTTGGTTGATCACAGGTAGTTCTACCGGAGTTGGATGATCGCTTGCCGAAGCGGTGCTCAAGTATGGCGATCGCGTCATTGCCACCGCTCGCAAACCCGAACAACTTGATGATTTGGTTGCTCAATATCCCGATACTGTAAAAGCGATTCGCCTCGATGTGACTCAACCCCAAAGCATTCGTGAAGCGGTGGATGCGGCGATCGCAACCTTCGGACGGATTGATGTGCTGGTCAACAATGCGGGTTACGGTTTAATCGGTGCCCTGGAAGAAGTGAGTGATGAGCAAATTCGCCGTAACTTTGACACCATTCTCTTTGGCTTTGTCAATATGAAGCGGGCAGTGTTACCCATCATGTGGCAGCAGCAAAGTGGACATATTATTAACATGTCCGCGATCGCAGGCTTTTCCAACGAGCTTGGTTTTTCCATTTATGGCGGCGCGAAATTTGCGTTGGAAGGGGTGTCCGAAGCAGTATATGGAGAAGTCCGCCCACTAGGTATCAAGGTCACAATCGTAGAATCCGGTCCCTTTCGCGCAGACTTTATTGGACGATCGCTCGATCGAGCCGAACACAGTATGGAAGCGTATCAAGGAACCGTTGGCAAGTTTCTGCAATTTCTCAACCAGATTGAAGGCACTCAACCGGGCGACCCAGACAAAGCATCTCAGGCAATTATTCAAGTCGTCAATGCTGAGAATCCACCCTTGCGACTGGTGTTAGGCAAGTATGCTTACAGCAAGTTTCGCCAAAAAATCGCGTCACTTACAAAAGAACTGGATGAGTGGGAAGCGATCGCCGCGAACACCGATTTTGAATCCACAGAAGCGTCTCACTAGGAATTCATGAACGATTAAGTTAAAAAATTTATCATGATTGCCAACAAAGCGATCGTCTGCAAACTAAGCCAGCTTATAAAAAGTTGGGATTGAGCGATGCAATTCAACTTGATGCAGCGGAAGTGGAATGGCATTTCCATCGATTATGGTCAGATGTTTGAGGTCGGAGAGTTTGATGCGGCGATGCCGCAGGAAGGAGTCGCCGTCGCGTTTGCACCCCACGATCGTGTGGTTTGGTCGATGGATGGCGGCGATCGACAAACAACTGCAATGCCTCCGGGCAGCGTGTTTCTGTACGCTTCGCGTCGGTTTGTCTGGCATCAGCGCGAGAAACCCAGCGAGTGGATTCATATTACATTCGATCCGCAATTGATCAGCCGCATGGCTGTAGAAAGCGGACTGCCAGCAGACACCCAACTTAATCACCGCGTGCTGTTTCTTGATCCGACAATTCTGCACATTGCTCATTTACTGAAAGCCGAAGTGCTGAATGGCGGACTTTCGGGCGATTTGTTTGTGGAATCGCTGCGGAATGTACTGCTCATTCATCTGCTGCGGCATTACAGTCAAGCGGCTTCCATCAAGACTGTTGAAACTCGCTTGAGTCTGCCGCAAATACATGCTGTCAAGACGTATATCGAAAATCATTTAGCCGAATCGTTGAGTATTGCGAATCTAGCAGCGATCGTGCCGATGAGTGAATTTCACTTTGCGCGCTCATTCAAAGCCGCAACGGGAGAAAGCCCCCACCGTTACGTGACGCAGCGTCGCATCGAACGCGCCAAGATATTTTTGTCGGTGACGCAGTTATCGGTAGCGGAGATTAGCGATCGGGTTGGGTTCTCAAATCAGAGCCACTTTACGGCTCAGTTTCGTAAACTGACAGGAACGACCCCTAGAGGCTACCGCACCAGTGTGTAATGCCACCTGAAGTTGAGCAAGATTTTGATAATTCTCAGCAAGAATCGGTCGTGAAGCTTTCTCAGAGTTTTTCTAGAGTAAAGACGTTAACCGGATACCCATTCATACAAACTAATGATGAAACGATTCAAGTTCTTACCCCGTTCTGCTCTATCCCGTCGTCAAATGCTAACAGTCGGAGCAATGGGAGCCACAGGAGTTGCAGCAACCACGATCGCCGCTCAAGTTCAAGCCAATACAAAAACACCGATCGCGCCTGAAACTGGAAAAGCCAAGGCTCAAGGCAAATTTGCCAATAAAGTGGTGCTGATTACAGGCGCAACCTCTGGCATTGGAGAAGGGACTGCCTATGCGTTTGCTTACGAAGGCGCGAAGGTGATGTTTTGTGGACGACGCGAGAATTTAGGGAAGCAGGTGGAAGCCAAAATTAAAGGCTTTGGCGGTGAGGCAACCTACATGCGGGCAGATGTCCGACAAGAGGCGGATGTGAAAGCCTTTGTGGATACCTGCGTGCAGAAATATGGACGCATTGATATTGCCTTTAACAATGCTGGACTTCTGAATCCTAAACTGGTCAGGCTTCATGAACAATCAACCAGTGATTTTCTCGATGTTTTACACACTAATGCGTTGGGTGAATTTTTGGCGCTCAAATACGAAATTCCTCAAATGCTCAAACAGGGTGGCGGCTGCATCGTCAACATGGCAAGCGTTTCTGGCTACAAAGGCTTTACGGAGATCGGACCTTACAGCGTCAGTAAACACGCCGTTTTGGGTTTGACGAAAGTGGCAGCGTTGGAATACGCCAAAGATAATATTCGGATCACTTCCATTTCTCCTGGTGGTGTGGATACAGCCATGCTGCGGCAGGCACGGGAAGCACGTGGGTTAACGTTTGAAGAAGGCTCGAAATTTATTCCAATTCAGCGCACTAACACAGTGGAAGAGATGGCACGGGCGGTTATGCTTCTCAGTTCCGATGAGGCAAGTGCGTTTCATGGTTCGCTCGTAGATGTCACAAGCGGTATGTTGGACTAATTTAATGGCAAGCAAAAAACTTAATTCACAGAGGTATTTTCACCAGTGCACAGATTGCAGGCGTCTTTGCTACACCAGTTCCTGCGATCGCCTGAGTAACTAGCAGGCGCTGTTAGTGGTAACGAAAGTGTCACCTAAGTTGAATGACCACTAAAACGGATTAAAGGCGCGAGAAATAATAATTAACTGACAGCAATTTAAAGGGCAACAATCATGAGTTCAATGTCTGAAAAAGTAGCGATCGTCACAGGCGGCAGTTCCGGTATTGGTCGGGCTACTGCGATCGCCTTTGCAAAAGCGGGAGCAACAGTTGTTGTCGCTGCCCGTCGTGAAGGAGAAGGAGAAGAAACTGCTCGACTGGTTCAAGCAGCCAGGAGTAAAGGGCTATTTGTTAAAACAGATGTGACCCAAGCCGCAGACGTGGAAAGGTTAATTCAGACCGCGATCGCCCGCTATGGGCGCGTCGATTACGCCTTTAACAATGCTGGCTCTGGAAAAGCCAGTCCTCTGGTCGCTTTAGAGGAAGCCGATTGGGAGTATGAGCTTAATGCCAATCTCAAATCTGTTTGGCTTTGCATGAAGCACGAAATTCCAGCAATGCAAAAAACTGGCGGCGGCGCGATCGTCAACGTTGCTTCTCAAGGTGCCTTACTCGGTATTGCCAACTATGGTGCTTATGGAGCTGCTAAAGCAGGTGTGATTGCGTTATCTCGTGCGGCAGCGGCTGAACACTCGGTGGATCACATTCGGATCAATTCGATTAGTCCTGGTGCGGTGAAAACTGACTTATGGGCAAGCGCTCCACCTGAAATGCTGGATCAAGTGGCAGCAGGCATTCCCTTGAAGCGGATCGGGATGCCTGAAGATATTGCTGAAGCCGTTGTTTGGTTATGCTCAGCCGGATCAGCGTTTGTGACGGGACACAACTTAGTGGTTGATGGTGGCTTCACCGCTGTTCAAAAGTAATCAGCGATCGAACCATCATTACGGCCTGATGGGGCTGCTAGAAGAATCTTGCAAATCATATGATTCTGAAATGTTTTGCCGTCGGCAATTAGTAATCCAACTAGGCGTGCTTGCAAGCTGCCTTACCGCTACGGCTGCACTCGCACAAACAAAGAAACTATCATCTCAAAAGGTCATGGCTGGAACAGAGATTACGTCCGTTGTTAACAGTATTGTCATTTTGTCTGATTTACGCGACTGGGCAAGTGTGAGACGATGTTTTGCCGATCAGGTTGATGTCGATTACACATCGCTCACTGGTGGAAAGCCTAAAACGATCGCGGCAGAGGCATTAGTCCAACGCTGGAAGACTGCCTTTGAAAGCACCTTCAAAACCACGCAACATCTACTCGGTACTCATGTCATTACCCTTCAAGGCGACACTGCTACTTGCTTATCCCACTTTCAAGCGCGGCATACGACTTTGGATACCACCAAAGGTATATGGACATTGGGTGGACACTACCATGATGATCTGGTGTGCCTATCCTCCAAAGACTAAGATTCAAGAAATCATTAAGAGAGATATGCATCATGCCATACATCAATGTTCAAATTACGACAGGAGCTACGAGAGAACAAAAGTCTGAGTTGGTAAAGGAATTTACAGAATTACTTGTCCGCATCCTCGGTAAAAAGCCAGAACATATCCACATTGTTATTCAAGAGATAGCTGACGAAAACTGGGGTTTCTCAGGAATGCTCACAGATGAATGGAAAAGAAAGCTCACTAACGATTAGTCATTAAACGATGCATATGCCCATTTGAATTCAGGATTTCAGTCAGGAGAACGCTAAATGATTCGACTCGACAATCAAGTAGCAATTATTACTGGAAGCGGGCGCGGTATGGGTTTCGCCTACGCCCGTCTGCTGGCGGATAGAGGCGCACGTGTCGTAATACACGATGCGGGTGTCGGTCAGGATGGTATGGGTTCCAGCCCAGACGTAGCGGTCAATGCTGTCAGGGCTATTCAAGAGGCAGGTGGAACGGCGATTTCAAGTATTGCAATGCTTGATAGCCGAGAGAATTGTAAGGGTTTGGTGGAAACTGCGATCGCAGAATTCGGTCGCCTTGATATCTTGATCCACAATGCTGGCTGGGTCGCCTATCAAGCGATCGAGGAGTTAACCTCAGATTTTCTGCAACGTGCCATCAACGTTAACATCGAAGCACCAACCTGGTTGGCTCAAGCAGCCTTTCCAATGATGAAACAGCAAAACTACGGACGGATTGTGCTGACGACTTCAGATAGGGCGATTTACAAGCAATATGCATTCAAGGGCCTCGCTCCTTATGCAATGGGAAAAATGGCACAGATCGGTTTGATGAATGTGCTCGCGGTTGAAGGCAAAGAGTATGGCATTCTGGTCAATGCGATTTCACCAGTCGCTAAAACGCGGATGTGGAACATCCAAGATGAACCAGAGGAGTTGCGACCCGATCAAGTAGCTCCCGGAGTGTTATATCTTGCTTCTCCAGAATGCCGAGAGTCTGGATTTATCTTAAGGGCAAGCAATGGTCAATTCACAGCCGCACGCTGGGTCGAGCGAGACAACGTAGACTATCCATTAAACCTTGCCGCTGTGGAAAGCTCTACTGTAGAAGATTTGGCGACTCGCTGGCAGGAGATTGCTGTAGATGTTGCGCTTTAAAGATTGAGCTTGTACTTCGAGAGAATTATTGGTGGGAGCATATGATGAAACTATTCAGGCTTTTCTCTTTCTCTGCTTTATCGCGTCGTCAAATTCTATCCGTAGGAGCAATGGGAGCAGCAGGAGTAGCAACAACCGCGATCGCCGCTCAAGTTCAGGCAAACACGAAAACACCGATCGCCCCTGAAACTGGAAAAGCTAATGCTCAAGGCAAATTTGCCAATAAAGTGGTGCTGATTACAGGCGCAACTTCTGGTATTGGAGAAGCGACTGCCTATGCATTTGCTCACGAAGGTGCGAAGGTGATGTTTTGTGGACGACGCGAGAATTTAGGGAAGCAGGTCGAAGCCAAAATTAAAGGCTTTGGCGGTGAGGGCACCTATATGCGAGCAGATGTTCGGCAAGAGGTAGAGGTGAAAGCCTTGGTGGATGCCTGTGTGCAAAAATATGGACGCATTGATATTGCCTTTAACAATGCCGGAATTGAAAGTCCGCCTAAGTCGATCGCAGAAATGTCTCTGGACGAGTGGAACAACGTGATTGCAACCAACCAGACAGGCATATTTCTGGCAATGAAGTACGAGATTCCTGTGATGGTACAACAGGGCGATGGCACGATCGTCAACACTGCCTCTGTTGGTGGTCATCGCGGCTTTGGCAAAATTGGACCTTATGGTGCAAGCAAGGCGGCTGTGCTGCAAATGACAAGAATTGCAGCACTGGAGTATGCAGATAAAAACATCCGGATCAATTCAATTTCACCTGGTGCAGTTGATACACCGATGCTGCATCGTGCTATTTCTTCATGGGGTCTAACTCCTAAAGAAGCTGCCGCACCTTATCCCATTCAGCGATTAGCGACATCCGAGGAAATGGCAAGAAGTGTCATGTGGTTAGCATCTGCTGATGCTTCAGTGGTGACAGGGATGGATATGGATGTAACAGGCGGATACCTGACGAAATAAGGCAGTTTGCAGGGCTATATTTTCTAACAGTGCAGTAATTAGACAACGATCTGCTTTGAAATGGATTAGGCGATGTTGATTGAAATTTAGACGTTAAGAGCAAAGAAATAATGAAATTCAGCAATCAAATTGTAGTCGTTGTCGGTGGTAGTTCAGGCATTGGATTAGGAACCGCTAAAGCTGCTCACGCTGAGGGTGCATCCGTGGTGATTGTCGGGCGATCGCCCGATCGCTTAGATCAAGCCAGTGCCCAAATCGGCAGTCGGGCGCGTGGTATTCAAGCAGATGTTGAACATGAGGCTTCTGTAGAGACTGCTTTTACTGAGATAGGGCCGTTTGACCACCTATTCATTTCAGCGCAAGATGCTGCAACTGCACCGTTATCAAAAACGACTAAAGACAAGTTTCGTCCCACACTGGATAGCAAAATTTGGGGAGCCTTACATATCGTCAAACATGCCGCTTCTCGCATCTCTAGTCATGGGTCAATTGTTTTTATCTCAGGGTTAGCAGGTAGAAAAGGATATTCAGGATTTGCGCTGGCTGGAGCAGCGAATGCTGGCATTGAAGCGGTAGCCCGCAATTTAGCGGTAGAGTTGGCTCCAATTAGAGTGAATACCGTTTGTGCGGGTGTAATCGATACCCCTATGCTGGATAAAGTGTTTGGGGCACAACGCCAAGAAATTGTCGAAGCGATCGCGAATAAGCTTCCAGCCAAGCGCATCGGTAAACCTGAAGAGATTGCCGATGCCGTACTTTTTCTCATGGGAAATGGCTTTATCACAGGAGCGACTTTGCTGATCGATGGCGGCGATGCTTTAGTTTGATTTCTCATTAACGGCATTGCTGATCCTGCCTACTTCACTAAATTTACTTCAGCCCTTACAGATGATGCATAGGAGTTCAATGATGCGCTACAAACGATTAGGTAACAGCAGCTTACGGGTTTCAGAACTGCGTCTCGTCACGATGACCCGTCGAAATTCAGCCTTACTATCTTTTACACTCATCAACTATGATTCCTAACCCTGCAATCACAGAAGCTTTTGAAGACTGGCTGAAAGCACAAATCTTGCAGCTCAGTGTAGACACGCTCAAGTCCAATGCAGTCACCTGTACTGCCTGTGGCGAGATATTGGGCACTTACATCATTGACTACAAGGGTGATCGCTTCCGTCTCTCACTCGAACAAGCCTACGCCTTTCTCAAATTCATTCAGGAGAATTAATCATGCGCTACAAACTATTGGGCAACAGCGGTTTACGGGTTTCTGAACTGTGCCTCGGCACCATGACCTTTGGCGAAGATTGGGGCTGGGGTGCATCGCTAGATGAATGCAAAACCATCTACACAGCCTTTCGGGAAGCAGGCGGTAACTTCATCGACACCGCCAACATCTACACGAACGGTACGAGTGAGAAATATGTGGGTGAATTGATTGCTTCGGAACGAGAGGCGATCGTCGTTGCCACAAAATATTCTAACGGGATGCCGAGCAATGATCCAAATGGGGCAGGTAATCACCGCAAGCGCATGGTGCAATCGGTGGAAGGTAGCCTCAAGCGGCTCAATACTGATTACCTTGATGTGCTATGGGTGCATTCCTGGGACTTCACCACGCCGCCCGAAGAAGTGATGCGATCGTTCGATGATCTGGTGCGTCAAGGAAAAGTGCTGTACATTGGCATTTCTGACGCACCTGCCTGGGTGGTGGCGCAATGCAACACGATCGCCCATTTACGCGGCTGGACACCGTTTATTGGGCTGCAAATTGAGTACAGTCTGTTGCAACGCACGGTAGAGCGAGAACTGCTGCCAATGGCACGATCGCTGGATATTGGCATTACTGCCTGGTCGCCGTTGGCAAATGGTTGGCTGACGGGAAAATACACTAAAGAGACTGGTAGTGACGAATCCAAACGACTGAATAACGAGGGGATGTCTGCCTTTGTGCAGCAGAGCGATCGCAACCACACGATCGCCCGTGCAGTGGATGACGTGGCATCTCAAATTGGCTGTAGTTCGGCTCAGGTGGCTCTGGCTTGGCTGCTGCATCAAGGCACCATTCCGATTGTCGGTGCTCGCAAAGCCGCCCAGGTAAAAGATAATCTCGACTGTGTGAACGTAAAATTAGCCGATGCCCAACTCGCTCAACTGGATCAGGTGAGTCAAATTGAACTCGGCTTTCCCCACGATTTTTTCAATCAGGAAATGCCGCAGTCATTCATTTTCGGTGGGCAATTCAAGGCGATCGACAATCATCGCTATACGCAAATTCATTGAGTAGCAGATTGAAAGCGCAGGTATTACAACTGAGCATCGATAGATTAGACGCATCTTCGCCAACCATTCGGGTACGAAACCAGGATTAGTTCTCTTCTGCACACTTTAAGCTAGAGAGCTAGACTGAACAGGACGATCGCAAAAAACGTTTTGTCATGATTGAAATTCTTCGCAGCTACGTTCCAGGCTCAATTGGTCGAGTAGTTGAGCTACATGGCATCTACTATGCTAAATACTGGCACTTTGAAGCATTCTTTGAAGCTAAAGTTGCAGATGGACTAGCTGAGTTTATGAATCGGTATAACGAAGAGCGCGATGGATTTTGGGTCGCTGTTTTAGAAAATCGGGTTGAAGCCTCCATTGCCATTGATGGCATACAGGCAAATCAAACCGGTGTTCATCTTCGCTGGTTCATTGTGTCAGATGTGCTGCGAGGTCAAGGAGTCGGGCGACAACTGTTGAATTCAGCGATCGAGTTTTGTCGGAGGAAGCAGTATCGACGCGTTTATTTGTGGACGTTTGAAGGTTTGGACTCAGCCAGACATTTGTATGAAATATTTGGCTTTAAGCTGGTTGAGCAGTACCGGGGTTGTCAGTGGGGAGTTGAGGTCAACGAGCAGAAGTTTGAGTTGCAGATTGAGTAGAGCCTTGGAATCAACAATTAAATTTGTAGAGTTTTTATCTACAGAGAATGAGAAGCCGTCATGGATTCAAAGTGGCTGGCGTGAGCACAACAATTGCAGGCGATCAAGCGATTGACAATCATCGCTATACGCAAATTCGTTAGCAATCAAGCCGTGAGCAGAAGCTTTTCACTTCAAAGGAAACTGTCATGTTGGCACATTGGGAGGACTAAGAATGAAGATAGGTTTTTGGGGCAGTGGAAATATGGCGCGAGTCCTTGGAGGTGCCTGGTCAGTAGCAGGGCATCAAGTCGTTTTTGGTTCGCGTAGTGCTGAAAAGTCTCGTGATGTCGCTGCGGAAATTGGCTTTACCGCAACGGGTGGGACAAACGATGAAGTTGCCGAATCCTGTGAAGTCATTGTCAGTACTGTGCGTGCTGTTCCTTCCAGTTTATTAACGACAACTTCAGCATTGGCAGGCAAAGTCATCATCGACTTAAACAATCGAGATTTTCCGCGTGAGTATCAGCCTGAAGAATTTCTCAATTCCCTAGCCGAAGCAACTCAGAAAGATGTCCCCGCTGCCAGGGTCGTAAAAGCATTGAATAACCAGGCAATGGAGGTTTTCAACAGTGATGCGGTAGCACTGAGAGAGGCAGGTGTGCAAGCTTTTATGGCTGGAGATGACCATGAAGCGAAACAAGTCACGGCTAAATTGCTCAACGATATTGGGCTGAAGCCCGTCGATTTTGGGCCGTTATCGAATGCATGGCTGTTAGAACTGCAAGCAGACATTCTCAGAACGTATATGTTTGCAACTGGAAATGCGCTCGTCACACCGGGTTTTATTGAGGCTCCTCGTGCTGAACCAAGATTTGGAGAGCGTCGCAAAGGGACATATTAAAATGCCTAAAACCTGGCTAGGGCAGGCTGAAAGGAGATCTTAATCAGGATACAAAATCTATGACAACTTTGGTTTTATTGCCGCTCATTGGCAAGATCAGACTTGGCGATCGCAAAAACCTTTAGGGAGTACTTTAAAGGCCCTGGCACTACCTCTGGAGTAAAAAGATGCCCTTATTTGACGCAAGCAGACATTATCCACTCGTCGAGATGGATTGGAACCCCGATACGGCTCAACAAGCGATCACTGCGATCGTCCACGAAACAATTGATCAACTGCAAACGGCGACGCTCTTGCCTGGGCATCCGCTAGACGATAACGGTTTTGGCAGCGATCTGTATCTTGGTAAAGCGGGTGTGCTGTGGGCGATCGATTATTTGCAAACGGTTGGGGCAGTTGACTCCACCTTTGAGATTGCAACTCATCTCGATGCAGCACTGGCACAAAATCGGCAGCGTTATCCCAAAGTCAGTCCCTATCCAGAGCAATCATCTTACCTATTTGGGGAATTGCCGCTGCTGCTATTGCAGTATAAATGCAATCCTTCTGAAGACACAGCAAACGAAATTCTGCGATTGATTCACAAGAATGATTCCCAGCCGATTCGAGAGTTGATGTGGGGCATCGCAGGTTCAATGCTAACGGCTTGCTTTATGTATCAATGGACGCAGGAATCAAGATGGCAGGAAGCCTTCAAATTGCAAGCAGGGTTACTCCTAAGCGAATGGCAATCGGTTGGTGAAGCTGGGTATTTATGGATGATTGATTTGTACGGTAGTCAGCAGCACTGGCTGGGACCTGTACATGGCTTTGCCAGTAACTTAACGCCATTGCTGATTGGACAATCCTTATTAACCGATGAGGAATTTCAAGCTATCTCAACCAAAGCGATGATCACTGTGGTTCAAACCGCTGTGACGGAGGATGGCAAAGCAAACTGGGCAGCCGTTTATGACGCAGCACATCCTGATCAAACTCCAGATCTGGTGCAGTACTGTCATGGTGCACCTGGAATGGTGACGGCTTTAGCCATGCTACCGAAAGGGATCAATGAGTCATTCGATCGCATCTTAGAGCAGGGTGGAGAACTGACCTGGCAAGCAGGTCCATTGAGGAAAGGGTCAAATCTGTGTCACGGCACGGGGGGCAATGGCTATGCCTTTCTCAAACTCTTCGTCCGAACCGGAAATCAGATGTGGCTCGATCGCGCTAGAGTGTTTGCCATGCACGCGATCGAACAGTACCGTTTGTCGCAGCAACTTTATCGGCAGTTGCGTTATCCGCTCTGGACAGGAGACCTCGGTCTAGCCATTTATCTATGGGACTGCCTGCAAGCACAAGCGAAGTTTCCCACGATCGACCTGTTCTAGCGCGGTCTGTTCAGGCTAAGGGTAATTCATAGTGCTGACGAACATCGATCGCCAGTTGGGGTAATGCTTCTGGAGACAGCTTAATGGTTAGATGGGTTTGCCCGCGATCGCATCCCAATAGCATGGATAGCCGATGGCAATCGGTGATAATTCGCTGCTTGAGCTGGGATAATTCTTCTGTGTTACTAGGCAACATTGATGCCAAAGGATGAGTTTCAGCGGTTGGATTGGCAATCCTATGCCGCTGAAATGATTGCGGCTGAGATGATGGATGCTGATGAGATGCTGCTGTGTAGTCGTCCGGTGCTAAGTTGAGGTCGAATGCATCAAAAAAGATCTTCAGAGTGCGGCGATCAACTCCCGTTTCACGACTCAGAATGCGGTTGATCGTGCGCGGGTCAAGCAGCGTTTTCTCGCTCAATGCTTCAAAGGTGCGGCGATCGCCAAACTTGGTGTACACGACTTCGGCTTGCAGCAACCGTTGCCAGCCCTGTTCAGTGAGAATTACGCCCCGACAGCGCGACCTGGTTACTAGAGGCTTGTCTAACTCTGGAGTCGATATCGATCTGCGTATGGTTTCTTCAGGTTGGCACTCTGCTATTGTCGTGAACCTGGGCGATCGCTCTGGCTGATGGACTGGACGATTCATCAGGTTCAAGGGGCTAATCTGCTTGTGGAAGCGATCGGATGAATACATAAGGTTGACCTCAAAGGCGAGAGGGACTCAGGTATGCCATCCACTTTACGGATGACCTCAAGATTTGCCTACTGGCTTGTAACGGGGAATCTCAACCCCCTTTCAGGCAAGGTAAACACTAGACTTAAGTCCAGGTTGAATGCCTGACTGCCGATGAGTTCCTAGCGATCGCCGCGATCGTGCCCTCCTTTATGCTGGTAAAACGGGCAATTTTTAGTCACCATGAGAAGGGTGATTGCCTTTAAGATGCCTCTGTTTTATGTCAGACCCGCTTGATGGTTTCTCCAGCCAAAGCAACGCCCCACAGCCACTGTCGTTGGTGGAGGCGATCGCCCTGCGAGAGCAAATTGCCTGTCTAGAGTGTGAAAAAGCGACGCTTCAGGCTGAACTCGATCGCTGTCGGTCTGAGACTGAGCCGTTAAAAACAAGCGATCGCACTCAACAAGCCCTACTGCAAGCGGAACAAGAACGTGCTACAGAACTGGCAAAAGCGAATGAGGCAATGCGTCGGGCTGTAAGTCGTCTTGCCGTTGAACCGAATCTTGACAGTTTTCTGGGTTTTTTGCTCTACGAGATTGCAACTCAACTAAATACTGATACGGCAGTCATCACTCCCTATGATCCCAGTACCGATCAGATGTGGATAGCGGCTCTTTTCAGCAATGGTAAACTTACCCCGCTCGATCCGATGACTCCAGCGTTGCCACGCCCGAATGTTCCTTTTCTAGATCGTTTACTCAATGCAGAAGGATTCTGTGTTTTCGATGTAGAAGAGGATGCTGACCTCTTCTGGACTGGTGCAGTGGAGTTTCTGCGAACTTGTGGCAAGCGAAAATCTATTGCATTCGCCATTTGTCTGGACGATCGATTCTTTGGTCAAATCAGCCTTGCCTATGAGACTCTACCTCACTTCAATCTTGAGCAGACAGCGCTAGTGCAGGCGCTGAGTACCCAGGCAGCTTTAGCCATTCAACTGACGCGACTGGCAGAAGAGGCAAAACAAGCCGCGATCGCCCGTGAACAACAACTCGCGGCCCAAGAACGTGCGGCTATATTGACGCGAGTAAACTTCGTATTGCAACGAAGTGCTGAACGCCTGGGTGCGGCGACTGACCCAGAAGCGATTATCGTTGAGATTTTGCGTACTGCTGCTGAGGTGCTAGCTCCACTGGGAGTCAAAGGGATGGGATTGATTATCTACCGACCTGTGACTAGAACCGTGCGGGTAAAAGTGCATATCGTTGACGATGTAGAACAAACCATTGCTGGCAGCGATTTGGATCGTGATTGGTCGGTAGACTTGCCTTCAATGATTGTCCCATGGCGACGAATTCAGTCTGAGAACTTTGTTTGGGGGCTGACCTCCGATGCGAGTGTGTTGATTCCCGAAGTTCGGCAGTATCACGAGTCTAGAGGCACACGCGCGATCGCCTACATTCCATTGAAACGAGGTGAAGAAATAGTGGGCTGGATTGGTTTTGATCTTGCCTCAGAAACTCCGCCGACAGCGCGACAGATTGAGATAATTCAGGCGCTCACGAGTCAAGTTGCGTTGGCACTAGAGATGGAGCGGCTAGCAGAAGAAGTCAAACAAGCCGCGATCGCCCGTGAACAGGAAAAAGCCGCGCAAGAACGTGCCGCCGAACTGGCAAAAGCGAATGAAGCATTGCGTCGCAGCGTTGAACGGATGGCTTCTGATACACGGCTGGAAACGCTGGTGAGTGCGTTCTTGAGTGAGGCGATCGCCACAGTTGGGGCACATAGCGCTGCGGTGATGCTGCGTTTACCAGGTAGTCTGACCTTTACACCTGCTGCTATTGTCGAAGAAAGTCGCTTGCTTTCACCTGAAGAACTTGCCAATGATCCCTACTTGTCTCGTTATGTTGAGTTCTCCTCAAGCGATATTGACGGCATCTTTTCCATGCTGGCTCGTGGAGAGACTCCCAGCATCCGAGTTGAGGATCTGCGTGAGGTCTTTCCAGAAGCCTACACTTACCATCAGCAACGCGGACATCACATTATCTGGCACGCTCCCTTGCGTCTGAAAGGCGAGATTATTGGCTTTACAGCGATTGCCTTGCGCGACGATCGCCTCCCCAGTCGGGCTGTTCGTGAGACGGTGACTGCCCTCGCTCAACAATTGACGCTTGCCCTCGAACTGACGCGACTGGCAGAGGAAGCCAAACAAGCGGCGATCGCCCGTGAACAAGAGAAAGCCGCTCAAGAACGTGCTGTTAAGCTGGCAGAAATCAACGTTGCACTGAGACAAACGATAGATGTCCTCGCAAACGAAAGAGACCTTGATCGCTTCTTAGGGCATGTCCTCAAGATCATTGCTGAACAATTTGATGCACCGTTAACAGAATACTGGTTTCATCCGGAGCCTGAAAACTTAGCTTACATTGGACTGACTTATTGGCAAGGGCAGATTCTTCAGCCAGAAGATGAACCAGATCATCCTGGGCTGATTGGTTTTCCTGTTGCCTCAGACCAGATTCACAATGAGGACTTGCATCAGCGTAAGCAACATTTTGTGGTTGAAGACATTGCAACTGATCCATTTGTCATCCTAATGTCTTCCCAGATTGGTGTAGATATTGGCGAATGGTATTTAACTAGAAGAGGCAAATTAAAAGGTCTCAATATTCCGCTAGTGCTAAGTGACAGAACTATCGGGGCAGTTAGTGTATATCTTCCTTGCGATCGCTACTTCACAGATCAGAAAATCGACCTGGCTCACGCGCTGGCTCAACAAGTTACCCTTGCGATTCAATTAACTCACTTAGCAGAGGAAGCGAAACAAGCGGCGATCGCCCGTGAACAGGAGAAAGCGGCTCAAGCACGGGCTACGGAACTGGCGAGGGCAAATGATGCACTACGACGAGGCGTTGAGCGTTTAGTTGCATCAGGTACGCTGGACGCGGCGCTTGATGCCTTTCTACTAGAGGCGCTATCCGTAGCAGAAGCGGCATCGGGTGCAGTGATGGAACGGGGCATTGGACACGAATTCATCATGCGGGCACTCGCTCAAGATGGGGAACTTGTGAAACCGTTTGACCCTCATTCCACAGAAGACCTTTATCGAGAACGAACTGCCAACGATATATCGAGTGTAATGCGCCGCACTGCCGCTGGTGAGATTGTCGTTTTTCCAGTGGATGACAACTTAGAAGCCTGGTTTCCTGAAGCTGCCGCCTATCATCGCAGTCGAGGACATCAGATGATTTGGCACTTTCCGTTCCAAGTCGGCGGTGCTGTCGTGGGCTACTTGGGACTGGCATTCCGCGAGTCGCGATCGCCCAGTGAGGTGTTGCGGGAGACCGTTCAAGCCCTAGCCCATCAAGCCTCGCTGGCGCTGGAAACACAGCGGCTAGCAGAACAGGCAAAACAAGCGGCGATCGCCCGTGAACAGGAGAAAGCGGCACAAGAACGAGCCGCAAAACTTGAGAAAGTGAATGTTACCCTTCGTCGTAGCCTTGACTGGCTAGCTCATGAAGGAAACTTGAATCAATTTTTAGAAAGAGTCCTACTTGAGATTGCCTACACTACACAAGCAGAGCTTGCCTACCTGTTTGTGCTACAAGAGCCAGAAAGAATGCTAGAGCTGACTGCACGAGTGATTGACGGAGAAATTAGCAATCATCCCACTCCGACCGAACCAGCTATTTTCTTTGCTCCCTTCTCGGCTGATATCACTCCTGCCTTTCGGTTTATGGAGGAACAAGACTTATTTCTCACCCTGGATATGGCGATGCTTCAGCCAGAACTCACAGCTATGATGTGGCCAGATGCTATTGATTGGCATCTGCGGGAGGGGCGCGAACAAGTTGCATCTTTGGTGCTCAAGGCAGGCGATCGCAGCGTCGGTTTTCTAGGCTTAGGATTTCGTGAGAGCCGAGAATTTTCTCAAGAAGAGCGCGAGTTGGTGATCTCCCTTTCTAACCAAGCATCTCTGGCGATTTTATTGATCCAATTGGCTGAAGAAGCGAAACAAGCGGCGTTAGCGAAGCTTAACGAAGTTATCGCCCGTGAACAGGAACAAGCCGCCCAACAACGTGCGACAGAACTGGCGGTAGTCAATGAAGAATTAAAGCAACGCGATCGCCTGCTGTCTGTCGTGGCTCAAATTACCAAAGATTTATTAGAAGTTGAAGAGATTGATATTGCCATCCCTGCGGCGTTACAGGCAGTTGGCGAAGTGGCAGAGATCAGCCGTGTGCTTTTGGTGATTGAAGCTCAAGACCCCGATACACAAATGCTGCATCACCACATTGTCTATGAATGGGCAGCAGAGGGCATTCAGCGAGCGCTGGGTTTAATTGCAACCGATAACGCCACCTTTCACAGTTTGATTGAGGCACTGCATCAGGGACAGTCCTGGTGGGGGCGGGTTGCCGATTTGCCAGATGTGACTCGGCTAGAGTTTGAAGCGCTCGGTATTCTCTCAACAGGTGTCGTGCCGATCTTTTTTGAGGGACGCTATATTGGCTGCGTTGCCCTTGATGATTGTGTCAACGTCCGTCAGTGGAACCAACAAGAGATTGATGTACTCCAGGCAGCCGCTGAAAGTATTGGAGCCGCCCTATACCGCAACCAGTTGGTCGATCGCCTGATTGAAGAACAAATTCAGGCAGAACAGGCACGCGCCGCTGAACTGATGAGAGCCAATGTGGCGCTGCAAAACTGCGTTGATCGTCTGGCGGGTCAACTCAACCCCAAAAGCTTTATTGATCACGTTTTACTAGAATCTGCGGCTCAGGTCGAGGCTCATGCTGCCGCACTGTTTCTCTACAACGATGATGAAACTCAATCCATGCAAAGCTTTGTCAAAGAGGGGCAGGTGCAGTCGATCGCCACCCATCCAGATTTAACCCTGTTTAGAAACCCCGTATCCAGAGATCCCGTTCCTCTGTGGGACTATGCCCTGGCGCAGAGCGAAGCGGTGTTCTTCAACCTCAATAACGAGCGAGTGTGTAGTCGGTTTCAGTGGCATCAGAGTCAGGGACACCAATCGATCGTGCGCGTGCCCTTGCTGCTAGGCTCTCAACTGCTTGGCTTTATCGGTTTCTGCTTTCAAGCAGCGCGATCGCGCTTGCCTTCCAATATTGAACTCGTCATGACCCTGGCGCAGCAAGTTGCCGTAGCTCTGCATCTGGCGCAGCTAGCCGAGCAAAATCGACACGCCATTCTCACCGAAGAGCGCAACCGATTGGCCGGTGAAATTCACGATACATTGGCGCAAGCCTTTAACGGCATCTCGATTCAGCTTGGTGTTGCCAAACGCATTCAAGACCCCGAAGAAGTACAAAAGATTCTCGATCGCGCCAGCAACCTGGCTCAAACTGGCTTGGCAGAGGCACGTCGCTCCGTCTGGGCGCTCTATGACGGCGGCACCCACTACATCGATCTGGCACGAGCACTCACAACCAGCGTCGAACAACTGACAGATGGCAGCACCGCACGCACTGTACTCAACCTGCAAGAGGCAACCTGCAACCTGCCCGCGATCGTCACCACAAACCTGCTGCGAATTGGTCAAGAAGCCCTACACAACGCCCTCAAACACGCCCAAGCCACTACTATCTGGATCGACCTCGACTGTGATGCTAAAGCCGTGAGCTTGAGTGTGCGCGACAATGGACGGGGCTTTACCTTGCCTGCCAGCGCCAGTCGGGTCAGCGATGGTTTTGGGCTAATGGGTATGCACCAACGCGCCGAACGGATTGGCGCTCAACTGACGATCGCCACTCAGCCTGGGCAAGGAACCGAAGTGATTGTATATGCCCCCTTGTCCGTCAGCAGAGGCAACGATGACCTATGAGCCAAGCTAACATCCGCGTCTTAATCGCTGACGATCATCCCATCGTTCGCAACGGCATGATGCTGTTGATTAAATACGAACCGGGGATGGAAACCGTTGCCGAAGCCAGCAATGGACTAGAAGCCGTGCAGCTTTTTCGTCAGCACCAGCCCGATGTGACGCTGATGGATCTGAGAATGCCAGAGCTAAGCGGCGTGCAGGCTATTAGCACAATTCGCGACGAGTTTCCTCATGCCGTGATCATTGTGTTGACCACCTACGATGGCGATGAAGAAATCTACCAGGGTTTGCAAGCTGGAGCTAAGGGCTATCTACTCAAGGATGCACCGCTCGATCAAGTGCTGGAAGCGATTCGCATTGTGCATGTGGGACAAAACTACATTCCTCCCGAAGTGGGAGCCAAACTTGTAGAACGCATGAGTCGCCCGCAACTGAGCGATCGCGAACGAGATGTGCTGGGTTTGATGGTGAAGGGTAAAGCCAACCAGGATATTGCTAACAGCCTCTACATTAGCGAGGGCACAGTCAAGTTTCACATCAGCAGTATTCTCAGAAAATTACAGGTGAGCGATCGCACTCAAGCAGTGCTCATCGCCCTCAAGCGCGGTATTACAAGGCTATGAGCAGTGACTCCTGCTTTATTCAGATGGCGGCACCTCTTGCCTGAAATCATCAGCGATCGCGTCACGCTCAAGCAAGGAAACCTGGCTGCTTTAAATAGCGATTCTTGATGGCATCCACTGCCCAGTAAGCAAGTGCACCTACTGTGCCGGTTGGATTGTATCCAGTGTTTTGTGGAAAAACTGTTGACCCCACAATGAATAAATTGTGGACATCCCAACTTTGTAGATAACGATTAACAGCACTGGTTTTAGGATTAGTCCCCATCGCCGTACCACCCGTGTTGTGGGTCGTTTGATACTTTGTGATATCGTAGTGACCCGTTCTCCGAAGTGGCAACACCTGTTTTGCACCCATTGCTTGTGCGATCTCAAGAGCTTTATCGGTAATGTAGTCTGACATTTTATGTTCGTTCTCGGTGAAATCAAACGTCAGCCGCAGGAGTGGAAATCCCCACGCATCTTTGTAGGTTGGATCAAGGTCGAGGTAGTTGCCACGATACGATTGACAGGCGGCATGAATATTCAATCCGGTTGCACTTTGATAAGACTCCACAACTGCTTTTTTCCAGCCGCTGCCCCAGGCAGGCGTGTGAGGCGGTGTGGGACGGTAGCTAATGGGCATTCCTCCAGCAATAAACGAACCAATAAAGCCACCGCCGATAAATCCCAATTTACTGTGATCAAAGTTGTCGCCATTGAAGTCATCGATCACAGTCGCTGTCCCGCCCGCAGCAACATAAGGGTTGAAGTTTTTGTTGTCGAAAAAGGCGATCGCATTGGACAGCGTTTGATAGGCATAGTTTCGCCCAATTACGCCTTCACCTGTTTTGGGATTGTAGGGCTTGCCGATACCCGACAGCAGCATGATGCGGGCATTATTGTAGGCAAACGCAGCCAGAAACACCAGCTTTGCAGGTTGCTCAACTTCACGACCCGCAGCATTGATGTAAGTCACGCTGGTGGCTCTCTGTCGCGCTTGATCAAGATTGACTCGAACGACATAGGCGTTTGTCCGCAACTCAAAGGTCTTGCTCGTGAGCAGTGCGGGCAGAATCGTGGAGACTGCACTCGCTTTAGCACTATAAGTGCAGGCAAAGTTAGCGCAGTGACCACAGATGCGACATTCTCCTAGCTCTACACCGTAGGGATTTTTGTACGCCCGACTGCTGTTAGACACTGGCACTGGAAACGGAGAGTATCCTAACGACTTCGCTGCTTTTGCAAACAGTTCGCCAGCATACGTGCGCGGTAAGGCTGGATTAGCATACTCCCGCGATCGTGCTCCTTCAAACGGATTGCCACCCGCTTGAATTTTGCCCTTCAAATTTCCTGCTTTACCACTAGTGCCTGCAACTGCCTCGAATTTGTCGTAGTAGGGTTCCAATTCTTCATAGGTAACGCCCCAATCCTGAATCGTCATTCCCTCTGGCATGAAATTGCTGCCGTAGCGATCGCGAATGTGACTGTAGAGACTTAAATCTGAGGGCAGGTTGCGAAACGTGTGACCGCTCCAAGTCACGCCCGATCCACCCGTGCCCGACCCCGGATTAAATGAACCAATTTGACGCATTGGTAGAGCGGTTTCGGTAGAACTATTACGGAAGGTGATTGTTTCCCGCGACAAATCCATTGCGAGAGCGTTGCGAATGTTAAAGGGCAACTCGTCAAACATGCGCGGTGTGCTAAACGTTTCTGACTGAGTGCGAAGCGCACCCCGCTCTAATCCCACAACCGTTAATCCGGCATCAGATAATTCCTTTGCCACAATGCTGCCAGCCCAGCCCATTCCTACAATTACAACATCAACGGGTTGTTTCTGAATCGTCATAATTCCTCTATTTTGAGTTAGCTAAAGTTGCTGGCATTGCTGATTCCCAGAGCGACAGGGCTGGATGTTTGGCACTTCTTTCCCCATCATCTTGTTTTCAGCAACGCAAATTTAACCACGAGTCGCTCGTTGCGGTTGCTGCATTGCTTGTGCTAAGTCGATTGGTGCACGAACGACACGCTCTGACTTACCAACTTCATCCCGAAAGTCGGCATGAGCACCCGGAAATCCAAGCATTTTCCAACTTGCCATGTCTCGATTGCCGCCATAAATTGGGTCTGCAAAATAGCCTTCGATCGTATTTTGCAGCAGCATTCCGAAAAACAAAGGAGCCGGTAGATTCGCTAGCGTGATTTCTCCTTTCTCCAACCCAGTTAAGACCTTGATTTGATCACTCGTTCCCAGTTGTCCAAACACCTTTTCACCAAAACTAGCGCGACAGTAATGATCCACATCAGCAATTCCAATCCGGTATACTTCTCTCGGTCGCAACGGCAGTTGGTAGCCTTGCTGCGGCGTTCCTTGCTGAAAAGGGCCTTCGAGATATAGGTATTCACCATTGCCAAAGCTACTGGCGAGCTGACGATCGATGTAAACTGCAACATTCAACTCCAAGGCTCCCGGTCCCACACTGTCTTTGGGAATGAGTTGATCGATCGCGGCTTCAATAAACGCGGCTTCGGATTTCGTAAAGAATGTGTAATTGGCTGGCTGCAAAGGAAATTGCGCCACAGTCACTTCAAGCAACTTAGGTGTTGCTGTTGCAGCGGATTGAGGCGGTTGTGCTACAAGGTGAGCGGGTGCAGTTGCGGCTCCGGCAAGTCCGGCTCCGGTTAAACCTGCATACTTCACAAACAAACGGCGCGATACTTTTTTGGGCATCTCCATCTCCAATCAATAATCAAGCAATGAGTTAGAAGTTGAAACTTGCGCGAATCACACCCACATACTGAGTTGCGTTACTGCTATTCTCAGGATTTGTAACGAGCCAAAACCCCGGAGTGATCGAGATGAAATCATTCACCTGAAAGCGATAGAACGCTTCGATGTGAAGCGAAGTAGCCGATCGACGAATATCACCGCGAGTAATATGGGGCGGCAACCCAATTAAAAGACCGGGCAAATTGCCTTTGCCACCAACATCGGGAAAGGTAAACGCGATCGCGCCATACCAAAGGTCAGCGCTGCTTCCTTTTTCTACTTGCTGAACCAGGCTGCCACCTTGACCATCAGAAAGTTGACTCAACCCAGAGCTTTCTGCTTCAGCGCGTGTATACCCCACCCAACCATGAACTTGAAGCTTGGGCGTGAATTGATGGAAGCCTTGAATTGAAAGGGTGTTGCCAGAAGTTGCGATCGCATTTCCAAACGGTTGTGATGCCAAAAGGCTACCCACACTTCCGGTCAGGTCAACCCGTCCACCTGGCGCATACAGCCGAGAGTATGCAATCCCAACTGCACCCCGCTTGTGAGTGTAAACAAATTGAGCCAGGGCATTAAAACCACCATTGAATAGCCCATTTTTCTGAATTGGACTGGATGGAGTTCCCGCTAGATAGCCTAATGTCAGCTTTAAGTCAGGTGTGATATTCCAGTTTACGCCAATGCCGCCACCGTTTTGGCGGTACAGTGAGCTATATTCTCCAAAGCGTGAAGGCACTCCGCGACTGTCATCGGCGATCGTAGGGGGTGTAACGGTATCGGTAATGTCGGTGTAACCTTCGCCCGTCGTGCCAATGGCAATTGAAACAGTCCCGATTGGAAACCGATACAGCAAATGTGGAAGCACAACCTGTCCGTTGGTGTTGCGGTCAAAGTTTAGCCGTGTCATGTTTGTGCCTGTTACAGCCAAGCTGGAGCCAAAATTACCACTTTCTAAGCGAACGCGAAGCAAGTCTTTACCAGTAAAACTTGTTTCAAGATTGAGTCGTGTGCGGTAGGCAAAGCTGGCATTCGATTGATTAGATTGTGCACCAACGCGATCGCCGAACGTGTCCGTTGCTGCCAAAATTATTTGTCCATGTAGCTTTGTTGTCGTTGAGAATGACTGGGCTTCTACCGTTGTCGATCGAGCTTCTAAAGCGTCAACCTGACTGCATAGGGTTGCAAGTTCTGTAGCAAATGCCTCCTGTAGCTTTTGTAAGGTTGCAAGATCGGCTTGCGTTACCGATGTTTCTCTAGAGGCAATCAGTTGATTAATCTGATTCAGACAGGCATTTAATCCTGATGCGAACTCATAGCGGCTGAGGGTAAGGTTTCCTCGGTAAGTACCGTCTGAAGATCCGCTTAAGCACCCATATCGCTCAGCCAACAATTGCAGTGCCTGAAATACCCAATCACTCGATCGTACCTCTGATAACTGAGAAACCAATGTCAAACTATCCATTGCTTCATCGGTTGCGATCGCAGCTTCTAAGTACACTAAACACGTAATTAGCATTGTTGAACTAACTAATAACAGCTTGCGAACAGACATCAGCTCTCTACGTGGCGTTGAGATGAGTGTCACCTGTTCCTTAGCTTTCTGCTAGACACAATTCACCTGTTAACCAAGAACTTATGGTCATGTTTTAAGATAGGATCTAATACCAATTTAAAGAATGAAAGTTGCAGATGGGGGTGTGGGGGCGAAGCCCCCAGCCAGGGGTTCCACCCCTGCACTCCGTCCCTAATCCGCCCTGTTCGCTATTTAAATTGGTATAAACATAGCTAGAGTACAAAATAGATCAATGACAAGCACACAGACACGATCACGCTTCTGCAATTGAGAGCTCAGCGATCGTGCCTTGTATCGTGTGTTATCAGGTTCCTTTACAAGCAGTAGAAGAACAGTGCAGTAGTGAATTATATTGCAGTTTTAACTTTGCCAGGTGAATACCACTCGCCGCGCAGCAGCGAAGCATCAACGTAGATATATTGATAGTCGCGCCGTACAAATTTCCATCCATCTGTTGTCTTAATCAATTCGTCTTGGTACACAGCGTGGTTGAAATATCCCTGATCGAGTGTATCGGGTTGTCCAAATTCAGTCACTCCCCAACGAGCAGAAGCGTGATCTCCTTTCAGATCAATTACCCCTTCATGCAATGCTTGAAAGAAGGCTTTTTCGCGCGTCAAGAGTTCCCTTAGTTTGGCAACAATACGATCGACACCTTCAACCTGCATCGAAATCGGTTCACTTATCGTCCAAACCGCATCTTTCGTCCACAAACTCCCGAAGGTATCGAAATCTCGCCAAACCACTGCATCTGTCCAACGAGCGGTGAGATTACGAATTTCTTCGCGCGCCACGAGTTCTTCAAAATCCATAATCATTCCTCCTGATTCATTCACTGCTTGGTAAGTTGCGACTACTGGCGGAGACAAACTATTTGATGGTTCAGCCCGCCTTAGAAACCAGCACAGCAAATACCGTACAAACAATAATCAAACAGCAGAGTACATTTTTGGTGGTATCGGAGCCAAATTGATCACAAGGCATCAATTGAGCAACACGCTCACCGTAACCGACATTCCTGGAGCAATCTGTGACTCATACCCCTTCATGCTTTCTGGATCAAACACAACCTTGACTGGAACTCGCTGCACAATCTTGGTGAAATTGCCCGTCGCATTATCGGGGGGCAGGAGCGCAAATTTTGCGCCCGAAGCCGGAGATAGGCTGTCTACTTTGCCCTTAAAGGGATGATTGGGGAAGGAATCGATTTTAATTTCCACTAATTGTCCTGGCTTCATTTTGCCAAGCTGGGTTTCCTTGAAATTAGCAACAATCCACTCCTGGTCTTGCACGACTGCCATCAAGGTTTGTCCCGATTGCAGCCGTTGCCCAACTTCCGCCGTTTTGTTGCCAATCAGACCTGCTGTGGGTGCCGTGATCCGAGTGTAAGACAACTGAAGCTGGGCATTTTTTACCTGAGACTGAGCCTGGGCGATCGCAGCGAGTGCCGCCTGATATTGCCGCCGATTGGCTTCCGTTTGCTTTGTCACCGAATTGGCTTGTTCCAACGTCCCTTTCGTGGCTGCCAATTTTGCTTGAGCATTGTCCACATTTTTCTGCGCTTGCACGACCTGCGCCTGTGCCTGCCGAATCTGCTCTTTCAACGTATTTCGTTGTGCCAGAAGTGCTTCATAGGTTGCTTTGGCGGCATCTAACTGCTGCTGCGGGGAAGCGCCTTCTCGAACTAAATTGATGTAGCGATCGTAGTCCAGTTTTGCTTTGACTAAATTAGCTTCCACCTGTACCAAATTGGCTTGTGCCGCTGGAACCCCTGCCCGTGCTTCTGCCAGGGCTGCCTCTGAAGTCGAAATGCTGGCAGCGGCGGCATCAATATTTCCCTGAGCGGCAGTTGTTTGCCCCTGAGCATTGGCGGCAACCACTCCAATGTTGGTTTGGGCGACATCCGCTTGATGGCGAGCAGCTTCCAACGCGGCTTGTGCCTGCTGCAAGGCAACCTCGTAATCACGTGGGTCAAGTTGAACGAGGAGTTGCCCTTGAGCAACCCGTTGATTGTCATCGACTAATACCTGTGTAACGGTTCCAGAGACGCGTGAGTTTACGGGATGAATATGTCCCGTGACGTAAGCATCATCAGTCTCCTGATGGGTGCTCGCATATTGCCACCAGCGAACTCCCGCCACAGTCAGGGCGATCGCTCCCACTCCCAACGCGACAAGCAGAACTCGTTTAGGGGGGCGTTTGGGTATGGGAGCAACGGGATAGGGTGTTCCTGGAGGAGTACTGGGGAGCGCTTTGGTTGCCTGCATAGTTGCAGTAGCCGTCTCTCGCCCTCGCGTCTGTGACGTTGATGCAGATGACTGAGAGGTGATAGAGGCAGAAGATGGACTTGGCGGCAACTGATCCGCAGCCGTTTCGGCTTTACGACCATCAAACTGCGGTGCGCCGTTGGGAAAATTTGAGGGTTCCATTTTAGAACTCACCGTTAAGGAGTTTGATTTCAGTGTTTCACTTTGTGCTTTTGATGAACAGATAAGATCAACATGTTAATTATGAACTTAAGGAAGATAAGCCAAAGCCTCAATGGCAGGAACTGACCTTTTTGATTGTTTAATGTGAAAGCAATTCCGGTCTAAAGCTTCCCAGCAGCACTCATTCTTTTTTGGGTAGTGCCCAACACGTAATGATTTTTGAGTTGTTAACGATGGCGGCCAGTGCCGCTCATCATTACCTTGTTAGGTCCACCCTTTTTTGACTAACTTCTGCCTTAACTGCTGGATCTTGCCTGGTGAAAAGTGCAGTAATCGTCAAAACTAAACTAGCATTCAATGACCTCAAGGACTCCTGCCTGTGCGCGAATCAAGAAAAGGCGTGCAATTAGCAAGTCTGTGATGAAGCGATGCTACTGATAAGAAGCGAAAGGAGCTGCAATGAAGAACAAGTTTACCATCGAAAATTCGGCAATGTTGTTGATTGATCATCAGCAGGGCACCATTAAGCTCGCTCGTAATCTGCCCTACGAAGAGATTGTGCAAAACACCCGCGCCCTGGCTCGCACCGCGATCGAAACTAAGATGCCGATCGTGTTGACCAGCAGTATGGAAGATCATTTCCAGGGATTGCTGCTCGACGATCTGCAAAAAATTGCACCAGATGCTTACGAGAAGCGGGTCAAGCGCCCTGGTGTGGTGGATTGTTGGGAGTACGAGCCATACAAAAATGCGGTGCTGGCGACAGGTCGAAAGAAATTGATCATGTCCGGCTTAACCAATGACGTTTGTATTGTCTATCCAGCCATCAGCGCTGTTGAAGATGGTTTTGAAGTGCAAGTGGTGGTAGATGCAGGCGGTTCACCGACAACGCTTGCTGATGAAACCTCTCTCAGACGTATGGAAAAGCATGGGGTAACGTTGACTTCCACCAATCAGGTGATGGCAGAACTTGCCAATTCCTGGTCAGAAGGGGCGGGACAAACCATCCAAACCATCATGTATGAAGAGATTCTTGCAAAACTCGTAGATTCATAGAATCTAAAGCTGCCAGTTTAAGTCGAGACAGTAGAACAAGACTTTGCCATGTCGATCGCTCAGATTTGGGAAAACGAGTGTTGTCAGGTGCTAACGGAATATGAATCTTACGATCGCCTTGATTGGAGTCGTCGGGGGCATCATCGCCATTGTTGCGATCGAAATTGTCTTCGATGCGACCTGGGCACTGACTCAACGAGGCTGGACGCATAAAGAGAGCGGACGCTTTAGCAATGCCATTGCAGATTTCAGTCGTGCGATTCATCTCAGACCGCGAAACAAATGGGCGATCGCAGGCAAAGCCCAACTCCATCGTCTGATGGGGCACTACGAAGCCGCACTCGCAGACTTCAACCAGGCGTTAATGCTTGACCCTGAGTGTCCCTGGTGCTTGGCAAATCGAGGCGAAACCTATCGCGTGTTGGGGCGCTATGAGGAAGCACTGGTTGATTTGAACGATGCCATTCACATCGCACCGGCATTCAAATGGGCGATCGCCAATCGCGGTCAGGTCTATCGGCAACTGGGGTATGACGATGAAGCTTTGCAAGATTTTAGCCATGCCTTAGCGCTTGCTCCCAACTGTCTCTGGTGTTTGGCAAATCGGGGCGAAACCTATCGGTTGTTGGAGCAATATGCAGCGGCACTGGCAGATTTTGACCGCGTAATTGAGCACAATCCAGACTACAAATGGGCGATCGCGAATCGTGGTAAGACTTATTTGCAATTAGGTCATGATCTTGAAGCGTTATCAGACTTCAACCGGGCGTTAGACCTTGATCCAAACTGTCCCTGGTGTTTAGTGAATCGGGGTGAAATTTATCGCCATATCGAGTTCTACGAAGAGGCGTTGGTCGATTTCGATCGAGCGATTTCCTTACAGGAACGCGACGCGAACGAGCTTGATCCTAACTACGTGCGATGTTTAGGCAATCGCGGAGAGGTTTACAGGCAACGGGGGCAACTCGATCGAGCACTCGCTGACTTTAATCACGCCCTTGAATTGCAACCAGATAATGATTGGCTCCAACAGCATCGAGCACTGGCACTGCAAGGACACGGAAATGCGGAGAATTCAGCTTAATTCAAAACTCAAAACTTAAAACTTCTTCCTTTCCCCCTTCCCCCTTGATTCCGAGAAATCACCCGTGAACTCCAATCAATCCAACCAACTCCCACCTCAAGCGCCTCAGCCGATACCAACGACAGCAGCGCCTAGACCCGACCAGGTATCGCCCGTGCGTGCCTTGCTGGGGGTGATTATGCCGGTCTTAGGATCATTTCTGGCAACCCTCGATCTGCAAATGACCAATGCCTGCCTTAAGGATGTGCAGGGCGCTTTAGGGTTTTCAGCCGATGAAGGCACCTGGGTTTCCATTGCTTACACCAGTGCCGAACTGGTGAGTATTCCATTAGCAGGTTGGCTCAATCGGGCATTCTCGCGTCGTTGGTGTCTTTCTGCAAATGCCGTTCTGTTTGTGTGTGGCACGATCGCTGCCGCATCCGCCTGGGATCGAACATCTTTCATTATCTTTCGCTTACTGCAAGGGTTCGTCGCGGGTGTGTTTATCGTCTCTGCGTTTACGATCGTGATCACGCAAATGCCCCGGTTCAAGCAGCATATTGGTTTGGTGCTGGTGGGCATCACATCCAGTTTGCCGATTCCGATCGCTCAACTGCTGGCTGGCTGGTTTGTTGATCACTACAACTGGCAAGCGTTCTACTCCTTTGAAATTCCCCTCGGTCTGCTTTTGGTGGCTGGACTCTGGCACTGGCTTGATCCACAACCCATACAGTTATCAGTACTGAAGCAGATAGACTGGCTCGGTTTAGCATTATTAGCAATTTCCCTAATCTGTTTGATCACGGTGCTACAACGAGGCAATACTGAAAACTGGTTTGATTCTGATCAGATTGTACGACTGAGTTTGATTTCTCTCTTCTTTCTGTTGCTATTTTTTGCATGGGAAATGAGAGTTCGATCGCCGTTAATCGATATTCGACTGCTCGGAAACCGAAATTTTGCCTTCGCTAATCTGCTCAATCTTAGCGTTGGGCTAGTGCTGGCTTATACATTTGTGCTACCACAATACCTGGGACAAGTTCAAGGCTACAACACCGTTCAAATTGGGGCAGTGCTGATTTGGGGAGCAGTGGTCAATCCCTTTGTGCCGAAACTGGTGGAACATCTGGAAGCGCGGCTGGTGCTGGCGATCGGGTTAAGCATCTTCGTCGTCAGTTGCTTTATGAATTCAGCCCTGACCTACTCCAACGGTGGAGAGCAATTTGTGTGGTCACAAGTGGTACGCGCGATCGGACAACCTGTGATGGTGGTTGCCGTCTCATTTATCGCCACCAATAGAGTGCAAAGAGATCAAGCAGATTCGGTGTCTGCCATCTTTAATGGCATTCGAGTCGTCGCTGCAACGTTGGGAACGGCGTTACTGGGAACCTTACTCACCAGGCGCGAACAATTTCACTCCAATCATATTGTGGAAGCCGTTTCTTCGTATAACACCCAGACGCAGGAGCGATTACAGCAGCTCAGTCAAGTTTTTACGAGCAAACTTGGTGATCCGAATGTCGCTCAGACTCAGGCAGCTTCAGCATTGGGAGGAACCGTTCGCCAACAGGCAACCATCATGGCGTTTAGTGACTGCTTTTATTTCATTGGGATCAGCTTAATTCTGGTTGCAGCGATTCTCTTTCTGCTCCAACGTACCAGCAAACCTGGCGAATTTACTCACTAAGCCTTCATTCAGGAGACGCTTGTAGCGACAATGAAAGCCGTTCGATCAGCAACATTTAGGCGCTCCAGATATTCATCACATTAGATAAATTGCCGCAGCCACAACCGCAGCCAGAAAAGGTTTTGATCCGAGTTCACGCTGCCTCGATTCATCCCTTTGGTTCTGTCGCAAGAATGGTAGAGTAGGAGGACAATTTCCTCTGACCTCTGTCTAAATGGCATCTACCTCTGTGTTTAAGTGGCGGCACTTTTTGCCCGACATCATCCTTTTGAATGTGCGCTGGTACTGCCGCTACGCCTTATCTTACCGAGACTTAGAGGAGATGATGCAAGAGCGGGGGGTGCAGGTGGATCACTCTACAATTAATCGCTGGGTACTGAAGTACGCTCCAGAGTTAGATAAACGGATTCGCCCTTATTTGAAACCGACCAACGACGAACTCTGCTACTATATTGATTAACTAATCAATCAATTAGTTATGCCTTTTCGTGACGAACAAGATTTTGAGGAACGCCGCCAGCAGATTATCGATGGTGCTCTAGAGGTCTTTGCCAGTAAAGGCTTTGAGAAAGCAACCAACAAAGATATTGCGGCGGCGGCGGGTATTGGCTCCCCTGGGCTGATTTACCACTATTTCAAAGATAAAGCGGATCTCTTTCAGCAAGTCGTTGAGCAACGGATGCCGCTGCTTCAGCTATTGACGCATGATGAGTCTGAGATTATGGGTAAGCCGCCCCGTGAAGTGTTGACCATTTTTGCCCAATCGTTTCTGCGGGTGACCGAGAATCCAACGTCGATCGCCATGGTGAAACTGCTTTTGAGTGAGGCATTTCGACAACCTGCTGTCGCTGAAATTTTCAATGTGATCGGTCCAAGCCGCTCCATTTCCTTCCTGACCCGCTACTTAGAGAAACAGATGTCGATCGGTGCACTGAAGCCAATGGACTCAAGAGCCGCTGCTCGCTGTTTTATAGGTCCTATGATTGCGTATCTAATCACACGAGAAGTCTTTCTTCAGACTGATGTTCAGCAACTCAGCACTGATACGATGGTAGCTACAACTGTAGAAATATTTTTGAAAGGCATGGAGCACTCGTAAGCATGGGTGCTTTTTCTATCGATTGACTGTAAATTTTAGTTAATTGACTAATCAATCAACATTAAGAACTGGTTGAATTCCTCAAGGAGATATTATGCCACCCACTCAAACCGAGACCGGCAACGATTCTAACAATGGGTCTAGACAGACGACTGGCACTCAGGTTCAGGAGAAGCCGCAAACTTCAGAGCCGGAACAGCAGCAGTCGCCTAAACCTGAGATTCCTCCCCAAAAGCCGTGGCAGAAGATTCCCAAGCCAGTCCGAATCCTAGGGGTGATTGCGCTGGTTGCCGGAGTTGGCTTTGGGGCATACCGCCTATTTTTCTACCATCCTGACGAGAACGGCATTTTTCTCAGCGGGCGGATTGAGGGCTACGAAACCGATGTCTCCGCCAAAATTGGTGGCAGAGTTGCCAATGTTGCTGCCAGGGAAGGCGATTTAGTGAAGCCAGGTCAGTTGCTCGTGGAACTGGATGATTCAGACACACGGGCACAATTGCAGGGTGCGATCGCCCGTGTTCGAGCAGCTCAGGAGCGGTTGCAGCGGACTCATCAGCAGCTACCAGTTTTGCAAGCACAATTGGCGCAGGCATCCCTGACAACTCAGCAATCTGGGCAGGACAGTGAAGGTCGTGTTCTGGAATCTGAGAATTCAGTTGCCGCCAGTCGATCTCAACTTGCAGAGGCACAAGAAAATTTGATATTAGCGCGAGCAAAGCAGCGGCGAACCAGTTTTCTCTATGGTCAGGGTGCGGTGTCTGCCCAGCAACAGGATGAGGACAATGCCTCATTTGGTACGGCTCAAGCTCGTGTCGCTGCCGCCAAGCAGCAGGTTGATTCGGCTCAGGGACGGTTAAAACAAGCTCAGGCAACTGCCCAAAATCCATCCATTCGAGCAACTCAGGAATTACAAGTTCAGAAGCAGATTGCTCAAGCGCAAACCGATATTGCTGTCTCTCAGCAGGAATATCAGGATGCTAAAGCCAATCAGGCACAGATCCAGGCGAACCTGAATTATCTGGTGGTGAAAAGCCCGATGGAAGGGGATGTGATTACGCGATCGGTGGAGCCTGGGGAAGTCGTGGCAGCAGGCGCACCATTGCTGACGTTGGTCAACAAGAATCAGCTCTATCTGCGCGGTTTTGTTCCCGAAGGACAGATTGGCAAGGTCAGAATTGGACAATCGGCTCAGGTTTATCTAGATGCCTTTCCCGATCGTCCTCTGGAAGCTACAGTTTCACGAATTGATCCGAAAGCCAGCTTCACACCGGAAAACACCTACTTCAAGAAGGATCGGGTGACGCAGGTGTTTGGTGTGGAATTGACGTTGAAAAATTCAGAGGGGTTGGCAAAGCAAGGAATGCCTGCGGATGGGCGGGTTCTATTGCCAGAGAGCGATCGTAAACAATCGAAGATCCTGTTACCGGGTGCATTGGGTTTTATTAACTCGACCATAACTGACCTTACACATCGGACTGCCTTCATTCCTCAATTCCCTTAAGACGGGAAGGGAAAACAAATTGAAGTCCTTGCTCCTTTGGGGGCGAGGTTAAGTGGGGCAAAATGCGATCGCAGTCGTTGCTAGGTTAACAGAACAATGACACAAACTCTTTCATCTACAGCGTCAAGTCAGCGCTCCAATGCTCCTGTAATTTCCATTCGCGATTTGCACCATCGTTATGGTAAGCGAGATGAGGAAGCGGTGGCAGGCATCAATTTAGATATGTACCCCGGTGAGATCTTTGGCTTAATTGGTCCAGATGGCGCGGGCAAAACAACCACGTTTCAGATTCTCTCAGGCGTGATGCCACAAACCAGCGGTATTGTGGAAGTACTGGGGTCTTCTCCAAGAGATATGCGGTTGGAAATGGGCTATCTGACCCAACGCTTTAGTCTCTATCAAGACATGAGCGTGATCGAGAATCTGCGGTATGTGGCAGGCTTGCGAGAAGTCAGCGACAAGGATTTCAAGACTCGCAGTGAACACTATTTTGAACTGTTAGATTTAGCCCGTTTCAAAGAGCGTTTGGCAGGGCGGCTCTCTGGTGGGATGAAGCAAAAACTGGCGCTTTGCTGCACGCTAATTCACAATCCTCGCATCGTGCTGTTAGATGAACCAACGACTGGTGTTGATCCCATCTCACGCCGAGAGTTTTGGGACATTTTGGCACAGCTGGCTGCAATGGAAGGGATTACGACTGTGGTGGCAACGCCTTATCTCGATGAAGCGGAGCGCTGTTCTCGCATTGCGTTGATCTATGAAGGGCAGATTCAGCAGTGCGACACACCCGCAAAGGTGAAGGCAAGCTTGCAGGTAAAGCGGTTGGAGGTGTCCTTACCCGTTGACCAACTCGATCGGGCTGAAAGAATTCTTAAGAGCAGTGTGGATGTACAGGAGTTGACTTCTGATGTGCAGCGGTATGGCGATCGGCTCGATGTCCTCACGGCACAGCCAAAAGACGTTCAAAGCCAGATTCAACGAGTATTGCAACAGCAGCAAATTCAAGCCAAAAACTTTGCCATTGATACGCCCACGCTAGAAAACGTTTTTGTTGCCCGTCTGCGCGAGTTAAAGGGTGACAGTCAGGTGAGCGATTATCCGCGCATTCGTCCGGTGGAGGAGGCGAGAGGAACGGCAATCGGTGCTCAGGATTTGAATAAAACCTTTGGTGATTTTCGCGCAGTTAAACATATCAACCTGGATATTCAATACGGTGAAGTCTTTGGTTTATTAGGGGCAAATGGTGCCGGAAAAACAACCGCGATTAAAATGCTGTGCGGTTTGCTGCCAGCCACGTCTGGCAAGGTCACACTGGCAGGTGAAACAGGAGAACTCCGCAGCGAAACGGTTCGTCAGCGCATTGGTTATATGTCTCAAAAATTTACGCTGTATGACGATCTAACGATCGACCAGAATCTTGAATTCTACTGTGGCGTTTACGACATTCCGCGCCGTCAGCGCCCTGCCAAGAAAAACTGGGTACTGCAAATGAGCGATCTGGTTGGGCAAGAATCCCTAATGACCAAAGAGTTGCCCGGTGGTTGGAAACAGCGCGTTGCCTTCGGTGCCGCCGTCATGCACGAACCGAAAATTGTCTTCTTGGATGAACCAACCTCAGGTGTAGACCCGCTTGCCCGTCGTCAGTTTTGGCGCTGGATTAACGAGTTTGCCCGTAACGGTATGGCAATTTTGGTGACAACGCATTACCTAGAAGAAGCAGAACAGTGCCATCGGTTGGGCTTTATGGTGGCAGGCGAACTGGTTGCACAGGGTACACCGCGACAGGTCAAAGATGATCAACCCGGACGACTAGTGGAATGGGAGTGCGATCCACTTCAAAAGGCATCCGATTTGCTGAAGCAACACTTCGATCGCTGGCGAGTATCCATCTTTGGTTCACGATTGCATACGATTTTGGACGATCCAGACAACCAAATTTCTCAGGTGGAAAACTTGCTGCAATCCAATCGCATTCAAATTCAAAGCCATCGTGAAATTGAGTTTTCCCTGGAAGATGTGTTCATTAGTGTAGTGGATCAGGCACGACAACGTGGCTTAGACGTTCCAACAGACTAGGAGGCAAAGTGACAGTACAATCAACCGTTCGACCCAAACGCATCGTGGCTCAGATCATTAAAGAGCTATCCCAGTTAGGGCGCGATCGCCTGACGCTAACAATGGCGTTGGGCTTACCATTAGTCCTGTTGCTACTGTTTGGGTTTTCCACCTCGCTCGATGTGAATCGATTGGATTTTGCCATTCAAGACCTCGACAATACCCGCCTGAGTCGAGAATACATTGCCACCTTTGAACGCACTAACAAATTTCACGTCGTGGCTCAAGGTTCCACCGTTAATATCCCCAAACTGCTCGATCAGGGACGAATTTTAGCCGGATTGGTCATTCCACCAGAGTTTTCTCGCGACTTGAAGCGCTTTGAGCGTGATGCCCAGGCGCAGGTGCTAGTCGATGGTACCGATGCCAATACTGCCAACATCGTGCGGGGATACGTCAGCGCCACGACGAATGAATTCGTTCAGAATCTGCAATCAACGGCTTCCAGACCGCCTGTGAATCTGCAAACACGGCTCTGGTTTAATCCAGGGTTGGAAACTCTGAAATATATCGGACCGGGAGCGCTCGCCATTACCGTCACCTTATTTCCGGCGCTATTAGCGGGTTTAGCAACCGCAAAAGAGCGTGAACAAAGCACCATTTTACAGGTGTATGCGTCCAGTCTGACCGGAATTGAGTACTTACTGGGAAAAGCGATCGCCTACTGGCTAGTCGGCATGGCAGAGGTTTTACTGGTAAACCTGGAGGCGTGGCTGTTTCTTGGACTTTGGTTTGTGGGCGACCCTACACCGGTGATTGTGGGTTCTGCCCTTTACATTGCCTGTGGGGTGTTATGGGGAATTTTCTTAGGAGCTAATGCTACAGCCCAGAGTGCCGTGATTCAATCCGTCTCTTTCACGGCGTTCCTATTATCGTTGCAATTTTCTGGCTACATTTATCCTGTTTCCAACATTCCGGTTGCGTTGCGCTGGCTTTCCAGTGTTGTTCCGGCACGGCATTACATTTTGATCACGCGAGATGCCTTTGCCAGAGGAATTGGTTGGGTGGGTATCTGGGGAGCAATGCTGGCGCTGGTATTGTTGGCGGGGCTGTTCTTTTTTCTAGCATGGCGCAAATTGCGAAAGATGCAAGTGGAGACTTAAATGAAACGTTTTATCAACTACTTCGATAAAATTTTTGGGAATCGATTTTTAGCGCTGATTGGAAAAGAAGTGGCGCAAATTCTCCACAATCGCCAGCTTCTGATTCAGCTATTGGTTCCCCCAACCGTCTTTCTGATTCTGTTTGGCTTGGCGCTCAATCCAACCTTTCAAAATCTCAAAGTGGGAATTACAGATTATAGCCACAGTCGTTATTCCCGTGAATTGATTGAGTTATTTAGCCAAACCGATGCCTTTGTCATCAGTCGATATTACTCCGATCAACAGGATATGCAGTCTGAACTCGCCAAAGGAAATCTGACGGTTGGCGTTACGATTCCACCTGAGTTTGGTCGCGATCTTGCCCGCAAACGTCCCGCACAGTTGCAAGCAATGTTTGATGCGGTTGATGCGAATACTGCCCGTGTAGCTTCCGGTTATTTGACTCAATTAGTGGGCGATTATAATGCCCGACGATCGACCGAAAATTCGCGTCAAAAAGGTGCTGGAATTACAACAACTAACTTAAGCCAGCAAAGCAATCAATCGAACTCAACCACAACGAACTCAACTGCAACGAACTCGACCACAAGCAGTTCTACTAATCAACAAAATATCGATTCAATTAATACAACAAATCAGCAGACGAGCAATCCTAGCGATTCAACCTCAACAAACTCCGGCAATCAATCCGGTAGTTTTTCTAATTCCCCTGATTCTTCAACGAACCTAAATACCAGTTCCACTTCAGGAAACTCATCGAATCAAACGTCTAGCCAGAGAAACCAGTCCACTACAACAAATTCATCACCGACTAATTCTGTACCTGTTACGAATCCACCTCTTCCGCAAAATCAGGTGCAGTTAAGCACCTCTGTCTTTTACAATCCCGGACTGGAAGCATCCTGGTTTATTGTGCCAGGAACGATCGGCATCCTGATGACGGTGTTGGGATCACAGGCGGCGGCTTCATTGGTCGTCCGTGAGAAAGAAGCCGGAACAATCGAACAGTTAATGATGACTCCTGCCTCAAACACGCAAGTCATTTTAGCGAAGATTTGTCCCTTACTGCTGATATTAACGTTCGATGCCACGATCGCGATCCTCATTAGCAGACTCGTCTTTGGCATGCCATTTCGAGGTAATTTCATCCTCTTCATTAGCATTTCCATCCTGTACTTTTTCGTTGGCATCAGTATTGGCATTCTCATTGCAACCTTTGCTAAAAACGAGCAACAAGCGCTGCTGACCACGTTTTTTATTAACCCGCCATTAGTCCTGCTATCGGGAGGAAATTCGCCGATCGCCGCCATGCCAACCTTTTTTCAATGGCTCACCTATCTTGATCCCATGCGCTATTACATTGAAGTGTGTCGGGGGGTTTTGCTCAAAGGTGTTGGCTTAGGATCACTTTGGCATCAGGTTTTAATCCTATTAATCTTCGCAATCGTTCTAACAACGCTGAGTATTCAGCAATTTCGCCGCCAATTGAGCTAAGGTTAAGTGCTTCCAACCGCTTTGGTTGTCCCATCACGGGTGTTGCACGAACTGTTGATATGCTAACGGGCACGAGTCGTTGAACTGGTCAGCAAACAAACTGACCATGAGAAACGCACTCATGACCAACGGCTGTGTTGCAAAGATGATAGGTTCGTATCCCAAATTTCGACCTTGTTGCTTCAGCGAGTCTAAAACAGGTCTATCGTTTGTGTCTCTATGCTTCTTGTGATAGAAGCGTTCATAGAAAAGCTTGCTGAAGTTTATGAAGCCAGGCTGTTGCAAGAGAACGATCAGCGTGCAGCAGCGGCTGACCCGCGAGCGTGATGAGAGCAGATTCACCTGACCTGTCGAGTTTAAACTGGTCGGCGCGCCACGATCGCTGATTCAATCGCTCTAGCAGGGCTATCCAGTCAGTCGAATCGGGAAGCCGTAGAATGGGGGAGACACCATAGTAGAGCGTTTGTTCGACCTGAGCAAACTTCGGATCAGGTAAATTCAGGGGTGGATACACCATTGAGTCTGAGATGGTGCGTGATTTTGCCAACGAAGGTGGATGCGGTGCGAGCGGATCGCTAATATTAGGCTGTAGCTGTACTGGAGCTAGAGCTGATTGAGTTACAGATGATCGCCCGATCGCTGCCGTGTTGTGAATCCCAATATCATGCGCTAAATGACTGCCTAAGATGCCTTGAATAGACATCAACCCAACGACCAAGACTCCAACCATCACATACTTCCGGGACACTTGCTGCGACTTAGTTCTCCGCCAACGGTAGCGCTGGAGTCCTCGCCAGACTGTTAAAGCGATCATGATCCCAAACAAAATGATGCCGCTGATGCCATGCAGATGCATTGTTAGTTCGCCGCTCAATCCCCAGGCAGTGGTCAGGTTTTCTGGCGGCTTTGCCAAGACGATTTCGTAGATTCCAACTGCGACGGTTGCAACGGTGAACATCGTCGCCATCAGCAAATTCCACCAGCCGATGTCGAAGAAGTTGAGCCGCTCAACTTGAGCCTGATCCTGCACCGATTTGGGGCGATAGAGCACTCCAAATAAATCAGCGAGAATAGCGGTGATAAATAGCCCGATCGTAAAGTGAACCAGACTGGGATGTAGCGGAAAACTATAAGGGAGTTGGTTGAGACCAACGCTACTCATCAGTAAATGTCTCATTGGCTGCTGCTAGTCCGAGTCGGTTTATATTCGAGTGCTTCAATTTCAAGTGCGGTTGCCCTCAGAGCTTCAACGGCTGGCTTGACGTGTAAGCCGTGTACCCAGACCAGTTGAGTTCCCAGCACCACTTGATAAGCGACGAGGGCGACCGTTAACAACCCAGCAATGAGATAAAAGAGTGAGATGCGAGGGCGGATGTGGTAGCGCAAGACGCCACGCCACAGCACCAGATTCACCAAAATCAAGGTTAATAGCCAACCGATCGCCATGTGTCGATCAAGTACAGGCTGAGTTGCCTGTGATGGAACCGCCATCGACGCTTCAAATTGCCCCAGGCAAATGGCAACTAAAATTGCGATCGTTGCAATCACTAAGTTCCACCAGCCCACGTTGAAGAAGCTCTGGCGACGCGTGATGAAGCCTAAGCCATCAAAGATCACCGAAATAACAACGGTTGCAATTACAAAATGAACGGCGATCGGATGAAGCTGAAGCAAATACGGCAGGTTGTAATCATTGAGCGTTGAATTAAGCATGTCAATCTCTATAGATCACGAAAGTAGGAGCGATGCCAAGACCAGGACAAATCTAGAAACACAAGCCCTAAAACGCTTATGAGGGCGATCGCAGTCGCTAACAGATTAATCGCCAAATTCACAGCTAAAAAATGCAGTGGCATCAAAACATCGTTGGATATCAGCATCAGATTACTCCGGATCATGAATCATCCGATGAGCGGGTTCTTCAATATCGGCGAAATGATTGCGTTGCCATGACCACAACAATCCGGCAAACACAAGCACCATGATGGAACCGATGACAATAAAAATGGGATAGATGTAAGTTGGCTGTGCTTGAATCGCTTGATTTGCCTCTTGTGTACGATTGGGGATATCTTTCCAATAGCTCGGCTGCCACTCGTCGATCGCGCCCTGATACGGTTCCTTCCAGCTTCCTAGCGATTGCAGATAGCTGACTAGCTGCGTAATTTCTCGATCGCTCAAATGATGGAAGTTAGGCATAAAGGTTTCTGGCACGGCGGCTCGTGGGTTTTTAAGAATTGCCTCTAGCCTTTGCTTGCCTGCCTCACCCGTGTATTTACGTCCAATGTTGGTGAAGTCTTCACCCGTCCGCATTGTACCCATCAGATGGGGGCGATCGTATACATAGTCACTCGGCAACGACGGGCGGGTGCCATGCAGAAAGAGGGTGTCAATTTCAACCGGACGTACCTGCTGGCTATGACAATAAACGCAGCCATTTTGCACATACAGCTTACGTCCAGCCGCTTGCTCTGGTGTGTAGTCCACCAAGCCTGGAGACGGCTGATCAGGAACGTGAGAAAATCTGGGTAAACCACTGAGAATAGTCAAGACGATCGAGTACGATAGCGTCACTCCCAGGAAGATCGCAAAAATCCGATTCATGCTAAAAAAGCGACGATTCATCGCAACTCCTCCCTGGCAAGCGATACCACTTCTGTAGCATGGGGCGACCATTCCGCTTCTAGCGCGTCGAGTTCCCCTGTTGGCGGTGACTGAAACGCCCAAATTAAATTCCAGGCGAAGATCAATTGTCCACCCACCAGTGGTAAGCCGCTGAGCACTCGCAGCCAGTAGTAAGGCGATCGCCCAACCAGCGCCCCCACCATATCGCCAACATGTTGATTATCCAACGTTGACCAGCGTGCTGCTTCCATAAAACCAGCTAGATGCAGCGGGACAACATACAGCAAAAAGCCCAGGGAAAACAGCCAGAAATGCAGCGAAGTTAACAGCGGAGTCAAGGGACGTTTTAAGCCGCGCTCGACAAACAGGTAGATAAACGCGGTCATGGATGATGTAGCGAAGCCCAAAAAGCCCAGGTGCGCGTGGGCAACCGGAAAATCACCAAAGTGAGCATTAATGTTGATCAATGCGATCGCCTCCATTGATCCTTCATAGGACGCTAAGAAATAGTTCAACAGCGCCAGGATTGCAAAGCGCAGCGGCACGTTAGAACCGACATCACGAAATCGACCCCAAAGCGTGCCGATCATATTCACAAAGGTGCCGCCTACAGGTAACGTCATGCCCAATGCAAAGATAATTCCCAGCATTGGAATCACCATTGGCACAGGACCATAAACCAGGTGATGTCCACCATTCCAGACATAAAAGGCAGCAAATAGCCAGAATGACCACAAACTTAAGGCATGGCTAAACAGCTTCTTTCGCAAGAGTTTCGGCACAACGTAGTACAGCGTGCCAATACTACAGGCGGTCAGCCACATGCCTAATAGATTGTGGGCATAAAACCAGTTGATAGCGGCATCCTGTGAGCCTGCATAAATCGGTAAGTTGCCGACAAAATAGACAATATCCAGAGCCGCATACGCCAGAATAAAGTACCAGATGCTGACATAGATCCGTTCGTCGCGCCGCTCTAATACCGTCACCAGCAGACAGGCAGCTACAAGATTGATACAAATCAAAACGCCCGTGTTGAGTGGCAAAATCCATTCCTGATACTCTTTGCCTTTCGTCAGTCCGAGGGCAAGGGTGACAATGCTAGCTGCGGTAATCGCGTTGAAGCCCCAACCAGCGAAAACCGCCAGTTCTCCCAAATATAAATGCCGTTTTGTCAGGCGAGGCACAATCACTAAGGAACTGCCAACCGATGACATGGTGAGCCAGCCAAACAAGACGGTATTGACATGAGCGGGGCGGAGTCGTCCGAAGGTTAGTTCATAAACGCCGCCTAAAAAGCCAGGATAGATCATTTTGATGGCTGAAATCATGCCTAAGCTCATGCCAATGATCATCCAAAAGATGCCAGAAAATAGCCAGAGGCAGGCAGCCCGGTCTTGAACTTTTTCGGGTAAGCGATCGCCCACAATGCGGTTGAGCCAAATTAAACCAGGGGCGATAGCCCGGTCTTGTACACTATTTTGCACCGCTTATTCCTATGATTTAGTAGAGGAAACTGGTTGATGAGAACGTTTACATTCAATATTGAATGCGATATAGATTCTGACCAGGGAAGATTGGCAGTTTAACCGACAAGTTAAGCGGCGATCGTAGTTTAGTCGCAGCAGTGCGATCTCAAAGGATGGTCAAGCACTACCTCAAGTTTTTCGCAATTTGGGGAATGCAGGAAAAGCTGGCTAGGCGTGATACAACCCTTTGGTATTATCAAATCCTGGTTGAACTGCTCAAAATATTCTGAGCGTGCTGTCTGGGTTAAACCGTTTATACTACACAACATTTCAATTCAAACGGATGAGCAGATTCATCACGCAAATGAAAACTGCGCCTAAAAATCTCACTGATCGTCTCGAAGGCTTGTCTCATCATGCAGCTCCTATAGCAGTCGATGAACTTGAAGCATTAGTCCGAGAAACTGTAGAATTGGTCGAAATTCACATGCCTCAAATAGATACTTCATTGGTAAGACAGAAACTAGGGTGGAGGCAGCAACCGTGGAAACTCAACGAGTCAGATCGGTGAAGAATTCCAGCTAACAATCCCGTTGCACGCTGACTATTTCAAGTCTCCTCGTTGAGTTCGAGAGTGATTGGCGGCGGGTGAACGGTATCGTTAGCTGGCTCTGTTCTCAGTTGGGAAAATCATCTGGATTTTGTCCGTTAGCATTCAACTTTTCGTTGGTCAGGACATTTAGACAAAAAGTTGAACGATGCCTGTAATATTCTCACTGCCATGACCTTGAGCGATCGCAGTTCGGTAAATATCGATCACAGCAGCGGTTGTTGGGATCCTTGCCTCCAAACTTTGAGCCGTTTGAGTCACGTAGCGAAAATCTTTCTCGACCAGATCGATTGGAAATAGCGGCGCATGATTCTGGGACACCATCAAACTTCCGGCTCCTTTAGCGGCTGGGCTAAGAACAGGCAAATCCCCCAGGCATTCCATCGCTTTTTCTGGACTGATGCCATCTTGGGATAACATCCCTAACAGTTCTGCCAACGCTGCGACTTGAATGCCAAAGAGCGCATTAATCGCTAGTTTCATCGCCATGCCTTGACCGACAGAGCCAACGTGATGAGTCGTTGCCACCCCAGCATCGGTTAAAACAGATCCTACCTGCGCCAAGGTTTCTGCTTGTCCACCGACTAGCGAAATTAGCTTTCTAACCTCTGCTTGAGGGCGAGAACCCACCACAGGTGCATCGAGAAAACCTGCCCCACTCTGGGCAATGGCTGCGCCCAATTCTCGAATCCAATCCACGGTCAATGTACTCATTTCGATCGCAATTTTATCTGGTGTTAATCCCAAGATTGCACCGGTTTCAGCAGCAAGCCACACTTGGCGCGAGATCTCATTGTCCGTCACCATGCTCAGCACCACATCACTTTGCTCGGCAGCAGCACGGGGACTGGTCGCAAAGGTTGCCCCGCGATCGACCAAGGGTTGCGCCTTTTCGATGGTGCGGTTATGCACAACCACCGAGTAATCTGCATCGATCAGGTTATGAGCTAGCCGCGAACCCATTGCACCTAGACCCATCACCGCAACTGTCTTTGCGTTCATTTTTAGACATCTCCCTAAATTAGTCGATTCATTGAGTGCAGAAAAAAATCCTGCACCGCTCACTACAGTAATGATTCGGACGAGAAGGTGGTCAGAAACTGAAACGCTTTTTCTCGGTAAGGCTCCATTACGGTGTAGGCATCGCTCGACAGGAACTGCTTCATCACTGCCTCGCTAGGGAATTCCATCACTGCAACGAGATCGAAGCGATCGCTGCCCACTAATGTTTCAACCCCTCCATAACGGTGTACTTTGGCACCCGCTTGTTCCAGTAAGGGGAGAACCCCCTCGACATACCGTTGCAAGGCTTCTGCACCGTCTTCTGCAAAATTTGCGATCGTAATCATTGTGGCAGTCATCCGATTTATCTCCCAGCGATTACATTGTGGCAAATTGCTTCTCAACTGCTTTATGGTCTTGCTTCCAAGCTGCATAAAGCTGAGTAGACATTGGATCGGGAAAAATATCTTCTCGGTCGGTTGCAATCCCTTGCAGAACCGCCATTGCAATATCCGCAGGACTTGTCTTTGCCATGTCCACACCAGCCAGCATATCGGTGTCCACCGCACCCGGAAAAATCCCATAAACCGCAATATTTTTATCGGCAACACTAGCGCGAAGGGATTGGGTCATTGACCAAGCAGCCGCTTTTGAGGCGTTGTAAGCAGCCAATCCTGGCATACTGGCTAAAGCCACAAGAGTCAGAAGATTGACGATGGCACCGCCACCATTACGTTCCAGCACGGGCACAAAGGCACGAGCCATATTCAGCGTTCCGTAGAAATTAACATCAAATTGTTGATGGATGGTTTCTACGGTCGTCTCCAGAATATTACCGAACGACAACACCCCAGCATTATTGATGAGAAGATTGACATCTGGAGCTTGCTCAGACAACTGGCTGACCAAATTGCGATCGGTGATATCGACTTGTAACGGAATGACTCGTGCTAAATCGAGGACTGTTAACGCTTCCAAGCTATTGCGATCGCGGGCGGTCGCATAGACTTTCTGCACACCTGCATCCAGTAAGGCTTGAACCAAGGCTCGACCAATGCCACGATTTGCGCCAGTCACCAATGCCGTTGCGTTTTGAAGTTTCATGATCTGCTCACCTGTGCATTAACTTTCGAGATGACCTAACTGTAGCTGCTGTTAAATCAACAATAAATACAAAAACACGAACTTCTCTCGTGTGCATCTCGCATGAATATTGCGTGATTCATGTCTAAAAATCATAAAATATGCAATATTTCAAAAATTGTTGCTTACAATGCAGGAAACTGTCAATTGAGTCTAGGCATTCGGCGATGGAATTATCTGTGCTGCAAACCTTTGTAGATGTTGTCAAGCAAGGCAGCTTTGCTGCTGTTGCGCGGGAGCGCAATGTCGATCCTTCATCGGTGTCACGGGCGATCGCTGGTTTAGAAGAAGAGCTAGGGATTCGTCTGCTCCAGCGCACAACGCGGCAATTGTCTCCCACAGAAGCGGGGATGGCATACTTTCAGCGAATTGAACCGTTGGTCGAGGAGATGCAGCAGGCGATCGATGTTGCTGCTGATATGTCTGGACAACCGAAAGGAACATTGCGGATTACGGCATCGGTTTCTTTTGGACTGAAGCGCGTTGTGCCGTTATTGCCTGACTTCAGATCGATGTATCCCGATCTCACGGTCGATCTACTGCTCACCGATACGAACGTCGATCTATTTACAGAACGCATTGACCTTGCGATTCGACTGGGATTGTTGGCAGATTCGACATTAGTTGCCCAACAACTGATGAAAACTCGTTATTTTGTCTGTGCGAGTCCGCAGTATCTTCAGCAATGGGGACACCCAAAAAATCCTGGCGATATCGAGCAGCATCACTGTTTGCTATTTCCGCTAGCGGGTTTTCGATCGAGATGGCGATTCAAGCATAGCGATCAAGAAGAAACCGAAGTTTTTGTCCAAGGACATACCATGATCTCAAACGCGATCGCGCTTCAGCAATGTGCAATTGCCGGGATGGGATTGGCATTACTACCCGACTGGTTGATTGAAAGCGATTTAGGGGACGGTAGGCTTGTCAATGTGTTTCCCAGTTATGATGTGACGGCAACAGAGTTCGATACTGCTGCCTGGTTGGTCTATCCCTCCCGTGCTTACGTTCCGCTCAAAGTTCGAGTTTTCATTGATTTTCTCAAGCAGTTTATTTTGGGCTAAATGCGCGTCAATCTATTCAGTTGTTGCCGTCAGCTAACCAATCGATGAAGCGGACGGTTAAGAGATCTTGGTAGTGTGCCGAAGTTACTTGCCGCCGCTGCATTTTGCCGTTATGCTGCGAAGTTATCAATAAGATAGGACTTACGCAAAACCTGTCTGAGTTTGCCCCCTAGCCCCCAAATTTGGAGGAACTCAGTCTTTTAAGCCCCCAAAATTGGGGGTTTGGGGGCTAGATGAGTAAGTCCTATAAGACAACCTTTCAAGGTTGTTGGAGAAATGAAACTCTACCATCCCCTTCAACTGGCACTGACCTCTTGGCAACCGCAATCGGGATTGACTTACACTGAATATCGACCTCTACCTCAACTAAAACCATACATTATCTGCTCTTGGGCGATCTCTGGAACCCCACCAGCAGGTAAAACCTACACTTACCGCGCCTTACCTGATGGCTGTCTAGACATTGTTCTTAACCTAGACTATCCACTCCTTGGCTCTCTCTGTGGAGGGTTCACCCACTATACCGATTTCTATTTCGCCGGATCGATAACGCTGATTGGGTTACGTTTCCACCCAGGTGGATTTGTTGCCCTGACGGGCATATCCGGTGAACATTGTACTGGGGGCTTTCTACCAGTTAATAGCATTGGTCTGTCTTTAGAAGAGAACCTTTGGCAGCTTCAATCTATCCCACAAGCACTCGAACATTTGCAGCAAGTTATTTGGTGTCATTTTTTATCGCGCCAGTCATTTAAACCGCAAATGGATCAACTAATTCCTTATATTTTGACACTGAACCCGAACGAACGAGTCACTGATTTAGCTACAACTCTGGGATATAGCGATCGCCAGTTCCGCCGAGTCATTCGTCACCTAACGGGCTATGCGCCGAAATCGTTTCTGTGCATCATGCGGTTTCAACAAACCTTAAAAACCTTGATAAATTCACCCTCGACTTCTACTCTCGATCTTGCCCTATCTCATGGCTACTACGATCAATCTCATCTATTACATGAGTTTGAAGAACTGGGGGGGCTTTCACCGCAGGAATTGGTTATCGACAGGTAATGATGTCCGATTTTTACAAGTCTTTGGCTGGCGATTTCTCTATTGTGAATGAGGTAATTCATCAATCTGGAGGCAACGATGAAAAGTCACTCACACAGTAACACCTGGGAAACCTACTCGAAATCATGGTCTGTGGCAGACACGGCTACAAGGCTGCAATTGTTTGAGCAAAGCCTAAACCCAGATTGTGTATACACTGACCCGATCACACAAGCTACGGGATATGGTGAACTATCTGGATACATGGCAGCACTTCACAACGAAGTGCCTGGAGTGACATTTGTAAATACCGACTTTAAAGACCATCACGATCGGAGTTTGGCTCATTGGAATATGGTGGACGGCAAGGGAGATATTCTATCTCAGGGTGCAAGCTATGGCTTGTATGGGGCTGACGGACGATTAACGGAAATGACTGGATTCTTTGAACCTCCCAGTGCAGGTTGAACCAATGTCTGACAGTGCCTACATCACTCGTAAAATCTTTATGAAGGGCTATCTAGTCCCTTTATTTGTCTTGCCATTACTCACGACCTGTAATCAAAAAGCTACTCATTCATTAGTTCAGGAGCAACCCATGGTGCCTAAGTTTAAGGACGTTTATGCGGTTTACATTACACGTAAAATGGAAGAAACCAAAGCTTTTTATGAAAAGTGGTTTGGTTTTACCACTCTCTTTAATTCCAGTTGGTTTTTAATCCTAGCCAGTCCAGGCGAGCATCCACAGACACTCGCATTTTTGAACGAAGTTTGGCCCCATTCGCCAAAACCGCCAAGATTTCCCGCTTACAACCAAAGTGGTTCCTATCTGACTATCCAAGTTTCAGATGTTGATCCGCTCTACCATTCTCTTAAAACTGAGGGTCTCTCCATTCATTACGAGTTGACAAACGAGCCTTGGGGTCAGAGACGCTTTTCCGTCATCGATCCTTCTGGAATTTTCATCGATATTGTTCAAGATATCGATCCCCAACCTGGCTATTGGGACTCTTACATCAGGAATTAGCACTTTAATGATGAGGCCCCGTCATCAAGCGTGATTGCATCACACCTGCCTGAGAGCCAAATAAGTCGTGCATAAGTGTTCTAACGTCATAAATTAAGATAGCCTCTGGTTTCACTTCAGAAGAACTTCAGCTTTTCTTGAGAATATTTAAGACGTTGTTACTCTTTGAAAAACTACAATGAAAGTTACGTCTTTACTCAACACTGCTGCTTTGCTGGGTTTAGTAACGGTTTGGGATGCTCCGCTAAAGGTGGTTAATCCTGCTCTTGTACAGGCATTTGCCTAATACCAATTTGAATAGCGAACAGGGCGGATTAGGGACGGGGTGCAGGGGTGGAACCCCTGGCTGGGGGCGAAGCCCCCACATCCCCATCTGCAACTTTCATTCTTTAAATTGGTATAACAAACGATGATGGTGGCTGGTGAAACTGCTCAACAAAAAATTGCTCAACTTACCGCCGTAAAAAGTAAACCAGGGAGTGCTGATTTAATGCGTAAGCTGTATGTCAAAGACCTGACGCCGATCGAATTCAACCTGGCGGCGCAGGAATGGTGGTTAACTTATGCAGCAAGGCAAGCGACCAACCATCTCTCTCTGCATGACCTACGATGTCATTGTTGCAGTCAAGAAAGGCAGAATTGTTAAGTTTCCTGCGGCTGAAGTGAAGTAACGATAGCTTCTGAGAAACACGTCACCGAACCCTCTTCAAAGTGCAGACAGGTAACGGGGTTGGAGGCATGCCAGTGCCGCAAAGCCCGGATTCAACGCAGCCATATTGGTTGTGCCTTTCTGGTTTGGCTCAGGCTCAATGCCCTGGCTCATCAAGCAGGGCGGTCAACTTACCAACTCAAGCACAGTTTACTCGATGATTACCTGTGTCAGCAGCTCAAAAATCCATCCCTCAGAATCGCTTTTGCGTAAGTCCTAATCGAATCAGAATCACTGCGTCCTTGAGCCGGACTGTAGCTATTGATGAATTGCCACCTGCAACCCAAGGCAAATGTAACTTTGCTTCCCTCTTCTCTCGCCATTTCTAAGGATGTAATTGGTTTGACATTCTAAGCATTACACTTGAAGGAAAGATAGATGAACAAAAAATTAGGCTTTGCCATTGCATTTTTGCTGGCTTTGATGGTGTCGATCGTGACAATGAACGTCGTTGCCGCACCGAGTGGATTAGGAGAAGCCGAGACATTGTTGGTAACCGCTTCTAAGGAATCGGGTCGCCCCAGCTACTCTGAAGCAACAGCCGTTAAATTTAAGCCCAGCGATAATGTCTATGTGAAAAGCGTTTTGGCTGTCGATTTTACCTACGGCAAGGCAAACGTTACTCTACCTCTGTATAGAGGACTTTCTCCGCAGGATGATCCTGTTTATTACATCATCACCGAATCATCCGACTTCGACGTTGCTAAGAAATTGGGAGTCAACTTTGCTCCTAAAATGAAGCAAGCGATCGGCTCTGCTGGAGTACAGAAGGTCACAATGAAGGGCGGTTTGATCACCTTCAAGGGCAATGTAGACTTTTCTCCAGAGTATCAAGTCGAGCCTGGCTCTCCCGATCCGTTTCCGCCTAAAGTGGCAAAGCCAGGAGCGGTTGGAGATGCTCAGTGGTCTTCAATGGTGGTCATGCCCAGTCAGGTCGTGCTCAATATTCAAATGGTGCATAATGCATCAGGTAACCACGATCGACTAAAAGCCCTGGATATGAAGCAGCGGAAAGTAACCATGTCCATCTTGGACGGTTTTCAAGGGGGCAAACAGTACTTCTATCATCTAGTAACGGATGTTTCAGCCGAAGTTCCGTCCGTACTAGAAAAGGGAGTCTACACGCCTCGGCTTGCGAAGGTTCCTCAAATGGGCAAATCAACGCCCTTCGATCGCTCTGCCCTGTTGGGTTTCTCGCCAGTCCTGAACGGCATTACTGACACTGGCACCGGACAGTTTCAAGGCTTCACTGCTTCCCTGGCAAACGGTGGAATTGACCCGATCAATGTCTTTCCCATTCCGCCCTCAAACAACGATCGCTCCGCTAACAACAATTACAGCCCTCTTTGGGATGCCCATGTGAATATGTGGACAGATGCTGCCATCAAGGCAAACAAGGTCAGACGGATTACGTCGTTTGAAGACCTTCAAGGACTGGTGAAAGCGGGATTAGTTACCAGTGCCTATATCAATCCCCAAGGACCTGGCAACCCCTGGTTGTTTGGACTACGACCCACCCAAGCGGTGATCAACTGCCCTGTAATTGCGCATCCTGTACTCTCGAACTAGCTTCAGCGTCTTTTGGATCCGAAGCGTGGAGGTTGGCTTTAGCAATTCTCCACGCTTTTGATATTCATCATTTAATCTGACCAATTGCCCAACCGTTCGCCACTGACTACGCTCTAAAAATTCTTTGCACCAACAATTGAGTACATTCGCATTCAATGTGACCGCTTGCGCCGATTAATTCTGTTTCTCAGTTTCCCAATTAGCAAGAATGACCCATGCCCACTAAAGTTGTTGTTAACCCTGACCAGATTGCCATTAGTGATGGTTCTTCCTTTCTAGTGACTGCACGAGATGGTTCGATTGACGATCGACTTCCTCAAGGGTTCTTTGTCCGCGATACACGTCTTATTTCCTACTACGAAATTTCGCTCAATCGGTATCCCCTAAAGTTACTGGCTTCAAGTCCACTCACCCATCGAGTGGCGCTGTACCGATTTACCAACTCTGAGTTTCGGACGGTGCGAGGAACGTTGCCCTATGGTCAGTTAATCATCGCCGTGCGACGAGACGTTGTGGGCGGATTGCATGAGGATATTGATATTACAAACCATCATGGCGATCGCGTTGAATTTCAACTCATGTTGGCAATTCGCTCAGATTTCGCAGACATCTTTCAAGTTAAGTCTCAACAACTATTAGCCCGTGGCAAAACTCGGACAGACTGGAACGATGGCAAGCTGAGCACCGATTATCAGAATGGTGCCTTTCACCGTAGCATCATCGCTGCACCTGATGGAACAAGTTCACCCCCTGACTTTGCCAACGGTCGCTTGGTCTTCGATGTGGCGCTAGATCCCGGTGAAACGTGGCACGCTTGCATCAATTTCATTGCCCTGGTGGATGGAGATGTACTGGAACCTCGCCATACCAGCGCCGAGATTGCCGTCACAGAGGCAGGCAAAGTACTAGAAAATTTTCTTCAAGTCTCCACTCAGCTCCAAACCTCAAATGCCGAAATTGCCGCAACGTATCGGCAGGCATTGATTGATATGGGTGCTCTACGAATTGCGTTTGAGGAGAATGACAAATCCTACTGGATGCCTGCCGCTGGGATGCCGTGGTTTATGGCAGTGTTTGGACGGGATTCGATCATTGCTGGATTGCAAACAATGGCGATTAATCCAGAGTTTGCCCGTGGCACCCTGGCTCGGCTGGCTCAGTTACAGGCAACAGCAGTCGATGATTGGCGGGATGCTCAACCAGGGAAAATTCTCCACGAGATTCGGCGGGGTGAGTTAGCGCAACTGCATGAAGTGCCGCATACTCCTTATTACGGAACAGTTGAAGCAACCATCCTCTGGATTGTGACGTTAGCAGAAACTCATCGCTGGACTGCCGATAGATCTTTGTTAGATCATTGCCAACCTAATTTGGAACGGGCACTAACTTGGATTGATCAGTATGGCGATTTTGATGGGGATGGCTTTGTGGAATATCTGACTCATTCCAAAGATGGTTTGCGAAATCAAGGCTGGAAAGATTCGGGTGATTCTATCGTTTACCCGGATGGCAGTCAAGTTGAGCCACCGATCGCGCTTTGCGAAGTGCAGGGTTATGTCTACGATGCCTGGAAACGCGCCGCTGATCTTTACGAAGTTTTGGGCAACCATGACCGCGCTGAAGCACTGCACCACAAAGCAGCAGATCTCTATCGGCGGTTCAACGATCGCTTCTGGGTGGAAGAGGAAGGCTTTTACTGCCTCGGATTGGATGCCAAAAAACAGCAAATTCAAGCGATCGCCTCTAATGCTGGTCATCTACTTTGGTCAGGCATTGTGCCGCCAGAACGGGCACAACGACTCGTCGATCGACTGTTCCAACCTGATCTATGGTGTGGTTGGGGTATTCGCACCCTTTCGGCGCAGAATCCCGCTTATAACCCGATTAGCTATCAGCTTGGTAGTATCTGGCCCCATGACAATGGCTTTATTGCCGCAGGGTTAAAGCGCTATGGATATCACGCCGAAGCCAATCGCGTAGCTGAAGCAATCTTCGCGGCTGCCAGCTACTTTGAGGCTGGACGAATGCCAGAACTGTTTGCAGGCATCGATCGCCAGCCCGAAAGTTTTCCAGTCCCTTATCCGGATGCCAATATTCCTCAGGCATGGGCGGCTGGTTCCATTTTCTTCTTCATCCGCACCATCCTCGGACTGGAAGCCGATGCCCCCAATCGACGCTTGCGGGTGCAGCCTACCTTACCCGACTGGTTACCAGACATCGCGTTAACGAATTTAGTCGTGGGTGATGCGAAAGTCAACTTGCGCTTCTGGAGAGACGGCGAACAAACGCGATGGGAGGTCGCTCGGCTGGATGGCGAGTTATTAACCTGGCAATAAAAGTTCTGACGATAGTGGACTAGACCCTGATTGACTGACACATCTTCTCGACCTAAAACGTTTAAGCGGTGCTCAGGCGTTGTTCGAGGGAAATTGCACAATGCCAGCCAATCTTGAAATAGCTGTTGCCTCGGAACCAGTGCGGGTCAACCTGACACCGATTGCCTTGCTCGACGACGGTTGTGCCAATACTGGTTAAGTAGAGCGTGGCAATGGCAAGCACCAGACCCAAGCGCGAGAGCATTGAAACAACGCAACATTGATGCCTGTGTCGATCGCTAGAATCTTCATACCAACCTCCGGTTATTACTTGATAGAGGATTTGAACTTCTGACCTCCAAGGTACCGGAGGTGTCTTTCCTTTCCCTATCGGCTTGCATAGATTCTTTAGACAGCTTTAAGTGACCTGTGAGGAAGCATTTCAAGTTGTCGTGAGATAGCAGTAATCAGTTTCGTCCTGCGGTGACACCGCCATCGACAGGCAAGACAACTCCAGTAATCCAACTGGAGCAAGCATCATCTGCCAGAAACAGAATTGCTGCGGTTGTATCCTTGACCTGTCCATTGCGTCCTAATGGGTGGAAAGCGTTGAGCGAGGCAAGTTGTTCGGGTGTCAGTAAAGGCTCAAATAGTGGCGTTTCGACCACCGCAGGTGCGATCGCATTCACGCGAATCTTGTCCGGTGCAAATTCAATTGCCAGGTCACGAGTCAAGGCGTGAACTCCCCCCTTTGCTGTTGACGATCCACTACAGGGCGTTGCAGCAATTGCATGGTTTGACCACATTGACCCAATATTGACGATCGCGCCACCGCCTCGTTGCCGCATTTGTGCGATCGCCACCTGGGACATGAAAAAGTACCCTCTTAGCAAGTTCAAATAACTGTCAAGGTCTTCTTCCGTATGATCTAGAAAAGGCTTGGGCTGAAAAACGCCTGCATTGTTGAGCAGCACATCTACCCCCCCAAACCGCTCGACGGCTAGATTCACGATCCTTTGACTCGTTTGAGGTTGCCCAATGTCACCTACCGCGTAGACAACGCTCTCCCCAGTAGGGATTGCGACAGGATACGTGCAAAAACCTGCAAGATAGCCTTCAAAGGCTTGCTCATCAGTGCTTTCAGTAAACTCAACCAGAAAGCGATACAATGTCTGCCCTATTGTGGCACGGGCAGAAGTGCTACGAGAGAATGGGGCTTTCAAGCGTTGAAACGGCACCAAAAAGGGTCGTGTACTACTGGTTTTGGGGTAGTACTTGGGCCAGAAATAGTCCAACCCTGTACCAATCAAGGTTTCTGGTGGCATGTCGTAGGGCTTAAAAGCTGTAACCCTTACAGGCTAAGCATTTTAACCCTATCCTGCAGGTTTTTACATGTATCCTGTTCCAATCCCTGCTTCATCTGCAATTTGACATTCCAAGGCTGTGAAGCATTGAGACTCAAACTGGTTCTGCTTCCTATCCAAAGTTGCTTTGAATCTAGCAATCTCAACGATATCGATTCCATGACCAACAATACTCACCTGAGAACCTTCCTCTGAGTGACGCTAAATTGCCTGTCGTCTATCACTCTAAACAAATTCTCAGATGACAAGTGTCTATTTTTACTTTTGATGGCTCTTAAAACTTTAGATAAATAAAATCACCAGAGGAGTTGATTTACGAATAACCTCACCAAGTCTTCCTGGAAACAACTATCAGAAGTTCACCTAAAACGCAGTTCTTAATGTTGAAGTTTCCTGAATTGGCGAAGAAGGACGATCCTCCTGGGAAAGCCGTCCCAACTCTGCAAGTACCTCCAACGGAATCCCAACTGATTGGGCTGCTTCCAAAACCGTCATATTCTCAGTTCGCATCAGTTCCAGAAGCTGGCGCACTTTAGCAACAACAGGATCATCGATCGACGTGTAGCCTCGCATAATGGCAATGCTTAACCCGGTTTGAATGTTGTCCAGCGTTAAGTTGAGATTACCAACAGTGGGATCAGCTTGTGAACGGGCGATCGTAGGCAAAATCTGAACACCGACATAACGTGGATTGCTGCTGTGAATAATATCAAACGTGTAGAGCCGATTCTGCCCTCTAGCATCTACCGTTTGCACCATCAGGTTGGTTACAGGCGTAGTGGTCGCTCCTGGAAAGCGAAGTGGTTGAATCACTCTCAAGAAAATAGTCTTTGCCCGCCCAGTCTCTAACTCAGCATCAGTGCTGTAGACTACCCGCGAGGCATCTGCCAGTAGGATATAGGCGATCGTTTCATCGGTCTGGCTAAAACTAATCGACGTTGCCCGTCCAGGAGCAACTTGAACTTGCACAGAACTGGTCGTCGCTCTGGTGCGATCGACGACCTGATAGGCTGACGTTTGTGCCTGAACGGATAGCCCAGGAGATACCAAACCAATCAATAATGCTGTGCTAACTAAGCTCAGAGCAGGCAATCGTCTCATCGGTCTACCCTCAAAAAGCTATTGACCACCACAGAAACTTCGGTTCCTTCAGGAACAAACTGCACATTGGGTCGTTGCAAGAGTTCTTGCATCGTTTGATCAGAGCGGCGAGCTATCCGTTCAGCAATGGGATTGAAGAAACCTTCGAGTGCAGCCGCCCAAATCTGAGGTTCAGCACTCGAAGTGATTACGCTCTGATTAAAGTTACCTCCCGATGTGGTGGTGCTGGACTGGGTGCAAATGTTTCTGGAAACACGAGACAAGCTTTGTCAGGTTCCAGAAACATTTGGAGGTTGATTGATAATCGTTCCCACCCGACCCAAGCTGCTGAGTAATCCTGTCAACAGGTCTTGGCGAGCGATATCAGGTCCTACATTATTGAGCTTTTGGGCTATTAATGGTCGATTGTCTTGCCCCCGAATCTGAAGGCTATCAGGCGGTAAGGTTTGCTGACGGATTTGACCGCTGCGATCGCGATACACAATGGCGATCGCACTTGCCGATACTAAATTATTACCTCGCCCTACAGCGCTGGTACGAATCACCAAAACCGTACCCGTAGGGAGTGCCACCGTGCCATTTGTGGCTTTCATATCTTCAACCAACTCTACGGCAAAGCGATTTTCTTGGGCAGATGCTGTACCACCTGTCGAATTATTGCTACCCTCGTCCCAAATCATCGGCATAATCACCCTGGCCTTAGTGAACGTTCCGAGCGCGACTTCCCTGAAGCCACCCATTTGTCCATCAAGCTGGTCAGCCGGAGTACGATTCAGAATGCCAATCATGCCAGGAGTCATGTCAGCACTAAACGCGGAGTGCAACTCCGTAGGCAAAGCCACCCCAAAGGGGTTAGGACCCGTGTCGGAACTGGTTGTCAGGCTTGATGATTCTGTTTCCATCCTACCAATAGAGACTACGGGAATAACCGGGTTTTGCTGAGTCGCTGATGCAGATGGATTAGACTGAGCACCAGGTCGATCACTGGAAGCTGTTCTCGAAGGCTCCATAGCACCGGGACTCACTCGTAGTTGTCCAACATTTGCCAGTTGTGCCCAGCGCTGAAACGGATCGACTCTTTCGACAGGTTGAATCCTCTCTGGCGGAGTAACAGGTGATCTTACAATCACTGGGTCTGGTCGAGAGGCTGTGATAGGAGGAGACACCGCAGCCGGAGTCGGTGCTGGAGCCGTTGACCTCGAAGCCACAGGTCTGGATGGGGCTGGAGATTGAGATCTAGCAGCAGATTCAGGCTGGAGTTGTTGCTGCTGATCCTGGAACGCTAGACGGCTTTTCAGTTCAGCCGTCTCATCAAACGTTGGCGGCGTTGGCGGGGTTGGGGTGGGCGACTGAGTAACTTGTCGGGCTGGTGGGCGAGGTTGAAGGAAGCCAAACCACAAGACAGCTCCGGCTCCCATCACTGTTCCAACCACTGCCACGACAGAACCCAATCGAATGCTGGCACGCTCCGCTAGGGGACGCTCTACTGCACTTTCTTGGTCTTGCTTCAGCCGATATTCTTCTGAAATTAACTGCGGAGTGGCAGGATTAAAACCCGCTAGCTGCTGTTCCTCCTCTGGAGTCAGGTCATCATCAGCTTCCAAGTCATGTTGGACTGATGTTGTAGAAGTTTTGCCATTTCCGTTTGAATGATGAGTCGGGTTGGAAAATGCCTCAGACATCTCATCAAACTCATGGGATTCAAACTGCCGGTTCGCATTTGTCATGATCATCCTCGCTGCACTACCGCTGTTGCTGGGGGTTAAACTCGACAATTCGGGTGATTTGCAATCCCGCAGCACGTATTTCGTAGATTTTGCGTTCTACCAGAGGCGCATCGGCTCCGAGGGGCGACTCTCCTGCGGAGACACTGCGTGAACGCGGCACTTCAACCGCCTGCAACGTAAATATACGATTGAAAGGAATTCGCTCATCCTTACCCGTCGTGCGATCGATTAGCACCCGCGTCGCCACCAGATCCACTTCCCATTCGCCAGGTCGAATTTCCCTCGGTTCTGACAGGTAGGAAATGATCGTCGTGCTCCGAATCTGCCCCGAAAAAAGCGCCGGAGGAACCAGCTCCGCAACCTTGGGCAGAGACGCTTTGGCAAACTCCGATTCCAGCAGCAGAGAAGCAAACCAGGCATTGGTCGGAATTCGTTTGTTATTACCAACTCGAACCCCCTGGTTGGGTTCATTCGTGCCAGGAATCTTTTCATCCCAGTTGAAGGTTAGGGTCGTCCAATCACTGACGACTTTCTGGATCACCGACGGATAGCGCCAGTTCCGCTCTTGCTCCGAGACATAAATCGTTTCACCATTCACCAACTGAGCAAAGGTTGTCTTCCGTTCGGCAATGCGGTTCACTCGAAAGGCAGTGAATAGCGTTAAGACAAAAATCAAGCTGTTGAAGACAGTCAGGCAGATAAAACACACTGCCAGAAAATTTTTTGCCTCGGGTAAGAGTGGAGCTTGAAGTCGTTTAATCTGCATAGCTACCCCCGTCGTATCAGAGCAATGCTGGTGACTGTACCGATCGCGCAGTGTCTCTATCGAAGAGTCGCATTACTGAAAATGCCTCTTACATATTCGTCTACAACGATCGCAAAATAGCTGCGATCGCTTGCTTCAGACTCGGTAATTCTTGCTCGACAGCTAACCAAACAATATCAAGGTCAATCTCAAAGTAGTTATGAGTCAAAATGTTTCGCATTCCAATCATTTTTGACCAAGATACTTCTGGATGCTGGTCTCTGGTGGCTGAAGAAAGCGAGCGGGAAGCCTCGCCAATAACTTGCAGGTTTTGAGTGAACCAGGTTTGAATCAGCTCATTTTGCTCAAAGGCTTGTCTACCCTGCACAGCATAGCGATCGATCCGCTCGATCGCCTCTAGAATATCTTGCAGTTTCTCGCGATCGTCTCTCATAGGGGGATTGCTTCGCTCAGGACGCGATCGCGGATTCTGGGTCGCAGTCCTTTTTCTGTAACTACATCCACCGGACAATCTAGCAGGTCTTGTAATTCCATCAGCAAACCACCGAGGTCAAATAGGCTGCGTTTTGCCTCCAGTTCCACTAGAAAATCCACATCGCTGTCTGAATCAGCTTCGCCCCGTGCCACCGAGCCGAAGACTCGAACGTTGTAAGCACCATATTTTGCCGCTGTCGCCAAAATTGCTTCCCGCTTTTCCTGTACCTGTGCCCCAATGTTCATACGCAGCTTCCCCGTTTGTCTCGATTATCCCATCACTCCACTGCCCTGTCCCTATCCTGAAAGTGACCCATTTTAGGCATTGCTATTCCCCCATGTGTAGTTGCTGGAGAACGGCTTGCGTGAGGGGCTGATCGGAGAGTTGAGAGGTTTGTCCTGTCGCAAACGCTTGGTTTAGCAAAGTCAAAAAGTTTTGTTTGCAGGTTTGAGTGTTGGGATGGTTGGCTCCTAACTGTCTTCTCCAAATGCTCATTGCCCGAATATAGAGAGGTTCTGCCTCGGTGTAGCGTCCTTGCGTTTGGTAGAGTAATGCCAAATTGTTAAGGATATTAGCAACATCGGAATGGTCTCCACCTAATTGCGGTTCCAAAATTGCCAGCGATCGCTGGTAGAGTGATTCAGCTTCGCTATATCGCTCCTGCACATAGTAAAGGTATGCTAAACCGATAAGGCACTGAGCAACATTGGGATGGTCTTTACCCAGTTGTTGCTCCCAAATTCCTAACGATCGCCTGTACAGAGGCTCTGCCTCGGCATAACGTCCTTGCGTTTGGTAAAGTAATGCCAGATTGTTCAGACTTTGGGCAACATCGGCATGGTCTTTACCCAACTGCTGTTCTCGAATGGACAGAGATCGCTGGTAGGGCGGTTCTGCTTCAGCGTAGCGTCCCTGTGCCTGATAAAGTAATCCAAGATTGTTAAGACTGTTAGCAACGTTAGGATGGTTTTTACCTAGTTTTTGCTCCCAAATTGCCAGCGACCTCTCATATAAAGACTCTGCCTCATTGCAACGTCCTTGCGCTCGATAAGCTTCTGCCAGATTGTTGAGGCTGTTGGCGACATCAGGATGATTGGCTCCCAACTGCTGTTCTTGAATTGACAGTGCTCTCTGATACAGAGGTTCAGCCTGACTGTAGAATCCTTGTATTTGGTAGAGGTATGCCAGATTAATGAGGGTTTGGGCAACATCAGGATGGTTCCTGCCTAACTGTTGTTCTCCAAGGTTGAGCGATCGCTGTAAGAGTGGTCTAGCCTCGCTATAACGTCCCTGCAACAGGTATACTACTGCTAGATTATTGAGGCTCTGGGCAACGTCCGGATGTCCACTACCTAGCTGTTGTTCATAAATTGCTAGTGACCGCTGGTAGAGTGGCTCTGCTTCAGCATAGCGTCCCTGAGTTTGATAGAGTAATGCCAAATTATTTAGGCTTTTAGCGACATTGGGATGATCTTTGCCTAGTTGCTGTTCCCAAATTGCCAGCGATCGCTTGTATAAGGGCTCTGCCTCAATGTAACGTCCTTGCACTCGGCAGAGTTCTGCCAAATTGTTCAAGCTGTTAGCAACATCGGGGTGGTTGCCCAACTGCTGTTCCTGAATAGTGAGCGATCTCCGTAGGAGAGGTTCTGCGTCAGTATACCGTCCCTGAGTTTGATAGAGTAATGCCAAATTACTAAGGCTGTTGGCGACGCTGGAGTGGTCTTTACCAAATTTCTCCTCTCGAATTTTTAATGAACGCTCAAAGAGGGGTTCTGCATCAGAATATCGCCCCTGAGATTGATATACAGATGCCAGATTGTTGAGGATGTTGGCAACATCGGGGTGATCACTACCCAACTGCTGCTCATAGATGGAGAGTGCTTGCTGGTGATGCACTTCCGCTTTGGCATAACGTCCTTGAGCGTGATAGAGAAGTGCTAGGTTAGACAGACTCATGGCAACATCAGGATGGTTTTTGCCTAACCGTTGTTGACGGATGGAGAGCGATCGCTGGAAGAGAGGTTCAGCATCGGCATAACGTCCTTGAGCGCGGTAAATTTCTGCCAGATTGTTGAGGCTAGTAGCGAATTCCCGTTGGTCATTACCCAACTGTTTTTCATAGATGGAGAGTGCTTGCTGATAGTACACTTCTGCTTTAGCATATTGTCCTTGAGTGTGGTAAAGGAGTGCAAAATTATTAAGACTCATAGCGACATCGGGATGGTTGGCACCTAACTGCTGTTCCCTAATAGCGATCGCTCTCTGGAAAAGTGGTTTTGCTTCAGCGTAGCGACCGATTATTCGATAAAAGCTTGCTAGATTATCCAGGATCGCGGCAACATTAGGATGGTTGTTACCCAATCGAGCTTCTACTGTTTCCAGACAATGCTGATACCAGGTCAGGGCAGAGGTATAATCTGCCTGCGCTCCATAGAATTGGGCAACACGGGTAGATGGATAGATCAAATCAGCATCAGCAACCCACAGGCACAGCGTAGTCGCAACTTCCTTGAGGTGGGGAATGATGGGGGTAAATTGCTCAACCTGTGCTTGGGTTTCTACAATGGGCATTCGGTTTGCTTCGGCTGCCATGACTTGGCACACCCTTTGCTTCAGCGCAACATCATTTGCCATCTGCTCTCGCTTCACCGCAAAAAACTCCCGCAGCAGTTGATGCAGTTGAAATAGGTTTTTGCCAACTCTGGATATCAAACTGCGTCCCAGTAGGTGATCAACCCGGTAAGTTTCTAAGACTTCCTTGCCCCAATCTGGCAGACATTTTTCCACTAAATTCCAGGGAACGGGCGCTAGAGCAAATACACTCAACAATCCACAAAGCATCCTAGCTTCATCGGGGAACTGTTCATCATCCCAAGTTAATTGGAAAGCCGCTGCTACGCCCAGTTGAGCCGTCATCTGTTTCGCCTGCACTAACGCCTGAGCGGCCAACTTTTTTGCTTCCAACCGCTCTAACATTTCCACCAAGCTCAAGTCCTCCCTCCGAGCCAGGTAGCGCCCAACTAACTCTAACCCTAAGGGCAAATAGCCTAACCATTCACACAATCGTTGGGCATCGGCAAGTTGACTATCAATCCGATGGGGGTCATCTACCAACACTCGCAACAGTTCCAGAGAAGCCGCCTCCGTCAACACCTCCAACTCCAGCCGCTGAGCCGAGGCTAACAGCTTCAACCGAGTGGTCATCAACACCCGAAAACGGGGATCGAGCAGATTCAAATAGGGTTCCACCACCTCATAATCCGTCACATCATCCAGCACCACCAAAATCGGTTCCCCCTGCCAGCGGCGGCAAACCCACTCCACCTTCTTCAACAAGGTTTCCTGGTCATCGGGCGGTTCCGGTAGCCCCAACTGGGTGCGGGCAAACTCCAACAAGCTCAAGCCCACATCCTGCGACCTGACGTTAATCCAGCAGAGACCACCGGGATAGGTATGCGACTGCAAGTGCTGGTAGGCATACTGCAACGCTAATTCCGTCTTACCCACACCCCCCATCCCCGACACTGAGGTCACGGCAACCGTCGAGGCAACTTGCAACTTCTCATGCACCTCAGCTAGGTTCTCTTCCCGCCCCACAAACTTCACTACCCCACTCAACGGTAGATTACTGGGAATCCCCACAGGTCGCCTTGCCAGTTCATCCAGGAGTGTTCTCATCCCTTCCTGAAGCACCGCTGGATCATTAACTACGTAGTTGGTGCCAAAAAATCCTCTAGCACCACTTTCTAACCATGTTTGAAATCCAACCCCATTCCCTTGGTTGAATTGCACCATGCGGTCTTCAAACACCGTTCTCAAACGAGCGTCCGCTTGAATGACTGACTGCAAAAATGCAATACTTTCAGGCTTGGAAACGCTACCATTCTCTTCCAAATGCTCAGCCAGCATTTGACAAAATTGTTCAATCAATAAATCTGACATGGAGGGCAGTCTCTAAAAAGATGAAGTCAGAAGGAAATCACTCAAGCTTCAGGCGACTTGCCATAGATGTGGTTGTCGCCAATAAAGGCTGTTCCGCCCTCAACTTTCGTTTGCCACCCCTTCGCATTGCCGGAATTATTCTGCACCATTGAGCTATTATCCTGAATCTTCCCGGCATTAATTTGCTGCGCCATCAACTGAATTTCATTGGCAAATTGAGGATCATCATCCATTGCCACCTGCAAATAGGCAGCGATCTGGTTAATCTGTTCTGGCGTGATTTTGTGGGTTTGGTCAAGCGATGCTTTGACTTCCTCAATCCGAGGCTTGCCGCGCAGCTTCGTCCAGATACGCTTGAGCAGGCTTTCCATTTTGGCGATCGCCTCCATCGTATATTTCTTGCCCAGTTCACCTGCACCAGACTCGATGAACTTTTGAAAAGCAACGGTGGCGATCGCGCCAGCGGTCAATGATACAGGGTCAGTCATTTGGGAGACTCCAGGACTAGGACTGTATCTTTTCTACCAAAGGAATTTGCAATTTTACTGAAAACTTTACACTTAATTAGGCAACTGTCCCTTCTAAAATCAAAAACGGCTTACTTGAAGCGCGAGCATTGCAACTTAGAACATGAGCATTCTCATCTGAAACAGCAACAGTCTCATTTTTAACCGGAACATTCCTACTCAAAATAAGAACTGTGCCGTTTAAACCAGCAATCATCTCATTCAAAACCGAAACGTTTCTATCCAAAACAAGAACGTCCTTGCTAAAACCGAGAACGTTCTCCCCGCAAATCGAATGGGTCTATCTAAAGCCTAAACGGCTGTCGGCTGGGGCTTCTCCTTCTTCGACTTACGGGCAAGCCGTTGCCCCAATTCACCCACCACTGCCTCCAATCCAGCTCCCTGTCCACTCGCCTTGGCGTAGTTGTACACCTGCAACGCCTTGGTGCGGTTGCCTGCAAAAAGGGTATCACCCTGATTGTTGTTAAGGGCGAGGTCGCTCCCCAACACTAATGTGACCGCCACTTGATTCCCTTGCTCTTCAAATTGCAGCGTTTTGTTACTGGAAATCGTAATTCCCTCCCGATCGGCATCATCCAAGTCTGCATGAGCAGCTCTGGCAAACCCCACTAACGATTCTGCACAGGCAATTTGCTCAGGATCGGCTCGCCGTGCCATAAGTTGTTCCAGCACTTTGGACTCTGCGATCGCTTGTGCGGGTGCCGCAACCTGACTTTCTTCTGTATACACCTCTGGCTCAACCATTGCGGAATTGGTTTGTTCTGCGATTTGCTTCTCCAAACGACTCACCACCACCTCTAAGCGGTCAAGCCGTTTGGATAGCCCTTTCAGATATGCCTCAATCTGGTCAAGCTGTTCGCTAATGCTGGCTTCCCGATCAATCTCCAGGGGTTGCCCTTTGTAGGTGGGGTCTAGTTTTACACCCAGCGTGTCTACCTTACTCCCCACAGTTGCAGCCGCATCTGCTAGAGGATTTTCACCCGCAACTGGTTCTGGTTCCGCCGATGGCGTTACCGTTGAGCGCCCGGTTGTTGCCTCTTGCAAACGGCTGGTTAGATGATCAACCTGCTCATTCTGCCGCTGAAGTTCTCGAACAATTCGTTCGATCCGTTCTTCGTCATCCTGAGCTGCCAGGTTTTCTAACAGCCCCTGTCCAACCACAATGCCCAGAGCTGCCAGTTGCCCTGCCAGCCCTGCCACATTGACTCCATTTGTCTCGCGTCCATTCACAGCCGCCGAAGCACTCAGACGAGACGCTTCCTCCATCGGATCTCGGTAGCGGAAGTCCCGACCATTAGATTTACTAGCTTTACCTTGAGTTTGCGCCTTAGATTGAGCCTTGCTCTGAGCTTTCGATGATGATTTGGCTTGATTTTTAGCTGTCGGAACTGGAGCAAGCTCTTCATCCCCCAGATTCTCTAGATCCTCATCAAGGTCTCCGTCCAGCAGGGCATTCAGTGCCTCGTCTGGCTCTTCATCCAAGTCATCGTCCAGATCAAGGGCATCATCCAGATCCGTATCCAAATCGCCAAATTCTGCCTCTTCAAACCCAAACATCTCAGCAATGTTGGAGGGCGTAAAGTAGTTTTCATCCTTATCCGTAACGCCTTCCAGGTTCTTGATCAGATACTTGCCACTAGTTCTTTGACTGGGATCGCTGGTGAGATAGAAGCGGTAGCCCCGAATTTCATCATCACTGCCACCACCTTCACAAAGTTCAACGGTAATGGGAGCCTTGCCCGTTGCGTAGCTTGCGCGAAGCGCACTCGCTCACTGAATGACTCAACATAAGCCTTGAAGTCCTCATGAGACTCAATTCCTTCTTCCTGAAGCGCCTTAGTGATGGCTTTATCCAGGGTGTTTTCAAGATGGCGGAGTTTGCGGCGAATCTCCTATCGGAGACACTACGTGAACGGTCAGGTTCTGCCACGTTCGGCTCTGCCGTCTCGAAGAGTCTCGCTTCTGGGTACTCTGCCGCTGCTTGGGTCGGGTGGGTGTTTTGATAGCCATAGGCAGCCCTGGAACACAAGTTAAGGTTGCTGTAGATGTCACTCTAGCAAGGCGAGTGTGCTTTGCACACGCTACGCGAACGCCCCTACACCCTATACCCAATGGCGATTTGTCCAGTATCCAGTTGGCTAAGTTATAATAATCCCAGAATTATACCCTTGCGGTTTGCTCAACCTATGAACAACAGCGTAATTAAAGATCCCACGTTCCCAATGCGCCATGCCCAGGTGACGGAGTTGAAAAATACCGCCAAAATCGCGGATTTGGCAAAAGACGCGGATGTCCTGATTACTCGAAATGGGGAAACCATAGCCTATCTGGTCAATCCAGAGCATTATGAGGCAATGATTTCAGCATGGAATGAACTGCGGATCAAGGTCAGCCAAACCTTGATATCCAGCTATGAACAGCAGCATGGAGGTTTGCAACGATTAGATGCGGCGATCGCGGCTGCCCAACGAGGAGAGTGGGCAACTCCAGAAGAAGAGGCTGAGGTGTTTGACGATTAGATGAAAGTCACGTTTCAACGAGCTGCGTTGGATGACATCGAAAGAGTATTATCGGGCTGACCTCTAAATTTCAATAGCTATGCCAGAAGACTACATTTTAATTGTGACTGATGAAACTGATGGAGTCTCTGTACCAATCGAAGGTCAACGGGGATGGGGCGAGGAAGTCCGTAACCGCATTGCTAGCCTAAAGGAAGTCAGGTTGCCCGTCGCGCAGCTAGAGCAGAACATGAATCAGTTCTTGCAACTGATTGGGCGCTTGTTCAAGCAGGTAGATCAGCAGATTGGTGCAGAATCGGATATGAAGCTGGATGAGGTAGAGCTATCGGTGGAAATCAGTGGGGAAGGAGAAGTTAAATTGGTGGCAGGCGGGAAAGCTGCCGGAAAGGGGGCAATTAAGCTTAAATTCACGCGATCGGATAAGAAGTAAATGGCAAGCAATTGGGCGATCGTCATTGGCATTAACCAGTATCGATTTTTGCAACCGTTAAAGTATGCGAAACGGGATGCCGAAACGATGCATAGCTTTTTAATGCAAGAAGCCAAATTCGATCGCATCTTTTTGTTTACCGATGACTCTCCCCCTATTAGCGGTAAACCAACTGAACCGTTTCGGGCAAATCTGCTGCGGGTCTTGCGCCAAATCTTTGCAACGCCCTTTATGAAGGATGGCGATAACTTCTGGTTCTTTTTCAGTGGACATGGAATTCCCCACAACGGACAGGATTATCTGATGCCGCTGGATGGCGATCCAGAGGACATTGAAAACACGGGCATTTCCACAAACGCCATTGCTAATTACCTGCGGAGTTGTGGAGCCGATAATGCGGTGATGATTTTGGATGCTTGTCGCAGTGGAGGCAAGAAAGCGGGTGAAGGGATTGGTAGACAAACGGAAGCAGAAGCTCGTCAAACTGGGGTGATTAGCCTCTTTTCTTGCAGTCCCGAACAGTATTCCTATGAATTGGAAGCCATCGAGCAGGGAGCCTTTACCTATGCCTTGCTAGAAGGTCTGGGCATTCGAGGTCGGTGTGCGACTGTCGAGCGACTCAACCAGTATCTTGAACATCGAGTGCCGGAACTGGTGACTCAATATTTGGGCAGGGTCAGACAGGTTCCTTATACCATTGCCGAACCCCTGAATCGCTCTCACCTGATTTTAATGCCCCAACACTCCAGTCTTGCTGATATTGCAACACTGAAGAATGATGCCTATCGTGCTGAGAGACAACAAGATTGGGATTTGGCACAACGGCTCTGGATACGAATCAATGCAGCGGCTTCGGGTCAAGATATGGAGGCGATCGAAGCCTTGCAAAATCTGGAAACCCAGCGTCGCAACAGAACGGCTCCCCCTCAACCAGAACCACCGCGAACAGCAGAATCCTCCAAAGCTTCTTTTAAATCCCGCTCACTAACTCGAAGGCAAGTTCTCCAATGGGCAATTCCAGCAGGCGTGGGAGTGGCGGGAGTAACCCTTGCCAGCCAACTGCTTAAAGTGCCATCCCAGCCAACTGCTTCCCCCTTTTCCCCATCTCAGCCAACTCCTCCCTCCCCCCCATCTTCTCCAACTTCTGTCAACGTTGATTATTCCAGATTAGAAGGATTTCTGAAGTCCGGGAAATGGGAACAAGCTGACCTGGAAACCACTGATTTGATGTTGAAAGTGGCAAATCGAGAAAAGGAAAATTGGTTGGACGATGAAAGCATAAAAACTTTCCCTGTAGTGTTCTGAGTAGAATTGACCGCTTGTGGGTAAACAATAGTGATGGCAAATTTGGATTCAGTGTGCAAAAGAAGATCTATGTTGGAAGCTGTGGTGGCGAGCTTAGTGGACAGAATAGTGAAAAGGCTGATAATTGCTTTGGTGATCGGGTAGGGTGGCGAGTGAAAGAAAACTGGATCAGTAACAGTGATACAGACTACAGCACACAGGCACCCAGAGGACACCTACCCACTTATTACAGCGCTGGAGGTACGTATGTTTTGTTTTGGGAGATGGGGAGGTTTGCTCTCTTCTCTCGTGCAGAGACTTGTAAACTTTAGCATTTAACGGTTTCGGTAGTTTCTAAAGATTTGTAGTAGCAGCCTTTTTAGGCAAATAATCAAGATTCCAGCACTTCATTACCTAGCACCAGAGAGTCCTTACCCAGTTAGGAAATTCTGCGATCGCTCTTTTGAGAGCAGCAAGCGATCGCCCCTCTCGCCGCAGGTTTGGTTGAGTACCGTTAAGTTCTTGCCTGTAAATCATTGGATGAGGTGAAACCCAACTGCAAGCGATCGCTCCACTGTTGAACATCAGCAGCAACTTGCAAGCGATCGCTTGGGCTTGACCAGAGTGTTGACCACTGGAGTTTCCATCGACTCAGTTGGCGTTGCAACTCAACCAATTGGGTCGCCAACTCTATGTTTGTATCCAGGTTCAGGCTAGGAACGACCCACTCAATAAAAAACTGGCTTTCTCGAATCAGGTCTTGGGCAAGTTGTTCCTCCGTACCCGCTTGAGCCAGTGCTTTAATTTGAGTCAGGTTTTCAACCAACTGACCAAGCTGAGTCGAAACGTCATGTTCTAGATACTGGGTTTTGAGGCTATGCAAATTTACTGCCATGACACATTTCCTAAAAGATGCTGAACAATGCGGTGAATCTGCTCTCGAATTGCTGGATCTTGAATTTCCATTGAGCGATTGCCAACGCTAGGGCGAATGTTAATTAACGATTCGTAACCAACGCCCTGTTTAAGGGGATACCAGTCTGCTCCCCAAACATGGACTTGCTCGCTGCCGTCCTCCAGTAGTACCTGTTCACAGTCGGCATGGAGTTCCCCTCCCCCCGCTAAAATGCCTTGTTGTATGTCTACTGCTAGTTTAATGTAAATCCCCAAAACCTCTAGCATTTGTCGCATTTGCTCTGGTGTCGCGCGGGTGCGAATGATCTGGATCATCAAAGTAATAACGATTAAGGCTTAATTCTCTCCCAATTCTCCTTTACTTTGTGGCAATCAACTCAATCCTAGCTGTCAGGTTCAGGTAGCATTCGAATCAATCGCGGTCAAAGGAAAATTGAGGATTGGACGAATGGGGCGATCGTGGTTTATCCTGCTGAGGCGATCGGTCCCTCTCCACCAGCATTCTCTCTCTAACTCCCCTGCGTACTCTTCTGACAGTGACATGGTTTCCTCACCCGTATGTAGATTCCCTCGACAAATCGTGCGTCTCGCTTCATTCCGAACAATAAAGTCACCTGTGGGTTGAACGTAGGCAGTCCATTGGTCACCCACCTTAAACTGAGCAATTTCAGCATCACCTGACCGGCGCTGTTCATAGGTTGTGGCTACGGCTGTCACCAGTCCTGAAAACATCTCTCTACGCCATTGATCCTATCCAGTTCAGAACTTTGAACCGCTTCGGCACCAGGGAGGACTGGCTCAGGCAGTTGAATCGAATCAGGGTTCAACTTCAGCACCACGCTAGAACCTTCAGGACGTAGATTTGCTTCAAAAGAACTCCCGATCGGTAGCTTAGGAGTATCCGGTGAGAAAGTGCCAAGGTTCTTATCGTCGATCTGGACGATCGGGGTGCCGTTATAGCGGTAGTACTCTGGATGCGATTCCGGCAGTTCAAACTCCCCTACCTGAATGCTCACAGTCTGATTGCGCCATTGCTTACTGGCAAAGTTCTCCCCAGCAAAGTCATTGTGGCGGATACCCAAAACCTTAATCTCTAGAACTTACGCATTGACAGAAGTGGCAATGTCTGAAGTCAGACAACAGCCGATCTGGAGAGGTTTTTCAAAATAAACTGACGGATCACTGGCACAAATAGCTGCCTAGACACCTGATACAGGTT